>Ga0070670_100003507_pt1 | contig 13036 bp, 10 predicted proteins | sample KBSS63metaG_FD_64665 | JGI IMG/M metagenome (GOLD analysis project Ga0070670, IMG submission 64665) | Switchgrass rhizosphere microbial communities from Kellogg Biological Station, Michigan, USA - KBS S6-3 metaG | ecosystem: Host-associated > Plants > Roots > Rhizosphere > Soil ... | reverse complement strand
CGATGCGCGCGAAGCTGAGGATGTCTTCAATGAGCATGAGCAGGTGTTCGCTGCTCGCTCGCACGCGGGAGAGATGATCGCGCTGTGTGTCGTTGACCGGGCCGACGACTTCATCGGCCAACAACTCTGTATAGCCAACGACCGCGGTGAGCGGCGTTCGCAACTCGTGGCTCATGATCGCCAGGAAATCGCTCTTCGCCTGGTTCGCCGCTTCGGCCTCGGCCCGAGCACGTCGCTCGGCGTCATGCAGGCGCGCGTTGTCCACCGCCATCGCGACGCGCTGCGCCAACTCCTCGATCAACGCGCGGTCCTGCTCGTCGAACCGCCGCCGGCCGCCGGTCGTGGACAGCGACATCACGCCGAGCGTGCGTCCGCGCGCGCGGAGCGCGACGAACACACAGGATGTCGGATTGAGACGTCGCGCGAGTGCCAGTGAGTCGGCGGAGTCATCGACGACGAGCGGCAGAACGCCCGGGGTGATCTCGGGATAGAAGAGCGACACTCCGGTCGCCAGGACCGCTCGTGCTGGATGCCGCGATTCGGGGGTGATGGGATTTCGCTGCCGCATCTCACCCACGAGACGCGTGAGCTCGTTGGAGTCGAACACCGTGGCCACGCGTTCCAGTTGCGAGCCCTGCGCGACGAGGTCGATGACACAGCTGCTCGCGACCGCTGGGACAGCCAGCTCGGCGATGTTGGAGAGGGTCGTCTCATAGTCCAGCGAGGACGACAACAACGTGCTCGCTTCCGCCAGAAACCGAAGGCGCTCATCGTGACGCCGGCGCTCGTCGATATCGCGAAAGATGAGCGACAACCCATCGTCTGTCGGGTAGGCGCGATACTCGATCCAGCGTTGCATCGAGTTGCTGTAGGTCTCGCCGATCGCGTGATGCCGGCCTGCCATCGCGCTGCGCAACGCGCGCGCGAACTCCGTGCCGTCGTTCCCGGGGTGCACGTCCCAGAGCACGCGACCGATGAGATCCTCGGCCTGAAGGCCGAGGAGGTCAGCCGCGACGCGATTGATGTACCCGTAGCGCCACTGCCGGTCTAACGTCACGAAACCATCGGCGATCGCCTCCAGCACGTTTGCCTGGCGCTGCTGTACGGCAGCGATGGCCTGCTTCGCTCGCATCTCCGACACGTACAACCGCGCCCGGTCGACTGCCTGCGCGCACTGATGCGCGAGCGCCGCCAGCAGCGTGCGTTCGTACGGCCCGAACGTGGCGCCGGCTTCGAAGTCGAACGTCATGGCGCCAACGCACCGATCGTTCGCCATGAGCGGAATCGCTGCGGTGCATTCGATGCCGTCGCGACTCATGATCAGGTCGGGATAGCGCGCGCGTCGGTCGATAGCGCTCGCGAGGATGATCGGCTCGCGTGCACCTAACGCATCCGTCACCGGTAATGCGGCGTGCATCGGCACGCGGCGCGCCTGCTCGAGCACCTCCGTCCCGTATCCAGCCGCACCAACGAGATCGAGCGCGGTTCCGGGATCGGCGATGACGTAGACGAGCGCCGAGCACGCGCCTAACGCTTCGAGCCCGTAACTGACGATGACCTCACCGACCTGCGAAGGCGTCCGGGCGGTGGACAGCGCCGCGGTGATCGACTGGAGACGCTCCAGCCGCAGCGCCGCCTGTTCCGCGACGACGCGCGCCGCCCGCTCATCGGCGTACAGGCGCGCGTTGTCGATCGCGATCGCCGCATACCGCGCGAGATCCTGCGCCAGCGTCAGGTCATCTCGCTCGTACCGCCGATGGGACTCCACCATGCCGAGAGAGATCGCGCCGAACGTACGGCCGCGCGCGATGAGCGGCACGCAGATCCCGGATCGCAGCCCGATCCGGAGAAAGACCGCCTTCTCCTGTTCCGACAGACCGGCGCGGCGAATCAGGTCATCGGTTACGTTCGGGAAGAACGCCGGCAGCCCCGTGCGCAGCACCTGCGGTAGCCCGTTCGGCGATCCCCAATCGCGTTCGACGTCCGCGCCAAGCTTTCTCGCCCAGGCGAGTTGCGCGCGGTCTCGGCCAGCAACCGCCACACGCCGTACGACTGGCGGCCATTCGCCGGCGGCCTGCGGGTGCACGACGTCGACCGCACACCAGTCAGCGAAGGTGGGCACCGCGGCGTCAGCCACCTGTTGGAGTATGCCTTCGTAATCCAGTGACTCGGACAGGAGTCGCCCGACTTCGGCGAGGAAGACGGCTCGCGCCCGCGAGCTCGGGCCCGCTTCGGTGGCGTGGTCTGGCGATACGCCGTTGTCCGGCGACGTCAGCCCGCTAACAGCGGAACCGTCCCCGGGAACCGACGTTCTCGGCGATCGTTTCGGAGCGGCGGTGTGGTCGAAGTCCACGGAAGCGCAACAGTTTGAAGCCGATTGTCGATGCGCGGGCGGTGTAAGATTCGCCGAGTCGCGCTGCCCGCAAGTGCCGACGCCGTGTTGGTACTGTCGGAGGCGAGCGACAGATCGGCGATTGGTGACCCGAGGCGCGCATTCCCCAATCCTCGAGGACGGAAGACCAATCGGAACGTCCACCGGCGAGCCCAGCCATTGTTTCGAGTCCAGACCGCGAGCCGCCAGGCGTGCCTAGTCCTGACCTTTCGCGTTCCGTCGGTGACTCCGAGCCGCTCGTCGAGCGCGACGTGGTCATCGTCGGCGGCGGCCAGTCCGCGCTGGCCGTGAGCTACTACCTCCGACGCACGGGATTGTCGTACGTCTTACTCGACGACGGCGCTGCGCCGGGTGGAGCGTGGCGGCACACATGGCGATCATTGCGACTGTTCTCCCCGGCGCAGTGGAGCTCGCTGCCGGGCCGGCTCATGCCCGGTGGCACGCATCGATATCCGTCGCGCGAGGAGGCACTCGAGTACCTCGCCGACTACGAAACGCGCTATGATGTCCCGGTGGTGCGCCCGGCGCGCGTCAATGCGGTGCGGGACGATCGAGAGCGCCTCGTCGTCGATTCCAGCGTGGGACGCTGGTCGGCGCGCGCCGTGATCAGCGCGACGGGAACGTTTGCGGCGCCTAACGTGCCGCGATTGCCGGGTGACGACGTGTTCACTGGGCGGATCCTTCATTCCTCGCGTTATCGCTCGCCTGAGACATTCGCTGGCCAACGCGTCATCGTCGTGGGAGGCGGGAACTCCGGCGCGCAGATTCTCGCCGACCTGCATGAGCACGCCAGCGTGACGTGGGCCACGCGATCGCCCCCGACGTTCCTGCCGGACGACATCGACGGTCGGTATCTCTTCAGCGAAGAGAGCGCGCGCTACCGCGCGACGACAGCAGGCACCGCGGCTCCGCCGCGCACGCTCGGTGACATCGTGATGGTCGAGCCAGTGCGGAAGGCGCGCGACGATGGCGTTCTGAACGCGATACCCATGTTCACCGCATTCACGGCTGATGGTGCCATGTGGCCAGACGGGAGCCGCACGCGCGAAGATGCCGTGATTCTCGCGACCGGATTCAGGGCGGCAATCGCGCACCTCGCGCCGCTCGGCATCATCGCGCCTAACGGGAGAGTGGAAGTCCGCGGCACGCGTTCCGTGCGAGACCCGCGCGTCTGGCTTGTCGGGTACGGCGAGTGGACGGGGTACGCGTCGGCTACGCTGATCGGGGTCGGACGCACGGCGCGCGCGACTGTGGACGAAGTCGCGCGCGCCCTTGGTGCCGATGGAGAAGCCCGGCCCTAACGATTACGGATTCACCCCGGCTTGATTATCTCGACCGCCGCGCGCTCAGCTGAGCTTGCTTCTGACCGCTTTGGCCCGCTCGAGGTGTGCCTCCATCTTCGGCAGCGTCTTCGTGATCGCGCGCTTCAGGTTCGCGTCCTTGGTCTTCTCGTCGAGGTCCTTCAGGACGCCGATCGTCTCCTGGTGCAAGTCGATCTGCTCATCCATGAATTCCTTATCGAGCTCCTTGCCATCCTTCTTGGCCTTCAGGTCCTCGATATCCTTCTTGAATTCCTTTGCGAGGTCGGCCGCCTTCTCGCTCATCTGCGGCTCGACGTTGAGCTTGGTCGCGAGCCCATACATGGAGTCGAGCGCCGCACGATGATCCTTGACCATCATGCGCGCGAATTCCTTCACAGTCGGGTCCGTCCCGTGATTCACTCCGAGCTGGCTGTAGTCGACGACACCGTGGTGTATCATCGCGAGCACACCGATGACTTCCTGTCCGGTGCCCCGTGGTGAGGTTATGAGCGGGGCGATCGGTTGATCGATCTTCAACGGGCGCGCGGCCAGGATGCCGCCTATGCTCAGGGCCAGAGCGGCCGTGAGTCGAAGCATTTGGGTCTGCATGTCCCCTCCGAGTTAGGCACGACAGGCAAACGTTGGGACGAGCTTCGTGCGGCGAAAGTGTCCCGATGGTAGTATCTGATCGGACGGCGTGCGCACGACTGGCGCCAGTATCGTGCGGCATGCGACATGATCCCACACACCTGGACCGGGGACCATCTCGACAAGGCCCCTTCTTATCGGCGCCGATCATGCCCCGGGCGCTCTGCCCGCCCCGTCGAATGGAAGGGGTGTTTGCGCGATTGCGCCCGCGGTCGCCGGGCTCGCCCCGTTGTTGCCGGACGCCGCCTGTTGCCGCCTTGCCCGCCCAGTTTTGGGCCTCACGCCGGACCGAACGTGCACGCCTAACGGCATTCCGCGGCGCCCCAGAACAGGCGACGCCGGTGTGCTGCCTAACGCGCACAACCACACCCGCACGGCGCGCGGCCTCGGGTGGCTGGTGTCCGGTAAACCACATCACCGACGACCGCGATTATGCGCTGGTCGAGAGCGAGGCCGAACTCCTGGCCGAGGCGGCAACAGATACACCAGCGGAGGCCGGAGCACCGGCCCGGAAGGCCGAGCGGTAGGGCGATACACCAGGAGATACACTACCGTACCCGCGCCCAGCACCTTGACACTAGTCGGGATAACCGCTTTGAATTCCGGCAGTTACAGCATGACCCGGCTGGGGCTCGAACCCAGGACCTACGGATTAAAAGTCCGTTGCTCTACCAGCTGAGCTACCGGGTCGCTCGTGCAGGTCGATGAATCTATTCACCCACCCGCGCCCGTGGCACTGATTCTCCCGCGTCGGAGCGCCTACGACACCAGCAGGTGCTTCACGACTTTCACGAGCGCCATCGGCAGCTGCTGTGGATTGCGCAGCACGGCGTGCCCAGCCTCGCCAAAGATCCGACCCAGGTACTCCTGGCCCTGGCGGTCGATGGTCAGGCAGAACGGATAGACCCCCTGCCCACGCGCCTCGATGATCGCCTGACGCGTATCCTCGACGCCGCTCAGCCCGTCGTAGTCATCCACGTCGTTCGGCTTTCCGTCGGAGATGATCAGGAGCAGCCGGTGCGCTGCCGGCTGCTCCTCCAGTAACGCCGCGGCGTGGCGGATGGCGGCACCGGCGCGTGTGTACCCCTCGGGCTCGAGCGCAGCCATGCGGCGCCGTACCAGCTTTCCGTTCTGCTCGTCGAATGACTTGATCGTCCTCATGCGCACGTTGCCGCGTCCCTTGCCTGAGAACGTCAGCACGGCGTAGAGATCGCCCAGCGCGTCGAGAGCCTCGCTGGCGAGCAGCAGTGCCACTTTCTCGACGTCGATCACCCGTCGCTGGGAGTCCACCCATTCATCCGTCGACCCGCTGATGTCGATGAGCAGCATGATCGCGATACCCCGGCGCGCAGGGCGGACGGCGATGTAGAGCCGGTCATCCACGCCGTGGCCAGCGCGCTGGTCCACGAGCGCACGCACACACGCCGACAGATCGAGCGCGTCGCCATCGCGCTGCTGCGACAATCGGGACCGTCGCGCGCGCAAGCGCTCGAACCGCTCCCGGAGGCGCCTAACGAGCGCGCCGTGCCGCGCGAGAATCGCATCGCCCCACCGGTCGTCGGCGGCGTCCGGCTCGTGCCGGCGTACGACCGCGCCGGCGGTGCGATAGTCTCCGGTTTCCCAGTCCCACTCCGGGTACTCGATGCCCTCCCCTGCCGGCTTCGGCCGCGGAACGCGACTCTTCGCGCGTGTCCGATGCACTGCGCCCTCCGCTCGGCGATCGGCTTCCGTCGCTGACTCGGGAGAGTCCGGCTCCATCGCGGCCGCATCACGCTCCGCCGCGTCGTTGTGAGGCTTCGCCTGCACCGCGCCGGCCTCCGCGCCCGTGCCATCCGACGATGCGACTCGTCGCTGCCCTTCCGCGTGAGGCACGACCTTCCCGTCGCGCCGAGCGTCGGTGCTGCCCTCGTCGACACCGCTCTGACTCGATTGCTTGCCACCGGTTCCTGACCCACGACCGAACTGTCCAACGCCGTACTTGCTACCGCGGAACGCCGCCAGATCATCAGCGGGCTTGACGGGCGCGGCGCCAGGTTTCGGCGGAGGAATGCGCACGTTGCCCCACGGCGCCACGGGCGCGATGCCGCGGTACTTCCCGCTGACCTCGGGCGTTTCACTGATCGTGCGCCGCGCCCATTCCAGCGAATCGTCAGGCGATCCGGCCGAGGCGCCGGCGCCAGAGCTCGGTCGCGTTAGGTCCGTCGCCAACGACCTTCGGAGCAGACTCTCGACTGCACGCTCCGCCGCCGTCAATGCAATCAGTGACGGTCGCATTCCGAGCGCCTGCGCGCGAGCGGCGACGAGCGCGCTACGAAGACCCGGGACAGATCGCGCGATCGCCGCGTCCACCTCCGCGCCCTCGCGCAACAGGTACAGGTCACGCTCGACTGACGTCGCCGCTGCGGACACCCGCGACGTGGTCCCGCGCGCGATCCGCTCCGCCTGCTCGATTGCCATCAGTCGATACTCGGTGAGCGCGCTCTCGACATCGCCTCGCGCGATCTCGCGCGGAAGTTGAATGCGCTCGCCGTCAGTCGCCGGTAGCGGCGCGCTGTGACGCAGATGCGCCGGGCCCACGAGATCGCGAATGAACGACCACGGTTTCCGCTTCGGCGCTTCCGCGACCGTGATGGGAATTGGCCGGTCGTACACAGCGGTCACGAGCAGCTCGAGCCGACGACGAACGTCATCCAGCCGCACGACACCGCGCCGCTGACCCGCGAGTGCCGTGCGCGCAGTCCCGAGTGCGGCGACGACATTCGCCGCCGCGCGACGGATCGCCGAGGTCGCGCCCGCGCCCACGATCGGCGAGTAAGCCACGCGCTACAGCGTCGCGTTGACGATGTCGGAGATCGCGAGAACCAGGTCTGGATCGTCGGTCAGCGGACCGACCAACGCGGCGCGACACGCAGCCGCCGGTGCGATGCCACTCGCGACCAGGCGCGCCGTCGCAACGAGGAGCCGCGTGCTCGGCGCCTCCGCCAACCCCTGGTCCCGAAGGCGACGCACGCGTTGGCCGATTCTGACGAGAGCGTCGGCGACCTCCGCGTCGACTCCACTCTCATGAGCCACGATCGTGGCCTCGACATCGGGCGGAGGAAAGTCGAAGTCGAGCGCCACGAATCGCTGCCGCGTGCTCGGCTTGAGGTCCTTGATCGCGTGCTGATAGCCCGGGTTGTACGAGATGACGACCTGAAAGCCGCGGGCGGCCTCGATGAGCTCGCCGGTTCGCTCGATAGGCAGCAACCGACGATCGTCGGTGAGCGGGTGGATCACGACGACGGTGTCCTGCCGCGCTTCCACGATCTCGTCGAGGTAGCAGATGGCACCCGTACGCGCGGCAATGGTGAGTGGCCCGTCGACCCACACGGTCTCGCCACCGCGAATGAGGTACCGCCCCGTTAGGTCGCTCGCCGAAAGGTCGTCGTGACACGCGATCGTGACGAGCGGCCGCTGGAGTCGCCAGGCCATGTGCTCGACGAATCGCGTCTTTCCACACCCCGTCGGCCCCTTGAGCATCACAGGGAGTGCGCGCTCGTGGCACATCGAGAAGATCTCGATCTCGTCGCCGGTCGCTACGTAGTACGGCTCATCCTCGGTTGGGAGCCGAACGCCATGCTGGACCGCCGAGCGGTCGTCCGTTGAGGGAGCTCGCACCAGGTCGAATGGAAAGAGGTGGAACGGCAGCGACGAGCCAGTCACCGGTTGCGCGGGCAATCTAGACCGATGTCAGTGGACTCGAAACGTTGCTTGCACGGCGCGGACCCCGCTCGAACATGTGCAACTGTCCAGCCTGGTCCTCGGCAAGGAACGCCAGCGCTTTCACCTTGGCGCTCCAACCCAGCTCATGTCCAATAGGGGAAGCGACGTGCTACGTCACCGCCGTCAGGGATGCCGTCCTCAGGGGATACGGTCCTCGGCGCGCGACGTCTCGCGCGCCTAACGATAGCACTCCACCATCACGGTCACGCGGCGTCCTAGGTCTCCAACATCCGCGTTTCCGAGCCGCGCGTTTGACGGAGCGGTGCGATAGCGAATCGCGAGGTCGTCGAGAAACGTGCGCGCGATGTCCGCCTTCAACGCGAAGTTCACATTCTGCGGGAGATCGCCTGTCTCCTCTGCCACCACCCGGGCGTTCAACTTCGTGACGACGATGCCGACCACGTTCCCGCTCGCATCGAATAGCGGCCCGCCGCTGCTGCCTTGTTGGACAGGAGCGCTCATCTGGAGAATTGCCGGGTCGTTGTGGATGCCTGCCAATGCGCTCACCGATCCGGTTGTCACGCTCGGCTCATCGGCGAGGAGACCCGCCAGTGGAAATCCGACGGCAACGATGTCGTCTCCTGGCCGGATCGCAGCGCCAACCCGAAAAGCTGCAACGCCACCGAACGTTGCGTCGGCGCGGATCACGGCCAGATCGTCGTGCGCATGCAGCGCGACCACCTGCGCCTTGAACCCAGTCGACGAATCGGCACGCACGGACACGCTCTGACAGCCGTTCACGACATGGCGGTTCGTGACGATGTAGCCATCAGCGGAAACGATGAACCCGGAACCGCTCGCGTCCGGTCCGGCGCGACGGATGCGACCAACGCTCGGCCCGGCGCGCGATGACGTCGGAGGGGGCACCGCGTCTCGTGGCGGAATTTCTCTCGCGACCACAGCGCTCGGAGGCGGCGTTGGCGTGATCACCGAACGGCTCGGAGAACGGGCCGCGATCGTTTCCCATCGCTTTCGTTCGGCCGGACGCCAATCGAAGTAGCTCGGATCGGCGCGCATGGCCCGGTCCCATGCGATCAGCGCATCGGCGGTCCGGCCGAGATCCGAAGCTGCGAGCGCAACATCGCCCCAGACAGCTGCGTCGTCCGGGGCGAGCCGCGTGGCTTCCTGAAGGCTGCGAAGCGCTTCTTCCCTCCGTCCGAGCGCCATGAGCGCCATACCCGCGCCGTGATAGACGGACCCGCGTTGCGGCGCGAGCCTCTGCGCGGCTCGGAACTCTGAAAGGGCGTCAGCGGCGCGGCCTTTCTGAAGCAACAGCCACGCAACCAGCTCGTGCGCGCGCGGCTCGCCTGGATCGAGCTCGAGATAGCGGCGGTATGCACGCAGTGCTTCGTCGCTCCGCCCCATACGATTGAGCGTCGTCGCGACGTCGAGCTGCGCGCGTGCGGAATGCGGATCAGCGCGCAGAACCTGACCAAGTTCATCGAGGGCCCCCGCCGTATCGCCACGGGCGGTCAGTGCCGCGGCGAGTGCGCGTCGCAACGTCGCGTCCTTCGGCGAGGCCCGGACGGCGTCGCGACAAGTACTAACCGCGCGATCGCTGGGCGGTTCAGTGAGACAGCGCCGCCCGGCGTCCGGCGGCGCCTGGCCGCCAGCCCACGCCGGTGTGACCGCGGCCATTGCCGCGCACACCACGGCAATACCAACCCTGGTCAGGAAACATCTCGTCGCCCCCATCCCTCAAGGACGACGGGCTGGGATAGCCGGTTACTCAGACCCACCGATTCCAGCGCACCGGACGCGAAAAGCCCCGGCCAGCTGGCCGGGGCTTTCCCTAACGAGTGCCTTCCAGATGGAAGCGCGCTAGTCAGTCCGTGCAGTTACTGGGGCAGCGAAGCGGTCGCCGCCGCAGCGGTCGCACCGTTTGTCTCGACGACGAACACAACGCGGCGGTTCGCCTCGGCGCCCGGATCTTCCTTCTGCGCCTTGGCGTTGACCAGGCGGCTCTCGCCGTAACCGACCGTGCGGATGTTGGCCGTGTTCAGCCCCTTCTCGCCGAGGTACGCCGCAACCGCATCAGCGCGACGCTTCGACAGATCCATGTTGTAGCGCGTGGAGCCGGCCGGATCGGCGAAGCCTTCGACCGTGATCAACGAGCCAGAGTAGTACTTGTTCGCAACGTTGGCAAAGCGATCGAGGGCGGCCTTGTCGGCCTCACGAACGCTCGCATCGTCAAACGCAAAGTTCACCGGGAAGGCGAACTTCAGGCCCTCTTCCATGGCCGTGATCTTCGCGCCGAACTCGGTGCGAAGCGCGGTCAGGTCGTTACGAAGGCTCGTAACATCGGTCTTCACCGTCGCGACTTCTGACTTGACGCCAGCAAGGTCGCTGGAAACGGTCGCGATCGAATTGCTCAGGCCGCTATCAGCGGCGATGCGAGCGGCACGCTCATCCCGAACCGACGTGCGGACGAAACCCTTCGTCGCGCATGCGCCAAGGACGGTCGAACCCAGGATCACCGCTCCGACTGCACGCAGATTTGCTCTCATATCGCTGCTCTCCAATTGCAAAGAGGTCTCGACTCCACCACGACGATTTCACTGAATTGCGAAAACCGTACCGGAGCGTAGCGAACGTCGCACTTGCCTATCTTTCGACGTTACAGTGTGATGAGCATCACACGAAATACGCGCTCGCCGCACAAAAGTCTCCGTGACGAGCAATTAAACGAAAAGCAACGAGGAAAACCTGAGACGTACATCACAAACGTTAAAAAAATTTGACTATGTGGCCGAGCGCGCGAGCCATTCGCCGCCGTCTACCACGAGTATCGCGCCCGTAATCCAGCTGGCGGCGGGCGATGCGAGAAACACCACCGCATTCGCGATGTCGCGCGGCGTTCCCCAGCGCGCAAGTGGGATCTGTCGCGCACGCTGCTCGATTGCGGCGCGGACGCGTTCACTCGCATCGTGCTGAGCCGCATCACTCGTTATGCGCTCGCCGGTACGCTCGCTCGCGCGTTCGCTCGTGCGTGCGTTCGGCGGCTCGGCCGCGCCGCCGAAGAGATCCTTCCCTGCAGGCGGACGGGCGAACGCCTTCAGCACGCCCTCCGTTGGGACCGGGCCGGGCGCTACGGCGTTCACTCGGACGCGGTCGGACGCCCACTCGACGGCGAGGGTCTTCGTCAGCGCGTCGATGCCGCCCTTGGCTGCGGTCGCGTGCGCCATCTGCGGCCAGCCGCGGTAGTGAAGCGTCATGGAGATGTTGACGATGCTGCCGCCACCGGCCGCGCGCATGTGCGGCAGAGCCGCCTGCGAGCAGAAGAACGTCCCGTACAGATCGATCTCGACGACGCTTCGCCACGCGTTAGGGCTCATCGTCTCGGACGGCACATAGAAGTTGCCGGCGGCGTTGTTGACGAGCAGGTCCAGCCGCCCGCGCTGTCCAACGACCTCCGCCATCGTAGCCTGCACGCGCTCCGGATCACGGACATCGAGCGTCGCGATGGACGCCGCACCACCCGACGCCCGGATGCGTTCGGCGGCGGGCTCGAGATGTTCCGTTCGCCGGCTCGCGAGCACAACGTGCATGCCGAGTGACGCGAGCAGCTCGGCGATCCCGAACCCGATACCGGTCCCGCCGCCCGTGATGATGCCCGTCTGACCCGCGAGGAGTCCGTCGCGAAAGATAGGCGCGTCAGGCACGGAGCTCTCCGGTGTGAGATGAGTTGTCGTTAGGCGCCGGGTTCCATCGCCATCACGTCCAGCATCACGTGCGCAATGGAATCCGGAGGCGACGCATGAGGCACGAACGCGTCAGCAGGACCGTCGATGACGACCTCGGGCGGCGAATCGAAGTCCAGCGACAGTTGCTGCCGAATGCGCATGAAACTCTTTCGGTGATGCGGCGTGATGCCGGCGGCGGCCAGCCCCGCCACGTGATCGGGCGTAGCGTAGCCGACGTTCTGCGACCATCGATACGACGGATAGCGTTCGCTCAGGCTGTGCATCAGTCGATCACGCGTCACCTTCGCGATGATCGACGCACACGCGATGGAGAAGCATCGCGCATCGCCGTGAACGACCGCCGTGTGCGGAATGGTCAGCGACCGGATCGCCTTCCCGTCAATGAGCACATGGTCCGGGGGCACGCGGAGGCGGCCGAGCGCCCGCCGCATGGCGAGCGTACTGGCGTGATAGATGTTGAGACGATCGATCTCGCGTACCGACGCCGCGCCAAGGCCAATTGCAAGCGCGCGCTCGCGTATGAGCTTCGCGAGCCGGACGCGTTCGGCGGCAGTGAGGGCCTTTGAGTCGTCGACGCCGCGAATGGCTCGCGCGTCGGGCGGCATGATGACGGCACATGCGACGACGGGGCCCGCAAGGGGGCCCCGTCCGACCTCATCGACTCCGGCGATGAGTGGGCCGCGTTGCTTCCGCAGTTCCCGCTCAATGTCGCTCCAACGTCGGCGCGCTGGTCCCGCCGAGCGCCGACGATCCGGCATGCTCAGGTCTCCGAGGTAGCAGCCTCGGTGACGGGAATGGAGACGCGAACTTTCTTCTCGCGAATTCTCGTGGCCTTACCCGTGAGGTGACGCAGGTAGTAGAGTTTTGCGCGACGGACGCGCCCGCGTCGGACGACATGGATCTCGGCGAGCATCGGGCTGTGCACAGGGAAGATGCGCTCGACGCCGACGCTGTTCGAGATCTTGCGGACGGTGAACGTCTCGCTGACGCCGCTGCCGCGACGCGCGATGCAGACGCCTTCGAACGCCTGAAGTCGCTCCTTGTCGCCTTCCTTCACCCGCACGTTGACGCGCAACGTGTCACCGGGGCGGAACGGCGGGACGTTGGGACGGAGCCACTCTTTCTGGGTTTCGATGAACGGATGCATATGACGCTCTGGGCTGAAAGGTCTTGCCCGATAAAGGGTTCGCTTGGCAGACCCACAACTTAAGCGACCAGCATCCTCATCG
>Ga0070670_100003500_pt1 | contig 13051 bp, 10 predicted proteins | sample KBSS63metaG_FD_64665 | JGI IMG/M metagenome (GOLD analysis project Ga0070670, IMG submission 64665) | Switchgrass rhizosphere microbial communities from Kellogg Biological Station, Michigan, USA - KBS S6-3 metaG | ecosystem: Host-associated > Plants > Roots > Rhizosphere > Soil ... | reverse complement strand
ACCATGGTAGCGGCGGGCGTTTACATGCTCGTCCGGGTGGGATTCCTGATCAACGCGTCCTCCGACGCACTGCACGTCATTGCCTGGATCGGCACCATCACAGCGGTCCTGGCCGCCCTCATGGCAACACAACAGAGCGACATCAAACGCATCCTCGCCTACTCCACTCTCTCACAGTTGGGCTACATGGTGATGGCGATCGGGCTCGCTTCCGGCCAGGCTGCGATGTTCCACCTCTTCACCCACGCCGCCTTCAAGGCGCTTCTCTTCCTTGGGGCTGGTTCCATCATTTTCGTCATCCACCATGAGCAGGACATCTGGCGGATGGGCGGCCTCGCAAAACGTTTGCCGATTACCTTCCTCACTTTTCTCGTCGGCACCCTCGCGCTCATCGGTTTCCCTGGCTTCAGCGGCTTCTTCAGCAAGGACGCAATTCTGGTTCTAGCCTACGAAACCAGCCGGCCGATTTTCGCCCTCGGCGCTTTGACCGCGCTGCTGACCGCTTTTTACATGACGCGGCTGGTGGTAGTCGCGTTTTTCGGATCACCGCGGAGCGAGGCGGCCGCACATGGGAGCGAGTCGCCCGCGGTCATGACGCTGCCCTTGTTTCTCCTCGCGATTCCGGCCGCGCTGGGTGGTTTCGGATTTTTCGCGAATCGCTTCCTGACTTTGCCTAACGAGACCAAAGGCGCCGCCGCGGCCGTGCCGGCGATCGCCCTGCTTTGTCTTCTGCTCGGCGTCATCAGTGCCTTCGTCCTCTATCACAAGCGGACCAGAGAGCCGCTCAACATCACCCTCTTCCGGAACCGATTTTATTTCGACGAATTCTACGCCTTCTTCATCCGCTCGACCCAGGGTTTGCTCGCGTCGTTCTCCGGGTTCGTTGATCGCTGGATCCTCGACGGGGCGATCGTTCGCGGACTCAGTGGCGGAACCTGGGGCAGCGGGTTTCTGCTTCGGCTCCTGCAAGTCGGCAACCTGCAGGCTTACGGCTTTCTTTTCGGACTCGGCATCATCGGACTCATCTACTTCATAGTTTTCCACTGATGCTGTTCTTTATCGTCTTTGCGCCATTGCTTGCGGCGCTGCTCATTCTCCTCGGTTCCCCCGCGCGCTGGACGGCCTTGCTCGGCGCGGCGGCCACGACCATTGCGACCGTGCTCGCGTTTTCTCGCTACCAACCGGGCCGCGGCGGATTTCAATTTGTTTCCTCCATTCCGATCAGCCAAAGCTGGCGGCTCCACTTTTTGTTAGGCGCGGATGGACTCAGCCTGACGATGCTTTTTCTGGCCGCGCTTGTTTTGCTTTGTGCGATCTGGTTCACCCCGCCGCTGGAAAAATCTGAGCGGCTCTTCTACGTCTGTCTCCTTCTCCTTGCGGACGGCGCGATCGGCGCCTTCGCTTCGCTTGATCTCTTTTTCTTCTACGCCTTTCACGAGCTGGCGCTGATTCCAACCTTCCTCCTCATCGGTATCTGGGGTTCGGGTAACCGATTCGGCGCGGCTTGGAAGGTGACAATCTATCTCGCGCTCGGCGGCTTCATCCTGTTGCTCGGACTGATCTTGCTTTATCGCAGTGTGCCGCCCGCCCTGCGCAGTTTCGATCTGCGTGTGCTCCAAGTGTTGGCAACCCACGGCGGCATCGCAACGAATGCGCAGAATCGAATTTTTCTTCTCCTTCTGATTGGTTTCGGAATTCTGATTTCGCTTTTCCCCTTTCACACCTGGGCGCCGGAAGCCTATGCCTCCGCGCCTGCGCCGGCGGCAATGCTGCACGCGGGGGTTTTGAAAAAATTCGGGCTCTACGGACTTCTGCGCGTGGCGCTTCCCCTGTTGCCAGCGGGCGCCCAACATTGGAACACACTTCTCGTCGTGCTCTTATCTGGCAATATCATCTATGTCGGCCTCGTGACTCTCGCCCAGAAGCGGCTCGATTGGATGCTCGGTTACTCGAGCGTGATGCACATGGGCTACATTTTCCTTGGGCTCGCGAGCGCCAATTTCCTCGGCTTGAATGGCGCGGCCGTGCTCATGTTTGCGCACGGGATTTCTATCGCGCTGCTCTTTGCCCTGGCGGGTGAAATTCGCCAGCGCACCGGGACGCTCGTCTTGAGCGATCTCGGGGGACTCGGCAAGGTGATGCCATTTATCGGACTGGCTTTTGGACTCGCGACTTTTGCGTCAATTGGGCTGCCGGGTTTCGCTAATTTCGCCGCTGAGGTAATGATTTTTTTCGGCGCGTTTCGCGTTGGCGCGGACTGGCATGGCTTCCATCTTTTCCAAATCGCAACCGTGCTGGCGCTGTGGGGGGTGGTGATCTCGGCGGTCTACATGCTGCGCGCTTACCGGACGATTTTCATGGGCGAACGAAGTGCCGCACAATTCCGCGGCTGGAACCATTCGCCGGACCTTGCTCCCATTTTACGCATCCCAGTCATCCTGCTCCTTGCCGTGACGCTCGTCGTCGGCTGTTATCCCAATTCCATCCTGCGCGTCCTCCGCCCGACTTTCTCGACGCCAGTCATCTCGACGAATCGATGATTCCCGCCCCGGCACTTGAAATTGCAGTCCTGATTTGGGGATTGATTCTCCTCCTGGCGGAGGCGTTCGCCGACCAGACGGATCGCCGGGGTTTCGCGACGGCGGGAATTCTCGGTCTCCTCGCGGTGCTGGTCGCGAGCTTTTTCCTGGCCCCGCCGCCGGGCGCGACGACGACCGGCTTCTGGAGTTTCTACACGGCTGATCCGCTCGCCATTTTCTTTAAACGTTTCGCGCTCGTGACAACCATCCTCGTGCTCGTGATGGCACTCGACTACGCGCCGGCGATCCGAATGGGAGTGCCCGGAGCAAATCCGCACGCTGGACTGGGTGAGTTTTTTACCGTTCCGATTTTTACCTGCGCGGGCCTGATGTGGATGGCGTCGGCGGTCGACTTCGTCATGATCTTCGTCTCGCTCGAGCTGGTGACGATGTCGTTTTACGTGCTCGTGAGCTTTACGCGGCGCAACCCGGTGACGCTCGAAGCCGGGGTGAAATATCTCATCCTCAGTGCGCTTTCGACCGGATTCCTGGTCTACGGCATTACCTGGATTTTTGGAGTGACCGGGGAGACGAATCTAGCGCGCATCGGGGCCGTTATGACCGCGCAAAACTTCGACAGGATTCCGCTGCTTTTTGGGATGGCGCTCGTTTTGGTTGCCCTCGGTTTCAAGATTGCGGCGGTACCGTTTCAGATCTGGGTGCCGGATGTTTACCAAGGCGCGCCGACGCCGGTGACGGCTTTTCTTTCGGTCGGTTCGAAGGCCGCCGGGTTCGTTGTTTTGCTGCGGGTGCTCGCGCCTTTTTCGATGCTGCCGCAAATAGGTCGCCTGCTGGTCGGCATCGCTGCGCTCACGCTGATTTATGGAAACCTGGCCGCCCTTCCGCAGACGAATCTAAAACGGCTGCTCGCTTACTCGAGCATTGCGCACGCGGGTTATCTCCTCATCGGTGTCGTGACCTTTGCCGGCACCGCGGTCGCTTATTATCTGGTCGCCTATCTGCTGATGACGCTTCTTTGTTTCGCGGTCATGGTCGTCGTCGGGAATCACGCCGGTGACCAGATCGAGGACTACGCTGGTCTGGCCAGACGCTCGCCCTTCCTCGCCTTCGCGATGTTGATCGGGATGATGTCGCTGGCGGGCGTGCCCTTCACGGCCGGGTTTCTCGGAAAATTCTTCATCTTCGATGCGGCCATCCGGCAACACCAGACGCTGCTCATCGTCGTCGGAGTCATTACCGTGGGATGCGGATTTTATTATTATCTCAAAGTGATCCGGGCGATGTACTGGCTGGCGCCTTCGGCTGGCGCGGCGCCGGTGGAACCGAGCGCCCTCTCTCGCCTAACGATGACGCTTTTGATCGCCGCGATCTTCGTGCTTGGCGTTTACCCGCAACCTATCTTAGATGCGCTCAACCTGCCGGCGGGGCGTGCGGCCATCTCAATGACGCGCTAAACAGTAACCGCCCCGACGGGTCCCGGAAATGTTCGGTCTGCTCCAGCACATCTTTCACCCGACCCAGTGCTACGCGCTCTGCGCCGTGGCGCGCTCCGGCGCGCACCTGCTCTCGGGAGCGTTGCAAGCGACACATCTTGCGGGCCGGCCGCTGCAATATTTTCACGCCCGCCTGGCCAACAAATACGCGGATCGATATGGACTCGATGCGACACGAAATTTTGCCCAGTATCTGCGTGGCCTGCTCGCCGGTGCCGCGACCTCCAATGGCGTATTTGGTTTCCGAATCGAATCCTTCGATGTCGAATGGCTGGTCCATCGCCTTCGCGAATCCGGCGAATTTGGGAGCAGCGCGGCCAACGAACGCGAGTTACTGCATGCCGCCTTCCCGCGCCTGCGTTGCATCCGACTGACGCGCGAGGACAAACTACGTCAGGCCATATCCCGGGCGCGGGCGACGCAAACCAACCTCTGGGTGCCTGGCAAGGAGCATAACATCACCGGCAAAGCGAAGTTCGATCCCCAGCTCATCGATGAGTGCCTTGCCTGTGCCGCGCGCGCGGAGGAGCTGTGGGCGGAATTTTTCGCCCGCAACGATCTCGATCCTCTTGCCATTACCTACGAAGAACTCTGTTCCGATTATCCGGGAACGGTGACGCGAGTTTTTGATTTTCTGCGCATTCGTCCGCCGCGGCAGGTGGATCTGAAATCGCCACGAACCGTTCGCCAGGCCGATGCCCTGACCGAGGAATGGGTGGAAAAATATCGCGCCCTGCGCGCGAGCCATCCCTAGTCGCTCAGCTCTACGTTCCAGTAAGCGAGATCGACGAAATGGCGCCAGCTTTCGTGCTGCTGACCATTGAAAGTGACGTGCACAAATGGCCGCCACTTCGGCCGTTTCGGCTTCCGGATCAGGGTCATATGGGCCTGGTGTGGGAGTCGGTTCCCCTTGCGTGTGTTACAGGGGATACAGGAGCAAACAACGTTTTCCCAGGTCGTCAGGCCGCCTTTGTCGCGCGGCAGGACGTGATCGAGGTTCAGCTCCTGGCGTTCGAAAACCTTCCCGCAATACTGGCAGGTGTTGTTGTCGCGCTCGAAGACGTTGTGCCGGGTAAACTTCACTTCTTTCTTCGGCAACCGATCGAAGAGCAAAAGCACGATCACGCGCGGCACCCGAATTTTCCACGAAATCGTCGTGACCATTTCGTGCTCCGCTTCCGGCGCCGAGATGGAGACATCGAGCCAGCTCGCGAAATCGTGGGTCGCGAAATTATTCTGCCGATCGGCCGACACAACCTGGGCGTGCCCCTGATAAAGAAGCGTAAAGGCACGACGCGCCGAGCAGATATTGACCGCCTGCCAGAGGCGATTGAGCACCAGAACTTGAGTGTTAAGTAGCGTGTGCAGAGGTTCCTTCGCGCGGCCCTAACAAATCCTGCCCGCTCGAATTGGCGCGAAATTATCATTCGCAAATTTTATTGTCAACGTAACGAACAGGTGACGTTTTTGGCCGAAAGGCGGTTGCATCCGCTCGATTCAAAAGCAGTTTCTCGTCTTCTAATCATAATTATGCGCACTTCGCTCCGTTTCGGCTCTTGCCTGTTTGTTGCCACTTTCCTGTTGCCCGCTTTCGCTTCCGCCCAGCAACCCCTGCCCCAGACTACCCGGCTTTTGCGTTTCCCGACGACCAACGGCGAAGCGATCGTCTTTTGTTACGCGGGCGAGCTTTACACCGTCGGCAAAGACGGAGGTGTGGCCCGCCGCCTGACCAGTGGCCCGGGCTACAGTTCGTTCCCGCATTTTTCGCCGGACGGGAAGCAACTCGCCTTCACCTCCCAATATGACGGCAACACCGAGGTCTACGTCATGCCGGGGGATGGCGGCGAACCGAAACGCCTCACCACCACCGCCACGCTCGGACGCGACGACATCTCCGATCGGATGGGGCCGAATAATATCGTGATGGGCTGGCAGAACACCCAGCCAACGGTCGTCTTTCGTTCCCGGCGGACTTCCTTCAATTCTTTTATCGGCGACCTCGAGACGGTTGGGATGAATGCCGAACTGCCGACGCAGTTGCCCGTCCCGCGCGGTGGCTTTGTTTCTTTCGCGCCGGACGATTCCAAGATGGCGTTCAACCGCGTCTTCCGCGAGTTCCGCACCTGGAAGCATTACCGCGGCGGCATGGCGGACGACGTTTGGCTTTATGACTTCAAAACCCAGTCAACCGAAAACCTGACGAACGATCCGTCTCAGGATACTTGTCCGATGTGGGGACCGGACAATCATGTCTACTTTATCTCCGATCGCGACGGCCGGATGAATCTTTTCTCGATCGATCTCGCCTCCAAGGAAACGAAGCAGCTCACGAGCTTCAAGGATTTCGACATCAAATTCCCAACCATTGGCAAGGATGCGATCGTCTTCGAAGAGGCTGGCTACATTTGGCGTTATGACCTGGCGAGCGGCAAATCGACTCCCGTTCCGATCGACATCAAGGAGGACTTCGCCTCCGGGCGGGCCGCCTTTGTCGACGCCTCCCAGCATGTCGAGTCCGTTAACCTTGCGCCCGATGGCCAGCGCGCGATCGTGGTCGCGCGCGGCGATTTGTTTTCCGTGCCGATGAAGGAAGGCACCTCTCGCGCCCTGACCAAGTCCTCGACCGCACATGAGCGCGATGCCACCTGGTCGCCGGATGGGAAGTGGATTGCCTACAACTCCGATGAGTCCGGCGAGAACGAACTCTACGTTCGATCGCAGGACGGCAAAGGCCAGCCGCAACAGCTGACCAAGGCCGCCGACACCTACTATTACCAACCGATCTGGTCACCCGACAGCAAGAAGCTGCTCTGGACTGATCGCCTCCAGCGATTGCGCTACGTGGACGTCGCCAGCAAGGCGGTGACCGAAATCGCGCAGGACAAAGTGGGCGAGATCGAGTCCTACGATTGGTCCCCCGACAGCCAGTGGGTTGCCTGGGGCCAGCCGGAGCTAAATGATCAGTCGAAAGTTTATCTCTATTCACTCGCGAGCAAGAAATCAGTTCCAGTTACCGACGATTGGTATAACTCCGGTCGCGTCTCTTTTAGTGACGACGGCAAGTATCTCATGCTCGCCTCCAGCCGCGACTTCAAACCCACTTTCAGCGAAAACGAGTTCCAGAACGTCTACGTGGATTTGCAGCGCATCTATTTGGTGACGCTAGCCAAGGACACCGAGTCACCTGTAGGCCCACGCAGCGACGAGGTCGGTAAAGCCGAGAAGAAAGATAAGGAAAAGGAAAAAGCCGAGGGCGATAAAGAAGGCGAAAAGAAAGAGGGCAAGAAGGAGGAAAAATCCAAGAAGCCGGTCACGGTGAAAGTCGACCTCGCCGGAATCCAAAACCGGATCGTGGGCTTGGAGACCACCCCGGCTAATTACCAAAGCATGCGTTTGGTGGACGATCGCGTCTTCTATCTCCGCCGCGGCGCGGGCGACAACACCGGAGATGACGGGGAAGAGGGTCCGGCCGAACAGAAATGGCATCTTTGCTCCTATAGTTTGGAGGACCGCAAGGAAACCGTGCTGGGTGACGTCATCAGTTATCAGATCAGTTTCGATGGCAAGAAAATGCTGGTGAAAATCGACAAGGATTATTCGATTATCGACCTGCCCAAAGACAAGCTCGAAACGAAGGATCACAAGCTCGAATTAAAGGGGCTCGACGTCATGGCCGATCGGCGCGCCGAGTGGAAACAGATCTACAACGAAGGGTGGCGACAAATGCGCGACTTCTTTTATTCCCCGACCATGAACGGCGTCGATTGGAAGGCCATGCACGACAAATACGCCGCCTTGCTGCCCTTCGTGAATCATCGCAATGACCTGACCTACCTTATCGGTGAATTGATCGGTGAGTTGAACAACGGTCACGCCTACGTGGCTGGCGGCGAACGGCCGGAAACGCCGCGAATCAAGCTTGGCCTTCTCGGCGCCGAGCTTTCGCGCGATTCGGCGAGCAAAGCCTATCGCATCGATAAGATTCTGCCGGGCGAGAATTGGGATAAGGAAAATCGGTCTCCCCTGACTGCGATCGGTCTGAACCTAAAGCCCGGCGATTACATTCTCGCGGTTAACGGCACGCCCGTATCAGGTTTGGCAAACATCTATGACGCGCTCATCGGCACGGCCGACAAGCAAGTTATCCTGCGTGTCAATTCTACGCCGACCGACTCTGGCGCTCGCGATATCACGGTGGTCCCGATCGCGGATGAATCACCCCTCTACTATCTCGACTGGGTGCAGCACAACATCGATTACGTAAACAAGAAAACCGGCGGCGAGGTTGGCTACGTCCATATCCCCGATATGGGTCAGCCGGGGTTGAACGAATTCACGAAGCGATTCTTCCCGCAGATTCGCAAGAAGGGACTCGTCGTCGACGTGCGTGGCAATGGTGGTGGCTTTGTTTCGCCCCTCGTCATCGAGCGACTGCGGCACGCACTCGTCATGGTCGAGATGGCCCGCAACGGCGTTCCGCAAACCAACCCGCCCCAGACCTTCCTCGGTCCCATGGTGACACTAATCAACGAGTTCTCCGCCTCGGATGGCGATATCTTTCCCTACCGCTTCAAGGCACTGGGTCTTGGCAAACTGATCGGCAAACGAACCTGGGGCGGCGTTATCGGGATTCGCAATCCCCTCCCACTCCTTGATGGCGGGCAGCTCTTTAGACCGGAGTTCGCGCCCTATTCGAAGGAGGGCAAGAACTGGGTCATCGAAGGTCACGGAGTCGATCCAGATATCGTGGTCGATAATGATCCGGGGAAGGAATTTAAAGGCGAAGACCAGCAGTTGGATCGCGGAATCCAGGAAGTGCAGGCGGAGATGAAGACAAAGAGTTACGAGTTGCCTCCTATACCGCCATTTCCAAACCGGAACCCAGCCAACGGAGGCTCGAGTTCTCCTGATGGAGGATCGCCCCAGCCCTAGGCACAGAAGTCGTGTTTCTACCGAATCAGAAAGTCGTTTGTGTAAACGGCCGCTTCCCGCTCGGCATTGAAAAGTTGTATGACGAACTTCCCAAGGAAGGCTCCACCTACACCATTCGCGACATCGTTCCTGGCATCGGTCTGACTGGCGACGAGGGTGAAATTGCGGTTTACCTTTGCGAAATCAAAGGGCCGCTCAACGCGCACGGGATCGAGCGCGGCTTTCGCGCCGATCGCTTCGCCCCGCTTCAAACTGTCGAAGAGAAAGCCGAGGAGGAAATGTTTCTGGGGTTGCCCGGCATGCTCCCTGCCTGATGGGTAGCTACGCCTCTCTCAGTCTAATTGCCTCCCTCTTGATCGGAGCGGGCGCGGGGCCTGTCGCCGCCAAAAGCGACCCAACCGAAGTCCGTCTTGCGGCCATCGAGGCGCGAGTCGGCGGCCTTGGAGTCGCCGCGCTCGCGACAGGGAGCGGTCAGCGCATCGAGTATCGGGCCAGCAAACGCTTCCTCATGTGCAGCACCTTCAAGCTTCTGGCAGCCGCGGCCGTGCTTCATCGAGTCGACCAGAAACAGGAACAACTCGATCGGTTTATTCCCTACACCAAGGCCGATCTCCTTGAATATGCCCCGGTCACCCGCGAACACGTTCAGGAGGGCGGCATGACTCTGTCGGCTCTTTGTGCCGCCGCAGTCGCGATGAGCGATAACACCGCTGCCAACCTTGTGCTTAAGACCATCGAAGGGCCCACCGGCTGGACTCGTTATGCTCGCTCTCTCGGCGATAAAGTATCGCGGCTTGATCGGATGGAACCTGAATTGAACAATGCCGAGGCCGGCGATGAGCGTGACTCCACAACCCCGGCAGCGATGTTGGAAGACCTGCGCGTTCTCTTGCTTGGCGAAGCGCTCTCACCAGCCTCTCGGGCGCAATTAGAGACCTGGCTGCGAGGGAACAAGACCGGAGACGACCTTATCCGCGCGGGCCTGCCACCCGACTGGGTGGTAGGCGACAAGACGGGCCGCAGTCACTCCGGCGCGACTAACGATATCGCAATTATTCGTCCACCCGGGAAAGCGCCAATTCTGCTCGCCATTTATTCCACCGGATCCGACGGGTCGCTAGAGGCTCATAACACCGCCATCGCGGATGTGGCGCGTCTTGTGGCGGAGATCTTCTAGAGTCATGCAGTCGGCGGAATCTCAGACGCATCCGCCCGCGAAATACGTAGCGCTGACCGATCAACTTTACGACTACATTACGCGCCATCGCTCGGGCTTCGTCGATCCACTGCTGCGGGATCTTCGCGCCGAGACGGAATCGTTAGGCGAAGCCGCCCGCATGCTCATCAGCCACGAGCAGGGCGATTTCCTCACCCTTATCACCAGGCTTCTCGACGCTCGTTGTGCCATCGAGATTGGTACCTTTACCGGCTACAGCTCCATCTGTCTTGCCCGCGGGCTTACCACCAGCGGTCGGTTATTCTGCTTCGATATCAACTCGGAATGGACCGCCATCGCCCGACGCTACTGGGCCGCGGAAGGGGTGGCCGACCGTATCGAACTCCAGTTAGGCGACGCCAAAGAGAAACTTCTCACCTGGGAGCCACCTCATCCCCTCGATCTCGTTTTCATCGACGCCGACAAACCCGGCTACGACGCCTACTACGAGATTCTCCTGCCCAAGATGAAACCCAACGGTCTCTTTATCTTCGACAATATGGTTTGGGGCGGGCGCGTCATCGAGCAGCCTCTCACCGACCCGGATGGCCTCGCAATTGATCGCCTCAATCAAAAACTGGCCGCCGACTCGCGGGTTGAATCAGTGCTTCTTCCTGTCGCGGATGGGCTTCACTTTGCGCGCAAGCGTTAAGCCCTCTGCGCGATCCGCGCTTTGACCAGCTTCCTCACCAGGCCGCTCGGCAGCGGCTTGCTGGCTGAAAAGCGAATGGTGCCTTTGCTCGTTTCGTAATCCGCTAACTCCTTCTTAAAGCGTTGCACAATCGAGCCCGGGTAAAACGCGCAATGCCTGGCCGCCGCACCGAACGCGAGAAGAAATTTCCCATCCAAACGAAATGCGGGAACGCCATAGCTGATGCATTCTTCAGCCTTTGGCGCTGCTCTGCGAATGTCCTTGCGAAGCTTTTCCAAAGCCGCACGCCTCTCTGAGCTCAGGGCCGCGAGATAGGCGTCAACAGTCTGGGTCTTTGCGCCCCGTTTGCTCTTACGCTCCACGCCGGCTCCCGGGCTCTCCACTCTGCAACGGAATCTGACCTCGTCTCAAGATATCAATCGCCATAATAAGGTGCTGCTATCCACGGATTGGCCGCAATTCTACCGGCCCGGTTTTACCATTGTGAGCCGAAAATGTCAAAGCGCCTAAACGTGACCCTAAAGCCTGCTTAGTCGTGCCGCTCTCGCGTTGTTCTCTAGAAAGACCGAACCTTCGTGAGCCTGTGAGTTTCCACTCGCCGGGCTCGCATCGGATGCTGATCGGCCCATGGCGCGAAACGACAGCAGCATCGATTCACTTACCCCCAGGCTGGGAGGGAGCGGGAAGCGCGCCGTAGAAATACTCGCCGTCGTCGTCCCGCTCCGGCGAGGTGAGAAATATTTTCGCAATATCGCCAGCTGCAGGCCCGCTCCGAGCCTTGAACAGATACAAGGTGATGCGCACGTTGTCGGCCCCACCGGGGTGCAGGATCTTCAGCGGGAACGCATAGGTGAGTGTTTCTCCCTTGCCCACCTGGCGCTGACTCTCCGGTCCGTTGGTGGATTCGAAAACAGTTGTCGAGGATCCGGATGGGTCCGTTCGTTCTCCGGTCACGCTACCCGCAAACCTCCCTGAGTCGTGGACGACCACGTTCACGTCGATTTCAGCCGGACTAACCGCGTCAGGGACATACCACCAGTTGTTCAATTCAAGCACGTTAACCAGTGGTTTGCGGCTCGCCATCAAAGCTTGTTGTTCATTGGAAACGGCCTGGCGGCGCAGTTGACCGTACACGAAAACACCCGCGACAAGCAGGATCAAGGAAACCAGCATTGCACCAAAGTGAATTCCCAAGATCCCTGACCGCGGAAACAACCGGACGGCAATCGAGCTCAAGACAATATCGATGGCGAGCCACGCGATGTAAGTCCAAATGATAAGTCCGCGAAAATCGAGGCTGATCCATCCGCCGCTGCCGCCTTTGGCGAAGGCTTGGTCCAGGAAATACATTGGAACCGCCATCAGCCCAAGGAAAAGACAAACGATCGAATGTTTGCACCAGGTCGATTTCATGAAGCTTTGTCTTCCAAGAGTGATGAGAGCGGAAGTTTTCGGACTCTACGCGTCATTTGACGAGGCAAAAAACGCACGACTGGTAATCATCGATCACGTCGAATTTTCTTGACTGTCCGCTCGACATCTGAACAAAACATACCGTGAAAAAATCGAGCCGGCCTTGCAGTGTCGTTCCCTCTTCACTCTGGGCCGCCCTCGTCGCGTCCGCCACGGCCCTATTTCACCTTGCCATCCTTTGAAGCTTTCGATGCAATGTTGGGCGGTGCCAAGATCGTGGAAGTAGGAAGAAACGGCCTCTGAAAAATCAAACAGGCGCCCTCTAAGGAGAATCCAAAATGAAAAACAACTATCGTCACACACCAAATTCGGCGAAGAAATCATTGGCGCGAGCGAGGCGCATCTTTTCCGCCGTCTGCATAGTCGCTGCCGTCACTCTGGCCGGTATCGCTTTAGCAGCTGGCCCCAAGCACCCGAGCGGGCCAAGCAGTAAATCGCAAAGTGCGGCGGAAAATCCAGGAAGCAATAGAAACTCAATAGCCGAGAAGTACAATACGCTGGTAATGCGCGTCTACTTCCGCGACCGCGCCGAGCGCGACCAGCTGGCCCAGGAACTCAACGCTGAAGAAGTGCCCACCACAGGGGGCTATCTCACCGTAATCCGCGATCAGGCCCTCTATTATGACCTGACGGCGCGCGGCCTCCGGGTGGAGATAGACGAGAATAGCAGTCGTAACCTCAGCGACCCTCAAATCATGCGCGACACTTTCTTCGGCGGCTACAAGTCGGTGGAGGAAATATACGC
>Ga0070670_100003494_pt1 | contig 13057 bp, 13 predicted proteins | sample KBSS63metaG_FD_64665 | JGI IMG/M metagenome (GOLD analysis project Ga0070670, IMG submission 64665) | Switchgrass rhizosphere microbial communities from Kellogg Biological Station, Michigan, USA - KBS S6-3 metaG | ecosystem: Host-associated > Plants > Roots > Rhizosphere > Soil ... | reverse complement strand
CGGATCGAGGAGATGTACTACCAGGCGAAGGCGGAGCTCGAGGAGCACGTGCTCCAGGCCGGCGAGCAGGCCGTGTTCGAAGCGAACTGCGGAGAGTTTCACGAGGAGCTCGTGCGGATGCTCGGGCGTCTGCGCTACCGGACGAGCTACGGACAGAACGTCCTCAAGCACACCCTCGAGGTCGTCCACCTCGCTGGGATCATGGCGGGCGAGCTCGGTGCAGGCGTCAAGACGACGAAGCGCGCGGCGCTGCTCCACGACATCGGCAAGGGCGTGAGCCACGAGGTCGACGGGTCGCACGCGCTCATCTCGGCGCAGCTCGCCCGGCGGTGCGGCGAGTCGGAAGGTGTCGTCCACGCGATCGAGGCGCACCACTACGAGGTCCAGCCGCAGACGGTCGAGGCCGTCCTCCTCATCACCGCCGACGCGATCTCGGCATCGCGGCCGGGCGCACGTGGCGAGAGTCTCGAGAACTACATCCGCCGTCTCGCGGCGCTCGAGGAGATCGCGACCGCGAAGTCCGGCGTGGCGAAGGCCTACGCGCTCCAGGCGGGTCGCGAGATCCGCGTCATCGTCGAGCCGTCCGAGATCGACGACGACGGCGCCGTCCTTCTCTCGCACGAGATCGCCCGCGAGATCGAGGACCAGCTCGAGTACCCGGGTCAGGTCAAGGTGATCGTGATCCGCGAGAGCCGCGCGATCGAGGTGGCGAAGTAGACACACGTACCGCAGCGACCCGCTGGGCCGCGGTCTGGGCGGAGGCGTGGTCGAACGCTGACACCGAGGCCGTCGCCTCCCTCTACGCCGAGGACGCGGCATTCTGGTCTCAGCCATATCGCGACCGACAGGGTCCCGCCGAGTACGCGGCGTGGGCGTTCGCGGATCAGGCGGCTGCCGAGTGCCGGTTCGGAGCTCCGGTCGTCGACGGCGCGCGAGCTGCGGTGGACTGGTGGGGCGTCGTCACCTCGACCGGTGGATCGGTCGAGACGCTCGCAGGGACGTCCTTGCTCCGGTTCGACGACGGCGGGCTCGTCGTGGAGCAGCGAGACGTCTGGGCCGCACAGGGAGGGCGCCACGAGCTCGGCCACTGGGCGCCCGAGCCGTAACTGGACGTCGCCCTACACTGTCGCCTCATGCGCCGGTACCACGTCACGACGTTCGGCTGCCAGATGAACGCCCACGACTCGGAGCGAATCAAAGGCATGCTCGAGTCGCTCGGACTCGGCGAGGCGACGTCGGCCGACCAGGCTGACGTCGTCGTGTTCAACACGTGCACGATTCGCGAGAAGCCGGACACCCGGCTCGCTGCTTACCTGGGAAACGCAGGGGCGATGAAGCGTCAGCGCCCCGACATCGTCGTCGCGGTCGGCGGCTGTTACGCAGAGGCTCAGCGCGAACGCATCTTCGAGCAGTACCCGTTCGTCGACGTCGCTTTCGGGCCAGGCGCGATTCCGCACCTCGGTGAATGGATCGCCGCGGGTGGGTACGCGGTACCACGCGGTCACTTCGGGACGCATGAGCACTTCGCGGCGGATCTTCCGCTCCATACGGAGCGGCGGTTCCAGGCCTGGGTACAGGTTTCGATGGGGTGCAACTCGAAGTGCGCCTACTGCATCGTTCCGGCAGTCAGAGGACGCGAGCAGAGTCGCCGTCCCGGCGAGATCGTCGCCGAGGTGACCCGCCTCGCTGCCGACGGCGTCCGCGAGATCACCCTCCTCGGTCAGAACGTGAACTCGTGGGGTCGAGACCTGGCGCCGTCGATCCGAACGGAGTTCGGTGAGCTCCTACGGGCGTGCGACGACGTCTCCGGCGTCGACCGCGTCCGGTTTACGAGTCCGCATCCGAAGGACTTCCGCGATCCGGTGATCGCCGCGATGGCCGAGTGCGCGAGCGTGTGCGAACACGTCCACCTGCCGGCTCAGTCGGGGTCGTCGCGCATCCTCAAGGCGATGCGCCGCACATACGATCGCGCCCGGTACCTTCGCCTGGTCGACCGCCTTCGTGACGAGATCGACGACCTCGCCCTCGGGACCGACCTGATCGTCGGGTTCCCTGGCGAGAACGAGGACGACTTCGACGAGACGCTGTCGCTCGTCGACGAGGTCGGATTCGACAGCGCTTTCACCTTCATCTACTCACCCCGCGCCGGAACCGAGGCCGCGGACCTGCCTGGCCAGGTCCCCGAGGACGTGAAGCACGAGCGTCTGGAGCGACTCGTGGCGGCTGTCCAGCAGGGGGCTGCAGACCGCAACGCGCAGCGTGTCGGCCGCGTCGAGCAGGTCCTCGTCGAAGGTCCGAGCAGGACCGACGCTGCGCTCCTCCGCGGGCGCACGCGGCGTAACACAACGGTGAACTTCTCCGGGTCGGCACAGCCCGGCGAGCTGGTCGACGTTGCAATCGACGCGGCCACCTCGACGACGCTCCGCGGGCGCGAGGTGTCGCTCGTCGCCGTCTGACGCGCCGAGAATGCACAGTCTCGACACGGTCCGTGACACACGCGTACGCAGTTCGGCGATACGCTCGCAGCGCGTGGTGGGCCGGGGTGCCCCACGGAACGTGACCAAATTGGCCTATTCCGTCGTCGCCATCTTCGGCCCGACGGCATCCGGAAAGTCGGCGGTCGCGCACGCCCTCGCCGCGCGAATCGCGACGGAGGTCGTCTCGGCAGATGCGCTCCAGGTCTACTCCGGCATGCCGATCCTCACCAACCAGTCGCCCGAGCCAACTCGCCTGACCTCCTTCCGTGAGCTCACGGAGGAGATGTCGGTCGGCGAGTATGCGTCACTCGCGCACTCCGAGATCGACGAGTTGATCGCCGCGAACGAGCACGTCGTCGTGGCCGGCGGAACAGGGCTCTACCTTCGCGCCGCGCTCGCCGACCTCGCCATCCCCGCGCCGAGCGACCCGGAGCATCGGGCCGCTCTCGAGCGCGGATACGACGCCGATCCGGCCGCCGCCCACGCGCGTCTAGCGGAGATCGATCCTGCCGCCGCACAGGCGGTCCACGTCAATGACCGTCGCCGGGTCGTCCGAGCCCTCGAGTTGGCCGAGCTCGGCGATTCGCTCGTACCCGCGTCGGACGAGCTCTGGTCACCGTCGATGCGACATCCGACGCTCGTCGTCGGGCTCGAGGTCTCGCCGGACGTGCTCGATCGTCGCATTCGCGAGCGAACCGACCTCATGGTCGCACGAGGGGCCGTCGCCGAGGCTCGCTCTGCACTATCCGGGCCGATCTCGAAGACGGCAGCAAAGGCGCTCGGCCTCACCGAGCTGACCTCGCTATCGCCCGACGAGGCCGCAGAGCGGCTCGTGGTGCGTACGCGCCGGTACGCGGCCTACCAGCGAAAGTGGATGCGCCGGATCCCTGGCATCGCGCTCGTCGACGCCGACCGCGCACCCGAGGAGGTGGTCGATGACGTCCTCGACCTGGCACGCACTCGGTAACACGTACGTCGTCGTCGAGCCGGAGGACGGACCGCTGGACGCCGCACGCGCACGCGTCCTCGCGCACGGCACGGACGGTGTCCTCGAGGTGCTCGACCGCGGCGCCGACGCTGTCGAGATCGCTATTTGGAACCCCGATGGATCGCGCGCCGAGCTCTCTGGCAACGGAACGCGGATCGCAGCGGCGTGGCTTGCCGAGCTGACCGGCGCGTCCGAGATCACGGTCGACGTCGCCGGCCGCCTCGTGCGCGCGCACCTGCTCGAGTCCGGTGAGATCGAGCAGGAGATGGGCGCGGTCGTCGTCGGCGAGGAGGAGACCGTGGACGGGATCACGTTCGTGCCGGTCACCGTCGGAAACCCGCATGCGGTCGTGATCGGCGATCCTGCCCAGATCGGCGCTGTCGGACCGATCCTCGAGACGCACGAGCGGTTTCCGGAGCGAACGAACGTCCAGGTGGCGCGCATCGACGGGCCAGGCGAGGTGACTGCGCGCGTCTGGGAGCGCGGCGTGGGGGAGACGCAGTCGTCCGGGACGAGCGCAGTCGCGGTCGCCGCGGCGACGCACACTGACGGCGAGATCGTCGTGCACTTCCCAGGCGGGGACTTGCGCGTTCGTCTCGACCAGGGCCGCGCGACCCTTTACGGCACCGCCGAGCGTGTCGCCTAGTCAGCTCTGCGCGAGCTCGACGAGCCGTCCGTCCGGATCGCGAAGGTACGCGGAGCGGCCCCAGGAGTAGTCGCGGGGCTCCAGCAACAGCTCACAGCCGCCGGCACGGAGCGCATGGCACGAGTCTTCGAGGTCCGCGACCGACAGCGCGAAGTGGTCTTCGTTCGGAGGTCCGTCGGTCACGCCTGCGCCACGCGCGTGGACGAGGATCTTCACGCCTCCGACGTCGAACAGGACGCCATCCGGCCATTCTGCGACCGGTGCTGATCGGACGAGCGAGCTGTAGAAAGCGCTGACGCCCGGCACGTCGTCGGTGAAGAGCGCGATCTCGGCGAGGCCGCTCACGTCGCGATCTCGAACTCTCTCAGGACGTCGTTCAGCGACGTCTTGAGGTCCGTCGACTCGCTGCGCGTGCCGACGATGAGGGCGCAGGGGAGTTCGAACGTCCCGGCTGGAAAGTCCTTCGGCCGCGTGCCGGGGAGCACGACGGACCGGGGTGGGACGTAGCCACGATGCTCGACCGGTTCGGCTCCGGTCACGTCGATGACCGGAATCGACGCAGAGAGCACGACGTTCGGGGCGATGACCGCACCCTTGCCGATGACGACCCCTTCGACGACGACGGCACGCGACCCGACGAACGCGCCGTCCTCGACGATCACGGGCCGGGCCTGCGGCGGCTCGAGCACGCCTCCGATCCCCACACCGCCGGACAGATGGACGTCGGCACCGATCTGCGCGCAGGAGCCGACCGTGGCCCACGTGTCGACCATCGTGCGGGGCCCGACCCAGGCGCCGATGTTGACGAAGCCCGGCATGAGCACGACGCCCTCCGACAGGAAGGACCCGTACCGCGCGACTCCGGGCGGCACGACTCGGACCCCGCGCGAGGCGTAGTCCGACTTGACAGGGATCTTGTCGAGGAAGTGGAGCCCGCCGATCTCCATGGGCTCGACCTTGCGCAGTCGGAAGTAGAGAAGGATCGCCTTCTTCACCCATTCGTTGACGACCCAGCCGTCGGCGTCCGGCTCGGCGACGCGCACATCGCCGGCGTCGAGACGTGCGATCGACTCCTCGATCGGCTCCGGATCGAGCTCGTCGGACTCCCACAGCTCGTCGATGCGCGTTGGGAGGTCCATCATCCGCCATCTTCCCGGATCGGGCTGGTCAGGAAGCGCTCGAGCACCTCGTGCGCACGGACGAGCGAGCCGATCGCCACGCGCTCGTCCGCATGGTGCGCGAAGGCTGTGTGACCCGGGCCGAAGTTGACTGCGTCGAGTCCGCGGGCCGTGAAGTCCGCGACGTTCGTCCACGCCTGCTTCGGGCGGACGACGAGATCTCCGGCCGCCTGCAGCGCGCGCACCGCAGGCGCGTCGGTGACCACACGCGCCGGTGCGCCGTTGCTGAGGATCTCGAGCGTTGCGCCGTCCGGGACGAGGCCGGCGAGATAGGCCTCCGCGTCGGCGGGTTCCCGGTCGGGCGGGTAGCGCAGATTCAGGGTGGCGGTCGCCTCTCCGGGAATCACGTTGTCGGCGATGCCGGCATCGAGGCGTGTGACGGAGACCACCTCGCGGAACTCGAGCCCGCCGACGACGGCCATCCGCGGCTCGAGCTCCAGGATCGGCACGAGCCCGCGCACGGCCCGTTCGAGGGCGCTGTCGGCAAGCCACGGACGTGCCGAGTGGCCGCTCGTCCCGTGGAACGTGAGCCGCGCGACGACATTGCCGAGACAGCCCGACTGCAGCTCGAGGTCGGTGGGCTCGAGGACGACGGCGAGCGTCGTCTCGTGAATCGCGGCGGACCCGGCGAAAAGCGCGGGCAGCGGGTTGTGCTCGGCCGGCAGCTCCTCTCGGCCGAAGAGGAGGAGCGCGACGTCGCACGCGGCCGATGCCAGATCGAGACCGCGCGCCAGTTCGAGCGCGACGGCGAGCCCACCTTTCATGTCGCTCGCGCCCAGGCCGTGCACCTCGCCGTCGCTCACCCGTCCTGGGAGGTTGCCCTGAGCCGGAACCGTGTCGTAGTGGGCGGCGAGGACGATCAGCGGGAACCCCTTCCGCCGCGGCGAGACGTACAGGAACGCCTCGTCGCCCGCATACTCCGCCGTCCAACCGTGAGGCACGAGACCGAGTACGCGCTCGCGGATCGCAGCCTCGTGGCCGCTCTGTGACGGAATGTCGACGAGCTCGAGCGTCCGCGCGGCGAGGCGGTCGGCGAGCGCGGTCACCGCGGGAGCGTACAGCGGCATAATCTCGCGGTGACTGCGCGCCAGCCCGATCCCGCACCCGGGGCGGAGCCGGAGCGCGGGTTCCTCGTGGGTGTGTTCCCCAAGGGCACGGACCCGGCCGACGAGCTCATGGAGCTCGGCGAGCTGGCGCGCACGGCTGGGGTTCTGCCGGTCGGCGAGCTCGTGCAGAACCGGGCACATCCCGACCCGCGCTCGTTCGTGGGAAAGGGGAAGCTGGCCGAGCTCAAGCAGACGTTCTCCGGCGCCGACGCCGAGGCACTCCTCGTCGACGACGAGCTGAGCCCGACGCAGCAGCGGACGCTCGAGGACGCGCTGAAGACGCGCGTCGTCGATCGCACGCAGCTGATCCTCGACATCTTCGCCCAGCACGCGCGGAGCTCGGAGGGCAAGCTCCAGGTCGAGCTGGCGCAGCTCGAGTACAACCTGCCGCGGATGCGCGGGATGTGGCAGCACCTCGAGCGGCTCGGAGGTGGCGTCGGAACGAGGGGCCCGGGCGAGAGCCAGCTCGAGACGGATCGTCGTCTCGCACGGACACGTGTCTCTCTCCTCAAGAAGCGCCTACGGACGCTCGAGAGTCAGCGCTCGACGCGGAGGAAGGAACGGATTCGAACGAGCGCGCCGACGATCGCTCTCGCCGGATACACGAACGTCGGGAAGTCGACGCTCCTGAACGCGCTCACCGGCGCGGAGGCGTCGGTCGACGACCGGCTCTTCGAGACGCTGGATCCGACCACGAGAGGGTTCGAGCACGACGGGAAGCGCTACCTCGTGACGGACACGGTGGGCTTCATCAGGCGGCTCCCGACGCAGCTCGTCGAAGGGTTCGCGGCGACTCTCGAGGAGACGCTGGTCGCGGATCTCGTCCTGCACGTTGCGGATGCGTCGCTGTCGGAGGAGCGCCTCGCCAAGACGATCGCGGCGGTGAGCGGCGTTCTGGCAGAGATCGGCGCCGACGACATTCCGGTCGAGCTCGTGCTGAACAAGGTCGACGCGCTCGATCCACTCGGCCGGCGGCGGATCGAGCATGCGTACCCGCGCGCGTTACTGATCTCGGCGCAAACAGGCGAAGGGCTCGATGCGCTGAAGGAGAGGATCGCCGAGCTGTTCTCCGATCGCTTCGAGGACGTTCGGCTGCTCGTGCCCTACTCGGACGGCCGAACGCTCGCTGCGCTCTACGACCTCGGAGCGCCCATCGCGGAACGCCGGGACACGCCCGAAGGCGTCCGCGTCCGCGCGCGGCTACCGCGGGCGGAGGCTGCTCGCTTCGCGCGCTATCTCGTCGCCGATGAACACGAGCTCGAGAAGGCGTCGGCGCGGTGATCGACGTCGCTGTCCGTCGCCTGCGCCCGGATGCGCACCTGCCGCGCCAGGCATACGAGGGCGACGCTGGGCTCGATCTCGCGGCGTGCGAACGAGCAGTCCTCGAGCCGGGTGAGCGCGCGACGATCTCCACGGGCATCGCGGTCGAGATTCCCGACGGCTACGCGGGATTCGTCCAACCTCGTTCGGGGCTCGCGGCTCGCCACGGGATCGGCATCGTCAACGCCCCGGGCCTCATCGATTCGGGCTACCGCGGGGAGATCCGCGTCGTGCTGCTCAACACCGATCGCGAGCACGCGTTCGTCGTCGAGCCGGGCATGCGTATCGCTCAACTCGTCATCGCTCCCGTCGCTTCAGCGCGGCTCGTGGAGGTCGACGAGCTCGCGAGCAGCGACCGAGGATCTCGGGGCTTCGGGTCCTCGGCGAGCTGACGCCATTGGCCGAGCCGAGGATTCGCGTGTCCGCCATTCTCCGCTGGCGCGGGCGCATCCTCCTGGCACGCCACGAGAAGGCGGGCGGCGCCGTGTGGCTATTGCCGGGCGGCGGCGTGAAGGCGGGGGAGAGCCTGCTGCGCGCACTCGAGCGTGAGCTGTGGGAGGAGACGGGCCTCTTCCCGGACGGCCTCGACGTGCCGCTCGAGGGCCCCGTTGCGATCGTCGACTCGATCTCGCCGGGAGGCACGAGCATCAGCAAGCACGTCGTCCACGTGATCTTCGCGGCGGACGTGTCGGGAACCCTCGAGGACGTCGTCTCTCGCGACGACGCGGTGCGGGGCCACCGCGCCTTTCTCGTTCGTGAGCTCGATTCCGTGCCGCTCCATCCGCCGATTACGCGGTTCCTCCAGCGCTGGCAGCCCGGGGACCCCGCGGTCTACCTCGGCGAGATGTGGGCTCCGTGAGCCAATCAGCGCACTCTTGGAACGGTCCCGGCAACCACGTGTGAGCACTTCGGCGTTAGGCTGAAAGCGGGTGGTGGGCTGGGGTGCCCCTCTGGAAAGGTGCTCCTAGCGCTTTCCGCCGCGCCTCCGAGCCCGTTCCACGGAGACGCGGAACGCCTGCTCCTCGAGCACGTCCGGAAGCGGCGGTAGCGCCGGCGCCTCCCCGGTGCCCGCGTGGGCCAGCGCCCGTCCGAGCAGCCAGTCGGCGAGCCACGGGTTCCGTGGCAGCAACGGGCCGTGGAGGTAGGTCCCGATCGCGCTGCCGAGCCGACAGCCCTCGAATCCCGACTCACCGTCGTTCCCGAAGCCGTGAACGACGCGCCCGAGCGGTTCGGCCCCTGCATCCAGCAGGGTGCGGCCCGCGTGGTTCTCGAACCCGGCGATCTGTTGCCGGATACCGGGCTCGAGCTCGCACGAGAGAAGGACGTCGCCGATCATGCGCACGTCGCCTGCGACCGTCTCGTGCGAAAAGAGGCCCGCACCGGGCATGAACGACCCGTCGCGCCCGCGGTAGCCACGTCCGAGGAGCTGGTAGCCGCCACACACTGCGAGAAGCGCGACGCCGCGGGCGTGCGCCGCCAGCAGCGTCTCCGCTCTTGCCGCGAGGTCCGGTGCGATGAGCGCCTGCTCGCGATCCTGGCCGCCGCCGATGTACAGGAGGTCGTATGCCGCCGGGTCGAGCGGGTCACCGAGTCCGATCGGCTGCACGACGAGCTCGTGGCCACGTAGTGCAGCCCGGCGCTCGAAGACGGCGAGGTTCCCGCGATCGGCATAGATGTTGAGGTAGTCGGGGTACAGATGGCCGACGCGGATCCTCATGAGCGGCCCTCCCAGTACGGCCGTACCGCGCCGCGGTCGGTGAGAATTCCGCGCAGCGCGAGCATCGCCGTGTACGTCGGCAGAACCACGAGCTCGGTGCCGGCCTCGACCAGGCCGAGCCCGCGGTCCAGCGCACGCTCGAGCGAGGGGATGACCTCGAGCCGCTCGTCGGGCAGGCCGCCGTATGTCATCCGGAGGCCCAGCTCTGCGGCACGCTCGCCCGAGACGATGACGAGCCCTGCATGCTCGAGCAGGGGTTCGAAGTCGACATCCCAGATCCAGGAAACGTCCTGCCCGTCCGCGATAGCGTCGTTCAGCGCGACGATCAGGACGGGTGGGACCCCGGTCTCGAGGGTGCGAACGACCTCGTTGGCGCCGGCCGGATTCTTGATCAGGAGGAGGAGTACCGACTTGCCGCCCGCGCGGATCCGCTCGAACCGCCCGAACGCGGCGCTGAAGCGTGTGAGGCCGGCGCGCACGTCCTCGAGAGAGGCGCCGGCGGCAAGTGCCAGCGCGGCGGCCGTCGTCGCGTTGTAGACGTTGTAGAGACCCGGGAGCCTGAGCTCCACGGGAATCGTGCCGACGGGCGTCGCGAGCGTGAATCGCGACGCCTGCAGCCCGCGAAGCTCGATGTCGCGTGCGGCAATGTCGAGCGGCGGCCGCTGATGGTCGCCGTTCGGGCAGCGATAGTCGCCGAGATGCCCAACGTAGGCCGCGGCGAACTCGTACGGAGCGCCACAGCGCAGGCAGTACTTCGAATCGGCCGCGTGCTGAAGCTGCGGGCGCGCATGTGTCGGATCGTCGAGCCCGAAATGGACGACGTTCTCACGCCCGTCCGCCAGATCGGCGACGACGGCGTCGTCCGCGTTGACCACGAGCGTTGCATCGCGGGGGAGCGCTGCGACCGCTGCGCGCCAGCGCTCGGCGACGATCTCGAGCTCGCCGTAGCGGTCGAGCTGGTCGCGAAAGAGGTTTCCGAGCGTGACGACCCTTGGGCGGAGCCGCGCAATTGCCTCCGGCACCGCACCCTCGTCCACCTCGAACAGCCCGAGGTCCGCGTTGCGGCCGTCGACCAGGGCGGACGCGATCCCTGAGAGGAGATTCGCGCCGGCACGGTTCCAGGCCAGCCGGCGTCCTTCGCCGAGAATCTCCGCGGCCATGGCCGTGGTGGTGGTCTTGCCGTTCGTGGCCGACATCACCGCCACGCCGTTCGGCAACCCCGCAGCGAGTCGATCGACCGCGCTGGGATCGAGCTTCCAGAGAGCCTTGCCCGGAATCGTCGTTCCGCCACCGCGCCGGGCGACGCGCGAGAGGCCGCCGAGCGCCCGGGCCGCCGAGGTCTCGAGGGTCAGTCGCAACCCCATCGCGGGCGAGCGTACCGGGAGGGAGGGGAGAGGCTGCTCTGGACTACTTGCAGATTACGTAGAACGCTCTAAGCTTTTTGCACACATGGCGCGTCCGCGCTCACCCAAGCGTGCTTCTCTGCGCATCGACGAGGCCGAGCTGGCGGCTTTCCGCGCCGGCATGCGCCGTCGCTACACGGACGAGGAGATACTCGACGAGCTCCGTGCAGCAGCCGAGCGCCTCGGCCGGTCGCCCACGATGCGGGAGTTCGCGCAGGATCCGGCGGCTCGCGTTCACCCGCAGACCGTCATCGAGCATTTCGGAACGTGGAATGCCGCGAAGCGCGCCGCTGGTCTCTTTCCGAGACGATTCCTGACGCGCGAGGAGCTGCTCGAGCAGCTGCGCGCGCTCGGGGAAGACCTCGGGAGGACACCGACCGCTCGGGACCTCACCGCACGAGGGCGCTCGATTCCCTCGGCATCGTTGTACGCGCACACGTTCGGCTCGCTCGCCAACGCACTTCGAGAGGCAGGGTTCGAGGTCCTGCAGGGCGAGGAGCGGCTCGAGCGGGCAGTGGAGCAGGGTGCTCGACTCGCCGTCACGCTCGGACGTCTGCCGAAGATGGCCGACTGGGCCGAAGCGCGTCGTGCCGACCCCGCGCTCCTCTCGGAGTGGCAGGTGTACCGGCTGCTCGACGTGCCCAGAGGCGCGTGGACGGCGTTCCAGTTCCTCGTCCGCGCGCGACTGCTCGAGGACGGGGTCGAGGTTCGTGCGGACGGTTCGCTAGGCGGGGCTGACTGACGCGAGCGCAGCGAGGCGCTCGAGGCACGAGACGGCCTCGCGTGGCGCCCGGACCGGTGGCAGGTAGCCGGACTCGCGGTAGTGCCGATTGGGGCGGAAGCGGCGCTCGCGTGCGACGCGTCCGTCGACGACCTGGAGCAGACGTCCCTCGCGGACCTCGCCGACCTCGACGTGCGTCTTCAGCGCGGCGGCGGCGATCGTGAGCGCGCGCCGCGTCGACGCGAAGTAGAGGCCGTCGTCGGTGCGGCCGAGCCAGACCGGGCGCAGCCGGCCGCGAGCGACGTAGAGCGTCGCGCCGTCGCGTTCGTCGAGCCAGGCCGCAGCCATCGCGCCCCGCATCTCAGTGAGCGCGCGCGGATCGTGCTGTCGCCGCTCCATCAGCGCGAAGATTGCCTCCGAGTCGACGGTCATCTGCGGCTCCGCGCGGTCGATGCCGTAGCGGGCGAGGAGCTCGTCGTCGTTCTCGATGACGCCGTTGTGGATCCCCACGACGCTCCCGTGTCGGATCGGGTGGTTGTTCGCCGCTATCTCCGGATGACCCTTCGTGAAGTCGCGGACGTGGATGAGTGCGTGGCTGGCATCATCCGGAACGTCGAGCTCGTCGAGCAGGGCGCTCGCGCCGCCGCGGAGCTTCGTGACACGCACCCCGCCGGAGCTACCGCGGTGCGCGTACCCGACGGCGTCCGCACCGCGTTCCGCGATCCCTGCGAGGAGCGCTTGTGCGGCCAGCGTCCGATCGACGCTCGCGTCGGGGTGGAGACTGAATCCCGCTATGCCGCACATGAACCGCTATTCGACTCCGTGCATCGGACGACACCAGAAACGTAGACGACGCGTGTGAGGCCGCTGTTTGTGAACGCCGCGTTGCAGAGATCGGCTTCTGCGCCCTACCGCCGATCCCTCGCCGGAGCTGTCATCCCTCAAGCGGGGCAACTGTGGAGCCGATAGACCAGCCGTGGAAGGCTACGCAGCCGAGCATCTCTTCGATCCGGCGGACGAGGAGTCGACGCCTCTCGCAGACGAGCCGGCGACGCCTCGCGAGCTCCCCGGGCTCGCCGGGCCGAGCGCCGACGACCCGCTGAAGCTGTACGTCCGTCAGATCGGCGACGGCCGGCTCTTGACGCCGGCACAGGAGCGCGAACTGGCGCGACGCAAGGACCTGGGGGACGAGGCCGCCAAGCGCAAGCTCATCGAGTCGAACCTGAGGCTCGTGATGTCCATCACCCGGAACTACACGCGCGCCGACGTGCCCCTGCTCGACCTCATCCAGGAGGGGAACCTGGGCCTGATCCGCGCCGTCGAGAAGTTCGACTACACGATGGGCTTCAAGCTCTCGACGTATGCGACGTGGTGGATCAAGCAGGCGATCTCGCGTGCGCTCGCTGAGCAGGGCCGCACGATTCGCCTTCCCGTGCACGTCGCGGATCAGGTCCGCAAGGTGACGAAGACCCGCCGCCTGCTGGGCCAGAAGCTGAACCGC
>Ga0070670_100003493_pt1 | contig 13057 bp, 8 predicted proteins | sample KBSS63metaG_FD_64665 | JGI IMG/M metagenome (GOLD analysis project Ga0070670, IMG submission 64665) | Switchgrass rhizosphere microbial communities from Kellogg Biological Station, Michigan, USA - KBS S6-3 metaG | ecosystem: Host-associated > Plants > Roots > Rhizosphere > Soil ... | reverse complement strand
AGGGAGGAGTGAGCGAACCAGACGCTCGTACGTATCGACACTCGCGCGGAGCTCGCGGACGTCGATGTGCTCGTTAGGTGTGTGGGCGACGTGAATGGAGCCAGGGCCGAACAGGAGCGGCGTACCCCAGCGGCCGAGCAGAGGGATGTCGCTCGTGTATGCGACCGGCGCGACGTCGAACCCGGGAACGACGTGAAAATGCTGGGCGGGGATGTAGGACCCGTACGTGATCTCGGCTCGACCGGACACCCACTGCTCGATCAGCGGCTTTACCGCAGCCACGTCGCCGACCAAACGGAACATCAGCTCCGCTTCGCACTCACCGGGGATGATGTTGGCTTCGGTGCCGCCACGAATCGTCCCGATGTTCACCGTCGTGTCGCCAAGTCGCCCGTCGGTCGGCAGCGGAAGCGACCGAATCGTCGGCAGGAGCTCGAGCATCGGCTCGATCGCCGAGCGTCCGAGGTGCGGGTACGCGGAGTGTGCTTCGCGTCCACGAGTCTTGACCGTCACGCGAAGCGATCCTTTTGCGCCGCTCGCCAGCCGGCTCTCGGTCGGCTCGCCATTGATCAGGAATCGACTCGTGGCCGGCAGATGATTCGCGGCGCGGGCACCGTCGGACCCCTTCTCTTCGCCGACGACGAGGAGCAGATCGACACGGTCCTCGCCGGACGCGGCGAGCCGGTCTGCGGCAGCGAGCATGGCAGCGGCGATACCCTTCGCGTCGCACGCGCCGCGGCCGTATAGCCGTTCACCATCGAGCTTCGGCGCGACGTACGGCGGGACCGTATCGAGATGCGTGGACAGCGTGACACCACCGCCGCTCCGCGAGGCCCAGACGTTGCCGCGGCCCGGCGTGACTTCCTGCACGGTCACGTTCCAGCCGCGGCTCACGAGCCGCCGCGATACGAAGTCGACGATCTTACTTTCGCCGCCTGTCGGCGACTGGATGGAGAGCATCTCGGCGCACAGCGCGACGACGTCGGTCATGCGCGTAAGCTATCAAGCAGGGTCGGGCATGGGGAGGATCGGGGCGCGACGCGTGTAACACGCGCCGCGCCCACGACCTTCGCCCTCATGTTGGCTTGCTATGGCCTCGGTGACTCGGCGTTCCTCGTCGTCCGCGCCTCGGCGCCTGCGTCGACGTCGCGCACGTGCTCTACGAACATCGTCTGCGCGAGCCGATTGGCGTCGCGGATGAATTGCTCGTGCTGTCGCTCGCCCATTTCGCCGATCTGTTGCAGCTGGGCGTTACCCAAGGTTTTGCCCGCATCGCGGAACGTCGCAAACGTATCCTGCGACTGACGCGCCTCGACGATGTCTCCCACGAGTCGCAGGAAGTCACTCTCACGGGCGGAGTCAGCGAGGTTGCGCGCAACTCCCATTGCCTTGCCGACGACTGTTTTCGTAACACCAGCCTCGGCACCGAGCGCGCGTTGATACTCCTCGAGCATGCGCTGATGCTCCCTCATTTCCGGGATGACACGCGAGCAGAGATCGCGATAGCGGATGTCAGCCGCTTGACGTTCGTGGTCTTCGAGATTCTTGAGCAGCGTTCCATGCTGCATCGCTGCGTTACTGACCTGGCTCTTGAGGAAGTCGAGTCCTCGGTCCATGGGACCTCTTGGATAGAGAGCCGGGAGCGGGTTGCAGGACGTGCGCCACGCCATGCCGGGAGGGTCGCCTTTCGCGCGTTAGGCACTCACGCCCGAGGCCGCTGGAGGTCAGTCGTCGGCGTTGACCACGGCGCGCCGAAGGTCGAAGATCTCTTGCGGGAGCTTGAGCGAGCGGGCGATCGCGATGTCTTCAATGGTGTCGAGGAGCACGCGCTTCAAACGCCGTCCATCGCTCGTGTTAGGAAGTGTTCCAAAGGTGCGCTCCAAGCCCGCCGGGCTCGACACGTAATCCTCGAGCGTCTGACAGAAGTCCTCACTGGAGCCTCGCGAGGCTCGTCCGTCGTTGCCGCCAGTCGCCGAGTCAGGTGCCGACGCGCGAGGATCTCGCAACAGCCTTCGCTCGACTGTGGGCGCGTCGCCGTCGAAGTATTCGCGGCTGACGTCACGCAGCAGTCGCGAGTCGGTTTCCAAAACCTCGGATAGCCTGGCACACAGCGAGCTCGTGAGTTCCGACTTCCCCGTCATGACTCGCCAGAGCTGCTGCCTCGAGGTTCCCGCCCGCTGCGCGAGTACCCGCTTGCTCATGCGGCGCTCCAGCCGCAGCAGCTCTATGCGTTTACCGAGCGGGGTGAGCTCGGGGACGCCATTGGCGACCAGTTGTTCGTCATCGGCATCTGTTGACATACGTTGCAGTGAATAATAGCTTCCGATACCGAAAATAGCCCGAAGCTGTGTTACATTTGTAGCTCATTGTCGGTGGTCGCGTGACGAAAGTCAAGCAAAGGAGGCGTAGCGGACGAACATCAGGGGCAAGGCCTCGGAAGAGCACAAAGTCTCGCAGGGCAACGTCCGCGAAGCGCGGGCGACAGGTTCGAGGAGGCAAGGCCCCGCTCGGCAAACCCACTCGAGTCGTTCGGGTCCGAGCGCTCGACCCCCGGGCCAAGTGTGGCGCCGGAACGTCGGTCGAGCACCTGTTTCGCGTCGACGAAACGGTCGATGGTGCGTCGCGCACGCACCTCGTCTTTTTCGACCGGCACGGATTGTACTGCGAGCATGGTCGGAGCTGCCCGGCGGTCGAGGATGTGCGTCGGGCGAACAGGGGTCTGGACTGGACGAGAAAGGTGGGATGAGAGCATGATCGCGAGACACGACGTACACACTGAGAAGGCCGACATCTGGTCGCGCCTCGCCGAACCGCTGCCTAACGGGGTCGTCTACTGGCGGCAGGACGGCAAAGTCATCGCCCGCGACGGGAAGTATTTCGCACGATTCGTCGCGTACATCGAAGCCAATACGGCGCGGGAGCGGCTGGATGCCGTTGTGCCCGGCGAGTGGGACCTGACCTTGGAGCTGTTGCCGCCCCTCCCAGGCCTGGATGACGCGGCGGACGGTGGCTCGTGCTCGTTCAAGGCGCGTCTGCAGATCCTCGGCGTCATCCGCGAAGACGTGGGGACCGGCCGAGATTACAAGGCTGCTGCGACCGATGCATTCAAGCGCGCGGCGGTCCGCTTCGGGATCGCGCACGAGCTGTACGCGTACGAGCAGAATTGGGTACCGATGGACGGCGACGGACGTAACGCCAAGCCGTTGGAGGATCCGGGCGTCGTCTATGCGCGCCGCTTCGGACCGACGAACGGCGCGACGCTGCCCGCGGAGCCTGAAGCCGCGGACGCCGTGCCGGAGGTCGCTGACGCACCGGCGCGCCCTCAAGGCTTGGCAAAGCGCGCTCGCCAAAGCGCGGCCGCGACCGCCAAGGAAGCGGCGCCGGTTGACGTGCCGCCCGAGGCCGTGGTGCTCGAGGCGGCGGGTTCGCCCACGTGCCCCAAGTGTGGTGGCCGCATGTGGGACAACCGGCTGTCCAAGCGCAACCCGAAGGCCCCGGACTTCAAGTGTCGCGATCGCTCGTGCGACGGCGTGATCTGGCCCGCCCGACCCGGCGCGGCGGGCAACCCTCAGGCGGCGAAGTCCGCGGACGGGGTCGCGTCCACGGACACGCTCGACGCTTCGCCGTTAGGCATGTCGCTCGACGACATTCCTTTCTGAGATCCTGCGATCGAAGCCGAAGCTCAGACCAGCCGAAGAAACGACAGGGCGCCTCGCGGCGCCCTTCGTGTGCTCGGTGTCGCCACAGCGCCCGAAGCGCAGGCACCGCATGCCTAACGTTGGTTACCGAGTGCCGGGACCGGGAATCGAACCCGGATGGGGTTACCCCCACAAGATTTTAAGTCTCGCGCGTCTACCGATTTCGCCACCCCGGCCGGGTGTCGGCCTCCTGGGCCGTCGTCCTCCCTGAGCTTATGGCGTGACGCCGACAAAAGAAACGGGAGCGGCCTGAAGCCGCTCCCGTTTTCTACAGCGATGGCTCTCACCGCCGGGCGCCTGCATATCGAGAGCGGGAAACGGGACTCGAACCCGCGACCCCAACCTTGGCAAGGTTGTGCTCTACCAACTGAGCTATTCCCGCGTGCGATCTAGTATAACGGACGCCTCAGAGGTGCGACAAGCGACGTCATGGAGTGACGCCCAGTGCGTGCACCGCGTACCAGAGCGTGTGCGCGAGCAGCCCCGCGACGGATGCGTCGCCGCCATTCGCCTGCGCGCGTCCGGATTCGTCAGTCTGTTCGGCCGCGAAACCATCGTCCAGCGGCGCACGGCGAACCCATTGCATGACGTCCGCCGACTCCGGCCCCAGCAGGCGAGCGCATTGTTGGACGAGAAAACGATGGTCCTTCGACGCCGCGCGCACCGTGCGGCGATACGTGGACTCGTTTCGGTCAACCACGTCGTAGACGGGAAGCCAGTAGACCGACGCGAGCGGATCATCGTCCATCACGGCGTTGCCGTTCAGATCGATCGCCGACGCGTACATCGTCTTACCTTCCCTGTCGCGCGAGAAGTGCCGCTTGAGCGCAGCACGCACCGCCTCGGGGTCCTGCACGTCGCGCGCGGTCTGCTCGTCCAGCGTACGGCGAAAGACCTCGAGCGCCTGTGCGGCGACTGCGTTGCCGTGCAGCGTGTACGGTAACGCCGCCGGGTTTCCGCTCGGCACCACCTCGGTGGAATAGAGCGGAACGCCCGAGTTGCGCCGCGCGGCGATGTCGTCGGACGCAAGGTACAGCGTGTCGGCGAGAACCGGTTCCTCGACAATCTGGTCGTCGTTCGTTTCGCGAATGTACCGATCCACCGCGAGGGCGTACGACGCTGCGCCCTCCAGGCAGAAGCCAGGCTCGAACAACGTACCGTCGAGATATCGCACGCCACTGCCCGGCGAATAGCCGTGCACCTCGCACGCTCGGAGAATGAGCTCTCGGGCGAGGGCGGAGTCGGCAAGCTGCACTGCAGGAAGCGTCCAGGTGAGTGATTCCCATTCGCGAAACGTGACGCCGCGGCCGTGCCATGGCGTCCGCGTTCGAACCAGGTAGAAGTGCGCGTCGTCGAGCGCGCGGCCCACGCCGTAGAAGTATGCGAGGAGCAGGTTGCGGTTGATGATGCGATCGAGCGCTTCGTGACCCGTCGTCTGCTCGAGATCGCGAAGCGCGTCGCGCGTCGCAGACAGGAGCTCTCGCCACCCGCGACGTCGCATCACCGAGACCGTTGCATGCGCGCCATCCTGCTCGGGTCCAGCGGCGATGTAGAACGCAACGTCCGTGTGTTGGCCCGCCGCGATTTTCATCGTGCGTCGGATGGAGTACTGTGCCGGCTCGCTGCGCGCTTCGACCTCGGCGCTGCCATCGCTTCCGATCGCGAGCGCCACGAGGCCCGGCAGCGCGGCGCCCTTGAGCACCACGACGTCATCCGGCGCGTGCATTGCCACGTGCGCGTCTTCGAATGGGCGTGACGAGCGGACGCGCAGCTGGCGATACCCGAGGGTGCCATCGAGGGTCACCGTGAGGTCGATGTCAACGGGTCCCCGATTCTCCACCGCGACGGCGTACACGACGCCCGCGGTGTCGGCGTCCCGTCCGTACGGCGCGAACACCGTCCCACGAATCACGACGGGATCGGCACTGCAGGTGAACGTCGGCAGCCACTCCATGGCGCGTTCCCATGCGAGTCCGCTGCGTGCGAGAGACACCGGAGCGCCGTTCACGCTGAACCCGAGCCGCGCGAGCGGCGACGCGTTCCCTTCCGCGAACCCCGATCCTCCGGCAAACTCCACGGCGGCCCTGGCCCCTTTGTGCAACATGCCCAGCGCGTGCAGCGAACCGTCGGCGGGATGGATGCAGGGCAAGGCGAGCCAATGGTTCCCAGTTCGAAGCCAGGGTACGGAAGGGAGTGGCGTAGCGGACACGACGTGGTGATGTTGAGGGGACGTTGTCACCTAGGCATCATAACGGGCCATGCCCGGGCGGGCGACCGCCACCTCGCCGGTTGTACTTTTCGTCCGCCGCCACCTCTACCATCAACATCCCTGCTTCACGACGTGCGATTACGCTCCACTCATCGCAGGATTCTGGTGTGCGCAGCGCTCTCGCTTGTCGCGATCATCCCGCGAAACAGCCACGGCCAGCGCGTACTCGGCGCGGGCGAAGATGCGACCGTGCTGCCGGGCGGCGTGGTCCGCTGGACGGTGCAGGTGGGTTGGTCGGCGTACAACGAGGTGTACACACCCGGCGGACCACTGGAACGCCTCGCCGCCCGCTACTCGAGTGATTCGCTCGGCGCATCCCAGCTCGAGATGCTCCGGCCGCTTCGCACCTCGCTGCGTGATCTGGCGCAGCTTCCGAACGCCGACGTCACCCTCGGACCGATGCGCACGGACTTCACCGCGCGGGTCACGCGCAGTGAGTTCGCACTCGATATCGGATTGACGTCGCGCCTCATGCTCACGGCGCGCGTCCCGTACGAGCATACCATCTCCGAGGTCGTGGTCGATGTGAATCCGCGCAATGAGCTGAGGAATCCGGCGAACATCGGCCCGAACCCGGCGTTCATCTCGGGTCAGAGCCTCGCGGCGACCGCACAGAACAAGCGACTCGTCGACTCGCTATTGAATGCGTCCGACATTGTGCTCGCGCGACTCAACTCGTGTGCAGCGGGGAGCACCGATCCGGTGTGCACCGATCAGGCACGCGCGCGGGCGCTCGTGAACGACGCGCGCGCATTTGCTTCGGGCATTGCAAAGACATACGGCACCGGAGCAGACACCGCACAGGGCGATGCGTTCGTCCCGATGAGGAACAGCGCGTTTCAGAGCTCGATCGTCGGGCGCGTCGAATCGATCAACGCGTCGTTCAAGGCGTACATCGCGAACGTTGGCACGTGGGACACGCCAGTAGCGGCGGGTGCGCCCATCACCGCGGTTCAGGCCACTACCTACCTGAGTGATTCGCTGCAGGTCGCGCCGCTCGGACTCGTCGAACGAAGTCACCTGGGAGACATCGAGCTGGGCGCAAAGGTGCTGCTGCTCGACACGTTCGGCAGCAATCCTGCTGCTCGCGCGCACCGGAACGGATTCGGCATGCGCGTCGCCGCGGGCGCGTTCGCTCGACTCGCCACCGGGCAACTGGAACGGCCGGACGACATCTTCGACATCGGAACGGGCGACGCGCAGACCGATTTCGAGGGCAACGCCGCCGTCGATTTCGTATTCGGCCGACGGTTGTGGGCTTCGGTCGTTGGCCGCTATGGCGCGCAGCTCGTCGACCAAAGGACGTTCCGCATTCCCGACGTCGCACGGAATCCGTTCATCATGAAGTATCGCGAGCAGGTCGTGTCGCGGGATCTTGGCGACTACATCGAGCTCGAAGCCTCACCACGCTGGGTGTACAACGATTACCTGGCGCTGTCGGCGAACTACATGTTTCGGCGGAAGGGCGAGGACAAGTATACCGGCGTGTTCACCACTCAGGATCCGACCGGCGAGCCGATCACGCTGGACGCGAGCATCCTCGGTGTGGACACCGAACAAGAGGAGCAGCGCATCGGCGGCGGCGTGAGCTTCTCTACGCTGCGCGCGTACGATCAGGGCAGGTCCCGTATTCCGCTCGAGGTGCAGTTGTCCCACTGGCAGTCGATCAGCGGCACAGGCTACGCCCCGAAGCAGTTCACGACGCAGGTCCAGCTGCGTTACTACACGCGCCTGTTCGGCGCGCCAATGCGACCGCCCCGAACCGGGACGTCATCGAGCAGGTGACTGCCTAACGCTTCCTGGAGCGCCTCGGTGTCCGGACCGGTTCAGGTACGGCGGCAGTAGCGAGGAGCTCTCGCGCGTGGGCCTGGCTGACGGTGCTTTCCGGGTCGCCGCCGAGCATCCGCGCGATCTCCAGCACGCGTTCGTCGCCGTCGAGCACGCGGGTGTCCGCGGTCGTGACGCCCTCGCGAGCGCCCTTCGCGACCACAATGTGGTGGTGCGCCCGCGCCGCGATCTGCGGCAGGTGCGAGATCGCGAACACCTGGTGGTGTGCGGCGACACGCCGCATCGTCTCGCCCACTTGCAGCCCGACTCGACCGCCGATCCCCGCGTCCACCTCGTCGAACACGAGCGTCGGCACGTGATCGAGACGCGCCAGGATCGTCTTGAGCGCGAGCATAACGCGCGACAACTCGCCACCCGACGCGACGCGCGCTAACGGACGCTCGTCGTGGCCGACGTTCAGGGCGACACGGAATTCGACGTCCTCCGCGCCAGCTGGGCCGATCTCGGCCCGCGGGGTCAGCGTCGCCGAGAACCGGCCGTCGGAGATGCCGAGGTCCGGGAGCACCTGATCGACGGCTCTCGCCAGGCGGTCCGCTGCCGCGACGCGCGACGTGGACAGCGCGCCAGCGGCTTCGGCGAGGTGCGCGGCCGCTGCCTGCTCGCGTTCCGTGAGCTGTCGGATGTCGAACGCCGCGGAATCCACCAGGTCGAGCTCTGCGCGCGCACGCTGTGCCGTCTCGAGCACGTCCCCGAGTGCAGGGCCGTATTTCTTCGTTAGGCGAAAGATGAGGTCACGACGACGCTCGACCTCCGCGAGTCGCTCCGGGTCGAGCTCGATGCCTTCCTCGTATGCCACGAGCTCTCGCGACAGCTCTTCGAGACCGTAGAACGCCGCGTCGAAGGTTTCCTGAAGGCGCGAGAGCGATGCGTCGATCCGCTGGATGCTGGCGAGCGCGCGCTGCACCGAGGCCAGTCGCTGCAGCACGGCATCCTCATCGCCGTCGAGGACGCGGTTCATGCCCTGCGCGAGTGAACGTAGTTCCTCGGCGTGCTCCAGGCGTCGCGCCTCGTCCGCCAGCCGTTCTTCCTCGCCTGGCACGAGGCGCCCCGCGTCGATCTCCTGCGTGACGTGGCGGAGATAGTCGGCGCGCCGCTCGGCGTCGGCTCGGCGCGTCTCGAGCGTCTGAATGTCCCGACGAACGGCGACCAGCGCATCGTAGGCGCTGCGAACGCGGCTCGCCTGCTCCGTCGCACCACCGAACGCGTCGAGGATCTGGCGCTGCGCATCGACGTCGAGGAGCGTTTGCGCTTCATGCTGTCCGTGGAGATTCACGAGCAGCCGGCCGATCTCGGCGAGCACGCCGGCAGTTACCGTCGTGCCATTCACCCATGCGCGAGCACGCCCGTTGGCGCTCACCTCGCGTCGCAGGACCACCGTGTCGTTCTCGACATCGATCCCCCGGTCGTCGAGAACCGCTGCCGCCGTCGCATGACCAGTGACGTCGAACACGCCTTCGACGACGGCGCGGTCGGCGCCGGTTCGGATGAGGTCCCCGCTCGCGCGTTCGCCCAGGAGCAAACCGAGGGCCCCGACGATGATCGACTTCCCGGCGCCGGTCTCGCCGGACAGGATGTTGAAACCAGGCGCCAGCGGCAGCGTTAGGGAATCGATGATCGCGAAATTTCTGATCCGCAGCTCGGTCAGCATTTCGGTCTGTCGTCGCGGTCGGCGAGTCCGCCCCAGCCAAGCTTCCGCGTCAACACGGAAAAGAACGTGGAGCCGGGGAATCGCACGATGAGCGCGTGCCGGTCGGCACGACGGACGATGAGTGTCTCGCCCACGGAAAACGTGGTTCCGACCTGGCCATCCACCGTCACCAGAAGCTCGTCCGGGCCATCGTCCGTATGCACGCTGAGCTCCGCGTCCGCCGCGAGCACGAGTGGTCGAATCGCGAGCGTGTGCGGAGAGATCGGCGTCAGCACGATGGATTCGAGCGTCGGGACCACGACAGGCCCGCCAGCGGACAAGCTGTAGGCCGTCGATCCGGTTGGCGTGGAGAAGACGATGCCGTCGGCCGCGTACGAGCCCACGGGATCGCCGTTCGCCGACACGCTCAGGTGGAGCACCCGTGCGAAGCCGCCTTTGTGCAGGACGACATCGTTGAGCGCGAACCATCGCTTCCGGCTGTTGCCACTTCGGTCGAGCGCGCGTGCCTCGAGCTGCATGCGCCGCTCTGCCAGATAGTCGCCGGAGGCCAGCCGCCGGAGCGCCAGCTCGGTTTCATCGCGACCGCAGCTCGTAAGGAATCCGAGTCGCCCGAGGTTGATGCCGAGGATCGGCACGGGCCGGCCGCGAAGCAGCCGTGCGCCGCGAAGCAGCGTGCCGTCTCCGCCGAGCGTGAGCAGCGCGTCGATCTCCGTGTCCGCTTCCAGTCGTCCGGCACCGGGCACGACGTCGAGCAGATCCGGCTCGAAGATGGGCTCGAGGTCGAGCTCACCCGCGAATCGGAACACCGTGCTCAGAATCTCGACGAGGCCGTCATACCCGCGGTGGCCTACGACTCCGAGGCGGATCACCCGGTGAGCGCCTCGCTTTCGTGAAGGGCACGAACACGCGCGGCGATGCCGACCGCATCCAGCCCGCACGACGCGAGCTGCCGCGCGCGCGATGCCGCGTAGACGATGCGATCCGGCACACCGTGCACGGCAACTCGCACGTCGGGATCCAGTCGCTGGACCACCGACGCCATGTACGCGCCGAAACCGTTGACCACCGTGCCCTCTTCCACGACGAGCAGCTTCCGGTGCTCCGACATCACGGCGGCGAGCGTGAGCTCATCGTATGGCTTGAGGAAGCGGCAGTTGACGACGCTGACATCGAGCCCTTCGGCCGCCAGAGACGCCGCTGCCTCGACGGCGGGAACCACCATGGTGCCCACGGCCAGGATCGCGACCTCCGCGCCGCCGGGTACGCGCCTAACGACTTCCCAGGTTCCGAACGGCACCGGCGGAATCTCGGCCACCGTCGGCACCGGCGCCGGAACCGTGGCGCGAGGATATCGCATCGCGAACGGTCCGGCATCGTGCGCCAGGCCCGTCCGAAGGAGCGCCAGCATCTCCGCTCCATCCTTCGGCGCGACGACGGCCATCCCCGGTACGGCGAGCATGTAGGCGATGTCGTAGAGTCCCATGTGGGTCTCGCCATCCTCACCGACGAGCCCCGCGCGGTCCATGCAGAAGATGACCGGCAGATGCTGCAGCGCGACGTCGTGGATGATGTTGTCGTACGCGCGCTGCAGGAACGTCGAGTAGATGGCAACGACGGGTCGCACGCCGCGGGTCGCGAGCCCGGCCGCGAAGGTCACCGCATGGCCTTCCGCGATACCGACGTCGAAGAACCGCTTCGGATGCGCTTTCGCGACGGCCCCGGTGCCCGTGCCGCTTGGCATCGCGGCGGTGATGCACACGACGTCCTCGCGCGTCTGCATCAGCGCCGACAGCCCTTCGCCAAAGACCTTCGTGTACTGCGGGTTTCCGGCCGCGGCCGCGATCTGATTTCCGGTTGCGGGGTCGTGGCCAGGGGGCAGCGCGTGCCATTTCTCCGCGGCACCCGCGCCCCGTTCGCCGGCCGGGAACCCCTTCCCCTTCTGCGTGATGACGTGGACGAGGCGCGGGCCTGACATCGGCCGCACGGCGCCTAACGTGTCGATCAGCGCGTCGAAATCGTGGCCGTCGATGGGGCCGAAGTAACGGAACCCGAGCTCCTCGAACAGCACGCCGGGAGTGAGAAACGCCTTCACGCTCTCCTCCCACTTTCGCACCATGCCGCCGGCGATGGCGAGCACGCCGGGGCCGTGGTCTTTCAGATGGTCCGCCACCTCGCCGATCTTGGAGCGCAGCCGGTTATACAGCGGATTACGCTGAACCGAGTTCAGGTACTTCGACATCGCCCCAACGTTAGGTGCGATCGACATCTCGTTGTCGTTGAGGACGACGATGATGTCGCGATCCGCGGCACCGGCGTTGTTCAGGCCCTCGTACGCGAGACCCGACGTGAGCGCACCGTCGCCCAACACGGCGACGACCTTGAACCGCTCGTCCTTGAGGTCTCGACCGGCAGCGACGCCAAGCGCGGCAGAAATCGCGGTCGCGGCGTGCCCTGCCCCGAATACGTCGTATTCACTCTCGGACCGCTTGAGGAACCCTGAGATTCCTCCTTCCTGGCGCAGCGTATCCAACCGATCGTTGCGCCCCGTGAGGATCTTGTGCGGGTAGCCCTGATGACCGACGTCCCACACGATCTGGTCGACGGGCGTGTCGAACACGTAGTGGAGCGCGATCGTGAGCTCCACGACGCCAAGTCCCGCGCCGATGTGTCCGCCCGTTCGCGAGCATACGTCGATGAGACGGGCCCGCATCTCGCCGGCAAGGGCTGCCAGCTCCTCGCGGCTGAGGCGCCTCAGGTCGGCGGTCGAGCTCAGGCTATCGAGAAGAATCATGTCTGGTTGGAGGTGACGAGCCGCACGCGGATCATCCGTCACGAGCGGCGTGCAACGACGTACTGGGCAATGGACTCGAGGGCCGGCGTGAGAATACCAGCTTCACGAAGCGCACCTGTCGCGTCGGCAATCAGTACGCCCGCGCGTTGCGTCGCGCCGGCCGTTCCGAGCAGCGCAGGATAGGTGCTCTTCCTGAGCGCCGCGTCACGCCCGGCGGTCTTGCCAAGTTCGTCCGTCGTGGCCGTCACGTCGAGAACATCGTCCATGATCTGAAAGGCAAGGCCGATCGCCGATCCATAGCGATCGACCGCCTCGAGCTCGCGATCCGTGCCCCGTGCGCCGCGGGCGCCGACCCGCGCGGCGGCCACGATCAGCGCACCGGTTTTCGCGCGGTGCACGCGCTCCAGCTCGTCGAGCGGGAGCGACACGCCCTCGGCCTCGAGGTCGAGGATCTGACCGCCGATCATTCCGCCCGCCCCGGCCGCTCGCATGAGTTCCCGAACAATGTCCGCCGCGGCGGTCGACGGCAACCCAAGCGAGAGCCCGCCGCGATAGGCACACCGTGCCGCCAGCGGCACCATCGCGAGCCCCGCGCACGCGGCAACGGGCACGCCGAAGACCCGATGCACGGTTGGCCGTCCGCGACGGACGTCATCATCGTCCATGCACGGCAGGTCGTCGTGGACCAGCGAGTAGGCGTGGATGACCTCGACCGCCGACGCGAGAACGCGGCAGTCGGCCGTGCCGCCAACGGCTTCGTAGGCCGCCGCGACCAGCATGGCTCGCAGCCGCTTTCCACCGCC
>Ga0070670_100003492_pt1 | contig 13063 bp, 20 predicted proteins | sample KBSS63metaG_FD_64665 | JGI IMG/M metagenome (GOLD analysis project Ga0070670, IMG submission 64665) | Switchgrass rhizosphere microbial communities from Kellogg Biological Station, Michigan, USA - KBS S6-3 metaG | ecosystem: Host-associated > Plants > Roots > Rhizosphere > Soil ... | reverse complement strand
TCGCGGCCCGCGCCGCCGCTGGTTTCAGATGAAGATGTCGTCACGATCATGGGCCTTTGCAAGGCGGTGGGCGGCGACCAGTCGGGCCTTATCTGCACCGGCTACGGGGTCGCTACCATCCCGGATCTGACCAAGAAGCAGGCGCAACAGGTCATTGGCCGACTCAAGGAAAAGCTTGCCGAAAAGGCGAAGGCAGGGACCAACGCCATGGCGGAGAATGCTAATGGCTGATCAGCGCACATCCGAATGGCACGAGCAACGTCTCGGCAAGGTGACCGCCAGTGCCATCAGCAAGGTCATGGCAAAGCTTAAGGATGGTCGCCCTGGTGCCGACCGCAGCAACTACATGGCGCAACTCGTCTGCGAACGACTGACAGGCTCGCCGACAGAGGGTTTCACCAACGCCGCCATGCAGCGCGGAACCGAGATCGAGCCACAGGCGCGGGCGATATATTCCTTTCACACCGGAAACGAGGTTGATGAGGTCGGCTTCATCGATCACCCGACCATAGCGATGAGCGGCGCATCCCCTGATGGCCTGATCGGCACGAATGGGCTCGTCGAGATCAAGTGCCCCAACTCGGCAACGCATATTGCCACCCTGCGGGGCGAACCAATTGAGCGGAAATACGTCCTGCAAATGCAGTGGCAAATGGCCTGTTGCGAACGTGACTGGTGCGACTTCGCAAGTTTCGACGATCGGCTTCCCGACGAAATGGCGCTGCATGTCCAGCGGGTAGGGCGCGATGACAAGCTCATTGCAGACATGCAGGCCGAAGTTGAAGCCTTCCTCGCAGAGCTTGATGCAACAGTAGCGGATCTTTTGAGGCGGTACGCCATGAAGGCAGCAGCATGACCGCCTTCGAATATGTCCGTGCCCGCGACGCCGCGCTTGCCATAGCCGACCCGGTCGAGCGTCGCCGTGCGCACCTGCGCGTTCGCAATGCCAGAAACTATTACCTGATCAAGAGCGATCCTGATCGATATAGGCGTTTGCTCGACAAGATCGCGGCGGCAAAGCGGGCGCGGAGGGCAAAAGCGTAATGCTCGCGCGCACCGCCTTCCGACCGCGCCGCCAGAACAGCAGGCGCGCCGATATCGTGCGCCGCTTCCCGTCGCACTTGGGGTGGCTGCGCAAGCGCCCGTGCCTGATCGAGGGGCGGGGCGGGCACGTCTGTTCCGGGGACATGGAGGCGCATCACGTCAACGAGGGCTCGGGCGGCATGGCGATCAAGCCGCCGGATTTCGAGACGGTCCCGGTTTGCTCCGCTGCTCATATCGAGATTCACTGCGGCAAGCGGACGTTCGAGGCGAAGTACGGGCTGATCCTCGAAACCTGCGCCCGCGACTATGCCAAGGCGAGCCCGCACCGTCACCAATGGGAGAGGGCCGATGCGTGAGATCGCTTGCGCTCAATGCGGAGCCAGAAAGCTGCGCAATACGGGGGAGGTGAACCGCGCCCTCAGGACCGGCGCCCCACTCTATTGCTCGCGTGATTGCACGTTCGCAGCGAAGCGGGTGGGACGCAAGGCGCCTGGCTGGCATGAGCAGCGGTTTACGCCGCGCCCTACAGCGGTCGCGACGGCGTGCGCCGAATGCGGGCGGGCGATGTGGCTTCCGGCTACCAAGGTTGCTGAATATCGCCGCTGCGGGCAGGCCTGCCTAGACGCGCACCGCGAGCGTGAAAGGGAAAATCTCGCGCGCCACTGCGAAACCTGCGGCGACAAGTTCTATCCTCGCCCTCGGCAGCTTCAGAGCGGCGGCGGGCGATACTGTTCTCAGCGCTGCAACGCAGCAGGCGTCGCCGTTATCACGTCGCCAGAGGTATTGAAACTTGCTCAGCAGCGGCGCCGGGAGAAGCACGCCGCCGGATTGATCCCGTGGAAAACCGGCGAGGACCACCATGCATGGAAAGGCGGTAAGGAAGCCGCCTTGGCGCGGCGGCGGGACAGCGGTAAGATGGCCGCAGGCCTTCGCGCGTACCGGAAGAAAAATCCGCACAAAGCCCGCGAGTTCAGCCAGCGTCGTAAGAACGCCAAGCTTGAGCGCCTGCCCTACGGGACCATTCCCCGCATCGGTAATATGCAGCGTTGGAAGTGCGCCGTCTGCGCCGTGGGCATCAAGGACAATTATCACCTTGACCATATCACGCCGCTCGCGCGCGGCGGCAAGCATGAGCCCCGGAATCTCCAGCTTCTCTGTCCGACCTGCAATGTTCGGAAGTCGGCCAAAGACCCTATCGCCTATATGCGGGAATTGGGGAGGTTGCTTTGACGCAGACCGTAATCCTGCGCGAGCCCCGCCACCGCGCGCTTGCCGTTCAACTCGTAATGAAAGCCCCTGACGGCTTCGTCGTGACGATCCGGGAGCAGACTCGCACCGGGGAGCAGTCGGACAAGATGTGGGCAATGTTAGGAGACATCGCCCGCGCGAAGCCGATGGGCCGCCGGCACACATCCGAGGATTGGAAGGCGCTCGCCATGAACGCCTGCGGTTGGGAGTGCCAGTTTATGGAAGGGCTGGACGGCCGGCCGTTCCCGCAAGGCTTCCGCTCTTCGCGCCTGACCAAATCGCAGATGAGCACATTGATCGAATGGCTTTACGCATTTGGAGCCGAGCATGGCGTCCAGTGGAGCGAGCCCGCGGAAAGGAAGGCGGCATAATGCGCGACTTCAACCCATCCGAATGCGCAAAGGCCCGCTGGGAGAAGCTGTCTGGCTTTTCTTATCCGCCTGAGCTGATCGAGCGCGCCCGCCGCCTCCGCCAGATTCATCCGGTAAAGACTGTGGCCGAAATCCTTCATGTCTCCCGGCAATGGGTGGTGGAAATCGAGGAGCGCAACTGGAAGGTCAAGAAGGCCGGCCGACCTCTCCCCGAGCGGCCCGGCGACTTCGCGATCCAGTGCAACCACATGAGCAAGCTGGCCCTTGCCCGGCACTATGGCGTCGGCCTCTCCACTATCGAAAAGTGGCTGGTCGGGATCAATCGTGATTTCTCACCGCCACGGCCCGACCGCTCAATGCCGATACCGCCGCTTGAGGTGATCGAACAGGCGCTGTCCGGTCGCACCATAGAGGAAGCAGAACGCCTGCTTGGGGTGAATGGCGGCACGTTCAGAAAGTGGCGGCAGCATTACGGGATGCCGATCGCGCCTCGCAAGGGGAGGCGTGTCCTGAGGCCGTCGATCGGCGGCGCTGAAACCTATTTCAGAAAGGCCGCATAGACACCATGGGGGGCGACATCATCCTGCCTTGGCCGCCGTCGAGCCTGTCGGGTCACTCCGACAAGCATTTCTGGCGCATGCGGCCGATCATCGCAAAGCATCGCGAATGGGCGAAGAACGCCACGCTCGCCGCCGGGTCCATCGGGATTCCGAGTGAGGGTGATATCCGGGTGATCGTGACGTTCTATCCGCCAAACCGTCGCGGCGATCGGATCAATTTCCCCAACCGCATGAAGCCATTTTTTGACGGCATCGCCGACGCCTTGAAGGTCAACGATAGCCGGTTCCTGCCGACCTATCATTTCCGTGAGCCCGTGAAGGGAGGGCAGGTCGTGGTGTCAATCGGAGGCGCTCTGTGAGCAATAACCTAGTAGATCGCGCAATCCAGGCTGCGGCAGAAGAGTTTGCCGGGATTATTTATCAGCGCCTGGAGCAATGTAAGGCAGCGCTGGCCAGGCCAATCGAAAGCCCCATCGAAGAAGCTCTATTGGCTGCGTTTGTAGGATTTGCATCGGCCATCCCTGTCGTATCTATGCCGGGTCTAAAGTTTCCGGTCATGTCCACAAGAGTAAGCATGGAGTTGGACACTCAAGTACCTGTTGAGGGTTTCCGCGCCGACTTCGAGATAATCTGTCGCTATGGCGGCGAGGAATATGCGCGGCTGCTCATAGAGTGCGACGGTCACGATTATCACGAACGGACAAAAGAGCAGGCAGCGCGCGACAAGAGCCGCGATCGTAAGCTTACTGCCGCCGGTTACAGAGTTATTCGATTCACAGGTAGTGAGATATACCGCAACGCCTATAGCTGCGTGGCAGACGTATTCGATGTCGCTTACGGGTTGATCCCGACCACCCTGAAGGGTGAACGCCAGTGAGCCGCTGGTTTCGCCTCTATGACGAACTCCTGGATGATCCCAAGATCCAGAAGCTGCACCCTGTTCTATTCAAGGTGCTGATAAACCTATGGTGCGTCGCTAGCCGCAATGACGGTCGGCTACCCTCGATCACAGACCTTGGTTTTAGCCTCCGCATGCCAGAGGATGAAACGTTACGCGCTGTTTCAAAGCTCGTTTCGCTCGATTTAATCGATGTCGACGAAGCCACCGGAGAGCAGCGCCCACACGGTTGGGATGGCCGCCAATACCGCTCCGACTCCAGCACAGATCGTGTTCGAGCGCACCGGAAACGGCAGAAATCTCCCGATAATGATGATCCTCCTAATGGGGGAGTGATGAAACAAAGTGAAACGTTCCATGGAACGGCCCCAGAACAGAAACAGAGACAGAACAGAACAGAGAGTTCCGTAGCTTCAGCTACGGGCACGATCGTGCCGCACCCGGCCGCAGACTTCGCCAGCATCGTTTTTCAGAGTGGCGTCGCTCTCCTCGCCGGCTCCGGCATGCCCGATCGCCAAGCTCGCTCAACGCTGGGCCGCTGGCGAAAGAAGATCACCGACGCCGAAATGATCATCATCCTTCGCCAAGCCGAAATCGAACAACCCAGCGAGCCGGTCGAGTGGATCGCTGCTGCCGTGGAGAAACGCTATGCAGACCGCCCTGCAAACGACCAAATCCGGGACGCCGTCCTTCGCGACTTCGCCGAGGGTGCCTGAGTTCGTGGACATCGCAGCACTTGACGCTGAGATGTTCTATCTTCCGGCCGTAAAGCGTGAGCAGGAAGCGGCGCTTCGTCATGCCGCCGCTGCACATCACGACGCCCTGGCTCCAGCCCCATATGACCAGCGCAACACGATCCTTGGGGAGCTTCGCCTTCGGACGATCCCGCGAACCGAAGGGACGGAAGAGTCGCGAGCGCGACACCGCAAGCTGGTGGACGACACCGCCCATCTGCCGGCCGACATCCTGCGCCAAGCATGTACCGCCTACGTCCAGACCGAGGGAAACCGATTCTATCCCACGGCGGGTGAAATCATGGTGTTCGCAAACCCGCTTCTGAGCAAGCGCATGGCCCGCCGATCGCGGTTGACGCAAATGGCTGACGCCGCCGCCAATGCCTTCAACGAAGCTGATCGCGCCGATCCGAAAGAGATCGAGGCCATCCTTCGCAAGCACGGCCTGGGCGATGTTGCGGCGAAGGTTTTCGGAGCGAAGCCATGACCAGCATGATCTCGAAAATGGGCAAAGCTATGCAGGACGTGGATCTTGCGCCGTATTCGGTTTTCAACCCGGCGCATACGGACGCGATCTTCCAAATCTTCGCCACCGCCGCCCTCCAAGCCCTCCGCGAGCCTACGGAGGAGATGATCGAGGCTGGGGCCGCGACAGTTCAACAAACTTGGGACGATGGCAGCGACGCCATGGAGACCTTGCCACCATGTGACTTCATGCCGGCTGAACGAACCCACCTAGCCTTAGCCATCTGGCAAGCCATGATCACCACAGCCGCAGAGGGAGGGGAGTGATGGGGAGATTGAAGGGCATTGGCGACGCGCTCTGCACGTTGGTCGAGATGGGCAACGAAGGCGGACGCGAAGCCGAGCGCGCGGCGATCGTGGCGTGGTTGCGGGGGCCTGGGCCAGACAGAGACAACGGCGGCCCGTGCCGACATGTCGAACATGTGCAGGGTTATTGCACCTGCGGCGAACTCGCCACCGCCATCGAAGCCGGAGAGCATCACGGAACCCAAGGGAAGGAATAGGATATGGGGCGGAAGCGGGGGAAACCGACTATGAAGGCTATGACCGAAACCGAGCGACTTTCCGAGGCGGCCCGGAAGCGCGCTGCCAACGATGCGGCGACGCAAGAACTGGTGACGGACGAGGCCCGAAGCCATGACCATTACGAGCGGGACGTGGAGTTCGGTGTCAGCCGCAACCGCCTGGTCAATCGAGGCGGTACGCCTGTCCGTCGCTGGATTGCGGCAAAACTGCTCTCCGAGACCCAGCAGGCGGCAATCGCTCACTGCCTGAGCCTTTGGGGGATAGTCTCCGTCTCAGGCTCGCTGTCGTGCAATCTTGGCAAGGACGGCGTTCGCGGCGGCGGGGGGCTTGGTCACGCACGCGAGGCCGAGGCGCGCGAGGATTTGAAGCGCATCCGGGGTTATTTCCCACCAGCCTATTACCAGTGCTTCGAGAATGTCTGCCGGTTCGACGAGCCCGCTGGCGTCGCAGGCTCAAAGCTGTCGGTGAAGAAGGATAGCCACGAGGCGGCTGCTAGGCTGATCGTACAGTTCGTGGCGGATACGATCGCGATGAAGGAAAGGTTGAGCTACTGATGAGAGGTCGAAAACCAATCGACGGCGTTAAGCGCGGGAGCCACATTCAGTTGCGCTGCTCGGAGCCATTGGCGCAGTTAATTCGTGCGGATGCGGAGAAGAACGGCCGCAGTGTCGCAGGCGAGGTGATCTATCGCCTTGAGCGGTCGTACCGAGATGACGAAATTCTTGAATTGCTGAGCGCGGTTGCACAGAAGGTGGGTGCCTGATGAGACGAAGGAAGCAGGATGAGAGAACGGCCGTCGTCTGGTTCCTTCGGACGCTTGCCGCCCGATACAACGCGGCTGCTGCCTCCACGCCGGAAGTCAGGGAGGCGCAAAATATCGATGAGATGAACGCGGCATTTGAGGCCGACCCGCGCGCTACAGTTCTTTTAGAAATTGCTGATTCTGTTGCAGACGGCAAGCATGTGGAATTTCTTCAATCCCACATAAGAGCCCACAGCATCGCCAGAGCGGCTGCGCTCGATGCCAGAATAGTCGCCGAATATGTTGTCTTGACTTGCCCACCCCCCGCATGATACGAAACCCGCAACAATTGGAATTGCGCCAAGAGCGCTTGAAGGGCTGGCACATCGCTGGCCCTTTTCCGTTTCGGCTCCGGCCGACCCGTTCGCTTCCAGCAAGCTGTCCAACCTCCTCCAGTCGGCTTCGCGGACAGGCGAACGGGCTTCATCATGAGGTGACCTTATGGCACTTGAGATTAGCTATTGGACCGGCCGCGCCAAGAATGGCACGCAAGCCTATGGCAAGCGCATCTCTTCGGAGACCCGCTCCCTGTCCGGCACGAGCGCACAATCAGGCGCGACGCCTTCCGGTTGCAAGATTGTCCGTATTGAAGCAACCGAGGCTGCGCGTGTTGCCTATGGCTCAAACCCAACGGCAGACGCCACGAGCTTATACATGGCCGCCAATGCCGTGATCGATCGTGAAGCTGAAGTGGGCTGGCTGATCGCAGGCAAGACGGCTTAGGCCATGAACATCGATTTTGAGGACGATCAGGTAAAGGAATTGCTTGATCGCACCTCACAAGGTGAACCCCTTTCGCGCATCTGTCGCGATCCCATGATGCCATCGCGTTCGACAGTCTATGAATGGATCGAGGCCGACGAGCAGTTCGCTGGACAATTCCGCGCGGCGCGCGCGCGTGGCGTTCATGCAATGGCCGAAGAATGCCTGGACATTGCGGACGAGCCTGTAGCGAAGGACGATAGTGTCGCGGTTTCCAATAAGCGCGTGCGCATCGACACGCGGCTACGATTGGCGGGCAAGTGGCTGGCCAAGGAATATGGCGACAAGCTCGACGTGAATTACAATGCGGAGGTGACGCATCGGCATGACCTCAGCGCCTATAGCGCCGATGAACTCGACGCGCTTGAAAAGCTTATCGCAAAGGCTCCCAACGCTACAGGAGATCAGAGCCGAGCGAGCCTCACGAAGCCTGATCGCATTCACTGAATACACAAATCCGGCCTATGAACGGGCAGGGCATCACGAACAGATCGCAGCCAGGCTGGAGGCAGTCGCCAGGGGCGAGATCGACCGACTGATGATCTTTATGCCGCCGAGGCACGGCAAGAGCGAGTTGGCGTCGCGCCGCTTCCCTGCATGGTATCTCGGGCATCACCCTACTCGGCACGTCATCTCAGCCAGCTACAACTCGGACCTTTCGACCGACTTCGGGCGCGAAGTGCGCAACCTCATGGCTTCGCCTGATTATGGAGATGTGTTCCCCGGCGTAAGACTGCGGGCCGACAGCAAGGCCGCCGAGCGCATGAATACGGAGCAAGGTGGCGCCTATTTCGCCGCTGGCGTCGGCACAGCAACAACGGGGCGCGGCGCACATCTCGGCAATATCGACGACCCTTTCAAGGATCGCGAAGACGCGGACAGCGAAACACAGCGTGAGAAGGTCTGGAATTGGTATCGGTCAACATTTTTCACACGGTTGATGCCAGGAGGCGCGATCGTGTTGACCCTGACCCGTTGGCATGAAGATGATTTAGCTGGCCGCCTCCTCGATCAGGACGGGCGTGTTGAAGATGGCGGGCAGTGGCACGTTCTAGACCTCCCCGCGATCAACAAGGATGGCAAGGCGCTCTGGCCTGAATGGTATGACATCGGGGCGCTGAACCGGATCAAGGCGACGATCGGACCGCGTGAATGGTCGGCGCTCTACCAGCAGCAGCCGCAACCCGATGAGGGCACGTTCTTCCAGCGGGCCTGGTTCAAGGAATCGGTACCGCCCGCCGACCTAAGATATTACGGGACGAGCGATTACGCCGTGACTGATGGCGGCGGTGATTACACGGTGCATCGGATCTGGGGCATCTGCCCGCGCGGCAATATCCACCGTGTCGATGGCTGGCGCGGCCAGACCAGCTCGGATGTGTGGATCGAGAAGAAAATTGATCTGATCGCCAAATACAAGCCGCTGGCATGGTTTGGCGAGGGTGGGGTGATCCAGAAGGCGGTCGAGCCGATGCTTAGGCGTCGGATGATCGAGCGCAAGACGTTCTGCCGGCTGGAATGGTTGCCGAGCGTGGCCGACAAGCCGACGCGGGCGCGTTCGTTCCAGGCGCAGGCGGCAATGGGCAAGGTCTATTTCGAGCCGGGCGCCGATCTTTCCGAGTTCCTGGTCTTCCCGGCCGGCAAGCATGACGACGACGTTGACACCGCATCGCTGATCGGACGGGCGATCGACCAGGCGCATCCGGCGATCCTGAGTGTCCAGAACAAGGCCAAGCCCCGCGACCGCTGGGACCGGGCATCCCGCAAAACCAATGAGGACGATGGCGCATGGAAGGTAGCATGACCGCTGACGCCTACGACATTGGTTATCACACCAAGCGCTTCGAGGAGGCGGAGGACGCGACGCGCGATGCTCGCACCGATGCCGAGCGGGACCGCGACTATTACGACGGAAAGCAGCTCACCTCGGACGAGCGGGCTGCGCTGAAGAAGCGTGGACAGCCTCCGGTCATCTACAACCGCATCCAGCGCAAGGTGAACTACCTCAAGGGTCTGGAGACGCAGACCCGCAAGGACCCGAAAGCCTTTCCCCGCACGCCGGGCGATGATGGATCGGCGCAGGCCGCGACCGATGCGCTGCGCTATGTGTGCGATGATCAGGATTGGGACACGAAGCGCTCGCGCGCTTATGAGAATATCATTGTGGAGGGCACTGGCGCGATCATGGTCGGTGTCGCGCAGGTGACCAAGGCGGCGTTGCGCGGATCGACAGCGATGTCTCCACCGATGGTCGATCCAACGCTAAAGCGGATTCCGTGGGATCGCCTCTATTTCGACCCCCATTCGGCTGAGTTCGATTTCAACGATGCAATGTACATGGGCATCGTCACGTGGATGGACCTTGACGACGCGAAGCGGAAATTTCCAGACAAAGAGGAGGCGATTGAGGCGACCTGGGTGCAGTCCCGCAGCAGCGACACCTATGATGATCGGCCGAAGCATAACCTTTGGGCCGACTACAAGCGCAAGCGGGTTCGCGTAAACGAGGAATATTATATCGGGCCTGATGGTCAGTGGATGACATGCACCTATACCAAGGCTGGCTGGCTGGTTGATCCGCACCCGTCGCCTTATCTTGACGCTGACGGTAAGCCGGAAAATCCGATCAAGGCGATCAGCGCCTACATCGACCGGGACAACAACCGCTACGGTGAAGTCCGGGCGATGATCAGCCCACAGGACGAGATCAACAAGCGCCGGTCGAAGGGGCTGCACCTCATCACGTCGAACCGGCTTCGCATCAGTCGCTCGGCGTCGGCGGGCAATGGCGGGATGGAGCCGAGCGACTTCAAGCGGGAGATGGCCAAGCCTGACGGGATCATCTTTGCCGAGGATGGCGAGGTTGAGGTTCTGGCGAATGGTGCCGAGGCATCGGCCAACTTCGAAATGCTGCAGGAAGCCAAGGCTGAGATTGATTTACTTGGGCCGAACGCCGCGCTGGCGGGCAAGAACGAGAATGATGCATCGGGCCGGGCCATCCTTGCTCAGCAGCAGGGCGGCATGGTCGAGGTGGCGGATTTGACCGACCGCCTACGTCAGTTGAGCCTTGCGGTGTACCGATCGGTATGGGCGCGCATCCGGCAATATTGGACCGATCAGCGCTGGATCAGGGTCACCGATGACGAGCGCAACCTGAAATGGGTCGGGCTCAATGTGCCAAAAACGATGATAGAGGTGGCGCAAGAGCGGCTGCAGGGTGATCCAGAGGCCGAAATGAAGCTGGCGATGCTGGCGCGAGATCCGATGGCTCAGCAGCCCGTGGAGATCAAGAACCAGGTCGCTGAGATGGATATCGATATCGTCATTGACGAGGGCATGGACACGCCCACCGTCGCTGCCGAGCAGTTCGATATGCTGAGCAAGATGATGCCGTCGATGACGCAGCTACCGCCCGAGGCGATGGAGCTGCTGATCCAGGCATCGAGCCTGCGAGACAAGGACAAGCTGCTTGAGATCATCGAGGCGATGAAGGCGAAGGCCGCCCAGCCCAATCCGATGGCGCAGATGCAGCAGCAGCTTGCCATGCAGAACGCCCAGGCGACGGTCCAAAAGACGCAGAGCGAGGCTGATCGCAACACAGCCGACGCCGAGGCGAAGCGGGCTGGGATCGCGAACGATATTCAGGCGGGTCAGGTCAAGGCCCTGGAGGCCGCCGTCAAGGCGCAGCAGGCGAGCGAGCCGCAAAGGATGAGCGCCTAACACAAGATCAACGTCGTGAGACGTGGTGCCGCCGCCGGGCTGTACGGGCGACCAGGACGACGCTGAAGCGGTCGATATCGAGGCACGATCATGGAGAACGGCACCAGTTGGGACGATATTCTTTCTGACGCGGACGAAACCGCTTCCGAGCCGGAAGCCCTTAGCGGGCAACCTCGCGACGAGCAGGGGCGATTTGCCCCGGTCGAACAGACGCAACAGGAAGATCAGGGCGATCAGCAGCAGGAAGCGCCGCCGGCTTCCGAACCCGAACAGGGCCACATCCCGATCGCAGCTCTCAAGGACGAGCGGGGCAAACGCCAGCGCATAGAGGAGGAATTCCGACAGGCGCAGGAACGCTTGGCTCAGTATGAAGCCTATTTCCAGCAGGTGAATCAGCAACAGCCCGACCCGGAACAGGACCCCGTTGAGTTCCTAGCTCAAGAGGTTCTGAACCGAGTTCAGCCGCAGACGCAGCAGCAATATCAGGTGATGCGTGTACAGGTGGCCGAGCAGTTCGCCCGCCAGAAATGGGCCGACTATGACGAGAAGGTCGAGACCTTCAAGGAAGAAGCCCAGCGTAACCCCTTCCTATGGAAGGAGTTGGCGTCCGCCGAAAACCCGGCGGAGTACGCCTACAACGTAGCGGGCAATATCCTTGCGGCGCGAACCTACGGGGACGCACCTCCACCTTCTCGTGAGCAGATCGAAGCCGAGATCCGTGAAAAGATCATGGCCGAGATCGGCATGAGCAAACCCGCCGTCCCCACTTCTTTAGCCAACACTCAATCCAGGGGCGCCCGCAGCGGCCCGGCATGGTCCGGCCCGACTTCATGGGGTGACATCCTGGCGAGTTAGTTCGTCTCAACCCCGACTCCGCGTCGCGATGACGCCACAGTCCCTTTGATGGATTTTTTATCATGGCAGATACGATTGCAGCCCCCGGGCTGACCCCGCAACAGTGGGACGACAAGTTCTTCGTCCAGTGGGTCCACGAGGGTGGATTCAAGACGATGATGGGCTCCGATGAGGCGTCTATCATCCAGGTTAAGCAGGACCTCAACAAGAAGCCCGGCGACAGCCTGACTTATGCGCTGGTCAACCGGCTCACCAACGCGGCGACCACTGGCTCAGCCGTGCTGGAAGGCAATGAAGAAGACCTCATCAGCCGCTCCATGCGCGTCTATGTCGACAAGCGGCGTAATGCCGTCCGCCTGTCGGAGATGAACGAGCAGAAGTCGGCTATCAATCTGCGCAATGCAGGCAAGGCCGCGCTGATGACCTGGGCGACGGAAGATTTCCGCGACCAGTGCATCACCGAACTCGGGGCGCTGGCTTCAACCTCCACCAACTCCGTTGCGTTCGTCAACCGCACTGCGGCGATCGGCGATGCTTGGCTTGTCAACAACAAGCTGCACACCGTCTTCGGCGCATATGCGGCCGGCGGCTCGGCGGGCGGTACCGATCTGTCGGCCGATCTGGCGCAGCTCGATACGACCAACGACCTGTTTAACTTCAACCGCCTCGACGACATGATCCTGTGCGCCAAGACGGGCTCGCTTACGGTTCCCAAGGTGCGCCCGATCCGCGACCCCGGCAACGGCAAGCGCTATTATGTCGCGCTGGCAAATCCCTATGCGTTCAAGAACCTGCGCGATTCGATCGACACCGAGGTCTTGGCGCTGACCAATGTCGAAGCGCAGGCATCGAAGTTGTTCGAGGGCGGCGACCTCATGTGGAACGGCGTTATCATCAAGGAAATTGACGACATCCCGATCTACAGCAACATCGGCGCGTCGGCGACCACTGAGGTGACCCCGGTCTACCTCCTTGGTGCCCAGGCCCTAGCCTATGCCGAGGCGAAGCGCTGGACCACG
>Ga0070670_100003488_pt1 | contig 13066 bp, 10 predicted proteins | sample KBSS63metaG_FD_64665 | JGI IMG/M metagenome (GOLD analysis project Ga0070670, IMG submission 64665) | Switchgrass rhizosphere microbial communities from Kellogg Biological Station, Michigan, USA - KBS S6-3 metaG | ecosystem: Host-associated > Plants > Roots > Rhizosphere > Soil ... | reverse complement strand
CCGTGCGCTGCGCGTGACCCGGCATGCTCGCGATCGGCCGCTCGGCGTCGGATCCGTCGCGCACGAACAGCGGATGCACGAGATGGGCCGCGCGCAGCGTCGTCTCGCCTAACGCGTCCCGGAGCGCGGCGGTTCGACGAAGCCGTCGAGGCCGGGCGCGAGGCGTTTGCGCAGCGGCGGTAAATGCTTCCATATAGATCAATTCCCCCGTTCGGTGTCGGTCACGAACCACCGGGCTACCGCATCGATCAAGTCGTTCTGTGTCGTGTCGTCGGCCACAATGACGGATTGAAAACCGCACGCTCGTGCGGCGCTGGCCGTGACGGGGCCGAGGCAGGCAGCAATCGGCCATCGCTGACGGCCGAGGCCCGCGGTGGCCGTGTCGGCCGCGAGGGCATCGGCGACGAACCGCACTGCCGACGCGCTCGCGAACAGCAACGCGTCGACGGCCGACCCACGGACGCCCGCGGTGATGCGGGGAATTCCCGGCCCGGGCACTGTCCGGTACACGACGATCTCGTCGACGAACGCACCTCGCGCGCGGAGCGCCGCAGGCAGTGTGTCGTCGGCCAGGCTGCCGCGAGGCAGGAGAATGCGGGCGTTGTCGACGTTCACAAACTCCTCGCCAAGAGCCTCGGACGTGCTGACCGTCGGCGCGAGATCCGGCGGGCGGAGGGTCGAGCGAACCGCGGAGGCCGTGGCGGGCCCCACGACCGCAAGGCGCCGGGATCGCAGGTGGTCGCGCGCCACCCCGATCGCATCGGCTCGATCGACCAGCATGCGCACGGCGTTCGCGCTGGTGAAGGCGAGCCACTCGTACGTCCCGACGCGGCGAAGTGCCGCATCCGGGATCGTCCACGATTCGGGTGCCACGATCTCGATGGCGGGCGCCAGGACGGGCTCACCGCCTAACGCGGTCACGTGCTCCTCGAAATCGCCGGACTGCGTGAGCGGTCGGGTGAGGACGATGCGGCGGCCACGCAGCGGATAGGTCTGGGCGCCGTCGGGGAGCAGGACGTATGGCCGCGTCACACGACGCTCCCGCGCTCGCATTCGTCGACCAGCGCTCGCCCACCGGCGGCGAGGAGCCGCGCCGCGAGAGATTCACCGAGCTCGGTCGCGCGGTCCGTTCGGTCCGTCGCGCCGCCGCTGACCGAGCGTCCGTCCGGCGCCCCGATCATCGCGCGCAGTGTCAACGCATCATTGCCGTCGACGGTTGCATGCGCGCCGACCGCCGCGGCGCATCCAACGCCGAGCTGTGCGAGGAATGCACGCTCCGCCGCGAGTGCTGCTTCCGTAGGCGCATGCGCGAGTGGGCGGCAGAGCTGCTGCAGATCCGCATCACTCGCGCGGACCTCGATCGCGAGCGCGCCCTGGCCGGGCGACGGCAGGAACGACTCGGCCGGCAACCACTCGGTGACTCGGTTCGTTAGGCTCAGCCGAATCAGACCAGCCCCGGCGAGGACGATGGCGTCGTAGTCGCCCGCGTCGAGCTTGCGGAGCCGCGTGTCGACGTTGCCGCGAAGGTCGAGGGTGTTGATATCGGGTCGAACGGCGTGAATCAGCGACACACGCCGAAGGCTGCTCGTACCGACGCGCGCGCCGTCCGGCAGCTCCTCGAGCGTTCCCGCGCGCGACACGAGAACGTCACGCGGGTCCGCGCGTTCGAGAAAGGCCGCGATCGCGAGATCGTCCGGGATGCGAGATGGCAGATCCTTCGCACTGTGCACGGCGAGATCGATCTCGCCCTGGCGAAGCGCATTCTCGATCGCGTCGACGAACACGCCGCGTCCGCCAATAGTGGCGAGTGGCACGTCGCGCATCACATCGCCCGTGGTCGTGATCCGCTGCACCCGCACGTCGAGCCCGGCATGACGCGCGCGAAGGGCCGCGACGACCGACTCGGTCTGCGTCATGGCGAGCGCGCTGCCGCGCGTACCGATCGTGAGCGTCCGCTTGGTCATGCGGCGCTCAGGCGAGTGCGGCGGCCGACCGGACGGGTGCGGCGTGGTCGGCGCCAGCCACCAGACGATCGAGCACCGCGATGAGCTCCGGCGTCGCGTTGGGCATGCGCGTGCGTCGCAGCGCGATGCCTAACGCCTTCGCCCTGTCGGCCGCCTCGTGGTCGATGTCGTACAGCACCTCGAGGTGATCACAGACGAATCCGATCGGGACGGACAGGACGCTGCGGACGCCTTCGCCGTGCAGCGTCTCGAGGTAGTCCACGATATCCGGTCCGAGCCACGGCTCGCCCGTATGACCCGCGCTCTGCCAGGCGAAGCGCCAGGCCTGGAGCCCGATTTCGCGCGCCACCGCGTCGGCGCTCGCGAGCAGCTGTGCCTCGTAGGGATCGTCCCACGTTCGGATCCGCACGGGCAGACTGTGGGCGCTGAACACGACGCAGGTCTCGCTGCGGTCGCCTTCTGGAAACGACTCGAGTCCTTCGCGAACGCGACCGGCCATGAGCGCCAGAAACGCGGGCTCGAGGTGCCAGCTCTCGATGAACGTGAGATCCATCGGCGCATCGAGCTTCGCGATCGCCTCCTCGACGTATTGTCGATAGCTGCCGACGCTCATGCGGGAGTAGTGCGGTGCGAGCACGATCGCGATGACACGCCGTACGCCGTCCGCCGCCATGCGCGGGATGACGTCGCCGATGTAGGGGTGCCAGTGCTTCATCCCGACGTAGGTCCGGTACTCGCCGGGCGCGCGGGCGTCGAGCATGGCCTGAAGCGCGCTGGCGGTTTCCGTCGTGATGGCGCGCAGTGGTGTTCGGCCGCCGATCAGGTCGTAGCGGCGACGCAGGTCGGCCACGGCCTCCGGTGACGGCGCGCGCCCGCCGCGGATGTGACGGAAGTACGGCTCGACGTCGTCGGGCCTCTCGGGGCTGCCGTAGGCGAGCAGCAGGATGCCCGTCGGTGTGGTGGCCATGCGGACGTTAGGCGATGATGGCGAGCGGCCGGCGATGCTCGTGCAGCCGTGCACTCTCGTGGCGCACGAGCTCGGCGAGCCGGATGGCGTTATCGAGTGGCGTCCCGGGCAGGAACCCGTGACCCAGGTTGAAGATGTGGCCCGGGCGACCGCCGGCGCGCTGGAGCACGTCGAGCGCTTTCGCCTCGAGCACCTCGGGCGGCGCGAAGAGCGCGACCGGATCGAGGTTGCCCTGCACGGCGAGATCATGGCCGATGCGCGACCAGCCTTCGTCGAGCGGCACGCGCCAGTCGAGACCGATCACGCTCGCGCCGTCGGTCGCCATCGCCTCCAGCAGCGTGGACGTCATGACGCCGAAGTGGATCATCGGCACGCCGGCGGAGCCTAACGACGTGAAGATCCGGCGCATGTACGGCTGGACGAACTGCGCGTAGTCGTCCGGGCTGAGTGCGCCCACCCAGCTGTCGAACACCTGTACCGCATCCACACCGGCGCCGATCTGCGCGCGCAGGTACGCCACTGTCAGCTCCGCCAGCCGGTCCATCAGCAAGTGCCAGGTCGCGGGTGCGCCATACATGAGCGACTTGGTGCGCACGAAGTCGCGCGAGGGGCGTCCCTCCACGAGGTACGCGGCGAGCGTGAACGGCGCACCCGCGAAGCCGATCAGCGCCTGCGCGGGATCGAGCTCGCGGCGAACGAGGCGCAGCGTCTCGAGGACGTACGGAACATCCTGATCCGGCTGGAGCGCCCGAATGGCGCGCACGCCGGCATCATCACGGATCGGTCGCTCGATGACGGGACCGACACCCTCCACGATGTCCAGCGCGACGCCTGCGCCAATGAGCGGCGTCATGATGTCGGCGAACATGATGGCCGCGTCGAGCGGCATGCGGCGGAGCGGCTGCAGCGTCACCTCGGCGGCCACGTCGGGGCGCTGCGAGATCTCGATCAGCGTTAGGCGCTCGCGGATCGCCCGGTACTCGGGCAGGATGCGCCCCGCCTGACGCATGAACCACACCGGCGTCCGCTCGACGGGCTCTCGCCGGGCGGCCCGGACGAGCAGGGGAGCGCGTGGCATGGCGTCCGCTATCCGAGCAATGCGAGTGCATCCCGCAGCGGGCGGTGCACGGCGGTGAAGATCGGCGTGTCCCGCAGCGTGTAGCGCCGCGCCTCGGTCGACCGCAGCGCGATCACGAGATCCTGATGACGCTCGAGCGAATCGGTCTCATAGGCGACGATGAACTCCTGGTCATCGAGGCCCGTCGTATACAGCAGCACCTGGCGCACATCGCCGAAGTCGTGCCCGATGCGCATGTGCTCGTTCATCATGCCCTGTCGCGCATCGCGGCTCATCAGGTACCACTCGATGGTTTTCGAGAACGGGTAGACCACCAGGTACTGGAGCCGAGTGGTCTCGTCGACGGCCTGCTCCTGCGTGGTCCGGCGCTTCGTGTAAATCGATGGCCGAGTGAGACCCCAGAGCGAGTGTGCGATCTCGCAATACCTGCCCAGCCCCGTCGCGAGCAAGGCGCCGAGCGTGTCCTGGACGATGATCGCGTTGGCGGTCTTCCACCAGAGCATGAGCTGCGCATCTGCCTTGAGGCCTAACGTGCTGTACGCGTTGGTGGTGATCCCAGGCGCCGCCTCCGCCACGACCTGCTCGAACTCCGCTCGTCCTCGCGCCTGCGTGGCCGAGTCGAGTCGCCGCCACGAAGAATCGACTCTGAGAAACAGGTACTGCACGAACTGGGACGCGACCGGCGCGGTCTCGTCGGCGCGCGCTTCGGGCGCAGAAGTCGGGGCAGGGGCTACGGCAGTCATGCGACGTTGGACTCCTGAGAGCTATTCTGATCGACCACGCTATCGTCGCGTGGGCACGTCGCCGATGTGAAGTCGACGGCGGGCCCGAGCGCGAACAACCGCTCGACGACGACCGCCATGTTGACGCCTTCCGGATCGCGCTTGAGCGCGAGCGTAGGCTCGTGCAGCACCTTGGCCATCATGCGCGCCGCGAGATCGCGAACGACCGCACGAGCCGGGCCGTCGAGATCAGGAAGACGTGCCAATGCGCGTGCGAGCTCTGCTTCGCGAATGGCGTTGGCGCGCGCGTGCAGCTGGGCGATGGTCGACGCCACACCGCGCCCGCGCCACCACTCCATGAAGCGCTCGGCCTCCTGTTCCACGATCGACTCGGCCTGAACGAGATCGCGCGCGCGACCGGCACGGCGTGCTGATGTCTCGACGCCCACCCGCTCGAGGTCGATGAGCATGACGCCCGAACAAGATGCGACAGCAGGGTCGATATCGCGTGGAAGGCCGAGGTCGATGCACACGAGCGGATTCGTGCGGTCGCCGCGAGCGCTCGACAGCATCGCGGCGTCGACGACCGGTGTGCGGGAGCCCGTGCATCCCACAACCACGTCTGCCGTGCCGAGCGCTTCGGGGAGCTCCTCCCACCGTCGGGCGGCCGCGTCATGCGTCGCGGCCAGCTCGACCGCTCGCTCGAAGGTGCGGCTCAGGACCGTGACGCGGACGTTCGGGATCGAGGAGAGATGAGCGAGCGCAGACTTTGCCGTCTCGCCGGCACCGAGCACCACCGCGTTTGCGCCGTCGAGCCCGCCGCTATCCCGCACCGCGAGCCGCATCGCCACCGACGCCATCGACTCGGCGTCGCCTAACGAGGTCATCGCGCGCGCCCGCTTTCCGCACGCCAGGGCGGCGTCGCCGAGTCGGTCGAGCACGGGCCCGAGCGCGCCGGCGTGACGTGCAGCAAGAAGCGCGCGGCGGACCTGGCCGAGGATCTCGCTTTCGCCAAGGACCATGGAGTCGAGCCCGGCGGCGACGCGGAGGAGTTGACGGACCGCCGCCTGGTGGCCGTACGCGTAGGTGGCGTCGCGCACGGCGCGGAGTGAGATGTCGGCGCGGGTCGCGAGGAATTGCCGGAGCAACTCGGCTCCCGATGACTCGTGGCCGCACACCGCATAGAGCTCGACGCGGTTGCACGTCGACAACACGAGCACCTCGCCCACGGTCTCGCGGAGGTCAGCGAGGACCTGAGGGAGTGATTCCGCCGAAATGGTCAGCCCTTCACGCAGGCTGACCGAGGCAGTGTGATGACTGGTTCCTACGACGACGAGCTGCACCGTTTCGCGGGCATTGCGGGCCATATCCGGCCGCCATCAGCGGCGCCTCGCGTACGATACATATCGCGTCGAACCGGATACACCCGGAGTGACACGGAGCTATACCTCCGTAGAACTGCGGAGGCGAGCTGCTGCGATTACCCCAACGAGCCACCTGATCGTTCTCGGCACCCAGCGTCAGCCAGCAGCCAGCACAAGCAGCCAGCTGCCAGCCGCCGTCGAGATCACTGCTTTCCCGGTCCGTACAGAACTCGCCCGGCCTTCGCTCCCGTGTGCTTATCGTGATCTATCGTCACGACGCCATTCACGAGTACGTACTCGATCCCCGTCGGAAACGCCATCGGGTCGTCGTACGTCGAGCGGTCCTGAAGCTGATCGAGATCGAAGATCGTCACGTCCGCCCACAAGCCCTGCTTGATCATCCCGCGATCCGCGAGCCGCATACGCGTCGCCGGCCACGACGTCATCTTCCGCACCGCGTCTTCGAGTGTCAGCACGTGCCGCTTCTTCACGTACTCGGCGATCACGCGCGTGGCGTTACCGAACGACCGCGGATGCGGCAGGCCCGTCTCGTCCGGCTTGCCTAACGTCATGACCGCACCGGCGTCGCTGCCGATGCTCGTCCACGGGAACTTGAGCGCCGTCTCGATGTCCTGCTCGCCCATCATATGGTAGATGGCCATGACGCGCCCCTGACCCTGCATCACCAGGTCCATCGCCGCATCCGAGGGATCCTTGTTCATCATCCGGGCGATCTCGGAGAGCGACTTCTGCTCGTACTTGGCGTTGGCCGGGTTGCGCGCGTTCACGAGGATGATGCCGTCCCAGCCGCCCGCCGCCTCGATGATGTTCCACCATCCCGGTGACCCGGTCTTCTGCTCGTTCTTGAGTCGCGCGCGGATCGTGGGGTTCGCGAGCCGCGCCTTGAGCGAGTCGACGCCGCCATCGAATGCCCAGCTCGGGATCGTCGCCTCGAGCCCCGTACCGCCGGCCGTGTAGACGTACAGGTCCGCGGCGACGTCGACGTTCCGCGCGCGGGCGGCGTCGATGATCATGCGGATGGAATCCATCCGCACGCCCCACGACGGCTTGTGCGCGACCTTGAGATGGAACACCTCACCCGGCAGGCCCGCCTTCTCCGCGATCGTGATCAACTCGCCGACGGACTGCACGACCTCCGGCCCTTCACCGCGGATGTGGCTCGCGTACACACCGCCGTACTTCGCCGCGACCTTCGCGATCTCGATCAGCTCGTCGGTGGTGGCGTAGGAGCTCGGCGGGTAGATGAGCGCCGTCGACATGCCCATCGCGCCGGCCCGCATCGCGGTATCCATGATCGCACGCATGCGATCCAGCTCCGCCGCGTTAGGCGCGCGCGATGACGGACCGAGGATGGCGGTGCGCGCCTGCGTCTCGCTATAGTAGGAGCCGAAGTTGATGCTGATGCCGGACTTTTCCATGCCGGCGAAGTACGCGGGGACGTCGCTCGCAGCCTTGACGGGGATGCCGCCTTCGCCGCCGATCGCCGTCGTCACGCCCTGTCGCAGCTTGTTCTCGGCCAGGCCGTTGCGCGGCAGCACGCTGCCGGACTGGTCCATCATGTCGATCCACCCGGGAGAGACGTACTTACCGGCGGCGTCGATCTCGGTTTTCCCGCGTTCGGCGATTCGGCCGACCTTCGCGAACCGACCGTCCTTGATGCCGACATCGGCGAGAATCCACGGGTTGCCGGCGCCGTCGAGCACGCGGCCGTTGCGGATCACGACGTCGTAGGCGGGGGTCGGCGCGGCGTTCTGTGCGCCGAGGTTCCCGGAAGGAACGGTAACGGATGCGCCGAGCGCGACGCAGAACAGCGTGCGCACGACGGTTTGCGAGTGTCTGACTTCGAGTCTCACTGCGTCTCCGGATCGATGAAGGGTGCGACGACACTACATCCGGGCACCCCCGAACGGGAGTGCCTCGGGCCACCCCCGCGCCTACCCGTACGATGCGGAATCTCTACATACTCGATGTCGCGACGGGAGCAGCGCGGAAGCTCGAAACCGGCTCGGACTTCGACACGTTTCCGACCTGGTCGGCGCGGGGCGCTTGGATCGCGTTCACGAGCAGGCGTGCCGGCGACTACGAGATCTATCGAATCCGGCCCGACGGGACCGATCTCGAGCGCCTGACGCAATCGCCTGGCAACGATGCGCATCCATCGTTCTCTCCGGATGGGGAGTGGATCGCGTTTGCGACTGCACGTCAGGGCTTCAAAGACGAAGCCGTTCAGCTCCTTCTTTCGGCGACGTTCAGCCCTCCGAGGAGATTGCGGTCATGCATGCCGACGGTTCGGATGTTCGCATTCTCACGGACAACTCGACCGAGGAAGGTGCGCCGTGCTGGGTCCCGGGTCGCCGGCCGTGACGAGACGTGGCGCCGTCGGTTCGGTCACGATAGTATCGGAATCAGCGCCCACGTGTCGCCGCGAGCAGCTCGCGCACCCACCGATGCACGACCACGATCCGCGGCGGTGCGCCTTCGCGCTCGAACATCAGCACGTGCGCGCCGTCCGGCGCGACATCGTAGTCTGCGTGATTGGAGCTCGCGTCGAAGTTGCCTTCGAGAAACGTCTGCTGAGCAAGTACCGCAAACGCCGGCGTCGTGCGTACGGTCGCGTCCACCAGGCGGCGCCCGTCGCGGTAGAACAGGTGTCGGCCATCGCGCGCCCAGACCGGCTCGGTCCCACCGCCGATGGAGACCTGAGTGCGACCGCCCGGCCCCGGAAACGGGCTCACGTAGATCTGTAGCACGCCCCCCAACTCCGCCGACTCGTACGCCAGCCAGCGACCGTCGGCCGAGAGGCGAGGCATCAGGCTCGGGGCGGTCACGAGCTGGCGCGGCACCACGCCGCCGCCGACGCGACTGCTGTCGAGGGACACCGCGAAGATGCCTTGGACTCCACCACGTCCGCTCGTACGGTAGATCAACGCCTGGCCGTCCGGTGTGAGTGTCCCCTCGAAGATGTCCTCACCGACAGCGCCGAAGAGCCGCGACGCCGAGCCGCTGCCATCGGCTGGTTGCCACCACAGCGCCGTCTCTCCACCCAGGTCGCCCCGTGCATAGAGCACCCGTCGCCCGTCCGGCGACCACTCGGGGTTCGCGGCGCTGGCGACGCTCGTTAGGCGGGTGAGCGTGCCCGCGGCGAGGTCGTAGGTCCAAACCGATCCACCAAACAGCGTCCCTCCGCCCAGGTCGAACACGATCCGCCTTCCGTCGGGTGCGTAGCGCGGCGAGACGTATGCACCCTTCTCGACCGGCAGCGGCCGACGGCCGCCCTGCGAATCGAGCAGCACCGGCACAACGGCGGAATGGCCGCTCAAGTACGCGAGCGTGCCGTTCCGGGACAGCGCGAGCGGCGCGGCGCCCATGAATGTGCGCTCGACGTGGTCGAGCAGCGTGACCGGGTCGCCCGTCACTCGCCATCCCCGTGCGTCGAACGGCACCGCCTTGAGCGCCCCGACGGGGTCAACGTAGACCAGCCGGCCGGCCACCACTCCAACTGGATAGGTGGCCGCGACGTCGAGCTTCGCCGAGCGGTTGCCGTCGAGGGAGATCACGGCGAGATGCGCGTTGGCGGGGTCGCCGTCGGCAGAGCTGGCGTAAAGCACGCCACCGCCGTCGGGCAGCGCCTGCGGCCACATGCGCGCGCGCTCACCGCGCGCCGTGTCGGACGAGGAGAGCCGGCGCGGCGGGGCGCCGGAGCTCGACACCGCCCACAACGTGACGGCGTCGGAGATGACAATGCTCTCCGGCGTGGCCCACGTGGCTCCGGCGAACCGAACCGGCAGCGACGGCGCGGCGAGGGCGATCGACGGCCCGCCATCGACGGCGACCTTCAGGAGGCGGCCACCACGCGCGAAGGCGATCCAGCGCCCGTCCGGCGAGACCACAGGACAGCGCGGCGCCCTCACGCCCTCAATGGTGCGGGGCTCGAGCGCATCGCTGTCGCGCACACGCAGTATGGGCACCCCGTTCTTGATGATCGCGTAGACGAGAAGGTGACCGTCAGGGGACAGCGCGTACGACGAGCAGCCGACGTCCCACACCTGCTCGTCGGCATCGAGCGCCACGACAACACGCACGACGGGGGCGTCCACTCCGGCGGAGAAGTCCCGACGCCACGCAAGCCAGGCGACCACGATCGCGAGCCCCGCGCCGAGCAACAGGGTTGCGAAGGTGACGAGCCAACCGCGTGCACTCGACGTTAGGCCCGCGGCGATCGCCGAGATGCGCGGCGGCACGCCATCGGTAACCGAATTCGGTAATGCCGCGACGTCGAGGACGCGCAGCACCTCTTCGGCACTTGCCGGGCGGTCGGCGGGCCGCTTCTCGAGGCACCGCATCACGAGGGCGGCGAGGGTGTCGGGTACGGTTGGTCGGCGTCGCCGAACCGGTTCCGGGAGCTCGTTGACCTGCGCCGAGAGCAGCGCGGATGTGGGTCGGCCAGCGAACGGAGCGCTGCCGGTGAGGAGCTCGTACGCCAGAGACCCGAACGCGTAGAGGTCAGCCCGGTGGTCCACGTCGGGGGCTGCCGCGGCTTGCTCGGGAGCCATGTAGGCCGGCGTGCCCAACGCAACACCGAGCTGCGTCAGCGAGGTCGTGCCACCCGAGGCGGCTGACGCGTCCACGGCCTTCGCCACGCCGAAGTCCGTGACGACCGCCGCGCCGCCGGAGAGCAGCACGTTGCCGGGTTTGATGTCGCGGTGCACCACGCCGCGCGCATGCGCGTAGGCGAGCGCGCGGGCGATGTCCTTGAGCACCGAGACCGCGTCCGACACTCCGAGCTCGCCGGCGCGGTCGAGTCGGGCGCGGAGGCTCTCCCCCTCGACGAGCGGCATCGTGTAGAACGGGAGCCCGTCCGCAGTGACGCCGGCCGCAAGCACGGGCACGATGTGCGGGTGCTGGAGCCGGGCGACAAGGGCGATCTCCCGCTTGAAGCGCTCGGCCGAGAGCATCGAGGCGGCATCAGATGGGAGCACCTTCACGACGACGTGACGGCCGAGCGTCGCCTCGCGTGCTACGAATACCCGGCTCATCCCGCCACCAGCGAGCTCGCGTTCGAGCGTGTACGTACTGCCGAGCGCGTCCTGCAACCGCTCCCAGAGTTCCTTCGCCGTCGTCTCCACGTGCCTCGTCCTGCGTTACCCGCCAGGCGAACTTACGCCGAGCCGAGATACACCAACAGAGAGAGAGTCAGGCGTTCCGGGCACGACGATCAGGACAATGACGTGTCCATGAATACATGGCAGACTCAAGACGAGTCAGTCGAGGAAGGCGCGGCGGAAGTGGCCGCGCATGTCGTGGTCCGGCGCAACACGGTGTGATGCCAATGCTGATCACGTCGCAAACGTGTAGACCTCGCTGCCTGCAAGCAGCAGCGCGCCGACGCCGTAGACCTCGGTCGTGTTCGCCGTCGTCGCTCCCGGCTGATCTCCGATCCGCTGCACCCACCCGAGCATGCCGTCGGGATGTACGGCCCTGACCATCGCGGACCAGCCGCGAGTGACAGCACGTTGGTAGCGCGCCCGATCGAGCACTCCGTGATTGATCCCCCACGCGAGCCCGAAGACAAAGAATCCGGTTCCGCTCGTCTCCGGGTTCGGACGGCTATCCGGGTCGAGCAAGCTTGCTCGCCAGTAACCATCCTCGCCTTGAACGGCCACGATCTTCTCGGCCATCTCGCGGAAGAGCGTGACGTACCGCGCGCGGTCCGGATGGTCCGCCGGCAGCTCGTTCATCATACGCGCGATTCCGGCGAACACCCAGCCGTTGCCCCGACTCCAGAACACCTTCTTGCCATTCTGCTCCCGCTGGTCGAAGAACCGGCTGTCGCGGAAGTACAGGTGCTCGCTCTTGTCATACAGGTAGTCGGTGGTCTTCCACCACAGGCGATTCGCCAGGTCGAGGTACCTGCGGTCACCCGTGACGGTCGTGACGGCGGCGAGCGCCGGCGGCGCCATGAAGAGCGCATCGCACCACGCCCACTCGCGCGTTTCGATCCCGTTCCCCCACGTCAGCGGTTCGTCATAGGGCAGGGTGACCAGGAAGTCGAAGAGGGCCAGTGACGGCGCCAGGATTTTCTTGTCTTGCTCACGCTGGAAGATCCTCGCATAGGTCGCGATCACGGCGTAGTCATCGGCGAGACCAGGGCTGAGTCCGGGACGCCACTGGTTGCGCTCTCCCATCGCCTTCATCGCGTCGTAGTACTTCGGCGAGTCTGACAGGTCTGCCAACGCCATCACTCCCGTGTAGAATGCCGCCACCGTCCAGTCGTAGGGCGCATGTTCCGAGGGATGCGCGAGCTGCCAATCGGCCGCCGCTGTCATCACCCGCCGTACCGCCGTCCGCGTTAGGTCGGCCGAGAACGCTGGTGACTGCGTGGGCTGCTGTGCCACGGCAGGTGGTGTCAAGCCGGCCCACACCGGCACGAGCGCGCTCACGACGAGGACCTGACGTCTCATGTACGCATCCACGATCAAGAGTCTGGCGCGACTGCCCCCATCACCGCCTTGAATTCTCGAGGCGAGGCGTGAATGGCATGCGGCTGGTTGCTACCATTCTACTATGCACGTCGCCTTCAACTTTGATCCGATATCACCGAGCATGAGCGAGAACGAGACTGCCCCGGTTGGTGAGGCGCCGCCTTGCCCGAAGTGCGGCGGAGAGATGTGGGACAACCGCGCTGGCAGACGGAACCCGCGGGCCCCCGACTTCAAGTGCAAAGACAAGTCGTGCGCCGGCGTGATCTGGCCGCCGCGCGATTCGGCGTCGGCGCCGCCCCCCGACGAGGGACCATACGAGCCGCGCCAGTGGCCCGCACCCGCGGGAACGCCGGACGATCCCGCATGCCCGGTCTGCGGGGGCAAGATGTGGGACGATCGTGCGAGCAAGCGCAACCCGCGAGCGCCGGACTTCAAGTGTCGCAACAAGCCCAGGGTCATGGGCGGCCC
>Ga0070670_100003485_pt1 | contig 13069 bp, 9 predicted proteins | sample KBSS63metaG_FD_64665 | JGI IMG/M metagenome (GOLD analysis project Ga0070670, IMG submission 64665) | Switchgrass rhizosphere microbial communities from Kellogg Biological Station, Michigan, USA - KBS S6-3 metaG | ecosystem: Host-associated > Plants > Roots > Rhizosphere > Soil ... | reverse complement strand
GGCGAGCGCGGGCTCGTAGTTCGGATTGGGGTCGGAGTCGAATTTCATCGTTACGTTGCATGCAACGTAACGATGAAATTCGACTCCGACCCCAATCCGAACTACGAGCCCGCGCTCGCCGCCGCAGCCGCCTGACGCTGATACTCAGCTGCTGCGCCTGGGAGCGGGCTGCTCTGCGCACTATCACTGTCGCCGAGTATGCTCGGGATCCCGTAGCCCAATCCCTTGAGCGGGTTGTGCCACAGGATGGCTCCGCTCTTTGGATCCAGAGCCCACACTTCGCCACCGACACCGGCGTAGAGGACGTCGCCGTCACGGTGGAGTGTCACGAACGAGGTCGCGCGACCCATGCCTCCCTTGAGCGGAGTGCTCCAAACCTGCGCGCCCGTTCGCCGATCCAGAGCGGTGACTGTCGCCTTGATACCGACGTACACGATGCCTGCGCGTGGGCGTGCCATGAAAATGCTCCGATGTCTTGGTGATCGATGAGGTGGCAGGTTGGCGCGCACCGGGTCACGGTGCTCCCGCGAGCCTGGGCCGCTGAATAAGTTCGCACAGTTGCTTCATCACCGCATCGCGACCCGAGGGTCGCGCTTGCAAAACCTCGAGCTGTCCGCAGCCCGGTGCCCAGCCTGACGAGTCCCTTCGAATTCCGTCGTTTTACGATGGCGGCCACCGCAGCCATTGCGGCGATCGCAGCACTCGTGGCGACGCCACTGTCACGCGCTCGAGCACAACGCGTGCTCACCGTGGTCGCGCACGACACGTCCCTCGAATCGTCGCCCACGGTGCCGGCAGGCATAACGACGGCCCGACTTGTCCTCAAAAGCAAGGCGAAGCGCGAGCTGGTCGTCCACCGCGTTCCAGCTGGCACGACAATCGAGGAGCTGGCGCGCGGAGCAAGGGGACGGCCGGAGCAATGGTTTCACGATTGGAGCTTCGGTGGCCCGTCCGTGCCGCGCGACTCGATGCCGGACGCCGCTGCCACGCTGGATCTGCGGCCAGGCCGGTATCTGCTCGTGGCCTACGAGGTCGACCCGAGCGGCAGGCCCCGAGCGGACAAGTTCATCTGGCGCGAGGTCTCGGTGATCGCGGGGGCTGTCCTGATTCCTGCGCGCTTCCCAGTGCCCGACCTGACGATGAAGATCAAGAGCGGACAGATCGAGGTCTCAGGCGTGGTGCGTACCGGTCAGCGCGTCGTGCAGGTGGAGAATGCAAGCGGTCGACCGCATGATGTGCTCATCGGTCGGCTCAAACCCGGGAAGACGCTCGACGACGTCAAGAAATGGGATCGCGACCGGACCGAACCCGCGCCGTTCATCTATGTGGGTGGCCTGACGCCGATGTCGACCGGATTCACGGCGCAAACCAAGCTCGTGCTGCAGACCGGCCTGCATGTCGTGCTCTGCACGATGCGCCATAGTGGGGAGCGTGAGCGCGATTATCAGCGCGGAATGCTCGCGTCGTTCAAGGTGAACTAGCAGAGGTGATCGATGCACGAACACAAGCCGGTTGAGCCTGAGCCCACGCCCTCTCGGCGTGACGTGCTCCGCATGGGGTTGGGCGCCGCATTGCTTTCCGCCGTACCCGGTCCCGTGCGTCGAGCTGCCCATGCGTACAGCGCGGCGGAACCGGACCTTCGATACTTCGACGCCGCGATGGCCGCCGCACGTTGGCTTCGTGCTACGGCGATCGAATCACCGACTGGTGCGAGCTGGCCGGTAGTCCCACCGGATGCGAAGACGGTTCAGCACGATCTCTATACAGGATTCCCCGGCGTCGTCCTGTTCTTCATCGAGCTGCATCGAGCCACGGGCGATCGTGCGTGGCTCGACCTCGCGACCAAGGGTGCAGATCAACTCGCGACTTCGCTTCCGGAATCGCAGAGTGGTGACGAAGGGGCTGGCCTGTACAGCGGACTAGCCGGAATCGCGTACACCCTGGAAGAAGCCGACCGGGCGCGTGGTGAGTCGCGGTACAGTAGCGCGATCCAGAAAGCGTTAGGCGACATCGTGGCTGGCGCACGGGATTCCGGCGCGGGCGTCGAATGGAACGACTCGACGGACATCATCAGTGGAAGTGCCGGGACCGGGCTCTATCTCCTGCGTGCCTCCGCGACCAGGAAAAATTCAGCGGCTCGCGACGTCGCCATCCGTGCGGGTCGGCGGCTCGTCGAGCGCGAGTTCCGGTCGGGCGAGACGTCGTTCTGGATGGCGTCGTCCAGCTTTCCGCGAAACATGCCGAACTTTTCGCACGGCACTGCCGGCGTCGCGTACTTCCTGGCGTCGCTCGCATCGGAGACGCGCGACAAATCGTTTGCGGATGCGGCCATCCGAGGCGGCAAGTATCTCGAGTCGATCGCGACGCCAACCGATGGCGACGGCCGTCGAATCTTCCATAACGACCCGGATGGGCGGGATCTGTTCTACCTGAGCTGGTGTCACGGCCCGGCCGGTACCGCGAGACTCTTCCAGCGCCTTGGCGCTGTGACCGGTGATCGCTCGTGGTCGGCCTACGTGCCGCGGCTGGCTCAGGGCATCGTTGCTAGTGGTGTTCCGCAGCGCAGCCCGGGCTTCTGGAACAACGTCAGTCAGTGCTGCGGCAACTGTGGGGTGTCCGACTTCTTCGTCTCGCTGCATGGCGTCACCGGCGACGCATCGTATCTGGCCTTCGCGCGTCGCGTGGCCGACGACACACTCGAACGTGCGACATCGGAAGGCGACGGTGCCAAGTGGATTCAGGCGGAGAATCGCGTGAGCCCGAACGTCGTCCTCGCGCAGACGGGGCTCATGCAGGGCGCCGCGGGCGTCGGCCTCTCGATGCTCAGGCTCGACGGCGCGCTGCGCGGGCGCAAGGCAACCATCGTGCTGCCAGACTCGCCGTTCTGATCATCGGGGGAAAATGGGGTCAGAGTCGCATTTCATGCGACTCTGACCCCATTTTCCGGCGGCTGGCGCGTTAGGCATCGAGATCGGAGAGCGATGACGGCAGTGTTGGCGACGACAGGAGCTCGGCGAAGACCGACCATCGTCGATTGGCGCTCGGGCCGGCCATGCGCTCGACGTACGCGCGAACGAGGTCCTGGCCGAGGTTGTAGTTGATCACGTAGCTGCGGTACGTGTCGAAGAACCTGATGCGCTGCCGCGCGACCGGCGGCGCCATGAGCGCGTAGCGCTCGAGCCACAGCGTCGCGGCCGCCACGTCGATCTCGCCGTCGAGGTAACGCCGAGCGGCCTCGTTGCCGGCGTATGACAGCTCCCGCACCAGCGTGTGTATGTCGTAGTACTCGTCGACGCTGGACGGCGCCAGGCCAGCGAGCGGAAAGAGCACGTCACGCTCGAACGCGATGCGCTCGGTGCCTGGCAACGCCAGCTCGATCCCGTAGTTCGCCGTTCCCTCCGCAATCAGCGACTGCGGGCTGAAGAGCGGGTATATGGTGAACTCGAGCCATCCGCGATCGTGCACGAGCGTTCGCTCGAGCAGCGCGTTGTAGACGTGATGCCCCGGATAGCCTTCGTGACACGCGAGGTCCACCGCGCGATCGATGTAGATCGGCAGGCTGGTATTGACCTGGATCACGCTCCGGTAGCTTCCCTGGTACCAGTTGTATCCACTCCACGGCTTGTCGGTGACGTACTCGACGACGAAGCTTTCGTTAGGTGGCAGCGAGATGTGGCGCGCGGTGCGTTCGCGCCCGGCGGCAATTGCGGCCTGGAATACGGCGTCGAGCTTCGCTGGCGGGATCACGAACTGCTCGCGATAGCGGACGTACCGTTCTGGGACTGGCCCACGCCCGGGCAGCGCACCGTCGAGCCGCGACACGATGTCCTGGAAATGTTGTTCCGTATTGACGGGCGGTGCGACATCGTAGAGTGCCCGTGCCTCGTCGTCGAACGAGAAGCGCGTGCCGCGGAGCATCTGTACGCGCACAACGAGCGCCCGAAGTTGGCCGAGTAGATAGGCTTGGCGGCGCCTATCGAGCGTCGATGTGTCTTCGACCTCCGCCACGAGCTCCGTTGCGCGTCGCTGGAGCTCGGGCAGAGGAACCGAACCAGAATTGGCTTCGGTTCTCCACTCGTCAGGTCCGTAGTACGCATCGACATAGTCGCCGTCGTGCTGTCCTACGGCTAGAACGAGCTTGACGTATGACTCGGCGAGGTCCACAGGCGGGGACGATGGAGGGGCGAGGGGCGATAGCAACACGGCGTGTCATCCCGAGCGCAGCGAGGGATCCTCATCGTCCCGACCGAGGGCTCTCTTTCGGGACCCTGAGGATCCCTCGCCTGTCGGCTCGGGATGACAACCGGACGGCGCCTAACGCGCTACCAGTCCTCGCGCGGCTTCGACCAGCTTGTCGACCGTCAGCCCGAGCCCCTTGTAGATGTCCGCGAACGGGGCTGATGCGCCGAAATGGTCGATGCCCATGATGATCCCATCAGTGCCGACCCACCGGTACCACGACATCGGGTGCGCCGCCTCGATCGCCACCCGCTTCGTCCCGGGCGGCAGCACCTGCTGCTGGTACTCGAGCGGCTGGGCCGCGAACAGCTCGTGACTCGGCATGCTGATCGCGCGCGCACGAATCCCGCCCTCGGCGAGCTTCGTCTGCGCGGCCAGCACGAGCGCGACCTCCGACCCGCTCGACATGAGTACGACCTCGGGCGCGCCGCCCGGCGCGTCCGCGAGAACGTAGGCGCCTTTCGCGAGCCCCGCCGCCGCGCCGTACTTCTCGCGGTCGATCCAGCCGAGCTTCTGCCGCGTTAGGGCCAACGCGACCGGCCCGTTCTTGTGCTTGAGCGCGACGCGCCACGCTTCCGCCGTTTCGTTGGCGTCCGCGGGGCGAATCATCGTGAATCCCGGAATCGCGCGCAGTGCCGTCAGCTGTTCGATCGGCTGATGGGTTGGCCCGTCTTCACCGAGTCCGATGGAGTCATGCGTGAAAACATAGATCACGCGTTGATGCATGAGCGCCGCGAGCCGCTGCGACGGACGCATGTAGTCGGAGAAGATCAGAAACGTTCCGCCGTAGGGGATCACGCCGCCATGCAGGGCGAGGCCGTTCATGATGCCCGCCATGCCGTGCTCGCGAATGCCGTAGTGCACGTAGCGCGCGGCGAAGTCCTCCGGCGAGAAATTCTTGAACGACTTCGGCTGCGTGTTGTTGGACGGCGTCAGGTCGGCCGACCCACCCACCAGCTCCGGGACCTTATCCACCAGCGCGCCAAGCACCGCGCCTGATGCCGCGCGAGAGGCGATGTTCCCGTTGTCTTTCGTGAACGTGGGGATCGCGCTCTCCCATCCAGCCGGCAGATCGCCATGAATCCGGCGCCCGAACTCCTTCGCGAGGTCGGGCTGTGCCTTGGAGTAGGCAATGAGCTGGCGACGCCACTCTTCCTGGAAGGCTGCGCCCCGCTCGCCCGCCTTGCGCCAATGTGCGAGCGCCTCCTCCGGCACGTAGAATGGCTCTTCGCTCGGCCAGCCGAGGCTTCGCTTCGTGAGCTTGATCTCGTCCTCGCCTAACGCTTCACCGTGGGCCTTCGAGGTGTCCTGCTTGTTCGGGCTCCCGTATCCAATGTGCGTGCGGCAGATGATCATCGACGGACGCCCCGTCTCGGCCTTCGCCGCCTCGATCGCGGCGTCGAGTGCGTCGAGGTCGTTGATGTCCGCGACGTGCTGGACGTGCCAGCCGTACGCCTCGAACCGCTCCCCGGCGTCGTCGGTGTATGTGAGCTCCGTCGGTCCGTCGATCGTGATGTGGTTATCGTCGTAGAAGCCGATGAGCTTGCCGAACTTGTAATGCCCGGCAAACGACGACGCTTCGTGTGAGATTCCCTCCATCAGATCGCCGTCACTGCAGATGAAATACGTGTAGTGGTCGACGATCCTGTTCCCGTCGCGGTTGAACACGGCGGCAAGATGGGCCTCGGCCATTGCAAAGCCCACGGCATTCGCTATTCCCTGGCCGAGCGGTCCAGTCGTCGTCTCGATCCCTGGCGTGTGCCCGTACTCGGGGTGTCCAGGTGTGCGGCTCTGCCATTGACGGAACTGCTTGAGGTCCTCGAGCTCGAGCCCATAGCCGCTGAGGTAGAGCGCGCTGTAGAGCAGCATGGACGCGTGCCCACAGGAAAGCACGAATCGATCACGGTTCGGCCAGGACGGGTCCGCCGGATTGTGCCGCATGTGCCGCGTGAACAGCACGTAGGCAAGAGGCGCGAGCGCCATCGGCGTCCCTGGGTGCCCGGAGTCTGCCTTCTGCACCGCGTCCATCGACAGCGTGCGAATCGTGTTGATGCACAGCTCGTCCAGCGACGATGCGACCGTTGACGTGGCGGGTTCTGACACGGGAGCGCTCCGGCGTGAATGACGTGATGGTTGATCGCTGAATCTAGTCTTCCTAGACCCCGCCTGCCTCCGCTGCCCGTTCGGCAATAACTGTCGCGAGCGCCATGATCGTCGCCTGAGGATTGACGCCGAGTCCGGTCGGCAACAACGATCCGTCCGCGACGAAGAGTCCGCGCACGCCGTGGCGTTCCCCTGCCTCATTCACACCGGAGGTGCGCGGGTCGGTCCCCAGGCGGCACGTGCCGTTCACGTGGGCGGAGAACATGGTAAGATCGTGCGGACCCCACGCGCGCTGGGCGAGTGCGGCCACATCGCGCTCAGCTCGGAGCTCGCCGCCAGTCGTGTGCAACGTTCGGACGCCGGTAACTCCGGCCGCGAGCAGAATGCGAGCGGCGGCCTGCACACCCGCAACAACGTTCGCGCGGTCTCGCGTGCCCACGCGATACGAGATGTGCACCCGCCCGCGCCGTGAGATCGTTACCGACCCGTTCGATTCCTCGAGATCGGAGCCGTCGCGCACCAGCGAGATCAGGTTCGTCGTCCGCCGGAATCGGCGCATGACGTCACGGTGCTCGGCACCGAAGCCAGGCGCAGCAACGGCGGCGAGGCCGGGATGATTCGGCGCGCATTCGATCCAGAATCCGTAGCCATGGTCATCGCGCTGGATGAACTCGTCGCAAACGGCCGATTGTGGAATGCCCGCGGCGGCGTATACGTCGTTATGCCATTCGCCGGCCACGGCGGTGGTGGGATGCAGCCGGAGAAATCGTCCCACGCCACCGCCGCCGAACCCCGAGCGCTGCAGAATGCTGGGCGTTCCTACGGCCCCTGCCGCGAGCACCACGACGGGCGCTTCGGCGACCAGCGTGCCGCGTGGGGCCCGCGTTAGGCGATCGAGCAGCGTGATGTGAACCCGCTTGAGCGGGGCGGTCGTCCGGCGAGCGCTGCGCGCGACCGCACTGCCGCCGCCATCGCGCTCGAGTACGTCGATGCGACTCACACGCGCATCAGGGAGGAGCCGCGCACCTGCGGCGAGCGCCCGCGGAACATACACGCGATCCGCGCTCTGCTTGGCGCCGTACCGGCAACCCTGACCGCAGAACCCAGCCCGAACGCATCCCCGCGCATTGATGCGCCCGGTGCCTGCTCGCCATCCGAGTCGGTGCGCGCCGTCGAGTAGAATGCGGTTCGCCGGCGAGTGTGCATCGTCGGGCACTGGCACGGCGTGTATCTCCCGCTCGACGCGGTCGAACGTCGGCGCCAGCTCCGCTGGCGAGAAGCCCGTGATGCCGAATCGATCGGCCCACTCGTCGAGCACGAAATCGGGCGCGCGAAACGTGATCATCCAGTTGACGAGCGTGCCGCCGCCAACGGCGGCGCCTTGCAGTAGCACGAACGAGAGATCGTCGGTCGCCCGCATGCCACTCTCGGCGTAGAGGCGTGCGGTCATGTCGCCTTCATGCTCTGTCAGCTCGTCGGCGCCAACGAGGTTTCCTTCCTCGAGCAACAGCACGTCGCGGCCGAGCTCAGCGAGTCGTGCGGCGGTTACCGCGCCGCCTGCACCACTCCCGATGACGATTACGTCCGCTGTCGTACGAGTCGCGTCGGTTGACGGTGCGCGGAACGCCGGCGCGCCCGATGGCGCGCTGACCCTGGGCGCGCTCGACGTAGCGTCGCCACGGGCAACCGGCTCGTCGGCGTTAGGCGCCGTATTGTCTGCGAGTGGTCCCTCCCACGGATACGCGGGTTCGCGCAGGTGCAGGGGCCCGAGATAGCCGGTTTCCTCGAACGACTCGGGTGTCGTGTAGTAGACGGCGAGCACGAGTCTCCGCACGCCCTGGTAAACCGTGCGCGCCACAGTGAGCGGGGAGGTCGACCATCGCCTGAGCAGGGTGTCCTGCCGCTCGGCCGACAGGCGACCGAAGGGAGCCGCCATTCCCGAGAGCAGAAGTCCCGCCGCGCGACTGCCGAGGATCGTCAGGGCGAGCTGGACGTCGCGCACGCGTTCGGCGGGTGCGTTCGCGAGCCACCCCTCGATACGCGCCACGACGTCGACAGCTGCGCCCGTGCCATCGTACGCGTGAGGCACGACGCGACGCGCGACCTTTTCCAGCACCGCGCGGTGGGAATGGGAGAGCATTCCCCCCAAGCTACGTCGTGCGGATCGGGTTGCTACTGACGTCGTTCAAAACGCCCAGCGTCAGCAGCAGCCGGCACGAACAGCCAGCAGCCAGCTACCGGTCAACGCTTGTCCGAACTGGTTCTTGGCTCCGCCTTTTCTCCGCCGTAGCCGGATTTGTGCTCTGTCTCACGATGCCGGAGCGGCTCGGATCCCGAGAGTCCTGCGCCCTCGCCGCGACCGGGTTCGCCATGGGCGTGCTCCACGGCTGACCGCGCCTCGGGTTGGTTCCCCTTCGTCGAGTGAATTCCCTCGGCCGACTCGGCGCCAGCGCCGGTTTCTCCGCGATCGCTCGCCGTCATGCCTCGACGGCTTGGCTCGCCCTCGAGGATCGAGCCTTCCTCGCCGTCCGGTCCGCCGGTGCCCGAGCTGGGGCTGGCCTCGAAGCCTTCGTCGCCCCGCCCGCCACCCTGATGCCGGGAGCGATCGTCGTTCGCCGCTTTCCCTCGATCGGTCATTTCGGCCTCCGCGCTCAGCGCGACTTGTTTGTGACCCAAACATCGTCGGAGCTGCCCGTAACGTCGGTCACGCCGACTCGTCTTTTCTGACAGTAGTCCCTTCCGGGAAAGCACTTCTCGCGCCAGGAATCGGCTCCCGCCGGCGTGCGGGCGCATCCACGAATGAGCTCGATCGCCACTGGCTCCGCCGACGCAACGCTGCCGCAGGATCGCGCCGACTTGCTCATCGAGTTGGCGGTGGCGGTGCACAAGAATGCGATCTATCCCGGCACGCATCCGCTGCTCATCGCTGCAGTGGATAACCTCGCGCGGAAGCTCTCGGCGTTTCTCGAGCACTCGCCTGCGCTCTCCATCGGAGTCGCTCGCCGGCAGCTGATCATCGAGGGTGTCGCGACCGATGAGGCGCATCCGCTTCTTCGCGACTTCGCGGTGAGACTCCATCGCCACCAGATCGGTGCGATGCGGTTCACGCGCGGCCTGGAGAAGTCCGAGCTCGCGGAAGTTCTCGCGACCGTTGCGATCGACGTCGGACGCGTCGAGGTGCCGCTCGGGCTCATGGGTCCGGAGGTGCTTCAACGCTGGCAGAACGTCCGACTATTTCCGCTGACGTTCGATCAGCTCGAGCTCATCGACGACGAACCCGCCGAAGCGCTCGCGGAAGGTGAGGACGCACGCGAGTCGCGCGACGCGCGCACGCGCGCTGCGCAATTGTGGATCGGACTCGCGCGTGCCGCGCTCGCTCGTGAGGCAACGGCCGATCTGCCGTCGACCGACCCGGAAATCGTCGCTCGCGCCATCGACTCACATCAGAACGACTCTGCCTACGATCAGGTCGTCGTGGGTTACATGCTGCAGATCGCGGACGAGCTCAGCACGGACGACAAGCGCGCGTCGTCGCCGCTGCGAGACCGGGTGTCGCGACTCGTGCGGCAGATGGAGCCTCGCACGCTGCAGCGGCTGCTCGCCATGGGCGGTGACGCGACGCAGCGCTTCCAGTTCGCGGTGAACGCGACGCACGGACTCACCGTCGACGCCGTGATCGACGTCGTGCGGGCTGCGGCGGATGTCTCGGGGCAGACCATCTCGAGCTCGCTCGTCCGGATGCTGTCCAAGCTTGCGGCACACGCTGAACAGCCAACTGGGTCCGTGCTGCAATCGCGCTCGGACGCGGAGCTTCGCGACCAGGTACGGCGGCTGATCTCGAGTTGGGAGCTCGCCGACCCGAATCCCGACGACTACACGGCGGCGCTGGACTCGATCTCCCGGCACACGGCGCAGCGCGAAGGCGACGCCGCCGCTGCCGCTGACCCCGAGCGCCTGCTGCAGCTGGCACTCGAGGTCGGGACCATCGGACCACACGTCGAGAAGGTGTTCGCGCAGATGATCGCTCGCCCGGATATCACGCCAGTGCTCGATCTGGTGGAAGGGGCACCCGCGAGCTCGGCGCGCGAGATGATGCTCGACCGCATCGTCACGACGAATCGGCTCGTCGACGTGCTGCATTCCGAAACGCCTAACACGAAGCTGGGCGAGCGGCTCGCGTTACGCCTTCGCTTGGTAGCGGTCGATCCCGTCATCAATCTCCTCGAGGACGAGGAAGAGCGCCTCCACGGATGGGCATGCGAGATGCTCGTGCGACTCGGCGACGTTTCGCGGCAGCGCGTCGTGGAGCGCCTTGTCGACGCGCCGGTCCAGGCGCAGCGACAACTCCTGCATGTCATCGACCGGCTCGGTGAGTGGCCGGAGGGTTTCTGCCCCGAGGAATACGTCAAGAGTGCGGATGCCGGCGTGCGCCGCGAGGCGATCAAGCTCATGCTTCGCCGGGACGACATGCGCGACGCCGCGATCGTGCATGGTCTCGACGACCATGACGATCGGACGGTCGGTATCGCGTTGGCCGCGGCGCTCAAGCGCTGCCCGCTCGACGCCGTTCCGATCCTCATGCGCCGCATCGACACCTCGACGTTGAGTGCCGAGCTGCGTGCACGTGGCATTCGCGCGCTCGCCGCCTCGGGGTCGATAGACGCGATGCGATGGATCGCGCAGCGCTCGATCAAGAAGCACTGGCTGCGCGGTACTCCCGTCCTTCGCGAAAAGTCTCCGCAGCTCATCTCGTCGATCGCGGGGCTCGCCGCGCACTGGAGCTCGGCGCCGGAAGCGGCCGAAGTCCTGGCCTTGGTCGCGAAGTCCAAGGACGTGGACCTGCGGACTGCGGCGTCTCGAACCGGAGCCGCATGAGCGACCATACAGGTTTGGCAATCCGTTTTCTTACCTCGATGGCTCAGGCGTTGGCGACCATGTCGCTCTACGCCGAAGGTCATCCTGCGCGCGCGCGCGCAGCGGGTGGTTCCTTTGACACGCTGCGCGATCTGCAGCAGGCCGATCCGCGGCCGAGCTTTTCGTTCCTTGGCAGCGAAGTCATTTACGGGCAACAAGCGATTCGAGGTCTGACAGACTGGGAGTGGGCGACGAAGCTCGCGAATGTCGGGGTTCAGCGCCTCGAGTTTGCGGACATGGTCGAGCGCCAGGCGTACGTCAGCTTTCTCGAGGACGTACTTGCACGCGTCTCGGCGTTCACCGCCGTCGCGGCGGCCAACGCGGCCGCGAGCGCGCCGACCGGGCGAGGACACGGCCCAACGGCCATCCGTTTTGGAGCGGTCGGTGTGCGCGGTTCGGGCGAAGTGCGCTTACCCGACCCCGCGGTTCAAGTCGCCGAACAGCCGTCGGTCCTCGACCTGAACGCCGAGGTCGACGCGATCCGCTGGGTGCACGACGAGGTCAACGACCGGGAAGAGATTCCGCTCCTGGAGGCGGAGTCCATCGTTCGTTCGCTGTCCGTCGCGATGCACGGCGATAGCCAGATGCTTCTGCCGCTGCTGCAGCTGAAGGAGTTCGATCAGTACACGACGACGCACGCGCTCAACGTGTCGGTGTTGTCGATGGGACTCGCCGAGTTCATCGGATTGTCACCAAAGGAGGTGCGCGCGTACGGGGTTGCAGGTATGTTGCACGACCTCGGAAAGGTGCGCGTTCCGAAGGACATCCTGACCAAGCCCGGCAAGCTCACGCCCGAGGAGTGGTCGCTCATGCGGTCGCACACGGTGGAGGGTGCGCGACTGATTCTCCAGAGTGACCAGAAGCTCGACGTGGCGGCGCTCGTGGCTTTCGAGCACCATATCATGATCAACGGCGGCGGCTATCCCGATCGGCACTTTCGCTGTGATTGCCACAAGGCGAGCACACTCGTCCACGTCTGCGACGTCTACGATGCGCTGCGCACGAAGCGGCCGTATCGCGACGCGTGGGAACCCGCCGCGACGCTCGCCTACATCGAGCGTGGCGTCGGAACGGAATTCGAGGCGGACGTCGCGAAGGCATTCATCGCGATGATGGAGAAATGGGAGCCGCGCCTCGCGTTCGCGAGTCTCTCACCCGCTGCTGCGTGACCACGCCCCAGCGCGATCCCGTCACCGACGGGCGGCGCTTCCGAAGCCTCGATGATCACGAAACGCTCCTCCTGATCGCTCAGAATCTGGAGGAGGGCATCTACATCACGAATGCGAGCGGCGACATTCTCGACGCCAATCCCGCGTTCCTGCGCATGTTCGGCATGTCATCGATCGCCGACCTCGCGCGCTTCCGCGCCGGCGACCTCATCGCCGACCCGAATCGTCGTGCGCTGGAGATGGCGCTGCTCGACCGTGACGGAGCCGTGCGCGATTTCGAGCTCACGATCGTGCGTCCGGACGGCCAGCGCCGCACGGTGCTCGACACCACGTACGTCTGCCGCGACCCGGACACCGGCGCGACCTATTATCACGGCATCCTGATCGACATCACACGGCGCAAGGAGCTGGAGCTCCAGCTTCGCGAGCAGAGCATCCGCGACGCGCTCACCGGCTGCTACAACCGCCGCTATCTCCTCGCCCTCGGCGACTCGATGAGCGAGGAGAAGGTGTGGCAGTGGGGATGCATCTACATCGACATCGATCACTTCAAAGCGTACAACGACCTCCACGGGCACAAGGAGGGCGATCGCGTGCTCGTGCAGATGAGCCGCTTCCTGATGCGGCAGGTGCGAGCCGAGGAA
>Ga0070670_100003483_pt1 | contig 13071 bp, 8 predicted proteins | sample KBSS63metaG_FD_64665 | JGI IMG/M metagenome (GOLD analysis project Ga0070670, IMG submission 64665) | Switchgrass rhizosphere microbial communities from Kellogg Biological Station, Michigan, USA - KBS S6-3 metaG | ecosystem: Host-associated > Plants > Roots > Rhizosphere > Soil ... | reverse complement strand
ACTGATTCAGCGGTGGAAGCGCGACACGAAACGAACGAGTGGCTGCGAAAGTTCCTGCACATCGGCATGGGATTCGGCGCGCTGCTGCTGGCGCGCATCCCCTGGCGGTGGGCGGCGCTGATCGGCGTGGGCGGAATCATCGGCAACTGGCTGCTCCTCCATCGGGTCGTCGGCCGCCGCGTTTCGCGCCATGAGCGCGGCTGGGACGTCGGCATCGTTCTCTATCCGTTCGCGGTCACGGTGCTGATCATCGTCTTCAACTGGCACATCGAGATCGCGGCCGTTGCGTGGGTGCTGATGGCGTTCGGCGACGGCTTCTCCACGGTGATCGGCAAGCGGATGCCGCTGGCGCCGCTGCCGTGGAACGGCGCGAAATCGTGGGGCGGCTTCGCGGCCTTCATCCTCTTCGGAGGGATCGCCGCGTTCGCCATCGCGCGCGTTTTCGGTGCGCCGCACGACGTTGCCATCGCCGCGGCGCTCGTCGTCAGCGCCATCGCCGAATCGCTTCCGCTGGGAATCGACGACAACGTGACGGTGCCGTTCGTCGCCGCCGGCATTCTCGCGGCGATGGCCATCAAGCCGATGGTGTCGCTATCGTCTCCGCCGCCGATCGCCTGGCCCTGGATCGTGGTCAACACCGTTCTGGCCATCGCCGGCTACGCGTTGCGCAGCGTCGACCTATCCGGCGCGCTCGCCGGCTGGATCCTCGGCGCGATCATCATCATCGGCGGCGGTCCGCCGCTCTACGTCGCCCTGCTCACCTTCTTCATCCTCGGCACGCTCGCCACGAAGCTCGGCTACGGACGCAAAGCGGGGGAGGGGCTGGCGCAGGAGAAGGGCGGGCGGCGCGGTGCCGCGCACGCGTTCGCGAACGTCGGCGTCGCCGCGATCTGCGCGATCGCCTGCTGGCGCGGACTGGGGTTCGTGCCGCTCTTCATGGGCATCGCGGCATTGGCCACGGCGGCCTGCGATACGACCGCATCGGAGATCGGACAACTCATCGGAAAGCGCGCGTTCCTCCCGCTGTCATTCCGCCGCGTCGATCGCGGAACCGAAGGCGCGATCTCGATCGAAGGAACTCTGGCCGGCATCATCGCCGGCGGCATCGTGGCCATCGCCGGCACCGCGATGACGACGCATCACTTCCGCGCCGGCTTCATCGGCAGCGTGGCGATCTACAAATCGCGCGTGATCATCGTCCTCACCCTCTGCGCCTTCCTCGGCTCCTACCTCGAATCCATCCTCGGCAGTTGGAACCGCCGCCACGGCTCCCCAATCGCCAACGGCACCCTGAACTTCGCCAACACAATGTTCGGCGCCTTTTTGTTCTGGGTAGCCTGGCATTGGGTCCCGATGTTTGCCTTCGCCTTTTAGGGTGCTTCGCGCCTTTGCCGCCGGAGGCGGCGCGGAGGGTAGCCGGTGGTCCGAGCGAAGCGAGCGACCACCGGAAATCGTGGTGTGCGTTCTTCGACCCCGAATGGGGTCGCGGAGAGGTGCCGCGGAATCGCGTCCGCGACCCCTGCCGGGGTCGGGATGCCTCTTCGCCGTCGATCCGGTGGTCGCTCGCTTCGCTCGGACCACCGGCTACCATCCGAGCCACCTCCGGCGGCTAGCTTCGCCGGCTGACGCCGAACAACGCGCGAAAGCGCAATCAACCGACAACCGACAACACGCGCGAAGCGCGGAGTTCAATGTCCGTTGCGCAACGCCGCGCGGAAGACCGGCCCGTTCTGCAGCTCGCCGACCACGCGATCGAGTCCGCGGTTGCTCTGCAGCGCGACGTGCTGCGCGTATTCGTCGCAGACGGGGCAGAGCTGGCGTTTGAGGTCGGCGTCGGGAACGCGACTACCACACAGTCGACAAGTGGAGTCAGCGTTCGATGCCATGTGTGACATTGTAGCATTCGCCATGCCGCCGCCCTTCCCGGCGCGCGTCGCATCGCACGAAAAACCAATGCCTTCCAACCTCAAGAAAATCGTCATCGTCGGACGGCCGAATGTCGGCAAGTCCACCCTCTTCAACCGCCTCGCCGGCAAGCGCCGCGCGCTCACGCACGACCTGCCCGGCATGACCCGCGACCGTCTCTCCGACGTCATCACGCTCGACGACGGACGCCGCTACGAGCTGACCGACACGGGCGGACTGGAGTACGGCGACTCGCCGATGTCCGCCTTCGCCGGCGAGATCCGCGATCAGGCGCACCGCGCGCTGGAGAGCGCCGACTTCATCCTCTTCGTCGTCGATGGCGCCGCCGGCATCCTCACCGAGGATCGCGACATCGCGCAGGAGTTGCGGTCCGCGGCGGGCAGGACGCTGCTGCTGGTGAACAAAGTCGACCGGCGCGATGCCGAAGAGAACGTTCCGGAGTTCTACGAGCTCGGATTCGAGCGGATGCTGCCGCTGTCCGCCGAACATGGCGAAGGCATCGACGAACTGTTCGACATCATCGGCGAGATCGTCCCGGTCGATTCCGTAAGCGACGCCGATGAAGACGACTACGGCCCGATCCGCATCGCCATCATCGGGCGGCCGAACGTCGGCAAGTCGTCGCTGCTGAATCGTCTGGCTGCCGAAGAACGCGCCGTCGTCTCGCCGATCTCCGGCACCACGCGCGACGCCATCGATACGCAGATCGAGCGCAACGGGCAGCAGTATCTCATCATCGACACCGCCGGGATCCGGCGCAAAGGCAAAACGCACGATGAGGCGGAGAAGCTCTCCGTCATCTCCGCGCGCAAGGCGATCGAGCGCTGCGAGATTGCGCTGGTCATGATCGACGCCGAAGATGGCGTCACCGGGCAGGACGCCACGGTCGCCGGATATGCCGAGGATGCCGGCAAGGCGGCCATGCTGCTGGTCAACAAGTGGGATGCCGCCGCGCACCAGCAGGACGACTATAAAAAAGTGGAAGAGGACATCCGCTTCAAACTGAAGTTCCTTCCGTACGCGCCGGTGGAGTTCATCTCCGCGAAGACGGGGAGGCGCGTGGAGAAGATCTTCCCGCGCATCGACGAGATCGTGGCCGGCTACCGCAAACGTTTCGGAACCTCGGAACTGAACCAGATCCTCGAAAAAGCGATCGCCGGCCATCAGCCGCCCGCGGTCAAAGGCCGTCCGCGCCGCTTCTACTACACCACGCAACTCAAAACGCAGCCGACCACGATCGCCCTCTTCTCAAACATGGACGACCCGCTGCACTTTTCGTATCGCAGATACCTGGAGAACCAGTTCCGCGAAGGCCTTGGCCTGGTCGGCTGTCCGATTCACCTGGTGCTTCGCGCGCGCAAAGGAATGAAGAAGTAGCGCGCTGCGCGCGCGTTGTCGGTTGTCGGTTGATTGCGGCTTCGCCGCGTTGTCGAAAATCCAACGCGATTGCTGCAACCTAACAACCGATAACCGACAACCGACAACGCGGCGCACAGCGCCGCAGTTATCGCGGAAATGCCTCCTTAACCCCCCCATCCACCGGCAGCATCGCCCCAGTCGTTTTCGCCGACCGCGGCCCGGCAAGAAACAGCGCCGCCTCGGCAACATCGTCCGCGGTGACCTCTGTCTTCAGCAGCGTCCGATTCCGATAAAAGTCGGGGAGGTTCTCCGAGGAGATTCCGTACGCCGTTGCACGCATCGACCGCATCTCATCGCTCCAGAACCGCGAGCCGCCGAAGATCGCGTCCGGGTTGAGCATGTTCGCGCGGATACCGAACTCGCCTCCCTCCAGCGCCACGATCCGGCACAACTGCGCCTCGGCGGCTTTGCTCACGCTGTACGCGCCGAACTCCTTCCCCGGCGCAGTCACGTTCTTCGACGCGTTGAAGACGATGCTCCCGCCGCTCTTCTGCTGTTTCATGACGCGCAACGCCGCGCGCGCGACGAGAAAATGTCCGCGCGCATTGACCGCAAAGGCGCGATCCCAATCCGCGGCCGGGAGCACGTCGAGACTGCCGAACGACGAGATCCCCGCGTTGCTGACTACGATGTCGACTCCGCCATACGCGCCGATCGTCTCCGCGTACGCGCGCTCGACATCCTCTTCGCTCGACACATCGAGCCGCAGCGCGATTGCGCGCCGCAGTCCATTCTTCGACACGATGCCGTTCGCCACCTCCTCGGCGAGCGACAGATCGACGTCCGTGACCACGACGTGCGCTCCCTCCTCGGCGAACCGTTCCGCGCACGCGCGGCCGATGCCGCTGGCCGCGCCGGTGACGATGACCACCTTGCCCGCCAGCTCCTTCTCCTTCGGCAGCAGCGTCAGTTTGTACAGCTCCAGCGGCCAGTACTCCGCGTGAAACGCATCCTCATCGTTCAGCGTCTCGTACCCGCCGGCCGCCTCCGCCCCTTCGATGATGCGCATCGTGTGGCGATAGATGTCGCGCACGATCCGCGCCGCGCGCGCGTCCTTGCCGGCAGTCCACATGCCGAGGCCGGGAACGAGGACAACGCGCGGATGCGGATCGAGCATGGCGAACTCGCTCGGGTAATTCTTGTAGTGAGTCGTGTAGCGATCGACGTACTCGCTTAGCGCCTTCGATACATCGTCGTCAGCATTGAGAAAGAGCGGGAAGCGTTTCGTGTAGAGCAGATGATCGGGAGTGGCCGGCCCGATCTGCGCAATCCGTTTCGCGTCCTCCCGAGCCAGAAAACGCAGCACGTCATCGCTGCCATCAAATTCGAGGATGACGGAACGCTTCGCGCCGAGGGCGCCGCGGATGGTGGGCGCGAGGGCTTGGGGTGTGGGGTGTGGGGTGTGGGGTGTCGTAGCTCCGACCCCCAAACCCCTACTCCCCACCCCCGACAAATACTCTTCCGCGCGGCTTACCAGCGCGATGTGCCGCTCATACGCTTCCTGCGCGTTGTTTCCCCACGTAATCAGCCCGTGGTTCATCAGCACGAGCCCCTCGGCATCCGGCTTCGACGCGAAGGCGTCAGCGACGTCGCGGCTCAGCCGGAATCCGGGGCGGAGATAGGGGACAGTGATCACCGCATCGCCGAAACAGTCGTGCACTGTCGCCTCGCGGCCGCGTGTATTCGTCAGCGCCAGGATCGCGTCGGCGTGCGTGTGCAGGACCGCGCGCGGCGGGAGGAACGCGTGCAGCAGCGTCTCGATCGACGGCCGCGCGCTGGACGGATCGACCAGGCAACGGGCCAGATAATCGACCATCTCCTGATCCGTCATGTCGCCGTCGCGCGTACGCAGCGGCTCGATGTAGTCGAGGCGGACGGCGGGAAATTGCTTCGGCACGATCGTCTTCATGTCGCTGCCGCTCGACTTGATGTACATGACGTCGACCGGCCTGCCGAGGAGATCGGACGATTGCGACTTCACGCTGTTGTTGCCGCCGCCCCAGAGCACGAGCGCTTCTTCGGCGCCGACGAGGCGGGATTGATAGACGAGCTGATCGATTTCGTTCTCGGGCGTCTCCGCCCAGCGGTTCTTCATGCGGGTATTATCTGTGACTGCGCTTCGCACGTTGTCGGTTGTCGGTTGATTGCGCTTCGCGCGTTGAATCCGGCGGCGCGACCTCCAGCCCAACGCCCGAAGGGCAATCAACCGACAACCGACAACGCCCGAAGGGCAGATAACCGACAACCGACAACGCGCGCGAAGCGCGCAGTTAACAAGGAGGAAGTCATGAATCGTCTGCTGTCCCTTCTACTCATCGCAGCCGCGGCATCGCTCTTCCTGGCCGCGGCGCCCGACGCGCCGCCGGCGCCTGTCGATCTGCGCATCGAAGTCGCCCCGACGTCGTACGGTCCGTACGAGCTGTTGCGCGAGCGGCGTCCCGACACCTACACCTGCAGCGCCATGCTCTTCGACGAAGCGCATCGCGCCATCAACATGCGGGCCGAGGTTGTCCTCCGTCCCGGCGAGGAGCTGACGAAGACGACAGCCTCGCGCGGATACGAGATGACGCTGAAAGGACGCGTTGATGCGCAACGCACCGGCGCCGTCGCCGAGGTTACCGTACGCCGCGGTGGCGCGCTCATCGCGCACCAGCAGAGCCGCGTCCAACTGGCGCGCAACGGACGTTAACTGCGCTGTCGCGCGTTGTGGGTTGTCGGTTAGTTGCGCTTGCGGTGCTTGCGCCGTCGCAGAAAACCTTTCGAGATTTCGCCGGCGAAGCCGGCATAAGAACCGTAGACCCCGGCTTCAGCCGGGGTTTTTGAATGCATCCCGGATTTTGGGAGCCCGCTTGAGCGGGCGAAAGAACGGGACTCGCGCGATCCGATCCCCCTGCGCGGATCTTCTATCGCCCGCTGAAGCGGGCTCCCAAAATCGTACGGAATCCGAATGCCCCCGGCTGAAGCCGGGGTCTACGGTTCTTACGCCGGCTTCGCCGACGAGTACCGCTGCAATCAACCGACAACCGACAACGCGCGGTAGCGCAATGTTAGACTCGACGCCTCTTTAAAAAGGAGGCTCGCATGCGTCACGTCGCCGGGGCGTTGGTTGCCGTTTTTCTGGTCGCTCTTCCCGTGTCCGCGCTCGACCTCGGCCGCGCCGAGGGGAACCTGAGCATCGATGGGAACAAGATCCCGCTCAATTACGCGTACGCGGTCGCCAAGCAGAAGAACCAGCTCAACAACCGCAACGAGCTGACGCGCATCATCCTCACCGAAAAGCCGCTCCCGGACGGCGTCAAACTGTCCGACCTCGACGATCAGCTTCCCGACGATTTGAACGGCGTCATCATCGCCGTCGACAAGCAAGGCCGCGTCAGCCACGTCGCCGTCCAGCATCCGAAAGGTATGTACGACGCCGGCTACTTCGAAGGAGTCCCCGACTACGAGTTCAAGCCGCACAAAGGCGACTCCGGAACGTTCGGCGGCAGCGTCTCGTCCGTGCGCATCAAGACGAACACGATGACGTTCTCGTACGACGCCACGTTCAACGCCGCCCTGCGATAGACGTTACACTTCGCCGTCCGATGGCCCTTTTTTCCTCCGATCTCAGCGATGCGGTGAAGCGTCTTGCGGGGAAGACGTACACCACGCAGGAAGAGCGCGATGAGCTGCTCGGCAAGCTCGAGTCGGCGCAGGACATCAAGGCGCGCGACGTCGTCTGGATGCTCTTCCGCCCCGACCGCGCCATCCGCGAGACCGGCACGCGCATCCTGACCCGTCTCCGCGATCCGGAAACGCTCGACCTCTTCCTCGGCGAGTCGAAAGGGAAGCCCGAGCAGGCTCTCCGCGCCGCGTCGGCCGCGCTCTTCACGCTCGGCGTGCCGGGGATGGACGCGCGCATGATCGAGCTGCTCGCGCCGATGGCGAAGGAGAAGAAAGAGACGCGCGAGCTGCAGGAAGCGACGCGGCGGCTGCTCATCGAAGCGCCCCTGACCCGGCAGTTGGAGCCGCTGATCTGGCAGCTCGCGGCCACCGGCGACGCAGAAGAGCGGATGCCGTTTCTCAACAAGATCTCCGCGGCGGACCTCGACGAGAACGCCGTCCGCCGCTGGCGCAAGCTGGCCACCGATCCCGATACGCCCGTGCGCGACAAAGCGATCGAGGTGCTGGCCACACGCGCGCCGCAGCATTCGCTCGACCTGCTCATCGAAGCGCTGCCGCGCTCCGGCTACGCTCTCCAGCAGGTCATCGTCGAGGCGCTGACGAAGACCGCGGCGGGGCAGGGGGTGGCATTCGCGGAGCGGCTCCTTCCCGCGCTCGCTTCCGGCGACCCCGGCACGCGAACCTCGGTGCTCAAAGTCCTCCTCGGCATCGGCGATCCGGCCGGCGTGATCAAGCGCTACATCCGCTTTTCCGCCTCGCTGGCCGGCTTCGTGCGCGACCGCGCGCTGGAGTCGCTGCGCGAGTTCGGCGTCGCGCTCGTCGAGCCGGTCATCCAGCTCCTGCACGATCCCGATCCCGACATCCGCTCCGGCGCCATCGCCGTCGCCGCCGGATTCGAAGACGTGCGCATCGTCCCGGCCACCGTCGAGCTGCTGCGCGATCCCGACTGGTGGATCCGCATCTGCGCCGCCGAGATGCTCGGCCGGGTGAAAGACCCGCGCGCCATCGATCCGCTGATCGCCACGCTCGGCGATGCGGACATGAAGTGGGCCGCCGTCGAAGCGCTCGGCCGCATCGCCGATCCGCGCGCCCTTCCGGCCCTCGGGCGGATGCTCGCCGATCCCGCGCCTGACGTCCGCATCGAAGTCATGCTCGCTCTGAAACACTTCAAGCACCCGCAGGTGCAGAGCGCGCTGACCACCGTGGCCACCAACGATCCCGACCGCGTCGTGCGCACGCACGCCATCGAGATCCTCGACGAGCTGGCGGTGATCGATCACTCGCAGGCCCAGGTCGACGCCATCCGCAAGGCGGCGCTGGCCGTCAGCAGCGCGCAGGGCGAGCCGCGGCTGAATACGATGCTGATCGCCACGCGCAATCAGGGCGCGTCCGACTTTCATCTCGCCGTCGGATCGCCGCCGATCGTCCGCCTCGCGGCCGACCTGCTGCGCGCGCAGGGCGAGCCGTTCACCTCCGCGCAGACCGAGGCCATGCTGCGCGAGGTGCTCACCCCGGCGCAGTGGAAAGTGCTGGAGAAAGATCACCAGATCGATTTCTGCCACGTCATCCGGCAGGCCGGCCGCTACCGCGCCAACGTCTTCTTCGATCATCGCGGCTACAACGCCGTCTTCCGCGTCATCCCCGACAAGCCGCCTACGATCACCGAGCTCGGATTGCCGGCCCATCTCGCCGAGATCGCCGACTATCACCAGGGACTGGTGCTCATCTGCGGCCCTTCCGGCTCGGGAAAATCGACCACGCTGGCCGCGCTGGTGAATCTCTTCAACGAAACGCGCAACGATCACGTCCTGACGATGGAAGACCCGGTCGAATTCGTCCATCCGTTCAAGAACTGCCTGGTCAACCAGCGCGAGGTCGGCTCGCACACCGGCTCCTTCGCGCGCGCGCTGCGTGCGGCCTTGCGCGAAGATCCCGACGTCATCGTCATCGGCGAGCTGCGCGACAACGAATCGATCTCGCTGGCCCTGACCGCCTCCGAGACCGGCCACATCGTCCTCGGCACGCTCAACTCCACCAGCGCCCCGAAAGCGATTGACCGCATCCTCTCCAGCTTCCCCGCCGACGAGCAGCCGCAGATCCGGGCCTCGCTTTCCGAATCGCTGAAGTACTGCATCGCCCAGCGACTGCTGCCCGCGAAAGAAGGGCGCAAGCAGGTGGCCGCGTTCGAAGTGCTCAAAGGCACGAGCAACATCGGCACGATGATCCGCGACGAGAAGACCTACCAGATCTACTCGGCCATGCAGATCGGGCGCTCGCTCGGCATGCAGACGTTCGACGAAGCGCTAAAGGACCTGCTGCGCCGCGATCAGATCACTCCCGAGACGGCGTATCTCGCCTCGCTGAAGAAAGAGGATTTCGAGTCGATGGTCAGCGAGGAGTTCATCGCCCGAGGAACGACGTAATGGCCGTCAACAAGATCGACCGCTTTCTCAAGCTGATGAACGACCGGGGCGCGTCGGACTTTCATCTCACCGTCGGCCGCCCGCCGATGCTGCGCGCGTCCGGGACGATGGAATCGATCCGCTACCGCACCGTCACCGAGACCGATTTCGCCGAGATGATGAAGGCGGTGACGACGCCGAAGTTATGGGACGAATTCATCCGCACGAATGACGTCGATTTCGCGTACGAAATCCCCGGCCTGGCGCGCTACCGGGTCAATCTCTTCCGCCAGCAGCGCGGAGGGGGCGCCGTCTTTCGGGTCATCCCCACGAAGATCATGACCATCGAGCAGCTCGGGCTGCCCGACTCATTGCGCCGGATCGCCTTTCTCCGCAGCGGTCTCGTTCTGGTCACCGGTCCGACCGGCTCGGGAAAGTCGACCACGCTGGCGGCGATCATCGATCTGATCAACGAAACGCGCGGCCTGCACATCATCACCATCGAAGATCCGATCGAATTCGTTCATACGAACAAGAAGTCGCTGCTGCACCAGCGCGAGGTCGGTCAGCATGCGACGTCCTTCGCCGAGGCGCTCAAATCGGCGGGACGGGAAGATCCCGACGTCGTCCTGGTCGGCGAGATGCGCGACCGGGAAACGATCGCCATGGCTCTCTCCGCGGCCGAGCGGGGCACGCTCGTTTTCGGCACGCTGCACACCAACAACGCCGCCAAGACCATGGACCGCATCATCAGCGTCTTCCCCGCCCCCGAGCAGGAAGGGGCGCGCAACGTCCTCGGCGAAACGATCCGGGCCGTCGTGGCCCAGCAGCTCATGCCCAAGATCGGCGGCGGCCGCGTGGCGGCGATGGAGATCCTGTTCGCCTCTCCCGCCATCGGCAACATGATCCGCGAAGGCAAGACCTCCCTGGTGACGAGCGCGATCCAGACCGGCGTCAAAGAGGGGATGATCGACATGGACACCTCGATCCGCCGCCTCTACGAAGCCGGCGTCGTCACCGCCCAAGCCGCCTACGACAAGTCCATCGAGAAGGAAAGCTTCAAGGACCTGGCGGAAAAGGTGTGAGGCGGGGGTCAGGCCCGGCCGTTTCTTAGCAGAGGCGTGAGCCGCTTCACCAGCAGCGGATCGACGAGTTTCAGTTGAGCAGTGACCACTCGCAACATCCGCGGCCGGACGAGCAGCACCTTGTAGGCCGAAGTAACGTTGTGGGGCCGATCGGTCGTAAGCACGTCGAGGAGCTGCACCGCCTGCCGGATGTCCTTTCTCGACTTGGCCGTTTCGGATGCTGGTCTCGTCGCGGCGACCCACAGGTTATGAAATGTGAACCGGCCGGGAGTGGGAACGTTCACTCGAATCCCGCTCCCTCCGATGATCGCGGCATCGACAGCTTCAGCGATCAGATAATCGAGTCCATAGAGAGGCTGCGCGGCAATGCCGAGGTGCGGGAGAACGACAGGCTTGGTGTTCCTGCCGCGGGAACGATCCGGAGTGATTATACGCAGAGTCGCGCAACACGGCGTATAACGCGCCAAACGCGCTGGGAGAAGGAAGAGCAGGCGCAGGTCAGGCCATACGCTTATTCAGGCGCGCCCTTTACAAAGGTTATTCCGTGCTAAAGAAAATCGATTCGACCGAGGCCGTCACGCCTTCGCACCGCGCCTGCGGTGGCCTACGAACCAGGCAGCAATTCCGAACGTCAGCAGAAGCGGGCCTCCGACACCTACGACCATCCATGACGGCGTTCCACGCAGCACGAGCCGAAATGATTGCTCAGGGCTTTCAACGTTTGCCAGCTTTGTCGTTGCGGACGCGGTCAGCTTCAGGTTGTACTCGCCAGGAATTGCATTGGGGGAGGCAATGATATTCAAGGCTACCCGTATTTTCTGCGATGGATTAATGACCGCAATCGTGCGCGGCTCAAGCCTGGCTTCGAAACCGAGCGGCACATTTGCGTCAATCGTGACGTCACGTGCCGCAACGCCGCCCGTATTCTCGACTGTAATCGCGATCACTTGCCGCTCTCCGCGGCTGAGATTGATGAGGAGATTGTCGGCGGTCAGGAAGAGTTTCGGCGCTCCGACAGGTCTCAACTGCAACTCGGCGCTGCCGACGAGCTGCTCGCCGTCGCGCACTTCGGCGTGAAACAGAACAACGCGTCCGAACCATGACGGGCTCGCTTGGGCCGGGACGAATACGCGAAGGACCATATGCACGCTGTTCTGATCGTCGCCGAATCGGAACGAGCTCAACTTCGCCTTTGTGCTTGCGTCAATCCATTCGTACGTCATCTCGTCGGGCAGGCCGCGCACGACCAGGCGCACGTCCCGGGCGCCGGTCGCAAATCGCTCCAGGTCAAGTGCATAGTCAGCCTTGTCACCGAGCGCCGCCTCCTGTGAGAAGTTCTGCGCCCGTACGACAATCTGCTGATCACCGTGTCCCCGCTGGAGAAGGATCGGGATCTCTTCGTGGCGGGTGCCGGAGGCAATCAGCACAGTCACTTCGTCGACATCCTTCAGTAGTCTGAAGGAGAGCAGCCTGCGTTGCGAACCGCTGCCGCGCAGGACCAGGGAGGCCTGGTATGGCTCCGAAATGATGCTGCCCGGGCCTCTCAGGCTCACAAGGTATTGCCGGCTTCCTTCGTCATAGGCGTGCGGCAGCTCGAGCAGATACAGTTTGACGCTTAGCGAGCCTGTAGAGTCGGCCGATTTTGTGGCAGATATGATGCGAAACATGGGAAGCTCGTTGGAAAGACTGATCCGCGCTTTCAATGTGTCGAGTTCCGCGCGCCGCACTTCCGCCGCCGCGCTCTCCGCGTCGGCTTTCGCCAGCAGCCCTGCGCGGGCGAGAGCTGCCTTCCGCGCGGATGCTTCACGGGCCACGGTTTCGTTGATCAGAGCCCGTTCGAGCTCAATGCGCAGTTGTGCTTCGGATTGCCCCCTCTCCTGCGCCCTGAGCCCCGGCCCGGCGAGAAGAAGAAGGAGCAGGCCGGCGATGTGCGCCCTACGCACTAACAATGCTCTCCGTGAGGTCATCGATTGTCCGTGCGTCCAATGCTGCGCTCGGTGTGTCGTTCACCAGACGTCCGTCGCGCAATATGCCGACCCGATCCGTATATTCGCAGATGTTGTGCGATTCGTGCGTCGAGATTAGCACTGTCCGGCCGTCCGCGCGCAGCCGCTCGATGATTCGGATGAGCTGTCGTGAGGTCGCAGGATCAAGACCCGAGTTCGGCTCGTCGAGCAGGAAGAGGTCGGCGGACTTTACCAGTCCCATCGCGATGACGACCTTCTGACGCATTCCTTTGCTGTATGTGCCGGAGGGTCGTCGCATCGCTGCGGGGGGAAACGACAGCCGGTTCAGTGCGTCTTCAATTTCGTCGTCGGACGCGCGACGGCCATTCAATTCCTCAAAAAACCGGATGTTCTCGAACGCATTGAGATGCCCGTAGATGCGTGCGACCTCCGGAACGTAGGCGAGGCGGCGCTTCGCGTCGGTGTCGCCTCGGGCGATATCGAAACCTGCGATGTAGATCGCACCGCGGTCCGGCTGCAGAAGTCCGAGGCAGAGGTTGATCAGAGTGGTCTTTCCCGCGCCGTTCCCACCCAGGAGCGCATACACCGTCCCACGCGGAATCGAGAGCG
>Ga0070670_100003481_pt1 | contig 13073 bp, 11 predicted proteins | sample KBSS63metaG_FD_64665 | JGI IMG/M metagenome (GOLD analysis project Ga0070670, IMG submission 64665) | Switchgrass rhizosphere microbial communities from Kellogg Biological Station, Michigan, USA - KBS S6-3 metaG | ecosystem: Host-associated > Plants > Roots > Rhizosphere > Soil ... | reverse complement strand
TCTTCCTCCGCGGGCGAAACGCCGCGCGGTCCCGGCCGCCCAAAGCTCGGCGTGGTCGCGCACGAGGTGACCTTGCTGCCGCGTCACTGGGACTGGCTGGCGAGCCAGCCCGGCGGGGCGTCGGTCGCTTTGCGCAAGCTTGTGGAGCACGCCATGCGCGCCAATGCCGGCAAGGACCGCATTCGCGCGTCGCAGAACGCCGCCTATCGCTTCATGTCGACGATGGCCGGAAATCGCGTCCGCTTCGAGGATGCCGCGCGCGCTCTCTTTGCCGGCGACGCTGCGACCTTCCAGCGGCTGGTGCAGGCCTGGCCCAGGGATATCCGCGACCACGTCTCAAGGCTTGCCGCCGAGGCGCTCAAGGCCGAGCACGACGCCGCGTAACCTCAAAGCAAACGCCCTTCAATCACCAAGCGATAAAGGAACGATGCCGTGATCGATCTCTACACCTGGTCAACGCCAAACGGCCGAAAAGTCTCCATTGCGCTGGAAGAGCTGGGATTGCCCTACACGTCGCACAGGGTCGATATCGGCAAGGACGAGCAGTTCAAACCGGAGTTTTTGCGGATCAGTCCCAACAATCGCATTCCGGCGATCGTCGACCGCGACAACGGCCTGAGCCTGATGGAGTCAGGCGCGATCCTGATCTATCTCGCCGACAAGACCGGTCGCCTGCTGCCGAAGGCGGGCGAGCCACGCTACCGCGTCATCGAATGGCTGATGTGGCAGATGGGCGGTCCCGGCCCGATGTTCGGCCAGGTGCATCACTTCGTGAAATACAACAAAGGCAAGGCGCCCTACGCCGAGGAGCGTTACCTGAAGGAAGCGCACCGGCTCTACGGCGTGCTCGACCGAAGGCTTGCCGCGAACGAATTCGTCGGCGGCGAGTATTCGATCGCCGACATCGCCATCTGGCCGTGGGTCTCGCGCTTCGAATGGCAGACCGTCGATCTCAACGCCTACGCCAATGTGAAACGCTGGTACACGGCGATCGCCAAACGTCCCGCCGTACAGCGCGGCTACAAGGTCCCGAAGGACGTCGGCGAAATCCCGATGCCGTGAATTGGTCGCAAGACCGCGTCGTTCGGCTTCCGCGCGAAGCCCCGCACTCGCCGCCGGGAGGGGCTGGCCCGCCCGTGAGAGGGATGAACGCAGCCGGAAAACCTGCTAAATCCGTGCGCGAGCAAAGTCCCCAACGCAAGCGCAGGACGCCCAAAAGACCCCCAAGGAGAGAACACCATGTATTCCAAGCTCGAACTCTTCATTGACGGCAAGTGGCTCAACGGCGACGGCCGCGCCGGCGAAGATGTGATCAATCCGGCAACCGAAAAGCCGCTTGCGCACCTGCCGCATGCGAGCACGGCCGATCTCGACCACGCCCTTGAAGCCGCCAAGAAGGGCTTTGCCACGTGGCGCGCGACCTCGGCCTATGACCGCGCCAAGATCATGCGCAAGGCGGCCGACCTCCTGCGCGAGCGCCACGATGCGATCAGCAAGGTTCTGGTGCAGGAGCAGGGCAAGGCCTACGCCGAAGCGCGCGCCGAGGTGATCACCTCCGCCGACATTATCGAGTGGTACGCCGAGGAGGGCCGCCGCGCCTATGGCCGCGTCGTTCCCGGCCGCGGCAAGATGCGCCAGATCGTTGTGCAGGAGCCGGTTGGCATCGTCGCCGCCTTCACGCCGTGGAATTTCCCGACGCTGACGCCGGCGCGCAAGATCGGCGGCGCTCTCGCGGCCGGCTGCTCGCTCATCATCAAGGCCTCCGAGGAGACGCCGGGTTCATGCGTCGAGATGGTGCGCTGCTTCGCCGATGCCGGGCTCCCGGCCGGCGTGCTCAATCTCGTCTTCGGCGTGCCGGCGAAGATCTCCGAGCATCTCATCGCCAAGGACGCGGTGCGCAAAATCTCGTTCACCGGGTCGATCCCGGTCGGCAAGCATCTCGCGGTGCTCGCGGCCAAGGGCATGAAGCGCGCCACCATGGAGCTTGGCGGTCATTCGCCGGTCGTGGTGTTTGCCGATGCCGACCCGGAAAAATCCGCCGACACCATCGCCGCATTCAAGTACCGCAACGCCGGGCAGGTCTGCATTTCGCCGACGCGATTCTATGTGCAGGAGCAGGTCTATGGCCGCTTCGTTGCCCGCTTCACCGAATACGCCAAGTCGCTGAAGCTTGGCGACGGCCTGGAAAAGGGCGTCACCATGGGACCGCTCGCCAATTCGCGGCGCATCGATGCCATGGAGACGTTCGTCAACGACGCCAAGGACCGCGGCGGCAAGATCGCCACCGGCGGTGCGCGCCACGGCAACCAGGGCTATTTCTTCGAGCCGACGGTGATCACCGACGTGCCCGATGACTCCAAGATCATGACCCAGGAGCCGTTCGGACCGCTGGCGCCGGTGGTGACGTTCAAGACACTCGACGAGGTCGTGGAACGCGCCAATTCGCTGCCGTTTGGCCTCGCCGCCTATACGTTCACCAGCTCGGCGCAGACTGCGAACATGATGGGTGACGCGCTGCAGTCCGGAATGGTCGGCGTGAACTCGATCGCCGTCTCGACGCCCGAAACGCCGTTCGGCGGCGTCAAGGAATCCGGATACGGCAGCGAAGGCGGCATCGAGGGACTGCAGGCCTATCTGAGCACGAAGTTCATCTCGCAGATGTAGGGCACGCCCTCACGGCGTTCGCCCTCGCTGCTCCTCATACGCTCGTCCCCGCGCCAAGCGGGGACGCGGCGCATTTTGATGTTATTTGTTGCGCCGGACGCGACCTAGAACGCAATCGCTTCAAGCTGAATCGATTGCGCTTTCGTTTCCTCAGTGGAGCTAGGCGAGGTCGACAAGCCCGAAATGCGGCCCGAGCAGGCGGCGCACGCGGTGCATCGCCGAGCGCGCCGCGAACGCATCGACGGCGATGTGTGCGAGCGGCTTAAGCTGCGACGGGCGTGTCATCACGTCGCGCAAGATCGCGGGAACATCGGCGCGGCCGTCGGGCCGCATGGCGATCAGCGCGGCCGGTGGAACCTGCCGGTGGGCCGGGTCGACGATGACGCGCACCGCCGCAAACGCCAGCCGATGCGCGGCGGCGACCCGCGCCATGATATGGGATTCCATGTCGACTGCGGCGGCGCCGGTCGACCGGTGCAGTTCCCGCTTCGCCGCCGGTTGCGAAATCGGCTCATCGACGCCGATGATCGGAGCGTGGACGGCATCGTCGATCATGTTGAGGAGGCGGCGCGACCAGGCCGGGTCGGTGGTGCGGACGGTCTCTGATTCGCGCACAGTGGAAGCGACGACCCAGTCTCCGGCACGCAGATGCGAAGCGAGCCCGCCGGCGACGCCGAAGCTCAGCATGCCGCGATAGCCCTGGCGGACCGCGCTTTCCGCCACCTTGGCCAGTTGGCTTCCGGCAGTCCGGCACACAACCAGGACCCCAGGCCCGGCGGCAATACGGGCCTCGAAGGCCATGCCGACGAAAGCGATGACGATGCGCCTGTGGCTTTGGACTGCGACATTGGCAACTTCGTAATCGTCGCCGTCACTCACCATCCCGTCTGCGATCGTGGCCCCGACGCAATCGAATTGGGATGTCATAAAAGAAGCCTTCCCCTCGCGCCGGACAAACCCGGTGCGCGATCAACCCCCGTCGTATGACAACTCTAACACAACCCCTTGGTCCCTGTGAATTCCGGATTCCTTTGCCCGACCCCTCCTGTGCGTTTCTCGCGTGCGCTCCGGGCATGGCGTTTGGGCCGTGAAAATGCTTGGTTGCCGGTTGCGGTTGTGGACGCGTCATGGGCGGCACGGCACAGACTCTCGTTACCGGCGCTACCGGGTTCGTCGGTTCGGCGGTGGCGAGAAGGCTCGCCCTCGATGGAACCCCGGTGCGCGCGCTGGTCCGGCCTGGCAGCCCGCGCTTCCACCTCGACGGGCTCGGCCTGGAGTTTGTGAGCGGCGATTTGCGCGACGCTCGGTCGCTCCGTGCCGCCATGGCCGGTATCCGCCACGTCTTTCACGTTGCGGCCGACTATCGCCTGTGGGCGCGCGACCGTAGTGAGATTTTTGCCGCCAACGTGGACGGTACGCGCAACGTGATGCAGGAGGCTTTGCGTGCCGGCGTCGAGCGTGTCGTCTACACAAGCAGCGTGGCGACGCTCGGCCTGCGCGCCGACGGCAGCCCGGCGGATGAGAGCGTCCCGTTATCGGTGGAGCAGGGGATCGGCGCCTACAAGCGCAGCAAGATCGCCGCCGAACGGCTGGTCGAGACCATGGTCCGCGACGACCGGCTTCCCGCGGTCATTGTCAATCCCTCGACCCCGATCGGACCCAGGGACGTGAAGCCCACACCCACCGGCCGCATCATCGTCGAGGCGGCGTGCGGCCGCATGCCCGGCTTCTTCGACACCGGGCTCAACTTCGTCCATGTCGACGACGTCGCCGAAGGCCACCTTGCCGCGCTCCGACGCGGGGTGATTGGCGAGCGCTATATCCTCGGCGGCGAGAACGTGGCGCTCGCCGACATGCTGGCCGAGGTTGCGCGCCTGGTTGGTGGCCGCCCGCCGCGATTTCGCATCCCCAGCGCCGTCGTCATTCCGGTGGCGTATCTGGCCGAGGCCAAGGCCTGGCTCACCGGACGCGAGCCGTTTATCACCTTGGACGGGCTTCGCTTGGCCGAACACTACATGTTCTTCACCGCTGCCAAGGCCGAGCGCGACCTCGGCTTTCGCGCGCGGCCTTACCGGCAGGCGCTCGCCGACGCGATCGATTGGTTCCGCGCCGCCGGATATTTGGACGGCACGCGCAAGCGCTGAACGAGCCGCCGGGCGGCAGCGGCACATACCTCTGGGTCAGGCGGTGTTTTATCTTTACAGGCGCGTGACGTGAGCCGAGACGCATTGCCAGCGCCCGTCGCAAAGCCGCCAATCGTCGGTGTAGCGGCCGGACCCCTCGGTGCCGTCTGGCTTCTGGTAGCTGGTGCGCCCGTGGATGATGGCGAAGTCGCCAAGGATACGGATGATCACGTCGTGCTCGCGGATGTTCTTGACCGAGGAGCCGCGGCCGATCTGCGCGAGGAAAGTCTTGCGGTCGATGAAGGTGCCGTCGGGATTGGTGTTGAAAAAATCGGCCGCAAGATTGGCGTCAAACCAGGCCACGTCGGCTTCGTCCACGGAACGGATGTAGTTGCGATTTAGCTTCTGCAGCGCCGCGTGGTGCTGCTCGGTGTCGGCCATGGCTCACTCCAATGTCCTTGCGATTGGCAATTGCAGCTGCGCGAAGCATGCCTAAGAACCCGGCTGAGGCCAGCGAATCAAGGCCGAGGCACCCAAGCTTCCTCTTCCGCACGAGCGGGAACGGTTCGGTGCAGTGCGCGACCAATGGAACAATTCGCGATGAACCTTTTCGATGACGCACCGGCGCGCGCAGACGCTGAGATTTTCACCGAGGTACTTTCGCGAGATGACCTGCGCATCGAGCGTATCGTTTCAACCGGTCAATCTACACCGGCCGATAAACCTCATCGTCAGGCACATGACGAATGGGTTCTAATCCTCGCCGGTGCGGCGGGCCTGCGCATTGAGGGCGAGGGCGAGCGCAATCTTGGCCCCGGCGACCATGTTTTGATCGCTGCTCACCGAGCCCATTGGGTGACGTGGACGACAAAGGACGAACCGACGATTTGGCTGGCGATTCACTTTCCCTCATAGGGTATTTGAGCGGCGGCCGATCAGATAGAAGATGCATCGTCGGTAATCGCTCCTTCGCGCGCCCCCGCAACGCGCCGCCGCAGCGCCCAATGACTTGGCTAACCGCTGCGCACGTCGGCGTAGCCGCCAAGCGCGTAACCCGAGCGTTTCACCGCAGCGATGCAGCCGGCGTCGCACAGCGCGGCGAATTCTTCCGCGTAGCGATAGCCCGGCGCCGCGCCGGCGAAACTATTTTGCACAGCGGGGTGCAGGTAGATTTCCACGACACCCGGTGGCAGCCGGCCGGCGATGGCGGCAAGGCGCGTCGCCGTCATCGCGCCCGACCAGGCCAAGCCGAAGACGGCGTCGGCCGTGGTCAGCCCGGCGCGGCGAGCGTGCCGGCGCAGCCAGGCGGCCCACGGAGTGGTCACGCGGCCGATCTGGCGCGGGGTCTGCGGATCGATGTCGGCGACGATGCGCCACGGCTCGACCGGCACGCGCAGCGCCTGCATGCCGTAGCGCGGGCCGATGCGCATGATTGCGGCGGCGACGAAGGGATGCAGGTGGAAATGGCGGTGCGCATTGACGTGGTCGAGCGGCAGGCCGCTGGCGCGATACGCCTCGAACTGCGCGGCGATCTCCTGCTCCGCCTGGCGGCGCGCCGCCGGGCTCAGCGCCAGCGCCGTGCCGTAGCGGGCGAGATCGTTGCGCAGATAGCCGTTGCGGTCGACCAGCGCCGGTATGCGCGCTCGCTCACTCACCGGGTCGCCATCGACGAGGACGACATGAAGCCCGACCCGCAGGCCTGGCAGACGGCGGGCGCGTTCGACCGCGTCGGCCGCGGCCGGAGCGCCGACCATGAGGCTTGCGGCGCTCAACACGCCGCGCCGGTGCGCTTCCTCGACGGCGGCGTTGACGTGTTCGCTGAGGCCGAAATCGTCGGCCGTGATGACCAGATGGTTCAGTGAACCAGCTCCCGCCGCTCGCGCAGGAAGGAGAAGAACTCGACGCCCTCACGCAGCCGCCGCATCATCATTTCCGGGCTGCGCACCATCTCCGAGACGATGGCGGCGATCTTCGGGGCGCGGAAGTAGAAGCGCCGGTAAAACTCCTCGACCGACTGGAAGATCTCGGTGTGGCTCAGATGCGGGTAGTGCAGCGGCGCGATCTGCACGCCGCTCGCATCGACAAGCTCGGCGTGCTCGGTGTCGAGCCAGCCGTGCTCGAGCGCGTCGCGATAGAGCTCGGTTCCCGGATAGGGCGCCGCCAGCGAGACCTGGATGGTGTGCGGATTGATCTCCTTGGCGAAATTGATGGTCTCGGCGATGGTTTCGCGGGTCTCCCCGGGAAGGCCGAGGATGAACGTGCCGTGGATGGTGATGCCGAGCTCGTGACAGTCCTTGGTGAAGCGCCGCGCCACGTCGACGCGCATGCCCTTCTTGATGTTGTGCAGGATCTTCTGATTGCCGGTCTCGTAGCCGACGAGCAGGAGGCGCAAGCCGTTGTCGCGCATTACCTTCAGGGTCTCTCTCGGCACGTTGGCCTTGGCGTTGCATGACCAGGTGACGCCGAGCTTGCCGAGTTCGCGGGCGATCGCTTCGGTGCGCGGCCGGTCGTCGGTGAAGGTATCGTCGTCGAAGAAGAATTCCTTCACCTGCGGCATCGCCGCCTTGGCCCAGCTGATCTCCTCCACCACATTGCCGACGCTACGCGTGCGGTAGCGATGGCCGCCGACGGTCTGCGGCCACAGGCAGAAGGTGCAGCGCGACTTGCAGCCGCGCCCGGTGTAGAGCGACACGTAGGGATGTTTCAGATAGCCGATGAAATATTTCTCGATCTTGAGGTCGCGTTTGTAGACCGGTGTGACGAACGGCAGCTCGTCCATCTGTTCCAGCACCGTGCGCGGCGGATTGTGCCTGATGGCGCCGTCGCCATCGCGGTAGGACAGGCCGGCGATGCTGCGCCAGTCGCGGCCTTCGGCGACTTCCTTGATGGTGAAGTCGAATTCGTTGCCGGCGACGAAGTCGATCGCCTCCGAGCCCTCGAGACTTGCCTGCGGCGCGACCGCGACCTTGGCACCGACGAAGCCGGCCTTGAGGCGCGGGTTCGCCGCCTTGAGCGCTTCGACGACCGCAACGTCGGAAGCGAACGAGGGCGTCGAGGTGTGCAGCACCGCGAGATCATAGTCGCGGGCGTCGCGTACCACGTCGGCGAGCGTGAGCCGGTGCGGTACCGCATCGACGAGCTTGCTGTCGGGCACGCAAGCCGCCACCTGCGCGAGCCAGGTCGGATACCAGTACGAGCGGATTTCGCGGCGCGCCTGGTAGCGTGCACCAGCGCCGCCATCGAACCCGTCGAACGAAGGCGCCTGCAGAAATAACGTTCGCATTTACGAGCCCCTCAGGTCTTGCTCCTCGATCAGGGTGCCGTCCGCCGCCACGCGGAAGTCCACCCCTTGCCAGTGAACCCTCGCCCCAAAGAAGCTCGCCACATAGACGCCGAAGACGAGGACGTCCTGCAGCGGGAGGAGCCAGTAATTCTGCCGCGGCAATCCGAAGCGCCACTCGACGCAGCGGCAAAGCGTCACCCGCGCCGCCACCGCCGCAAGCATGAGCAGCATCGCAGTAAGGCCGCCCGACAACATGCCGAGAAGAGCAAGGGGCAGCGGATGGGTCAAGACCGTGCCCGCATAACCGAGCGGGTCGATGCTCCTTATGGTGCGCGCGATCCGGACCTCGTGGCGCATGAACTCGCGTAGGCTCCCCTCGAAACTGCGGTGGCCGACCACGAACGGCGCCGCCTTGACCTCGTAGCCGGCGGCGCGCACGGCGGCGCCGATCGCATAGTCGTCGGCCAAGGCGTCGGCGAAGGCCGCGAAGCCGCCGATGCGGTCGAGCATCGAACGGTGCAACGCAAGGGTCGCGCCGCAGCACGGCTTGCCTAGCCGCAGTCCAAGCGCGGTGATCGCCTGAGGCAGGAAATGCGTGTTGGTCGCCAGCGCCGATATCCGCGACCAAAGGCCGGCGCCGCCGATGCCGTAGTAGAGACAGGTCACGGCGCCGACGTCCGGTTCGGCCAGGAGCGCAACGACCCGGCGCAGGTAGTCCCGCTCGACGACGATGTCGCTGTCGGAGAGCACGATCGTGTCGTAGCGGGCGCGTGGCAGCATATTCGCGAGATTCGACACCTTGCCGTTGGTGCCGTGACTGCGCTGATCGGCAACGAGTTCGATGGCGTCCGGGAAGGCGGCATTCACCTCGCGAACGGCGGCAGTGGCGGGCGCCAGATCGCCTCGTGCGCCGCAGACGATCTGAACCGGGCCCGTATAGTCCTGCTGGCATAAGGCGGCGAGGCGCTGGGCGAGATCAGGTTCTGCGCGATGTAAGGGTTTGAGCACCGTTACTGGAGGCGCGTCTGCGCTCGTCGGTTGCTCGGCGGAGAAGGCGAGAACGAACCCGGCCTCCACCAGCGTGAAGATGCAGCCGACAAAGGCGACGGCGAGGCAGATATCGCAGAGCGACATCGCCAGCGACACCAGGCCCGGCAACTCGGTGGAAATGGTCATGAAGCTGCAGCAGCCCCCAACCCCGGTTCACCCACATGGCCGAATTTCGCGTCCAGCGTCCGGCGCGATAAGTAGATCGGCAGTCGCACGCGCGTCAGCGTATCGCGCCGCAGCGTGCGGGCATTCTGTGCGAAGACAATCAGCGAGATTAGCACATTTTCACCGAGGCGGTGCAGGCGCTCGGCCATCGGCAGGTGTTCGGGATGGACGATCGCCTCGAAGCCGAAACGGGCCATGATCCGCGCAAGCTGGTCGCTCTGCGTCCGCGTGCCTGAGGGCACGTCGGCGCAGATCACCACCACGTCGGCGAGGTCGGGCCGCGACTTAAGGTAGCATGTGAGCTCTTGGAGGGAAATCGCGATGGCGTGCTGCATCTGCCGCGCCCAGGCGATCGTCGCTCCGTCCTGCGGCACCGGCGGTACGTGTTCGTTCCAGAAATGCAGCCGCGCGACGCGTTGGCCGCGTTGTACGCGGGTCCCGTCATGCAAGCTGAGACGCTCGGATGAGCGGCCGATGTCGACGCGGAAAATGCAGACGGGATTCCCGGTGTACTCAAACACCGCGTGACGGCGCTGCAAGCGCCCATCAAGTGCAAAAACAAAATCCGCCAGCCAAGGGTGGCTGTAAGCCTCCTGCGACCTCGGCCGGGCGGAATCCCACACCGCCATGAGCGGGTCTCCGCGATACCCCCAATCCAGGGCAACTTCTTGGTTCCCAAAAAGTTGCCGTGCGCGCCGTCACAATATAGCCGAATTTCGCGCAGGGGGGAACGACGATGCGGTGCGGCAGAATGCACGCCTATTCCGATTCGTCGCCATAGATCGTCGCCAGGGTGCTCTTGACCAAAAGAGCCACTGGTACCGCAAGAATGATACCGGCGATGCCGAGCACCACGCCGCCAGCGAGGAAGCAGAAAATGATCAGTACCGGATGCACGTGCGCCGCACGGCCGAGCACGATGGGGCCGAAGAGTTGGTCAATGGAAAGCCGCAGCAGAGTCGCATATGCGGCATAAGCGAAGATGCTGCCGATACCGGTCGCCGTACGCAGGGAGATCAGCCCGGCGATCACCGCCGCCGAAGTCGGACCGATCACCGGAACGGTCTCGAGAACGCCGGTCAGCACGGCGAGCAGCACAGCGTGGTGAATGTCGAGAATGAGACCGAGGCCGATATAGGCCGCGATGGTGGCGTATACCACCACCGCGAGCACGCCGAGAAAATAGCGGTACAGCACCGGGTCGAGATGCTCCCAGATGCGCGCCGCCAGTTGCCGGCGATGTGGCGGAATGATCCAGAACAGACCGCTCGCGACCCGCCGTCCGCCGGCAAGGAAATAAAACAGCAGCACCGCGGTCATGAACAGTCCCATGATCCCGGCCAGGCTGTATCCGGCAATGAGCAGAATCTGCTCCGACCCCAGCCAATCGCGCAGGTGCTCGACCGCCGATTGAGCGATCTCATGGGCGTTGAGCGGCCGCCCGAGCAGGCTGATCGGATGATCGCCGATCGCCTGGCTGACGAAGTTCTCCAGCATCCCCTGCAGGTCTGATGCGAGGCCCTTCACCTCGTCGACGAAGTGCTCGGCGGCAAAAAACAGGACGAACATCCCGACGCCGAGAATCAGGACGAACAACGCGATCGCGAACAATAGCCGCGGCCACCGTGTGCGCTGCGCGGCCCAGTCCAACAGCGGCGTGCAGATATAGGCGACGATGGCGGCGAGCACGAACGGCAGCAGAATGAGCCGGATGAAATAGAAGAAGACGAACAGGAAGGCGGCCGCCAGCATGATGGCGCGCGTCTCACCCGAATCGAGCGCGCGAGAGAAGCGGTTTCGCTCGGCTGGCCGCGTCTCCTCGTTTTTCTTCTTGGCAGCCTTCATGAATAAATCCGGCCTTTCCAGCTCACCCGGCCGCTCAAACGGCGGCGCACGCTGTCGAACGCCATGAGCGCGCCCGCCGTGTAGCCGAGCGGAAACAGGAGACCGTACCAGAAAGGAATGCGAAAATAGAACGTGGCGGCGATGTGCAATCCGAACGCCGCGCCGGAGCCGAGCAGCGCGAACGCGAGCGCCGACGGCGCGCCTTGCGCACCTTGCGCTAGGCTTGCCAGCCCGAAGAGCGGGATTACCGGCGCGGCCCATGCCAGCATGACGCCGGCCAGCGCCATCGACAGCGTCGCGGTCGGGCCGCCGAGCGTATCGACGAGATTCTTGGCGAGCCCGGGCCACAGCGTCCGCCACCCGGTATACATCCGCGTCGACACCAGCTCCTCGCCGTCCATCAGCAGGACGGTTCGTCCGGATTTTTTCAGCCGTCGCGCGAACTCGAGATCCTCACAGATCGCGCTGCACACCGACGCGTGTCCACCGACCGCCTCGTAGGCGTCGCGCCGCACCAGCATGAATTGTCCGGTCGCCGTCACCCCGCCGCCGGAGCGCGCCTGGACCTGCCGCAGATCCTGGATGAACGAGAGGAGAATGAGGCCGCACGGCAGGATGAGACGTTCGGCGAAAGTCCGCAGCTCCTGGCGCGGCGCCACTGACAGCAGATCGAGGCGCTGCGCCAGCGCCGCGCGCATAGCACTCGACAGCAGAGCAGGCTTGGTGCGCACGTCGGCGTCAATGAAGCAGAGCCACTCGGTTTCGGGCGCCGCCGCGCGCGCCCCGATCCAGCAGGCATGCGACTTGCCGACCCAGCCCGGCGGCAGCGGCGGCGACTGCCTGACGGCAACGCGTGCGTCGCGCGCTGCAATGCCGCCGGCGATGCCGGCGGTCGCGTCGGCGGAATGATCGTCGACGACGAGGACGCTCAGCCGGCTCGCCGGATAGTCCTGCCGCAGCAGGGATTGCAGGCACGGCCCGATATTGGCTTCCTCGTCGCGCGCCGGAACGATCACGACCACATGCGGCGCGCCTTCGGCGGAGGGCGGCGAGGAGGCGTCGAGGTGAGGCAGGAGCCCGCGCTGGTTGAGGGCTCGCGCGATCAACCACGCCATGATGGCGAACCATGCGCAGGAGAACAGGAGCTCCACAGCGTTACCAACACCGCGCCGGAGCCGGGGACCAGCTGGCGCTTGAGCAAAAAATAACCCTTGCAGCCGGGCTTAAGTTCCGCTTCCCACCAAGCGCAATGCCGAACCGCGCGCGGTCCCGGCTATGGCAATTGGATTCAAAGCCCTCGATGAGCGGACAGTGAACCCAACAGCGTTAGCGAATAGCCGACGAAACTCAAAGTAGCGTGCGCTCCAGTGATGGCTCAGCTTGAATATGCTTCGGCCTGGGCCGCACGAAGATCGTCCTCAAAGATCGAAGGTGCTCTCGAATTGAGAGAGCAGCCTTTCGGCCGCGGATATATCGCAGCTAAGTGCTTTTAGTCGGGCAACCCTTGCGCGTTGTTGGGCGACAATCCGCCTTCCCTCGGCCACGTGCCGAGTGGCTTGGACGAAGTGGCTTTCGCTGGAGGTCGCATGCTTCCTGGACAACCCCCGTTTTCGCCTGAGCGGTTTGTCGGCCTCCATTACAGCAACCCGATCGGCCAAGCTCCGACACGATCAGTCAAGCCACTTGCCGTGCGACTACCCGAGCTGATGCACGGCGGCGTTGCGGTCGCCCCGATCGGCCGTCGATTCCCTTTCCAGACCCGCAGCGCTATCCGCGGCTCGAGAAGCGCTTGCGGCTGCCGTGTCAGATTGGCGACTTCCAGAAAACGCGCGGCGAGCACGTCGTCCTGCTGCGCGGCGCGGAAGAGTTTGGAAATGTACCAGTTGATGAAGCGCCCTTGCGCCGCGCGCGGCCCCTGGACCCGGGGATGCTGCAGGTCGCTG
>Ga0070670_100003480_pt1 | contig 13074 bp, 10 predicted proteins | sample KBSS63metaG_FD_64665 | JGI IMG/M metagenome (GOLD analysis project Ga0070670, IMG submission 64665) | Switchgrass rhizosphere microbial communities from Kellogg Biological Station, Michigan, USA - KBS S6-3 metaG | ecosystem: Host-associated > Plants > Roots > Rhizosphere > Soil ... | reverse complement strand
AGCGCCTCGGATTCATCGACACACAGGCGGACGTCCTTGTATGAGAGTCCTGTGGCAAAACCGAAGTCGAACGTGCGCGGCAGAATCGAGCGCGGGAACTTGTCCTGCGTCGCGCTGTTGCGGCCGCTGCCGGCATTGATGATGTCGATCAGCACCCTGGCGTCGATGCCGGCCTTCACGCCCATCGCCACGGCTTCCGACGAGACGACGAGTGCCGCAGCGGCAAGCAGGTTGTTCGCGAGCTTCGCAATCTGCGCGAGGCCTGGCTTGTCCCCAACATAAAAGGGTTTCCCGAAGATCTTCGCCAGCGGCTCAATCTCATCGTAGGTCGCTTTCTGGCACGACAGCATCACCGCCAGCGTCCCCTTCGCCGCGCCGGTCACGCCGCCACTGACCGGTGAGTCCACCCAGGCAACGCCGCGCGCTGCCGCCGCCGTCGCCACGACCTTGGCGACGCTCGGGCCACTCGTCGACAGATCAATCAACGTCTTCACACGAGAGCCCTTGAGAACCCCCTTGTCGCCGAGGCACACGGCCTGGACCACCGATGGCATGGGGAGGCTGAGAAAGACCACTTCGGCGTTCGACGCCACGTCCTCCGCCGATGACGCGACAGCCGCGCCGCGTGCGGTCAGCGGTCTCATGACCTCGGGGTTGGTGTCGAAGATCACGAGTGAATGCCCTGCGTCGAGCAGACGGGATGCCATCGGGCCACCCATGCGGCCCACACCTACAAAACCGAGAGTTTGAGTGCTCATAAATTGGTAGCTGGATAGTTAGCTAGTTCGTAGTTGATAGTAGTTGGTAGTCGATAGTTGGTTTCGTTGCTGCGCTCTCCGCGTCCTCTACTACGAACTATCCAACTATCTAACTACGAACTATCTCTGAATGAAGGGATTAGGAACGTCCGTCGCCGTCGAGATCCAGACGCTCTTCACCTGTAAGTATTCCTTGATCATCTCCTGACCGCTCTCGCGGCCAAGTCCCGATCGTTTGTAACCACCAAACGGCGACAAATAACTGACGGCACGGTAGGTATTGATCCAGACAGTGCCCGCCTGGAGCTTCTCGGCCATCGTCAGGGCCCGGCGGATGTTCTGCGTCCACACGCCGGCGGCGAGTCCATACACGACGTCGTTGCCGATCGCGATCGCCTCGTCGTCATCCTTGAACGGAATGACCGCGAGGACCGGTCCGAACACCTCTTCCTGCGCGATTCGCATGCTGTTGCGGACGCCGGAAAAAATCGTCGGCTCGACGAACCAGCCGTTGCCACACTCGGGCCGGGACGCCCGGCCGCCCCCCAGTACCGCCTGCGCGCCTTCTCCCTTGGCGATGTCGATGTACTTCAGGATCTTTTCCAGCTGCGGCTTGTTGGTGACGGGACCGATCTGCGTGTCCTTGCTCATCGGGTTGCCCATCTTCGCCGTCTTCGCAAACGCGACCAGCTTCTCGAGGAACTGGTCGTGGATGCTCTGCTGGACGAGCAGCCTCGAACCCGCGATGCACGTCTGGCCGGTGGCGGCAAAGATTCCCGAAATAACGCCCTTGATCGCATTGTCGAGATCGGCATCGTCGAACACGATGTTCGGCGACTTGCCACCGAGCTCCATGCTGACCCGTTTCATGCCACGCGCAGCGCTCTCATAGACACGCTGGCCGGTGGCGTCCGATCCAGTAAACGCAACCTTTCGGACCAGAGGGTGTTCGATGAGCGGCGCGCCCACATCCGCGCCAAAGCCGGTGACCACGTTGACGACGCCCGGCGGAAAGCCGGCCGCCTCGACCAGCTTCATGAATTCGAGGGCGGAGGCGGAGGTGAACTCCGACGGCTTCACGACCACGGTATTCCCTGCGGCCAGAGCCGGGGCGAGCTTCCACGCCATCAGCAACAGCGGCGAGTTCCACGGGATGATGGCCGCCACCACGCCGAGCGGCTCGTAGCGCGTGTAATTGAAGGTGTCCGGCTTGTCGGTCGGCAGGACCGAGCCTTCGATCTTGTCCGCCAACCCACCGTAATAGTGGTACCACTGGGCCATGTAGGCACTCTGCGCGCTCATCTCCGCGTAGAGCTTTCCGTTGTCGCGGACCTCGATTTCCGCCAGCTCCGCCGCCTTTTCGATGATCAGATCCCCCAGGCGGCGCAGCAGCGCTCCCCGCTTCGAGGCGGTCAGCCGCGGCCATTCCCCCGAGGTGAAGGCCGCGTGGGCGGCGCGGACGGCGCGATCGACGTCAGCCGCAGTCCCGCGCGGAATTAGTGCCCACGGCTCACCAAGATACGGATTGTCGCTCTCGAAATAGTCGCCTGATCCGGCGTCGATCCATTCGCCGCCGACATACATGCGATATCGCGTGAGTGTGGAAGTTGTAATCATTTAACCTGGTTGACCATCATTTAACGTGCGAATCGCGCCAAAACAGGACGCCACGTCGCGGTCAGAAATATAATGCGAATTCGCCCTGACGACGGCGGCCCTGTCCTTGATCATCCAACGCAACTACTCTCCGTCCGCCCTCCCAAAGGGTACTGATGTCGCCGAGCTGACCAGCCGCATCATTGGTCCATTGACGCTGCTCATCGAGCGCAGCGGCATCGATCAGGATAATGCGCTCGGCCTGCGCATCCATCTCGACTGGATTCAGTACAAGACCTGCTTTCGTGATCCGGTCGTGGTCCGCCGCGCCGTCGATCAGCAGGAGCAGACGTTGCCGCTGTCCGAAATCTCCATCGACCTGCGCCAGGCCGCGACGCCGAAGTTCGAAGAGTACCTGACGGCCGCCGTGCAGTCGCTGCAAGGGGTCGCACCGTCGAACGGTCAGGAGCCGTTCGTACTCGACGCCTTCAAGCCGTGGCGCGACTCGATCATCTGGCCGTTCAACCGCTTGTTCTGGCAGCAATTAGGCGACTGGGAAACGTACGCGAAGCGCGGCTTCGAAGCCGCCCTGCCGAGCGGCGGCTCCGACGCCAACCACCCGGACGCGGTCATGGAAGGCGTGGTCGAGTTCTGGGATTTGCTGAAAGACCTCGACGCGCGCGGGAACCTGCCGCACGACATCTATGCCATGGAGATTGGCGTCGGCTCCGGGGCGCGCGCGCGCCTGTGGCTCGACCGCTTCCAGGCGTTCGACAACGAGAAGGGCACCAGCTATTACTCGCGGCTGAAGTTCCTGCTGGGCGACTACTCGCCCTCGACGCTGGACACGGCTCTCGCGGCGGTCGGTCCGCACGCGCCGATCTGCAGCGTGATTCCGATCGACGCCACGAACCCGTTCAAGGTGCTGTCGTTCCTCCGCTTCAAGATCCTGTTCGTCCATCTCACCAACGTCTACGACAACCTGACGTTCGACGAGATCGCCCGTCGCGACAACCAGCTCTACATCGTCGAGGTGCGTCCCTACATCAGCGCCGCGGCGGCTGAAAAGATTCACGCCGAGTTCGGTTTCGATCGAGCACAGCTTCCGGGCGCGATCAAGCGGCTGCTCGCCTACGGACCCGAATCCGTCGGCGATCACGAAAAGGGCATGGCGTTCTGGACACGAATCTGGGATTTCATCCGCCTCGAGGAGCGGCTGCGCGCCATCGACGAAGGCGATGACTCGCACCTGCCGAAGGGTGTGAGCCGGTCACCGCTGGACGATGTACTGTCGGAGGTGCCGCACGACATCCGCTTCCATCTGTCGCGGGGCGCCGCTGAAAGCTTCGTGAACACCGCGGCGCTGCTCCACCCGCGGGGCTATCTGCAGGTGCAGGACATCTTCGTCACCAGCATCAAGGACTACGCGCAGGGCTTCCGCGGGCCGGGCAAGCTGGACGGCTCGTTCGTCACCTGGGTGAACGGGGCCTTCCTCCACGCTGTGGGCGCCCGCGCGGGATACCATGTGAATTTCGCCCCCTTCACGCATCGCAAGGGGTCGAAGACCCAGATTCTCTATACGAAACGGCGCGACTAATGAGCTCCTTACCACCTCTCCCGACAACCGTCATCGGCAGCTACTCGATGCCCGCATGGCTCGAGCGCGCCAAGAACGACTTCCTGCAGCGGAAAGTCAGCCGGCACGACCTTGACGAGATGTACGACGCCGGGCGCAAGGCGGCCATCAAGGACCAGGAAACCGCCGGCATCGACATCATCTCGGATGGCGAGCTGCATCGCGACAACATGATCGACTACTTCGCCGAGCGCATTCCCGGCGTGCTGATCGATCACGGCTCGAAGCGCCTGTACTACGACTTCTACGACAGCGTCGTCCGCTCGAAGCTGGCGACCGGGTCGCTCGGGCTGCTCGACGAGGTGCGTTTCCTCAAGAAGTTCTCGCAGCGGCCCTCGAAGATCTCGGTCTCCGGTCCGCACGCGCTGGTGAAGCGGATACGCAACGCGTTCTACCCGTCTGAGGAGGCGTTCGCGCTCGACCTTGCGCGCGTGATGAACTTCGAGGTGCGCGAGCTGGTTCGCGAAGGCGCCACGCATATCCAGATCGACGAGCCCTATTACTCAGGATTCCCGGAAGACCTGCCGTGGGCGATCAAGGCCGTGAATGCGCTGGTCGATGGCGTCAGCGCCCACGTCACGCTGCACATCTGCTACGGCAACCGCTATGGCAAGCCATCGTTCGAAGGCACCTATCGGTATCTCTTCCCGCAGGTGCTCGAGGCGCACGTACACGCGCTGTCCCTGGAGTTCGCCCGGCGCGGCGAGGACGACCTGCAGCTCTTCAAGGAGTTCAAGGTGCCGTTCACGCTGGCGATGGGCGTGGTGGACGTCAAGACGAACGACGTCGAGCCGGCCGGCCTCATCGCCGATCGCATCCGCCGCGCGCTCGGCGTCATTCCGGCCGAGCGTCTGATGATCAACCCCGACTGCGGCCTGGTTCACCTGCCGCGCGACGTCGCGTTTAACAAATTGAGCGCCATGGCCGAAGGAACTCGCATGGTGCGTGAAGGCCTGAAATAGTTGGTAGTTGGTAGTTGGTAGTTGGTAGAGGCCGAGCGTCAGTGTCGGCCTGGAGAACGATTAAATGAGTGTAGTGTCCGACGCATCCCAGATACAGCTGCGCCCGATCGCCGATATCGCCGCCGCGGCAGGCATCAAGGCCGACGAGCTCGAGATGTTTGGCGAGTACCGCGCCAAGGTCAAGCTGTCGCTGCTCCGCCGGCTCGCAGGCAAGGCTGACGGCAAGCTCGTCATCGTCACGGCGATCACGCCGACCAAGGCCGGCGAAGGCAAGACAACGACGAGCGTGGCGCTGACGCAGGGACTCGGACGCATCGACAAGAAGGTGATGCTGTGCCTGCGCGAGCCGTCGATGGGGCCCGTGTTCGGCGTCAAGGGTGGCGGCACCGGCGGCGGCAAGTCGATGGTCGAGCCGATGGAGGAAATCAATCTCCATTTCAACGGCGACTTCCACTGCGTCGCGGCGGCGCACAACCTCCTGGCGGCAGCGCTCGACGCGTCGATCTACAACGGCAATCCGCTCAATATCGACCCGGCCGCCGTGACGTGGCCGCGCACGGTAGACATGAACGACCGGCAGCTGCGCTACAGCGTGACCGGTCTGAAGGGCAAGGCGAACGGGATCCCGCGCGAGACGGAGACCGTGATCGTGGCCGCCTCCGAAGTCATGGCCTCGCTCGCGCTTGCCACCGACCTTCAGGACCTCCGGCGCCGCCTCGGCCGCATCGTCGTCGCTTCGACCTACGACGGCAAACCGATCACCGCGGACGATCTACAGGCCGGCGGCGCGATGACCGTAATCATGAAGGATGCGCTCAAGCCGAATCTGGTGCAGACACGTGAGGGACAGCCGGCGCTCATCCACGCCGGACCGTTCGGCAACATCGCGCACGCGGCGAACTCGATCCTGGCGGATCGGATGGCGCTCAAGCTCGCCGACTACGTGGTCACCGAAGCGGGCTTTGCCAGCGACCTGGGCTTCCAGAAATTCTGCGACATCGTCTGCCGGACGGCGCGGATTACGCCAAGCGCGGCGGTGCTCGTCACCACTGTGCGGGCCACCAAGTCGCACGGCGGCGTGGCATTCAAGGACCTTGGCAAAGAAGACCTCGAGGCCATCCGGCGAGGCGCCGACAATCTGGCGGCGCACGTTCAGATCGTCCGTGCCTACGGCCTGCCGTGCGTCGTGACGGTCAACGGCTTCCCCACTGACTCAGCGAAGGAGATTGCGCTGGTCCGCGAGCTCGCGCTGAACGCCGGTGCTGAGACGGTCGTCGTGCACGAAGGGTTCGCCAAGGGCGGCGAGGGGGCGGTGGAACTGGCCAAGGCGGTCGTCGCCGCCTGCGAGAAGCCGAACACGTTTGCCGGCCTGACGCCCGAGGGCACACCACTGGTGCAGCAGATCGAAGTGATCGCGAAGAAGATCTACGGTGCGGCAGGGATCGACCTGCAGATGCAGGCGGTCAAGGACCTCGAGCGCATCGAGAAGCTCGGACTCGGCACCGCGCCGGTCTGCATGGCGAAGACGCAGATGTCGCTCTCCCACGATCCCAACCTGCGCAACCGGCCAACGGGATTCATCGTCCCCGTCCGCTCCCTGGTGCCGAGCCTCGGTGCTGGCTTCGTCGTCGCGCTGTGCGGCGAGATGCAGCGGATGCCGGGCCTCGGCAAGACCCCGGCGTTCCAGAAGATGGACATCGACGAGAACGGGAACACCTACGGGCTCTTTTGAGGAAGAGCCCGCTTCAGTTCACACTTCCGGCTTCTCGTTTCCGCAGAACCTGAACACGAACCGAGAAGCAAGAACAGGGAAGCGGGAACAGCGTGGAAATCCGGATCCGCGATTTCCTTATTCGTGAATGGCGCCGTGGCGACGAGGAATCCCTCGTTCGCCACGCGAACAATCCGAACGTCTCGCGCAACCTGCGCCAAATCTTTCCGTACCCCTATACCGCGGATGACGCAACCCGGTGGATCACGCACGCCAGTTCGAAAATCCCGACCACCGACTTCGCCATCGTAGTCGATGGAGAAGCGGCCGGAGGCATCGGGTTCGTTCAGCTTGGAGACGTCGAGCGCCGGTCTGTTGACATCGGCTACTGGCTCGGCGAGGCGCACTGGGGCAAAGGGATCATGACCGACGTGCTTCGCACGATCAGCGATCACATCTTCGCGAATTTCGACGTGTGCCGCATCCAGACGATCGTCTTCGAATCAAATCCCACTTCGATCCGTGTCCTGGAAAAGGCGGGCTACGCCTACGAAGGACGGCAGCGCAAGGCCGTGACCAAGAACGGAATCACAATGGACGCGTTGATGTATGCGCTTGTAACTGAGTGAAAGAGCCCTTCACGCTTCCGGGTTCGCGCTTCCCGGTTCGTGTTCAGGCTCGCCGACGAGCGGGATCGCGGCACTGACCTGCCTGAACTTCCAGCGCCTCAGAGAATCTCGCGAAGCTTGGCGTATCCCGACCGGCTGATCGGCAGTTCGCTTCCGTCCTGGAGTACCGCCACGCGGCTATCGGTCACTGACTGCTCGATGCGGGCGAGACGGGAGACGTTCAGCAGATACCGGCGGTGGATGCGGACGAAGCGCCCTGGGTCGAGCTGCTGCTCGAGCTCTGACAGCGTCTGCTCCTTCAGCAGCTGGCGATCGCCGACCTTCAGCGAGACATAGTCGTCCTGTGACTCGATGTAATCGATCTTCGCCACGGGAATGACATGGACGTCGGCCTTGTCGCGAATGAGGATCCGCTCGATCGGCGCCCGCGCCTTGCGAGCGTCCGACACCAGCGCCTTCGCCGGCAGCGTCTCCCGTGCGCCGACCCGCGCGCGCGCCCGCGCCAGTGCCTCGGCCAGCCGCTCCGCGCCGAACGGCTTCAGCAGGTAATCGACCGCGTGCACCTGGAACGCCTTGATCGCGTACTGGTCGTACGCAGTCGTGAAGATCACCGGGACGTCGGTGCCGACCAGTTCGAGCACGTCGAAGCCATCGAGCTTCGGCATCTGGACGTCCAGCAGCAACAGGTCCGGCTTCTTCTCGGTCACCGCCTTCACGGCTTCGAAGCCGTTTCCGCACTCGGCGACGATCTCGACGTCCGGATGCCCGGCCAGCAATTCGCGCAGCAGCGCGCGCGCCAGTTCCTCATCGTCCACGACGATCACGCGCATCGGTAACGCGGGTGAACCCATCAGGCGGGCGCCTCCGTCTTGCCCGCCGACGCCTCGGCGAGGGCGGGCACCGCTGGAATCCTGACCTCCACTCTGAACTGCCCTTCCTGCTCCTGTGCGTAGACGGCATCCGACGCCCCGTACTGATTGATCAGGCGCTTGCGCAGCAGCTGAAGCCCGAGGCCGACACCCCGCGTTCGCTGGCGATCGGGGTCGCACGGGTTCTCGAGCGTGATGGTCAACGTCGAGCCGGTACGCGCCGCAGCCATCCTGATCGTGCCGCCTTCGACCAGCTGCGCCACGCCGTGATTGATGGCGTTCTCGACCAGGGGTTGCAGCAGCAGCGGCGGAACCAGGCAGGTTGCCGCTCCTGGACCGGTCTCGCGCGACACGACCAGACGCTGCCCAAGCCGCACCTGCTCGATGGCGAGGAATCGGTCGGCCAGCGCCAGCTCCTCTGAGAGCGGAATCTGCTGGCTGCCGCCGAGGCGCAGCGTTTCGCGAAGAAAGTCGGCGAGCAGCAGGCACATCCGCCGCGCCGCAGCCGGATCGGTGGCGGTGAGCGAGCTGATCGAGTGCAGGCTGTTGAAGATGAAGTGCGGGTCGATCTGCGCGCGCAGCGCCTTCAGCTCCGCCTCACGAGCAAGGAGGCTGAGCTCCACGTTGGCGCGCTCCGCATCCTTTGACGCGTCGAACGCGATCAACAGGTAGAAAAAGATCGCGACCAGCCAGAACAGAAGCGCGCCGATCACAAATAACAAGGCGCGCTGGTTCTGATACAGGGCCACCCCGGCGGACTCGAGCCCCACCACCTCGAGGGCGCGCGCCCACGCCCCTGCGGCAGCCACCCAGATGGCGCTGGCAAACACCGCCGCCAGAATCTGCGCCGCAACCACGGACCAGGCGCGCGATCGCACGAGCGGAAAGATCCGGCAGACGTACCACGCCGACTGCGAGATAAGTGCGAAGACGACGCCGAGCGGAACGAAAAAGGCGACAGCCGTCAGCCAGTTTCCGTTGCGGACGCCGAGGCCGACGGACAACAGCAGGCCGATAAGGAGCCACGCCAGCAGATAAATCGCCAGCCGGCGGATGCTGCCAAGGATCGGGTGCACGAAACGATGCTAGTCCGTGATGTGGACGGAACCCATAACAACGGAGCCGCGCACCACCAGCGTCGGCGCGGCAGCACCACCCAGCGGCGGGGGGGCGCCGAACAGCACTCGCTTATCCTTGACGTCCCCCATAATCGGCATCACGTCGAGCGTCACCGTCCACTCCTGTGGGGCCTTGATCTCATGGCCCACCATCATGCCGAACACCTCGACGACTCTCGTGTCGCCAGGCTGGACGACGGCGCGGCGCAGATCGAGCACGCAGCCGCCCATGAATCCCGTCATGTAGGCGCCCTCGAACGGCTTACCGTCGAATCGGCGCTTCGACTCGCTCATCACCGCAAAGAGCCGCTCGGCGCGGGTGTTGTCCACCCGGACATGCCCGCTCTGCCGCAGCGTCCTCATGATCAGGTTGCCGCCGAACCAGAGGAACAACATCGGCCAGAACAGCTGCCAGAAGCCGACGCGCAACACGTCGAGGTTGCGCAGAAGCAGCCAGCTGCCAACGGCGACCCAGAAGAAACCCCAGAACCGGGCGTGTGGCTCCGCGCGAGTGGCGATCGTGCCGCCGAGCAGCATGAGACCGACCGGCCAGAAGCGGATCACGTAGCCGGCGTCGGCCAGGCCCAGAGAATCGAGCCCGAGGATGACGCCAAGCGCCATGACGAACAGGCCGAATACCAGTTGCGGGGTGATGGGAGTCGAGGCAACACGCATGGACAGGCTCACGACGTTACTGCGACCTTACCCATCATCACAAAGCCACGCAACCGCAGACGGGGTGCCGGCCCCGCAGCCGGCGACGACGGGACGGCCTCGGCGGGCGGGTTCACTTGATTGTCTGTGGATGCTCCGGGTGCGGTGCTGCGCGATGGCCGCGGAAAGCGCTCCTCTTCAATGGCGCCCATCACGGGCAGCGCCGAGGCATCGACAACCCAGTCATCAGGGATGCGAACCGTGGCATTGCCCATCGTGACGAAGACGTCGACGGTCATCACCTCTCCCGGAGCAAGAACGACCTGCCGCAGATCGAGGCTGGACCTACCCATGACCGCGGCGACACGCCCATTGCGAGCGTCGGCGAGTCCCTTCGTGGTCGCCGTGTGCATGATGCCCGTGGCCGTCGCGACGGCACGGCCGGCGGCCCGGGTTTCGATGCCGTCAGGGAAACCGAACGAGGCGAACATCGCGACGCCCAGCAGAAACAGAAAGAAGCAGGGGACGCCGTTGCCTTTTCTCGTGCCAGCAGGCGCCGCCGGATCCGCCGGCCTGAACGCCTGCGCCACGATGCTGGCACCGAAGAGCACGATCAACGCAGGCCAATACCGAATCATCTGGGCAGCGTCGCGAATCCCCAGCGTGTCCAGCAGGAGCACCGCCCCCACGGACATGATGGTGACGCCGATGACCAGATTAGGAGTGAAGAACATGCGCCCCTCCACCGTGCAGCAAATTCATTGCGGCCTGGAGCGGCCACCAGTTCCAGTCCAGCACCGCCATGACGACCTTGGTCACCTCGCGGAGGGTCTCACGCCACGCCGACTCAACGACGTCCGCGAGCATCGTCACGCCGTGGGCGAGACCATCCGCGTCCGCAGCCATTGGCGTCCCGGCGGATTCGAGGCCACGTGGGAACCCGAGCGAGGCGACCAGCGCCGCGCCCATGAGCGCCACGAACAGCCAGGCCATTCCCCGGCCGACGCGTTCGGGCACAACCAGCTTTGTAGTGAATAACATGACTGCAGCATGAGACTACGGGAGGACTCCGTGCGTTCCGGAGAATCGGTGAATGGCGGCCGGATCCCGGCGAACGGGGGCCGCCTCGTAGTGTCCGGCTTCAGCCGGACCCGGCAAAGAGGAAAAGCGGTCCGGCAAGGCCGGACCGCCGAAGCTATTTCTTGAGTTTGACGAACGTATACAGCACCGATTGATCTTTGAGGGTGACCGCGACGCGATAGCACTGTTCGGCTTTGACGGCAGGCGTTTTCCAGTTCTGGATGAACTGACCACCAGACCCGGCAACGCCGTCGTAGCGAAGCACGGTCGCTCCCGCCGTTTCGATATCGAGCGGGTCTTCGTAGCTCGTTCCGTTGCACGCCGGCAGCTGCTGCAGGCTGAAGCCGACAATGTCGGCGGTGTTCGTCCGCTCGACGCCTGCCGCAAAGACGTTGAACTTCAGCGGGATCGTCGAGCCACCCTTGGCCGAATTCCAGGCCGCGCTGGCAGGCGGACCCGCGAGCAACTCGGTGGTCGCGGGGGCAAAGACCGAGTTCGGAATGCCGACGGGCTGATGGAAGCCCTGTGCCGTCCACGTAGCCACAGAGAAGCTGCGATCTACGTCTGCGGCCGGTTCATAGTTGGAAGTGCCAGCCTGTGACGCACGGACGGTGCATTGCCCGACGGCATTGATCGTAACCGTTGCCGCGTTCACCCCGTTTGGTGATGCGGAGCAGATCGCCGGCGTCATGGTCTGGAATGTCACCGGTTGGCCGGACGAGCCACCGGTCGCTCCGACCGGAACCGGCGGATCGCCGAACGTCTTCGGGCCAGGGGCAGCAAAGGTGATCGCCTGACTAGCCTTCAGCACCGTAATCAGCACGTTCTTGACGGCTGTCGTGTAGTTCGTCGTGTCGCTCGGCGTGAAGTCCACGTGAAGCGTCTGCCCGGGGCCGGCATTGAGCACCGTGCCGGTAGGCGGCGTGTAGACGAAGGTCCCCGGAACGTTCGCGGACGCGTTCAACTGCGCGCCACTCAGAGCTGCGGGATACGTGATCGCCGCGGGCGTGCTCCACGTGATCACCGGGGTCGCCTTGGTGATCGACAGGTTTGCACCGACAAAGGTCAGCGCGTAGTTACCGCTCAGCGCCAGCGTGCCCTGCTGAATCGCATAGCTGCCGACGTCCTCACCGGCCACACGGCTCAAGCTGCCGCTGAAGCTGTCGCCAGCCACGAGTACGCCAGTCGTGACCTGGTAGGTCAGCGCCGGGTCTGCTCCGCCGTAGGTCTTCGTCTTCGAATCCGCGGTCACGGTAATCGCACGCGCCGTAATCGACAGGTTCGCACCGACGAAGCTGAGCGCGTAATTGCTGCTCAGCGCCAGCGTGCCCTGTTGAATCGCGTAGCTGCCGACGTCTTCACCGGCGAGACGGGTCAGGTTTCCGCTAAACGCGTCGCCGCTGACCAGCGATCCGGTCGTCACCTGGTAGGTGAGTGAGGGGTCAGCGTCACCGTAGGTCTTGGTTTTGGCGTCGGCAGTAACGGTGATCGCCTGCGCCGTGATCGAGAGGTTCGCGCCGACAAAGGTGAGCGCATAGTTGCCGCTCAGGGCGAGACTGCCCTGCTGAATCGCGTAGCTGCCGACGTCTTCGCCCGCGACGCGCGTCAAGCTGCCGCTGAAGCTGTCGCCCGCGACCAGCGCACCGGTCGTGACCTGGTAGGTCACCGCTGGGTCGGCTCCGCCGTAGGTCTTCGTCTTCGGATCCGCGGTCACGGTAATCGCACGCGCCGTAATCGACAGGTTCGCACCGACGAAGCTGAGCGCGTAGTTATCGTTCAGCGCCAGCGTGCCCTGCTGAATCGCGTAGCTGCCGACGTCTTCGCCCGCGACGCGTGTCAGGCTGCCGCTGAAGCTGTCGCCAGCCACGAGCGCGCCAGTCGTGACCTGGTAGGTCAGCGCCGGGTCTGCCCCGCCGTAGGTCTTCGTCTTGCCATCCGCGGTCACAGTGATCGCGCGGGCTGTGATCGAGAGGTTCGCACCGACGAAGCTGAGCGCGTAGTTACCGTTCAGCGCCAGCGTGCCCTGCTGAATCGCATAGCTGCCGACGTCCTCGCCCGCGA
>Ga0070670_100003477_pt1 | contig 13076 bp, 9 predicted proteins | sample KBSS63metaG_FD_64665 | JGI IMG/M metagenome (GOLD analysis project Ga0070670, IMG submission 64665) | Switchgrass rhizosphere microbial communities from Kellogg Biological Station, Michigan, USA - KBS S6-3 metaG | ecosystem: Host-associated > Plants > Roots > Rhizosphere > Soil ... | reverse complement strand
GTTTGCGCAGCAGCGCGTCCCGAAAGGTCTCGACGTCCATGTCCACGATCCTTAGCGCGATTTCCGAGAGTGGAATAACAGCACATTTTATCAGGTTCACACTTCCAGGTTCTCAGTTCGTGGTTCGTGTTCACGTTCGGTTCAGAGTTCGGGGTTCGCGTCCGGGTTCCGGGAACAATCGGTCGGTTGCCCAGCGAACGCAGAACACGACCCGGAAGCGGGAACCCGGAAGCGTGAATGGCTACGTTTACTCGGCTCGAAGCGTGGCCAGCGGCTTGTGCCGCAAGACATCAAGGCTGGCGAGGACGCCCACAACTGCGACAAATCCCGCAGTCGCCACGATGCCTCCTATGGTGAGCGCGGGCGCCGCGGTCCACGGCAGCTCGAGGGCATATTTCGCAATCGCCCAGCTCAAGCCGATGGCCCCAAGCGAGCCAATCGTGCCGGCAATTGCTCCCAGCACGCCGTACTCGAGGAGCAGTGTGGCCGCGATCAGGCGGCTGCTGGCGCCGAGCGTCTTGAGGATGGCGGCTTCATAGACACGCCGGAACTTGGTCATCGACACGGCGCCGATCAGAATCAGCGTCCCGCTGAAGAGCACCAGCGCCCCGACCACCGTGACGCCCAGCGTCACTTTGTCCACCACGTTTCGAATGGTGACGAGGATCTCCCGCAGGTCGATGATCGACACGTTCGGAAACCTGGCGACGACAGCCGCCTGCATCCGGGCACGCTCGTCGTCTTTCTGTGGACCGCGAACAGTCGAAATGTACGTGTGTGGAGTGCCCTCGAACACATCCGGGCGGAAGACGAACATGAACCCGCCGGCGCGGAAATCTTCCCACTGCACGCGGCGGATGCTCCCGACGCGTGCCGTGATGATGCGCCCCAGCACGTCGAAGCGCATGCGATCGCCGACCTGAATTCGCTGCCGCTCGAGAAAGCCTTCTTCGATCGAGACTTCGGGCTCCGGGCCGCGCCCTGAGTCCCACCACTTCCCGGCGATGATCTCTTCGTTCGCCTCGAGGTTGGAGCGGTAGGTGACCGTGAATTCACGGGCAAGGCCGCCGCGGCCCCTCACCTGCTCGAAGGTCTCGAGGTTCAGCTCTTTGCCCTCCACGCCGATCACGCGGGCCCGCAGAACCGGGATCAGCCGCGGCGCGGGGGCGGGACCGTTCTGTTCGTCGAGCAGCGCCGCCACCCCGTCACGCTGTGCTGGCTGGACATCGATCAGAAACATGTCCGGTGCGTCATCACCGACCTGCACCGAAAAGTCACGCAGCAGGTTGGCCTGCAGCGTCCGGACTCCGAGGATGAAGAAGGCACCGAGCCCGACGGCGAGAAGAATCACTCGCGTCTGATTGCCACGTCGTCCAACGTGCAGCACCGCATGCCGCAACGCGAAGGACCGCGCATGGCGCAGCGGCTGCACTGCGCGCACGAGGATGATGCCGGCGACGTGAAGGACCACGGCTACGGCAACGAAGCCGGCCGACAGCACCAGTCCGACCGTCAGCGATCCGGCCTGCCACGCCGCGACACCCACCAGCGCCGCCGCGACGGCGGCAGTCACGATCCACTTGAGCCAGTCGAATCGCCACGTTGCCGGAGCGTCCTGCCGCAGCAGCAATCCTGGCTTCACGTGCCGAATCTCGAGTAGCGGCACGAGCGAGAACAGGACCGAGACCAGAAGGCCAATGGCGAGTCCCTGGAGGACTGCCGCCGGCGTCAGACCATAGTCGGCCTGCAACAGCGCACTGACGTCTCCAACGATGTGCGGCAGCGCGGCGATCACGCCTGCGGCCAGCGCCACGCCAAGGACGCTGCCGGCCAGACCGAGCACGACTACCTGCGTCATGTAGATCGCCAGAATTCGCGACGTCGTGCTGCCGACGCATTTCAAGATGGCGATGCTGCGCACTTTCTGCTGCACGAACACGCGCGTCACGCTCGACACGCCGATGCCGCCGAGAATGAGGACCACCAGGCCGACCAGGCTCAGATAGTTCTCCGCCCGCATCAGGTTCTGCCCCATGCGATCGGCGGTGGACCAGTACCCGCGGCCGCGAACGAATTCATTTGCCGTCGCTGCCAGCAGATTCGATTCGGCCTCGACGGTGCCTGCACGTGTCAGAAGCAGGAGCATTTGCCGCGACACACGACTGCCGAACCCGAGCAGCCCCGTAGCGGGCATGTCGGCATAATCGATCAGCACGCGCGGCCCGATGCTGAACGCGCCGACGCTGCGCCCCGGCTCCTCCTTGATCACACCGCGAATCTGGAACGGCTTCGAGCCGATGAAGATGCTGTCGCCCACCCTGAGCTTGAGCTGCGCGAGCAGCTCAGGCCTGACCAGCGCTCCCCCGTTTCTCACCAGCTCGTGCGAGTACGTCCCCGATTCGAGCGTGAGCGTGCCGTAGAGCGGATACCGCGGCTCGACCGCCTTCAACTCCACCATCTTGATGGCTGCCGCGCCATTCCCCGGCCGAACCATCGTCGCCATCTCCATCGAGTTGACGACCGTGGTGACGCGTCCTTCACGGCGCTCGCGCGTCACGGCGTCGAGCACGTCCTTCGGGAATTCGCGGTCGGTGGTCAGGATGTAATCGGCGCCGGTGAGCGTTCGCGCTTCTCGCGTCAGTCCCGTTCGAACGCTCTGGATGACCGAACGGATCGTCACGATTGCCGCCACGCCAACGGCGATACAGATGAAGAAGAACAGGAGCCGGTGCCACGACGCGCGGATCTCCCGCATCGCCATCCGCAGCACAAAGCTCATCGCAGCGCCTCGGCGGCAGCGGCCGGATTCACCTGCCGGCCGTCACGAAGCACCAGCCGTGCGTCGGCCAGCGCTGCGAGTTCGGCATCGTGCGTAACGAGCACTAGGGTGGTGCCGCGGGCGCGATGCACGCGCATCAGCAGCTCCATGATGTGGCGACCCGTGGCCGAGTCGAGGTTGCCCGTCGGCTCGTCGGCGAGCACGATCGGCGGATCATTGGCCAATGCGCGGGCGATGGCGATGCGTTGCTGCTCGCCGCCGGAAAGCTGCGACGGATAGTGATGCGCGCGATCGGTGAGGCCGACTTCGTTCATTAGCTCGCGCGCGCGCACCGCCCCGGCGCGCCGGCCGGCGATCTCCATCGGGATCAACACGTTCTCGAAGGCCGTCAGCGACGGGACCAGATGGAAGAACTGGAAGACAAAGCCGATCTTCTCGCCCCGCAGTCGCGCCAGCTGGTCTTCGCCGAGGGTCGTGATATCGGTACCGTCGATGACGATCGACCCGGAGGTAGGCGCATCGAGGCCGGCAAGCAGTCCCAGCAGGGTCGATTTGCCGCTGCCGGACGGACCAACGATGGCGACGAACTGGCCAGACGGGATCGTGTAGTCGAGCGGATGAAGAATCGTCAGCGGCTGGCCGCCGCTGTCCACGGTTTTGGAAACGCCGCGCAGCTCGATCATCGAGTTGCCGTGTTCGGCTTCAGCCCGACCCCATCGAATAGCGGCTTCAACGATTTCCAGACCGCCTGTTCGACGATGACCGCGCCTTCGGCAGTCGGGTGAATCCCGTCCGCCTGGTTCAACCTCGGAATCCCCGCCACACCTTCCAGAAAGAACGGCATGAAGGCCACGTCCTGCTCTTTCGCCAGATCGCGAAACAGCTGTCGGAACTGCGACGTGTAGGTGGGGCCGTAGCTCGGTGGCGCTTCCATTCCCGTCAGCAGGACGCGCACGCCGCGCTGCCGGGCGGTCGTGATGATCTGCGCGAGGTTCTGTTTCGTCACTTCGACCGGTAGACCGCGCAGCCCATCATTGCCACCAAGCTCGACTACAAGAATGCGGACATCACCATTCAGGGCCCACTCGACACGGCTCACACCGCCAGCGGTCGTGTCGCCCGACACGCCCTGATTCACGGCCTCCACGTTGTAACCCTCGGCATCGAGCCGTTTCTGAATCAGTGACGGCACGGATTGGTCCTTGCTCGCCAGGCCGTATCCCGCAGTCAGGCTGTCTCCCAGAAAGACGATGCGAGGCCTGCCCTGGGCGACTCCAGCCGCGTCGCTGGACGCAACCGCCGCCGTAGGCGCAACGTCAGCCGGCCGCGCCGAGATATCGCGCAGTTCCGGACCGCGGTCCTGCGCTTCGCGCTCACGCCCACAACCCGCGATCAGCGCCGACACGGCGAGCAGAACGGTCAGAAGATGTTTCATCGGCGCAGATTTCCTATGTTAGCGTGTGTTTCTTGACCGCGCCGTATCGCACTGTTCAGGAGGGTCATCATGATTGTCGTACGTAACTGTTTCATCGCGAAGCCAGGTCTGGCGAGCAAACCTGCCAGCGCATGAAGGACTACGCGACCAATGAAACGTTCCGCGCGAAGATGAAGGGCTACACCGATCTCTACGTCACCGGGAGCCGCGAGATTCTTCAGATCGTCTGAGGTCCGGTAGACTGATTTCTTGACCACGCCGTTTTCCATCTCACCAGGTTCGATCGCCGACGCCTTTGACCGGATGTGCAGGCGCCTCGACGAGATCGAGTTCGTCGAGGCACTCTGGACGCGTCGTCTCGACATCTGGAGTCCAGATCCCGCCACGCAGGAAAAGATCCGCAACCGTCTCGGCTGGCTGCATGCGATGGATGCGGTGACACCGCAGATCGCGCGCATGCGCGCGCTGGCAGACGCGATCCGTGTTGAACAGCTCACCGACGTCGTGCTGCTCGGCATGGGTGGATCGAGCCTGGCTCCGGAAGTACTGCGTCAGATCGTTGGTGTCGCGCCAGGATTCCCCCGGTTTCGGATGCTCGATTCGGTGGATCCGGATGCGGTCCGCAGCGCGTTCGAGCACGCCGGCACGTCCCTGTTCGTGCTCGCCAGCAAGTCGGGCTCGACGATCGAGCCCAACGTCATGGCCGCCGAGGCCCGTCGCCGCCTCGAGGCTTCTGGAATCGCAGACTGGGGCTCCCGATTCATCGCGATCACCGACGAAGGCACTGCGCTGCACACGCGCGCCCAGTCCGAACGGTTCCGCGAAATCTTCGTGAACCCATCGGACATTGGTGGACGCTATTCAGCACTCTCGCTCTTCGGAATGGTCCCAGCTGCGTTGATGGGCGCCGACGTCGGGAGACTCCTGGCGGGCGCGCGTGAGATGGAGACCGCATGCCGCGCGCGGAACATCAGCGGCAATCCCGGATGTGTCCTCGGCGCGTTTATGGCGGCCGCCGCTGATGCCGGCCGCGACAAGCTGACCTTGAGGTTTCCGGAACGGTTCGCGTCGTTCGGCCTCTGGGTCGAACAGCTCGTCGCAGAGAGCACAGGAAAACAAAGCAAGGGCATCGTTCCGCTCACCGGTGAGACGCTTACTCGCACCACCTCCGACCGCGCGCTGGTCTCTGTTGCGTTTGGCGGCCAGCCGCCGGATCGACCAACCGACACCGGGCGTGGAATGCAAACACCGCTGCTGGACCTGGAAGTGCCGGACGCATACGCCATCGGTGCGGAATTCTTGCGGTGGGAGATCGCCACCGCGACCGCCGGCCTACTGATGGGCATCAATCCGTTCGACGAGCCAAACGTCAAGCAGGCCAAGGACGCGACGAATGCGCTGCTCGAGGAGTACCGGTCGACGCGACGGTTACCGGGGCGCGATCCGAATGGCGAGATCAAAGGCGCCCGCCTGACACTCAGCGCCGCGGCAGAGGAAGTGCTCGAAGACGACGGGCCCGAAGACTTCCTGAGTCTCGTGCACGAAGGCGACTACCTCGGCCTGCTCGCCTATCTGCCGCCCGATCGCGATCCGTTCGACTCGGCATTGCGAGAAATTCGCGCAGCACTCGGTGGCGGATCCGCTCCGACGATGTTCGGGTACGGACCGAGATACCTGCATTCCACCGGTCAGTTACACAAGGGCGGAGCCAACAACGGCGTCTTCATCATCGTCACCGCGGAAGTCGCCGAAGACCTGGCGATTCCGGGCGAGCCGTTTTCGTTTGGGGTGCTGGAGATGGCGCAGGCACTCGGGGATTTCGAGTCGCTCGACAAAACCGGCCGCCGCGCGCTGCACGTCCATCTGCCGAAGCGCGACGTTCAACTGCTCCGCGACGTCTTCAAGCGGCTTCGACGAAATCTCTAAACACGAAGCACGAACCGTTGTGACCGTCGTGGCTAGAGCTTCCGTACCACGACGGCGGTGATGTTGTCGGTGCTGCCCGAGTCGAGCGCCTTCTCCACGAGCTCGCCGGCAATCTCTTCGACACTCCCCGAGCGTCCAAGCAGCGCCGCGATCGCATCGTCATTCACCACTCCGTGCAGACCGTCGCTGCACAGCAGCAACATGTCGCCACTCTGAAACGATGATGACCCCACGCTCGGCTCCATGTCGTCTCGCAGGCCGACGACCTTGGTCAGCACATGGCGCATCGGATGTCTGGACGCCTCTTCCGTTCCGATCGCGTCTGCAGGGAGCACACGCGACACCCATGAATCGTCATCGGTGAGCTGCTCCAGCGAGCCGTCACGCATCAGATAGATGCGGCTGTCGCCCACGTTGCCAAAGACCAGCGAACCGTCCTTGATGCACGCGGCAACCACAGTCGTCCCCATGCCTTCGTAGGTTGCGTTGCCGGCGGCCGCGCTCAGAACCTGATCGTTCGCGAGCACCAGCGCCTCAGCCACGATCGATTCGCTCGTGTCGTGTGCCTGCTCGATGAACTCGTGGAGTGTTTTAGCCGCCAGAGCAGAGGCCACTTCTCCGGCGTTGTGACCGCCCATGCCGTCGGCCACGACAAACAGGCCGATGGCCTGGTCAATGACCATTGAGTCTTCGTTGGTTTTACGGCGACCCTTGTGGGACACGCCATGGGCCGCGAGGGGCATCGGCAAGCGATTATAGCTGCTCCGGCCCTGCTGGATACTTTGTATACTCCTGCCGTGGCGACCCAGCCCCTTCCCACGACGCTCGCGCGGGCAACGGCAGCGCTCGAGCGTGGCCGCGGTGCCGAGGCTGCCCAGGTGCTGGCGCCAGCCCTGCGGTCAGGAACTCTCAGCCGTCAGGACGAACTGAGCGTTCGCATCGCCCTCGCCGAAGCCTGGCTTCTGCAGGACGACCTCGTCCAGGCGGCTGCGGCGCTCGGCCGCACACCCGACACGCTGCGGGAACAGATTTCTGACGGTCAGCTGTCAGCGTTGTGGCGGCTTCACGGGCGCCTCACCTTCAAGCGCGGCGAACAGTCGCGCGCGATCGCGATGCACTCGCGCGCCTTGAAGCAAGCCGAGCTGGCGCACGACTCCCGCGCGATCGGCCTGGCGCATTACGAGCTGGCACTCGCCTACAAGCAGGTCGGAGATTCGGGAATCGTGCGCGAGCACCTGACGGAGGCCGCCTCGGCGCTGCATGCCGCTGGCGATCGTCGCCATCTCGCGCTCGTTCACTCGCTGTCCGCAGTGCTGCTTGCACAGGCCGGCCGCACCGATGAAGCGAGCGCGGCCCTCCGTCAAGGCGAACGCCTTTCCGTGGCGATTTCTGCAGACGATGTGCTTGCAGGCATTGTGCACAACCAGGCGAACGTCGCGCTGATGCGCCATAAGCACGACGAAGCCCTCGCGCTGGCTGAGCGAAGTGTCAGCCTCCATCAGTCGCTCGGATCCGGACACGGCCTCGCCGTTGCGCTCGCCACGCTGGGTCAGATCCATGTGCAGCTTGGCGACCTCGAACGGGCCGAGCAGATCCTGAACCGCGCGCTCGAAGTGCGCAGCTCTGTTCAATTCCGCGAGACCACCGGCGCGGTGTTCGACACGCTCGCGCAGATTCACTTGATGCGAGGTTCGTACGAACGGGCCGGAGAGTATCTGCGCCTCGCCGGCGAAGCCTACGGCGCCTATGGCTCGCACACCATGCGCTGGTATGAGTGGTCGCTGAAGGTGCTTGGCGTGAAGCTGGCGATCAGACGCGGCGCCCACGACGAAGCGCTGGCCATGGCCGACGAGCTGGCGCACGCGCCAGGCGTGCCGCCGTCCGAGGCCATTCAGGCGGACCTGGCGGCGAGCGAAGCGTTGCTGGCTGCGGGACGCCTTGAAGACGCCGAGAAGCGCCTGCAGTTGTGCGAGGAGCGCCTCGACCCGCGCGGCACGCCAGGCACGTGGGGCGAGTTCCTGCGGATACGCGGCCTCATTCACGAGCAGACGTCGCGGCCATCCGCCGCGTACCACGACTTCGCCCAGAGCGCCAACGTCTTCGACCTGCTCGGCGAGCGCTACCAGGCGGCGCTGAGCCACCTGTCGATGGGGCGGCTCTCCGCGGAAGCCGGGTCGATGGGCGCCGCCGAACGATATCTGAAGCTGGCCGAGAGCGTCTTCAAGACCCTCGGCGCGCAACGCGATCTCGACGAAACGGCCGCCGCACGTGAAGTGCTGGCCCACGGATCGGCTGCGGATTCGAGCGGCGATGGCACCGACGCGGACGAAGCCATCGTGCGGCGCCTGGTCGATGCCGCGATTCTCCCTGAACTGCTCGCACGCGAAACCGCCGCGGCTCTGACGGAAACGCTGGAAGCGGAGTCGGTTGTGGTGTTCGTTGCGCCACCTGGCGGAGAGCTTCGTGTCCTGGCAGCAGCGGGGTCAGATCAGGAAGCGGCGGGACTCGTCGCCCGCGCCGCGAGTCAGGGCACCCGCGAACATCGCGGCAATCCGCTCGTGCTTGAATCGCTCGGCCGCGACCACGACGGTCCCCGCTTTTGCGCGCTGGTCGCCGGGAAGCGCAGAAGTGAGACCGACTTGCGTCGCTTCCGTATGTTCTCCGCCGTGACGCGGCAGGGGTTCGAGCTTTGCGGCGCGCGCGAGCGTCCGCCACAGGTCAGCGAGCAGTCGCCGGAGCGATCGCTCGAACCGCTGCTCCCGGGCTTCATCTGCGCCAGCGCTGCAATGAATCGGCTGGCCGATCAGATCCAGCGCATGCAGGGACACAACCTGACGGTGCTGATCACCGGAGAAAGCGGCACGGGCAAGGATCTCGTCGCGCGCGCCATCCATTTCGGCTCGCCGCGCAGCGCCGCGATGTTCCTGCCGTACAACTGCACGACGACGACACGGGAGCTTGCCGACAGCCAGTTGTTCGGGCACCGCCGCGGCAGTTTTACCGGCGCGGTGGCCGATCAGCAGGGGCTCATCCGATCCGCGGCAGGGGGCACCCTGTTCCTCGACGAAATCGGCGACCTGCCGCTCGACATCCAGCCAAAGCTTCTGCGCTTCCTCGAGCAGGGCGAGATCATGCCCGTCGGCGAGACGCGGCCGCTGGCGGTTGACGTCCGCGTGCTGGCCGCGACGAACGCCGAGCTCGAGCAGCGGGTCAGCGAAGGCAAATTCCGCGAGGACCTGTATTACCGGTTGAGCGTCATCAGGCTGCACGTGCCGCCGCTGCGTGAGCGGCGCGAGGAGTTGCCGCACTTGAGCACCTTCTTCCTGCGCGACGCGTGCGAACGGCTCGGAAAACCGGACGTGCATCTCAGCCCCGCAACGCTCGATCTCTTCGCCAGGTACTGGTGGCCGGGCAATGTCCGACAGTTGCGGAACGAGATTCAGCGGGCGGTGGCGATGAGCCCGCCAGGCGGTGCCATCGCGCCGGAACATCTTTCGCCCGATCTGTCTGCCCCGGAACCAGGAAGGACGGCCGCCGGACCCGCAACGGACCCGAGAATCGCCATCCGGCCCGGGAACCTCGCAAACGTGGTTGAACGGATCGAACGGGATCTCATCACCGCCACGTTGAGCAGTACTGCGGGGAACATCTCGGAAACCGCCCGCGTCCTCGGACTTACCCGACGCGGCCTCTATCTGAAGATGCGGCGGCTCGGATTAGAGGCCAGCATGGCGGATACGCAGTAATCAGGTATACAGGCCATGTGAATACCTGGTATCCATGACGGCTGCCATCCCAGCGCGACCGTCCGGATTGTTTCCCTTATTTATCAACAGCTTAGCGAAACTGCCCACTTCGCCACGCTGGCCGGCGCCACGGGCCCCGACCTTGAGTAAGGCTCAGGCAACACAAATCTTCCCGAGGGAGCACAAGGTGACTTCAACTGCCGCCATCCGAGAGACAACGACCACCGAACGTCCGCAGCGCATCGGCAACCGCCGCCGGGTCCGCGTCCCAGGGCGCCTGACGTGGCGCGACAGCAGCGGCACGCTGCGATTTGTGTCGGTGACGACGCGCGACATCAGCGATCTTGACGTGTTCGTCGAGTGCGATCGTCCGGCGTCGATTCCGCTCTACCGGCTCGTGCACTTCCAGGTGGAAGCGCCGGCCCGCGCTGGAAAGGAAATCCCGGAAGCACTGCAGCGCGGCAAGGTCCTCTCGGCGGTGTATCGCGTCGGCCCTTATCAGTCGGCGACGGGAACGCCACAGGGATACGCGCTGCGCCTGATGGTCGAGCCGAAGCGCGCGGCCGCCCCGGCGGAGCGTCGCGAGCCTCTGGCGGTAGCGAATTGAACTTTCAACTCCCGACTTCCAACTCCCGAACGCACGTGCAGGGAGTTCTTTGGGAGTTGGGAATTGGGACGTGGGAGTTAGCCTGCCCTTTTCCGCCAGTATCTGGCCAGCCCGAGCCAAAGCTGTTCGAACGGCGCCGCCACCGGATACGCGGCAACCTGTACGTCGCCCATAGTCCGTCGCATATCCTGCCGGAGCCGGTCCGCAAACGTTCGACTCCTCTCCTCGTCCGAGCCTGGATCATCGAGCGTCTGACGAACCCATTTCGCCATTTCCTGAAGGTTCGCAAACAACGTCTCGAGATGCGGCCGGACATTCCCGACTGGGCCGAAGTGCGTCAGAAACACCGTGTCCGGTGACCACGCCTCGATAGCATCCAGACTGCCCCGCCATTTCTCGAGGTCGATGTCCGGAGGCGGCGTCGGCGGCAGCACGTAGCCGCCATCGATGCACACGCCAGCGGTATCGCCAACAAACGCCACGCCGCTCGACCGGTCCAGATAGCTCACGTGATGCGACGCGTGGCCGGGCGTATAGGCGACCTCGAACGTCCGGCCGCCGGCGTCGATATGTTCACCACCGCTGAGAGACGTGAGATTCGCGGCCGGCACGGGCGCAATCTCGCCCCACAACCGATTCATGTTGTCGCCGTACAGACGTGAGGCGCTGTCGATCAGCTTCTGCGGATCCGCCATGTGCGGAACACCACGCTCGTGGACATACACCGTGATGTGCGGGTGGTCGCGCACGATGGTGCCCGTGGCGCCAGCGTGATCGAGATGAATGTGCGTCAGCAGAATGTGACGGACATCCGGCCAGCGCACACCGTGCTGCTGCAATCCGAGCTCGAGCGTGGACAGACATGTCGTCGGACCCGGATCAACAATGGCGACACCGCCGCTCGATTGGACGATCGCGCTCGCGATCGCGTGCGAACGTCCGATGAATTCCAGATCGATATAGGACAAACCGTGAGACAAAACCGGCATTGGAGGGGCGATTATACTGGTGGGTCTTCAACACGATGTCCGCTACTGATACGTCGGCAGTACTCACGGCAGTCGCCCGCCTCGTGGCCGAAGCCCCGAATCTCCGGGACCTCGTGGCGCGCCTGGCGCTGGCCATCCGCGACGCCGTGCCGTTCGAGCGCCTGCAGGTGCTGCGCCTCGATCGCGCGGAATCGTTTGTCCTGTACGTCGTGTCCCGCGACGGCGACGTCTCGATCACCGGCCGCCGCATCGACGGCGAAACCATCGCCATCGACGCCGACGAAGCGAATTTCCGCTCGCGCATCCTGTGCACGGCACGGCAGGGCACGCGGATGTACGGCGCCATCTGGGTCTCCTCATCGGTCGAAAATGCGTTTACCGGCGAACACCAGGCTCTCCTCGACAGCGTCGTGGACCTGCTCGGTGTCGCCTTCGAGCACAACTCGATCGTGGACCGCGAAACGCTGCGGCGTGAACGCATCGACAGTCTCCGCGGGCTGCTCCACACGATGGCCGAAGCCCTCGATGTGCGGACGGTGTTCGCCGACGTCTCCGACGTCGTCCGCGGCGGGCTGCCGCACGACATCCTCGTGCTCACCTCCTGGGGCACCGACGGTGCATCGTTCCGCATCTACGCAATCGCCGGTGCCGAAATGGACAATCCGGAGATGCTCGGGTCCTACACGCTGTCTGGTGACGATCTCGTCCAGTTGCAGCGCGGGGCGTATGTCATCCGCGATGTCGACAGTGAGGTCCAGAAGGGCACCATTCGAAGCCGGATCTTCAATCAGCTCGGCGTGAAATCGGCGCTGCGCGTGACGCTGCCGCTTGGCAGTCAGGTCTTCGGCTCGCTCTTCTTCCTCTCGCGCCAGACGAACGCGTTCGTCGACGACGATGTGGATTTCGGCAGGAGGGTGGCAGACCACCTGGCGCTGGCGCTGTCGCATGAGCGCCTCGCGGAAGCGTCACGCCGTGACGCCGAGGCGCGCGAGGTCGCGGCGCGGCTCGAGGCGCAGGTCGCCACGCTGACACGCGAGCTCGAATCCACGAGCGGGCATCGGCGCGTCGTCGGTCGCTCGCGCCGCTGGAAGGACGTCCTGGCGCAGGCCGCCCGCGTGTCGCGCACTGAGACGACCGTATTGCTCACGGGCGAGTCGGGCACCGGCAAGGAAGTGGTCGCGCGGTTCATCCATCATGCGTCGCGGCGAGGCAGCGGACCGTTCGTGGCGATCAACTGCGCCGCGCTGCCCGATCAACTGCTCGAATCGGAGCTGTTCGGCCATGAGCGCGGCGCGTTTACCGGCGCCATTGCCGCCAAGCCCGGACGGATCGAGCAAGCGAACGGCGGGGTGCTGTTCCTCGACGAAGTTGGCGAGATGATTCCGACCGTCCAGGCCAAGCTGCTGCGCGTGCTCGAAGAGCGCGAGTTCATGCGCCTTGGCAGCACGAGAGTCCTGCGCGCCGATATCCGCGTGATTGCCGCGACCAATCGCGACCTGCACGCCGCGATGGAGCGGGGTGAATTCCGCGAGGACCTGTATTACCGGCTCGGCGTGTTTGAAATCGCGCTGCCGCCGCTGCGCGAACGGCTCGA
>Ga0070670_100003475_pt1 | contig 13077 bp, 11 predicted proteins | sample KBSS63metaG_FD_64665 | JGI IMG/M metagenome (GOLD analysis project Ga0070670, IMG submission 64665) | Switchgrass rhizosphere microbial communities from Kellogg Biological Station, Michigan, USA - KBS S6-3 metaG | ecosystem: Host-associated > Plants > Roots > Rhizosphere > Soil ... | reverse complement strand
CTGCTGATCATGAACTACAATCATCCCTTCACCACCAACGCGCGCATCTATTTTGCGGTGACCCCGGTGTTCCCGTCGGTCAGGGGGCGCGTCATCGAGGTGCCTGTCCAGCCCAACGCGCCACTCAAGGAAGGAGATGTGCTGTTCCGTGTCGACCCAACGCCGTTTCAATACGTCGTCGACCAGAAGAAGGCGGCGCTGGCCGAAGCGGAGCAGAACGTGCGGCAGCTCAAAGCCTCGCTCGACCAAGCGACCGCCGCCGCCGAAAGGGCCACTGCGCAATCCGCGCTGGCGCAACAGAACTACGACCGGCAAGCGGAACTGTTCGAAAAGAAGATCATCGCACAGGCCACCCTCGATACTTTCACCCGCAATCTCGAAACAGCGAAGCAGTCGGCGGTGGGGGCGAGAGCCGAGGAGGAGCGCGCGCGCCTCGCGTATTCATCCAACATTGACGGCGTCAACACCACGGTCGCTCGGTTGACCTCCGAACTCGCCGATGCTCAGTGGGATCTTGAGCAGACCGTGACGCGGGCGCCCGCGACCGGATTCGTGACCCAGGTCGGCCTGCGGCCGGGAATGTACGTCGTCCCCGCCGCGTTCCGGTCGGTCATGGTGTTCGTCAATACCGATCCGCGGGACCAGGAGTTCGCAGCGGCCTTCCAGCAGAATTCCCTGCAGCGGGTGAAAGCCGGCGACGAGGCTGAGGCTGCTTTCGATGCCGTGCCCGGGCGCGTGTTCAAGGGCAAGGTGCGCCTCGTCCTCGACGCGATCGCGGCCGGCCAGCTGCTACCGACCGGCGGCCTCGTGGATGTCGGCACCCGGACGGACGGCGGGCGGGCGCTGGCCGTCGTCGACATCACCGACGACATGTCGCCTTACCAGATCCCGCTCGGTGCCGCGGCCCAGGTCGCCATCTACACCGAGCACTGGCACCACGTCTCGCTGCTGCGCAAGATCCTGCTGCGCATGCGCAGCTGGCAGAACTACGTCTTCCTCGAAGGGCACTGAGAATGTGGGAGATCCTTCCATCGTTGAGCTCGGCGGCCAGCGGATGACGCGGGAATGATCCAAATGGCAGCGGCAACGCGTTCACGATTTCCTTGCCGCCGATCGACGTGCGCCGACCGTAAAGTGCCGTCAGAGAATAACGCAGCCGCTTCGGAGATGACGCGCCAAACATGAAGGATGCGACCGAACCGCGGAATGGACCGACGTGGCTTTCCTTAGTGCCGCCGGCTCGTTGGTTGGCGCAATATCGTACTGCTTGGTTGCGGACTGATGCCGTCGCCGGCGTGACGCTGGCGGCCTACGCGATCCCGGTTTCTCTCGCCTATGCCGGACTTGCAGGGCTGCCTCCGCAGGTCGGGGTTTACGGCTACCTGCTGGGCGGGCTCGGCTACGCCCTGCTTGGGTCGTCACGTCAGCTGGCGATCGGACCCACCTCCGCCATCTCGTTGATGATTGCCGCAACGGTCGGAGCCATGGCGGACGGAGACGCGAACCGCTACGCGCAGATTGCCAGCCTCACAGCCTGGACGGTCGCCGTGCTGTGCCTGATCGCCTGGCTGTTGCGGCTGAGCGGGCTCGTGAAACTGATCAGCGACAGCACCCTCGTAGGGTTCAAGGCCGGCGCGGCGTTGACCATCGCCATGACCCAGTTGCCGAGCCTGCTTGGCGTGGCCGGCGGCGGGCACAATTTTTTCGAGCGATCGGTGCTGCTGGCGGGGCAGCTTGGCCAGACCGACTACCTCGTATTGGCCCTGGGTATCGTCGCGATCATGCTGCTCGTGTTCGGCGAGCGCATGCTGCCGGGAAGACCGGTCGCGTTGGCTGTCGTTGCGTTGTCGATCGTCGCCGCGTCCGTGCTTGGCCTTCCTGCCCTTGGGGTCGCAACGACGGGAGAGATTCCGGCCGGCCTGCCGACCCTGGGCGGCCCGGCCCTGCGGCTACATGATATCGAGGGGATCGTTCCCTTGGCCGCCGGATGCCTGCTGCTGGCCTATATCGAAAGCGTGTCTGCCGCCCGCACCTTCGCTGCAAAGCACGGATATGGTTTGGATCCGCGGCAGGAGCTGCTCGGCATCGGCGCGGCGAATCTCGCAACGGCGCTGGGACATGGGTACCCCGTGGCGGGCGGACTGTCGCAATCGGCGGTGAACGACAAGGCCGGCGCACGCACCCCGCTCGCTCTTGTCTTCGCCTCAGTTACGCTCGCGCTCTGCCTGCTGTTCCTCACGGGACTGCTGGAAAACCTGCCGAAGGCGGTGCTGGCCGCAGTCGTGCTGACTGCCGTGTCCGGACTGCTCGATTTTCCGGCGCTGTTGCGCATGTGGCGCGTGAGCCGGCTCGATTTCTACGCCGGCGCGGTCGCCCTGGGCGGTGTGCTGCTATTGGGTATATTACAGGGCGTCCTGCTCGCCGCGTTGGCCTCCATCTTGATGCTGCTGGTTAGTGCGTCGCGCCCGCATGTGGCGTTCCTCGGACGCATTCCCGGCACCAACAGCTACTCCGACCTCGCCCGTCATCCCGAAAACGAAGCGCTGCCCGGCATGATCGCCTTCCGCCCCGAAGCCTCGCTCATATACGTCAATGCCGACGCAGTGCTGGAAACGGTCTTGAACCGACTTCAAGCTATGCCCTCGGACATCCGCCTAGTGGTCTGCGATCTTTCGGCATCGCCGTATCTCGATCTCGCCGGCTCTCGCATGCTGCACAATCTGCACGGCGAGCTTGCCGCGGACGACATCGCACTGCGCGTCGTGGGGGCACGGGGGCGGGTGCGCGACCTGCTGCGAGCCGACGGCATGGACGAAAAGGTCGGGGGCCTCGACCGGGCCTCGACTCTCGATAGTCTGCTCGGCGGCGAGGCCAGATAGGCGCGAGCCACGTCGGCGCTCGTGACGCAGACCGAACGACCAACCCGGATTCGACGGCGCGGCGGCGAAACTGCCGTATTGACCTTGCAGCCAGAAACTCACGCCCGCTTCGCCTGCCGACGCACCATCAGACACAGCGAGAGGCAGAAGCGCCGCGATTACGCAGGCAGAACGGATGAGCGGCGGACCCGACAGAGACACATCTCGCACCATCGCGCCCCAGATCGTCAGCCCCACTGTATTCCTCAGTCCGCAAAATGGCGTTGCCCGGAAGCCACACATCGAGCTATTCACGGTCCATCGGCACGATGAATTCGACCGGATCGTCGAGCGTTCCGCTCGGTGGCCGCACCGTGCCGCCGGTTTGCAAGTCGCGCCATTGCAGCGGGCCGTGGATGCCGTTGAGAACGAGAACCACCCGCCGCTTGGACCGTTCGACCCGCACCTCCATGAAGCTCTGGAAGAAGGGTGCGTGGTTGAAATCGAAGAGGCCGGACAAGGCCTCGATATGGAACGGCCACGCCTTGAACCACTTGATCCAGTACCAGAACGGCTGCTTCCACACCGGCATTTCCGCGTCCATCTTGGCGCGCAGGCGGTCGGTCCGCGGATAGAATGCCCAGTCACCGACGACGGCCTGTTTCGGAAAGTCGAGAGCCGTGCCGATGCTGAGATACGCCCCGCCGCCACCATTGACGAAGTGGTGCATCACCTGCGCGGCACCGTCGCCGCCGACTTCTTCCCGGTAATACTCGAAATCATGGGTATCGCCGGCCATCGCGATTCTGACGTTGTGACTTGCCAGAAGACGATAGAGCGCGGCGAAATTTTCCGAGGATTCGGCGACATCATGGCCTTCGGCGGTTGGGGGAAGATCCCGGCCGCCGGCGAAGCGCGGATGGCCCACGACGGCCATCGTGAACTTGCCGCGGCTGCGGCCGAGCGCCCGCTCGATCCATGCCCATTGTCGTTCGTCGACCGTGCGCAAGACGCCGGTGTCGATCGCCAACAGCGCGAAATCGTCGGTCTGCAATTCGAAAAACGGCGCCCGCTGGGTGCCGACGTCGACGCCATACTGCCGACGCAGGCGCGCGGCCTCCGCCATCAGCTTGTCGATGCGGCGAGCATTGGTGCTGGTGAGCCCAAGATCGGCTTGGACGCGAGCTTCGATCGCCGCGCGCGCGGCCTTGGGATCGAGGAAGTTTGCGTTGAACCCTTCCAGCGCGTCGTACCAGTCGTGGTTGCCGGGAATCGCATAGATCGGCTTGGCGAAGCCCTGGAAGGGAAGATAAAAATTGGCTTCGTAGTCATGCATCGATCCGGCGGGATAGATGACGTCGGAAGATATGACGAGAAACTTCACGTCATCGCGGCGCCCAAGTTCCAGATAGCGCGAGATCAATGAATATTGCGACGCGTCGCCTTCTCCGGGATCGCCGATGACGAGAAAGCTGAAATCTCCGCCTCCTTCCAGGCCGCCGGGATTGATTCGAAAGAGATCGCCGCCGTCGCCGCCGTAGAGGCGCGTGACCGCGTCGGTCATGTTGACGCGCCAGGGATCGACCCGCAGCTCTGTCATTTTCTGATAGACGCCGGTCGCCCAGCTTTCCGTGTTGAAATACCAACTGAATCCCCAGATCGGGTTGAACGCCACGAAAAAGGCCGTCACCGGCAAGCCCTGTCGCAGGACGAGGATCAGCGCGGTCGGCAGCGAGGCACGTCCTTCGCGCAGCCGCATCGTGAAACTGAAGCGGCCCGCCAGCCAGCGCCCGATCAGCCAAACGGCCGCGGGATTCGCGGGCGCGGTTCCGGCTTTCGCGCTGAGTTGCAGCCGCCATGCGAAACGCTCGACCGGCCTCGTCAATCGCCGCCAAAGAAGGCGTGCCGGAAGCACGACGAGCGTTGCAAAAACCAGCGTCATCAGAATATCGCCTGCAGTCGCAACGAAGGGAGAACTGATGCCCAGCAAGCTGTCCGACATCGGCATTCGGCCGGCATGGATCGCCAGGAAGACAACCGCGAGGGTCAGCATCCACATGAGATCGGCCGCCTGCACCGTTGGCGACGCCGCGTCGGCCTCGCGGCGCAAACGCGCGAAGGTTTCGTTTGGAGGGAGGCCGAGCTTGGGATCCGGATGAGCGCTCAGCCCTGCGGCGGCCGCGCCGGGGGGCTCCGCTTCGACCGGCGCCAACAGCATCCGCCACCCCGCCGCCGCGATATAGGCGCCGACGACGACGCCAATGGCCCGCTCAACGCCGATGATCCGACTGAGATGCCAAAGAAGCGCCGCGCATCCGAGATCGACCAGCCCGTTGACGACCGTTGGAACGCGGGCGGTGTCGGGATCGTGCCAGGCCGCCAGGATCTTGCCAAAACCGTCGATCACCAGAATTGCAACAAGCAGAACCAATAGGCCGCTGAGGACCAGTGCGGAACTCAACAGCAGGAGGTTTCCGGCGAGCAGCGCGAGCAGGCACGGCAGGTACGCACTCGCCTCGGCACGCCGCGGCGAAGTGAAAGTGGCGTATGCCTCCACCACGCTCAAGACGATCAGGGGAATCCCGAGGATCGCGAGCGACCATCGGCCCGCCGCCATGGGTGCGGCCAGAGCGAACGCCCCCAGCGCCATCAACAAGGCGCCCGCGACACGCTTTCTCAAAATTCCGGTCGACTGTGGCATGGGTCGGTTCCCGCTTGCGCTCAGTTCCCCTGGCGCAAAAAAGCCTTTGGGATGTTCGGCGGCACGAGCCAAGATGCGCCAGATCAGGATGAAACGCGGCCGGCGTATTCCGTCAAAGACCCGTTGGCCACGCCTGCGTTGGTGCCGAACTCAGCGTTTCTTCGGCGGGCCCCCTTGCCGTCACACTTGAACTGTCCCACCAAAGGGCCATCAACAGCGAGCCGGGCACCTTCATCAGGATCTGCTCTTGTCCGAGATCTTGATCGGCTCTCTGCTCCAGGTCGTGCACGGGACCGCTGGGCCAAGGCCAGCGGAGTCTCTCAAGCACCATGCGCGCACCGCCACCTCGCCAAGCAGAGCCGGGACGACAGCGCGGATCGCAAGTTCAATTCCGAGGGTGCTGGCGATGATGAGCGAACAGCTCGATTGGACGCCTTCGCGGTCTGAAGGTTGAGAATCAACTCAATGCCTTTGGACAGTGCCAATTTTATCCGCCAAAAATCCAAAATAAAGCCAAGCCGCACACTGCTGCAATCAATACTAAGCAGAGTACAATTGATCCCCAATTTCGCATATGTCCGTAAGCTTGATGTCCCATCCGTTTTTCTAACCAATTTTGAGTAAGAGGATGATGATCATCTTTCATGATTCTCTCTCCTGCAAACGCCGACATCATTCGATCACCTATCTGGCAGCCGAAGATTGGCGCGGCATTTTCCTTTGCATTTCGACGACCGTATCGCCGCCATTGAACATCTTACCCAAAATGGCACTCGCAGTCAGGGAATGTGATTAATTGCAGTGCGCCGAGGCAAAAAGGTGCCCGTCGCGGGCGTCGATCGCGATGACGCCGTAGAGCAAGACGAGGATCGGCCAGATCGATTGAGAGGGGACTGAGACGGACCAGAGATCGGAATACCATAGCCGCAGGTTCGCTCGCTGCCGATGGCGGAGGGCCCTTTTCGGCCGCTGTCTCGGTACAACCAATCCTGCACGACGGAGGGCTACATGGCCTTCGCGGTCATCGGGCGGAGCAGCACGCCTGAGCTGGCCGACCCGGCGGGAACGCGCAATCGGTCAAGGTGAGCGCACCCTCGGATACGTCTCCCGCATGACACAGGCGATTGCCAGCGCGGCAACAATTGCGACCATCAAGGGCAAAGGCTGCGTGCTGTGCGAGCGCAAGGGATTTTGGTTCAATCCCGGCTTCAATCGATCAGGGGAATGCCGAGGATCGCAAGCGATCAGCGGCCCGCTGCCATTGGCGCAGCCAAAGCGACAGCGCCCAGCGCCATCAACACGGCGCCGGCGACGCGCTTTCTCAACAGCCCGGACGACTGTGGCATGGGCCTATACCTGCTTGCAGTGGACGCGCAGCTCCGCCCCTGGCGGGAAGCGCCACCGGCGACCTATGGATCATGAGCGGGGCCAGCGATCGGCGACGTCACCCCCCTACCGTTCTTTCGTATTGGACGTTGCCGCGGCCCCGAGTCTCACCGTTCTCCGCAGCACTTCGAAAATGACGGCGGTCGACCAGCCAAACAGCAGTACGCCGTTCATCGCCGTCATCGGTCCCAGCAGCCGCCAGCGCTCCACTGGCGTTACGTCGCCGTAGCCGAGCGTCGTGTAGTTCACGAAAGCGAAATACAGGAGATCCGTGCCGGCGGGTGCGGCACCGGTCATCGCATAGGCCAGCGACCAAACAATCACCTCGCAAACATGGGCGGCCATCAAGACCGACACGGTCGCCATCATGACGGCGATTAATCGCAGCGATCGCCGCGACGTGTCCTTGCGGCCTGCGCCGTGCGCCACCCTCACCACGGCAGTCATCACCAACGCGTGGATCGCAATGTTGCAAGCGCTGACGGCAGCCCCCACCAGAAGTTGGCGCAACATGTCTATGCCTCCGGTCGTGTGTCGCATATCGATCCAGGCCGGACATACGCCGTCTCATGCCTTGACCTCCTGATGTTCCGGCGCGTCGGCGCCGAGCCTCAAGATCTTGCCGGCGTAAAGGTTAATGCCGGGGGCTGCGCTCAGCCCATGGGCGAAGATGCTGATCAGCACGGTCGCCATGACGGCAAGTGTGATCGTCGACTCCCCCGGCAGATTCGCTTCCTGCTGCAGGTAGACCAGCCCGAGAACAATAGATGCCAGCCCGCGTGGGCCGAACCAACCCATGAAAATGACCGTCGGCGTGCTCAGCCGCGCGCCGACGAGTGCGAGTGCGACGGGCAACATCCGCACGACCGTCAGGCTGAGCACCGCGTACAGCACCGCCGCCGCGTCGATCTGCTGCCATTGTAGCGCCACCAGAAGACCGAAGAGGAAGAACACGGAAAGGTTCAACACTTGTCCCCATTCTTCCGCGAACTCGAGGCTGTGCGCGCTCACGTCCCTGAAGCCGATCTGCACCGCCAGACCAGCGACGAACGCGGAGATGAACATGCTCGCGCCCGCCATTTCGGACCCCAGCAGGCATAACACCGGCAGCGCAACCAGGCCGACCTGTCGGAACGAGTCCGCCATCCACTCCTTCCGGTCGGCGTGGGCCAGCAACCATCCTCCGGCGAGCCCAATCGCGACACCGACCAGGACGCCGAGGCCGAGCTGGTCCAGGATGAATCGCATCAAGCTTGCGGTGCCACCTTCGCCGCCGGCTGTCGCCAGGGCGATGAAGAACAAGAGGAACGGAACCGAAAGTCCGTCATTGAGACCGGCTTCCACGTTGAGGGCCTGGCGGATACGCAGCGGCACGTGCGGGCTGTTGACGATGACCTGTCCAAGGCCGGCGTCGGTCGGCGCGAGAATGGCAGCGAGGATTCCCGCCTCCCAGATGGAAAGGTGCGGAAACACGATGAGGGCCGCGACTGCGCCGAGCACAATGGTCAGCAACATGCCGGCGCTCAACAAACGCGTCGGCAGGCTTCGGATGTTCCGCAACACGTTCAAATCGGTGCGGCTGGCATCGGTGAAGAGCAGCAATACCAGGCCGATTTCGGCAAGGCGAAGGAAGGCGTCGCGGCCGAAGGCCGGGCCGAGCACTGCAGGCGTTACAGAGCCCACCAGCATGCCTGCGGCGGCGAATACGATCGGCGCCGTGACGATTGTGCCCTCCAGCCGCCGCGACACGAGGCTGTAGCAAAACAGCAGCGAGACAAACGCGGCGAGCAGCCCCATTGCCCCCTGCTCCTTTCGCCGGCTGCGCGGTTTTCCGCTTCGTCAGTAGGTCTCGGCGACGAATTTCATTCCCTTGAGGGACGCCTGATCGTCATATTTGCGCTTGTCCGATCGCTCGGGCAATTTGACCTTCGGTCGCGACACCTTGTCGTAGGGAATAAGCTTCAGGATGTGGGAGATGCAGTTGAGCCGCGCCCGCCGCTTGTCGTCCGAGCGAACGACGTACCAGGGCGCGTGCTCGCTGTCCGTTCGCATCAGCATCATGTCGCGCGCCCGCGAGTAGTCGTACCAGCGCCGATACGATTCCAGATCCATCGGGCTCAATTTCCACTGCCGCAGTGGGTCGTCGATGCGCGCCGAAAACCGCCGTTCCTGCTCGTCCTGGCCGACCTCCAGCCAGACCTTGATCAAGGTGATGCCGCCATCGACGATGTATTTCTCGACCTCCGGGCAGAGCTCGAGAAACCGCTCGTTCTGTTCCTCGCTGCAAAACTCCATGACGTATTCGACCCCGGCGCGGTTGTACCAGCTGCGGTCGAAGATCACGATTTCACCGGCCGCCGGGAAGCGCTCGATATAGCGCTGAATGAACAGTTGCGTCTTTTCCCGGTCCGAAGGCGCCGGCAGCGCGACGGTACGAAACACCCGTGGGCTCACCCGCTCGGTGATGGCCTTGATGGTGCCGCCCTTGCCGGCGGCATCGCGCCCCTCGAACACCACGATGATTCGCGCCCCCTTGTCTTTGACCCAATCCTGCAAGTGGCAAAGTTCGACCTGCAGCTTGCGCAACTCCTTTTCATAATCTTTGCGCTTCATCTTCCCCTTGGCATTGCCGCCGGTCGTCCGTTTCCGTGCCATGAGCTGACCCATTCCTTACAAACGGCTGTGCGACGGACGTGAGCTAGTCGATGATGTGGTAGCCGCCGTCGACGTAGAGCGTTTCGCCGGTGATGAGGCGCGCCGCGTCGTGCGCCAGGAAGGCGGTGGCAACGCCGACGTCGTCGATGCTGACGAGGCTGCGGGCGGGCGCCTTCGCCCTCGCCTTGTCGAGCAAGGCATCAAATTCAGGAATTCCGGAGGCGGCCCGGGTGGCAAGCGGCCCGGGCGAGATGGCATGCACGCGGATGCCCTTCGGGCCGAGTTCGGCGGCGAGGTAGCGGACCGCGCTCTCGAGCGCCGCCTTGGCGACCCCCATGATGTTATAGTTCTTTACCACCATCTGGCTGCCGTAATAGGTCATCGTAAACAGGGTGCCGCCCTTGCGCATCAGCGGCTCCGCCAGATGCGCCATGCGAATGAAGGTCCAGCAGGACACGTCCATGGTGGTGAGAAATCCGTCGCGCGATACGTCGACGACGCGGCCCTGCAGCGCGTCCTTGGGCGAGAAGGCGATCGAGTGGACGACAAAATCGAGCTTGCCCCAGTCCTTAGCGATACGTTCGAACACCGCCTCCATCTCGCCGGGCGCGCGCACGTCGAGCGGTAGCACGATCTCGGCCTCGAGCTCTCGGGCGAGCGGCTCGACGTATTTCTTCGCCTTGTCGTTGAGATAGGTGACCGCGAGCTCGGCCCCGAACGCGCGAAACGCCTTGGCGCAGCCCCATGCGATCGATTGATCGTTGGCGATGCCGACGATGAGACCCTTCTTGCCTTCGAGCAGCTTCGCTTTTGCTGCGGGGATCATGCGGGATTAGTCGGTGCTGAATGGTCCGGCCGACACGCTGCCCCGCTCTTCCGGTGGCAAGGCGCTCACGGCCAGTTCCAGACGCCGCGCTTCGTCGTCCAGACCAATCCATCGCAGTTTGCGTATCAGTTTCGCCAACTCATGCGGTGAGTCCCGGTCTCCGGAACCTGCTTTGTTCGTGGCCGCCCTTTCCATGACGTCCTCCATTTTCCCCTTTATTGCTTATCGGGTGCTTCTTTGCACGAATGCAACGGCCGATCTGCAACTTCGCGGAGTTAGTTTCAGGTACGTCCCTTTGGCCACCCATTCGACAGCGCCCGGCTGACCTTTGTCATGCCTTTTTGGCATTCCTCGGCGATCCGTTGTCCGTCTTCGGCGGCCATCTTCATCCGCTCCGCCACACATTCCTGGTAGGCCGCCACCGCTTCCGGAACCGAACGGGTGGCCGTCAATTTCTGCGTCAGCCCGGTCCACAGCTCGACTTCCGACTTCACGCGTGTCAGCCAGGCACGGCTGGCTTCCTCATACGCGCCGAGGAGTTCTCTTTGCATCGTGAGCATCGCTTCGGTTCGCTGCTCCCCTGTCTCGAACGGCGTTACCGCCCCACGCCCTGAGTCCTTGATGTTCATGCTTGTTACCTCCCTTGGAGCGCTTATGTATGCATCGTCGAATAGTCGATCCTTGATGTAGATCAAGGTTGATTTGCCGATCGAAATGATACTTGAAAGCCATGATTACTTGAAAGCCTGATTACTTGAACGCCATGATTTACTTGAAAGCCATGATGATGACAGTTTGAAGCGATCGCTATGTCGAAGCCGTACGAAGGGAACCTAGCCTGATGACCAAACCGGACGAGTTGCTACCCAGCGCGAACGATTTCATGAAGAAGCTGGCGCTCGCTGAGGCGGAAGAAGCAACCAAGCAGGCACGCAAGCTCGCCGAGGCAGAGGCTGAGAAAAAAGCACTGCTCGATCAGTTCACCAAGCCATCCGGCCTTTCCGATGAAGAGGCCATTCAGCGCGCCATCAAGATCATCGAGCGCGCGGTGAGCAACGGCCGCACCGAGGTGCAGGTCCATCGCTTCCCGAACCAGCTCTGCACCGACCGCGGGCGCGCCATCAATCAGCAGGAGCCGGGCTGGGAAAACACGCTGACCGGCGTGCCGAAGGAGATCTATGAGCTTTGGGCCAAGTATTTCCGCGAACGTGGATACAAGCTGAAGGTCGAGATCGTCGATTTTCCCGGCGGAATGCCGGGAGATGTGGGAATGACGTTGAAGTGGGGCTGAGCGCGCCATTGGCGCTCGAGTCATAAACGATAGAAGCGGAAGGCGTGTCGAAGCGATGCTTAAGGTTCGGAGGGCGCTCTACATCATCGCGGGGATGATCGCGCTGATCGCCGCGCCTGCCCTCGCCCAGTCGGGGCGCAAGGTTCAGCCCCCGCATTCCGCACCCCCGTCTCCCTACGGTGTGTATTCCGGTCAGAGACGAATCGGCACCGACCCCGACCCCAATGTTCGGTTCGAGATATTGAGACAGGAGAACTGGCGCAAAGGCGGATAGCGCGCCTCCTCCGGCAGGGCCGCCGCAACAACGAAGCAATAACAGCATGGAGCAGAACCCAATGCCGTCACAATCGAACCCACCTGCTTCAGCCGGCGCGTTCACGCCGTTTGGCGTATTTGCACCCGTCATGGACTACATGGTCGACGCGGCGCAGCGCAGCGTGCTGTTCTGCGACGTCATGCGCCAGCGCGGCAATCAGTATCGAGAACACTTGGCCGAGACCGCTCCGCATGTGCTCGACTACGAGGTGGAGTTGGTCATCGACGGCAGGACGCTGGAACGGCCGGTCAATTACTGCCTGGTGAGGGTCGTTCCGCCGCCGGGGGTTGAAGTCGATCTGGCGCGCAGGCCGTTCGTCATCGTCGACCCGCGCGCCGGGCACGGCCCCGGCATCGGCGGGTTCAAGGCCGACAGCGAAATCGGCGTGGCATTCAAAGCCGGGCATCCCTGCTATTTCATCGGCTTCCTGCCCGATCCCATGCCCGGCCAGACCATCGAGGACGTCGCGCGCGCCGAGGCGATATTCCTGGAAAAGGTCATCGCGTCACATCCCCGGGCCGACGGCAAACCCTGCATCGTCGGCAATTGCCAGGCGGGATGGGCGGTCATGATGCTCGCCGCCATTCGCCCCGAGTTGTTCGGCCCCATCATCATCGCCGGGTCGCCGCTATCGTACTGGGCCGGCGTGCACGGCAAGAACCCGATGCGCTACAGCGGCGGCCTGCTGGGCGGCAGCTGGTTGACCGCCTTCGCCAGCGATCTCGGCCACGGCAAGTTCGACGGCGCTTGGCTGGTGCAGAACTTCGAGAACCAGAATCCCGCGAACACGCTCTGGAGCAAGCAGTACAACCTCTACGCCAATATCGACACCGAGGCGGCGCGCTACCTGGGTTTCGAGCGCTGGTGGGGAGGCCACGTCAATCTGAACGCCAATGAGATCCAGTTCATCGTCGATCAGTTGTTCATCGGCAACAATCTCGCGGCCGGAAAGATTCAAACATCGGACGGCACCGCCATCGACCTTCGCAACATCCGCTCTCCCATCGTGGTGTTCTGCTCCAAGGGCGACAACATCACGCCGCC
>Ga0070670_100003473_pt1 | contig 13080 bp, 7 predicted proteins | sample KBSS63metaG_FD_64665 | JGI IMG/M metagenome (GOLD analysis project Ga0070670, IMG submission 64665) | Switchgrass rhizosphere microbial communities from Kellogg Biological Station, Michigan, USA - KBS S6-3 metaG | ecosystem: Host-associated > Plants > Roots > Rhizosphere > Soil ... | reverse complement strand
AACTCGTGGAAGTGGCGCTCTGGCGTCCAGACGGCGGTGAAGTCGTGGGCGTCGGCGAACTTCGCGCCCTCGATCATCAGCTTGTAGGGGTCGGACGAGCCGCCCTGCTCGGCGGCGAAGTAGAACAGGCCGAAGTCCATCGGCGTCCGAGTGGCCTTGACCTCGGCCTCGCGGCTCAGCGTGGCGCGGTCGCTCTCGGCCTGGATCACGACCGTGAAGCCGCGCGCGAGCGTCCAGAACAGCTCCAGCACCGAGATGTCGAAGGAAATGCTGGTCACCGCCAGCCACACGCCCGGATCGACGCCGATCGCGTCGTCCATGCCGGTGAAGAAGTTGGCGACGTTGCGATGGCTGACCATCACGCCCTTGGGCCGCCCGGTGGAGCCCGAGGTGAAGATCGTATAGGCGAGGTCAGCCGGCTTGACGCCCGACCGCGGGCGGGTGTCGGAGACGCCCTTTCCGAGGGTCTCGATCGACAGGATCTGCGCGCCGCGCGAATCGAACTGGTCGGCCAGGCGCGCCTGGGTGAGGATGACCCGGGGATCGGCGTCCTCGATCATCATGCTCACCCGCTCGCGCGGATAGGCGGGGTCCACCGGCACATAGGCGCCGCCGGCCTTCAGCACGCCCATCAGCCCGACGATCATGTCGAGCGAACGCTCCATGCTGACCGCCACGAGCTGGTCGGGGCCGACGCCGCGCTCACGCAGCGCCTCGGCCACGCGGTTCGCCCGCTGGTCCAGGTCCCGATAGGTGAGCGACTTGCGCCCGAAGGCGACGGCGACGGCGTCCGGCGTCCGGTCGGCCTGGGCCTCGAACATCTCGTGGATGCAGTGCGTCTCGTCGAACGGCTTGGCCGTGTCCTGCCAGTCCGTGGTCAGCGCCTTGCGCTCGGCCGCAGGCAGCAGGTCGAGCTCGGCGAGCGGGCGCGCCGGCGCAGCTGCGCCTTCGGCCAGCATTACGTCGATCCGGTCCGCGATCGCGCGCACCGCAGCCTCGCCGATGGCGGCGCGGTCGTAGATCCAGGCGATGTCGCCGCCCTCACGGGCGACGGCCAGCGTCAGGTGCGCGCCGGGCGCCAGGGCGGGCGCGAAGCCGTCCGTCGCCTCCAGCCGCACGCCGATCGGCAGCGACGGCGCAGGATTGCCCTTCAGCGCCGCATAGCGGGTCACGACGTCGCGGGCGTAGAGGCCCCGCCGTTCCTGGGTCTTCAGTTCGCGGCCGACCACGGCCTGGAGATCCCCGAAGCCCACGGACAGGTCCACGTCGAGATGCAGCGGCGTGACGGACGAATAGGCGTCCATCAGCGCCGCGTCCGGCTCATGCGAGAACCCCAGGTCGAACCCGCCGGTCTCGCCGGTGCGGGCGACATACGCGGCCAGGGCGGCGATGGCGGCTTCCAACCGTTGCAGGGCGGGCGCCTGGGCCAGGGCCGCCGGCAGGGTCCGCCGCTCGACCGCCGCCTCGACGGGACCGGCGTGCGCGCGCAGGTCGGCGAAGTCGGGCGCCCGCGCGCCGGCCAGCCGCCGGACCCAGAACCGCTCGTTCTTAGTATGAATCTGGTCGAGCGCGGCGGCGGCCATCACGGCGTCGCGCGACGGCTGCGGCAGGACCGCGCCCACGGCGAGGTTCAGGCTCGACGGCTCGACCGGTTCGCCGTCCAGCGAGGTGATCCCGGAGAAGCGCAGCGCCGCATCGGCGCCGGCGATCGTCAAGCCGCGCGCATCGGCGGCGAGCACCGTCCCCGGCGCATGGGCGGTCTTGGGGAGGATCGTCACCTCGCCGGCGATATGCAGCCCGGAGGGCAGCGCCAGCTTTGGCCGGCACATCCAGTTGTCGTCCGATCCCATGTCCAGCGCGCGCACGAACGCGCTGATCGTCGCGGCGGGCGCGGCGAGGTCGATGACGCCCAGGCCCGGCCGGGCGGAACGGACGTGGAAGTCCTGCTGGGGTCCCTGCGGCCGGCCGTCGATCGCGACGCCGTCGCGATCCGCCGCCGCCAGCATGGCGACCAGCATGCGGAAGCTGCTGACGCCCGTCTGCATGCACCGCGCGCCCAGCGAGAACGCCGTGTCGTCGTCGCGGATCTCGATGGGTTCCTGCAGCAGGATGCGGCCGCCGTCGACGGCCGCCGTCATCTCGTGCCACGTCACCGCGTGCGTCGGCTGGCCGTCCAGGATCGCCCAGGTGGTCGCGTTGAACCCGGCGTACCGCGGCAAGGCGCTGTCGTGATAGTTGATCGCCATCCGGCGCGGCAGCGCCAGCACCTCGGCGGAGGTGATGGCGTGGTTGATGATGCTGAACAGATAGTCGAACGGCTCGCGGCCCAGGCCTTCAGCCTGATTTCGCTCGACGGAAAGCCGCTCGATCCCGTTCGACAACGCCCAGGCCGACACGTGCGGACAATCGGAGACCACGCTCCTGATCTTGTTTCCGCCTGCCTGCCAGATTTCGGCGCATTCGATCAGAAGACGACCACTTCCAAGGAAGGACCCGATCAATTCTGACACAGCCATGTCCCCAAACGACTTACTAAGAGGCGGCCCACGTCAGCTTCACTGCGTCTGACGCGGAACGATACCCCCTCTGCAATACACGTACCAGCGACAGCCCTCTCGAATGGGTCAAGTTGGGCCACGAATAACGCAAAAGAGAACGCTAATACCTGCAGACGCCCACCAAGGTTGCATTGCCGGAATCTCCTGCGTGATTTCGCCGCCGAAGACCTGTCCCGCCTTGGTGCTGCGGGCGCCTCGGGACGGTCCCGCGATCGCCCAGAAATCGGCGCGATCGGCGAGAATTTCCTTCCCTAAAACTGCGGCGCCGACCTCTGATCGAGCGTCTTGCGCGCCTACCGTTACGCCTCGTCGATGATGCTGCTGGACGCCCCGACTCGCCCCGAGCCGCCGGTCACGATGGGTTCGTGACAGGCCGCCCACGGCCCCCACGCCTGGATCGCCGGCTGTACCGCACGAACCTGGTGTGGGTTCCTACTTTGTGCACAACGCGCGGGGGCGCCGCAAGCCTGAACCCATGGCTCAGGTTCATCTTCTGTTCGATGGCCCGCCCGACGACCGGCGCGAGACGCCGGATCGTCAGGCGGCGAAGATCCAACCCACCGTCAGCGACGCTGCGGACACGCCGGCCAGCACCACCTGGCCGTCGCCGGAAATGTCGATCACCACGTCGCCGCCCGACTGAGTCACGGTGTAGGTCGACCCCGGATCAAGCTGCACGCGATCACCCTCGGCGCGGCTGAAATCGAGCACCCGGTCGAGGCTGGCGCCGCCGAAGCTGTGGAAGACGTCGGCGCCCGCGCCGCCGCTGATGGTGTCGTCGCCTAGATCGCCGGAGAGCCAGTCGTCGCCCGCCCCGCCGGCCACGCTGTCGTCCCCCTGCCCGCCCCGCCCGAGGTCGTTCCCCTCGCCGCCGTCGCAGGTGTCGTTCCCGAGGTTGCCGTAGACGACGTCATCGCCGTCGTCGCCATGAAGGACGTCGTCGTCCTTGCCGCCCGCCACCCAGTCGCCGCCGGCCCCGCCCTCGCAAGTGTCGTTCCCGCGGTTGCCGTTGATGTCGTCGAACCCCAGGCTGCCGAGGACGGTGTCGTTCCCATCCTCGCCGCGCAGGTAGTTGGAGGCGTCGTGCGTCGGGTCGGGACCGCCGCCGTTCGCGCCCCAGAACCAGGCCGCCATGCCCCCGTCCACGACATCATCGCCGCCGCCGCCGGCGATGGTGTCGTTCCCACCCCAGCCCCGCAGGATGTCGCGGCCCGCGCCGCCGGTGATGCTGTCGTCGCCGGACAGGACCGCGAGATTGAAGGCGTAGACGGGCGAGTCCGCGCGCCACACTGCGACTGTCGCGGCCGGAATCGCGAACCCGTCGAACGACAGGCCCTGCTCGCCTGCCGCCGACGCCGCCACGTGGTAGCCGGTGATCACGCCACCGGTGAATAAGCCGGCCTTGTTGTAGGTGAGGCCGGCGCCGACGAACTCGCGCGTTAAGTCGTAGGTGCTGAACACATAGCGGCTCGGCGTGGCCTCTATGGGTTTCCAGGTCGCCCTTGGATCGGTTTCATCGGCGAAGGTGACAATGTCCAAGCTGCCGCTGTAGGAGCCCGTGTTCACGATAGTCATGGAAGCACCTCCGAACCTTCCCAGGGGCCATGATCGTCACGCCGCGAAAATCCATCCCTCCGCGAGCGAGGCTGTGGAGACGCCGACCAGGATCATCCGCGCGCCGTCCACCATCGTGATCACCGTGTCGGCGCCGGCCTGGCCGACGCTGTAGGTCGTATCGGGATCAATCCGCACGCGGTCGCCCTCGGCGCGGTTGAAGTCGAGCACCCGGTCGAGGCCGGCGCCGCCAAAGGTGTGGAACACGTCGGCGCCAGCGCCGCCGCTGATCGTGTCGTCGCCTAGGTCGCCGGAGAGCCAGTCGTCGCCGGTTCCACCGGCCAGGCTGTCCTCGCCCTGCCCCCCGCGCACGACGTCATTTCCGCCGCCGCCGTCGCAGGTGTCGTTCCCCAGGTTGCCGTGGACGAAGTCGGCGCCCTCCCCAAGATCGCTGAAGTTATCGCCCTGGCCGGTCCACAGCTTGTCGTCACCCAGCAGCTTGTCGTCGCCTTGGCCGCCTAAGACCCAATCGTCGCCTGGGCCCCCATACGCCTGGTCATCGCCGGCGTTGCCATTGATGTCATCGAAGGCGTTGGCGCCGTGTATGGTGTCGTTTCCGTCACCGCCGCGCAGGTAGTTGGACCCGTCACGGTCGGGCCCTGCATAACCGCCCGCGATGCCGTCGTTTCCCCCGCCGCCCAGGATGGTGTCGTCGCCCGCCTCGCCCCATAGATTGTCATCATTCGGACCGCCGGTGATGCTGTCGGCGCCCGCAAAGACCGGCCAAGGAAAGGGAACGGGAGGATCGTCGTCGCCCGTTGCAAGCCAGTCCGCAAACCTGATGGCGGGAATCGAAAAGCCTTCGAATGAGAAGTATTCCACTCCCGTGGGGGAGCCATTGTCGATCAACGCTTCCCAGCTGGTGACCACGCCGCCGGTAAGCTTACCCGCTGCGTCATAGGTAAAGCCGGAGCCGTGAAAATTGTTCACGCCGGAAGACGCCCAGGTGCTGGACACCGAATAGAGGCTTGGCGTGGAGGAGATGACGGTCTTCACCATCCCAGCGCCCAGTCCACCTCGCCACATGTCCAATCCGTAAGCGCCTGCGGTCACGATGGTCATCGGTGCGCTTTCGAATATTGAGTGCGATCAAGATCCAGGCAGGTGATCATCAGGCTGCACCGATCCAGCCTTGCGTCAGTGAAGCCATGGAGACGCCGGCCAGCACCATCCGGGCGCCGCCGGCCATGTCGATCAGCACGTCGGTTTCGACCTCGCTCACGGTGTAGGCAGTTCCAGGATCAAGCTGCACGCGGTCGCCCTCGGCGCGATTGAAGTCGAGCACCCGGTCGAAGCCGGCCTCTCCAAAGCTGTGGAAGACATCCGCGCCGGCCCCGCCGCTCAGAGTGTCGGAGCCGCGGTCGCCGGAGAGCCAGTCGGCGCCGGTCCCGCCCGTCAGGCTGTCGTCGCCCTGGCCGCCACGCAGGGTGTCCGCGCCCGCGGCGCCGTCGCAGGTGTCGTTCCCCAGGTTGCCCAGGACGACATCGTCGCCGCGCGCAAAGCCGTCGTCGTACTCGCCCGCCAGGAGGTCGTCGCCCTGGCCGCCCACCACCCAGTCGCCGCCGGAGCCGCCATTGCAGGTGTCGTCCCCGCGGTTGCCGTTGATGTCGTCGAACCCCGACCCGCCGTAGATCTGGTCGTCGCCGTCGTCGCCGCGGAGATAGTCCGATCCGTCGTTCGCATCCACGACGCCGCCGCCGCCATAGAGGGTGTCGTCGCCGTCCCCGCCGAAGACCACGTCATCGCCGTCGTACCCGCGCAGGTTGTCGTCCATGGCGCGCCCCGCCACGCTGTCCTGGCCGGCGAGCAGGACGGGCCCGGCGTCGAAGCCGAACGCGCTTCTGTCGACGATCCAGGCCGCCAGGGTGGCGCCCGGAACGGAGAAACCTTCCAGCGAGAAGACCTTGGCGTTCTCCGGCGTGTTCAGTTCGGAATAGATGTACATGGGCCCCCAGGCTTCCCAGCCGGTGACCACGCCGCCGGTCAGATTTCCCGCGGCGTCATAGGTGAAGCCCGAGCCGTGGAACTTGCTCACGTTCCACAGGTTGTCGGAGATCGAATAGAGGCTGGGCGTGGTCTCCAGGACCCGATGCCCGATCGGCGGATCTCCGAACGTGAAGACGCCGTAGAAGAGGCCGTCATAGTCCCCCGCCGTCAGGATGGTCATCTGCGCCGCTCCCGGTCAGGCCGTGACGATCCAATCGCCGCCCAGCGTGGACAGTTGGACGCCGACCAGGATCACCTGGGCGCCGCCGCCCAGCGCGATCACCGTGTCGGCGCCCGCCTGCGCGACCGTGTAGGCGCCGCCCGGATCGAGCATCACCCGGTCGCCCTCGCCGCGGTTGAAGTCGGTCACCCGATCGACCCCGGCCTCTCCAAAGGTGTGGAACACGTCGGCGCCGCCGCCGCCGCTGATCGTGTCGTCGCCTAAGTCGCCGGAGAGCCAGTCGGCGCCGGCCCCGCCGGCCAGGCTGTCGTCGCCCTGGCCGCCACGCACCGTGTCCGCGCCCTCGCCGCCGTCGCAGGTGTCGGCGCCGAGGTTGCCGTAGACGAGGTCCGCGCCGCCGTCGCCGTAGAGGATGTCGTCGTCCTTGCCGCCCACGACCCAGTCGTCGTCGTCGCCGCCGTGGACCGTGTCGTTCCCCTGGTTTCCGTTGAGGTCGTCGAAATCCTCGCCGCCGCTGATCGAATCGTCGCCCTCGCCGCCGCGGAGATAGTCGCGGGTCGTCGCGCCGTTCGGCCGGGGGTAGCCCTCCAACTCCGAGAAGCCTTCGTCGGTGATCGTGTCGTCGCCCCCGAGCCCGTAGATGACGTCGTCGCCGAAGGCGCCGACCAACAGGTTGGCCTGGTCGTCGCCGGTGAACGTGTCTGCAAAGGCGGCATCAAAGGCGCCGTCGACGATTCCCTCGACGCCTGTCAGGACGTCGACGCCCTCGCCGGTGGCCTGCGGCCCGGTGACGCGCAAGTCTACCGTCAAGGCTTGCTTGGCGTCCGCGTATCGGACCAGGTCGAATCCGGCCCCGCCGTCGATGGTGTCGTCGCCGAGACCGCCGCGGAGGACGTCGTCGGACGGGCTCCCGCGCAGCCAGTCATCGCCGGCCTGTCCATCGATCGAGCCCCAGAGGCCCGTGATGGTGTCGTCGCCGGCGCCGCCCGCCAGGGAGCCGGTGATGGGGTCGCCCGCCAGCACATCGTCGCCCGAGCCACCCATCAGGGTCCTGGACACGCTCATGTGGCCGTTGATCGTGAAGGTGGACAAAATCACGGTGAGATCGGGCTCGCCTGAGCCCCCCGTCTGGGTCCTGGAGACCACCGTGGGATGGTCCCCGGGGACCATAAGATCGCCGACCGTGGCGTAGGTTATGGTCAGGGTGCCGCTCATCTTCGCCCTCCGAGGCTCCTGAGCGCCGCACGCGACACAGGCGCGGCGCAAGCGAGACCCAGGAACACGGGCTTAGTCTGGGCGCTGGCGGACCGCCCGTCCTGAAGCCAGACCAAAGCTTCGCCAAAATCTGGCCGAAGCCTGTCGCAATGGTCGGCGATCGGCCTTCTCAGGCCGTCTTCGGCCTGAGCGGGGCCTTGCCCGAGTGGCGCAGGACGTCGAGCTTTTCGCGCTGGACACGCGCCGCGGCGCGGCGCCCCTCGGAGATCGCCTTGAACCGGGGGTCGGCGCGGACCGGCGCCCACACCGGATCGCGGTCGATGACGTACCACCAGTGGCGGACGTCATGGCCGGTTTCGAACGCGGCCCGCAGGTTGCTGAGCGCCTCGTTGGGCTCGCCCAGCAACATCATCGCCTCCGCCCGGGCGCGCATATGGAAGGCCATTCCGTATCTGGGGTGGGTGTCGATCCATTGCACCGTCTGGGCCAGGAGGCGGGTGGCCGTGACCTGGTCGCCCTTGGCCATCAGGATCTGTGCGAGCTCCGGCGCCGAGTTGACCTGCGGGGGACCCATGGTGCGCGGGTTTCTCAAGTCGAAGCCGTAGCGCGCGGCGATAGCCTGGGCGGCGCGATCGTATTGGCCCGTCTGCAAGGCGTAATCACGCACCGCCTCGGACCAGTTCCACGTCTGGTACATGTTGAACGGGAAGCGGCCCTGGGAGAGGGCGGCGTCTCCTGCGGCCCGCCAGTCGCCCCGGTATTGCGCGAGGAGGATGCGGGAGGATTCGCGCGTCACCGGCGTGGTCGCGGCGATGGCGCGCGCGGCGGCCGGATCGTCAGCGTCGAGGTAGAGGGCGATGGCCGTGTTCGGGCCTGACGGCTGCTGGGGATCGCTGGCGATCACCTGCTCCAACCTCTCGATGGCCTCGGCGGTTTCGCCGTGCAGGAACCACCGGCTCCTGGCGTAGAAGGCGGCGAGCGAGTAATTCAGCGGATCGGTCGCCAGCTCGCGCGCCATATCCTGCTCGAGTTGTTCGGGGGAAATGTCGGTCCAGCGGCGCTGGACGGACCACCAGCGCGCCCGCGGCGACAACGGATCGATCGCCAGCACGCGATCGATCAGCGCCTTGGCTTCACGCTGATATTCCCCGGTTCCCCGGATCGCATCGGCGCCGAGCTTGTCGAGAAATTCCGCGTAGGCGGTAAGCCCGCGGCTGTTGCTCGGGTCGAGCTGCGCCGCGCGGCGGAACAGCTCGAGCCGCGCCCCGAACGGCTGATCCAACCACATCGCCTTGGCGAACAATGCCGGCCCAGCGTCCGGGTCGATCCGCATCGCGGTGTCGAGCAACGGCCCATAGCGGGCGCGGAACGGGGCCAGGTCGTCGGTGCGCAGCGCGGCGCCCTGCATCTTCGCATCGAACAGGGCGACCATCGCGTCCGAAAATCCCGGATCGAGCCGCACCGCGCGCTCGAACTGGACCGCCGCGGCATCGGTCTCGGCGACGGTGAAGCGGCTGAGCAGCGACTTGCCTCTCAGATAGGCGAGGTAAGCATCGCTGTCGCGGGCGGCCCTGGCGTGCGCCCGCAGGGGGCCGATGGTCCGCATCCGCCCTTCGAGCGAGGCCGCAACACCCTCGGCGATGCGATCCTGCAAGGCGTAGATGCGGCCGACCGGCCAGTCGAACCGTTCCGACCAGATGCGGGCTTGCGTAGCGGTGTCCACCACGAAGCAGGTCACTCTCAGCGTCTCGCCGACGCGTTGGACGCTGCCCTTGACGACAAAGGCCACCCCCAACCGCTCCGCGGCTTCGCTCGCGGACGCTGTCGCGGCCGGGCTCAGCAGTGCGGAATCGCGGGCGATGACCGTCAGCCCGGGCGCCGAGGACAGCCGGTCGAGGACCATCTCGGGGATGCTTCGCGCGATGAACGCGTCGGACGGATCGCTGCTGAGATTGTCGAACGGCAGCACCGCGACCCGAAGGCTTTCCCCCTGGGTGGCGTCCGCCTCGCCCCGCAAGACGGTCGTTGACGACGGCCCCACAGCCGAAACCACGCCGAGGAGGACGGCGGCCAGCAGGGCCGGCCTGGAGCGCCGCGGCAGGCTTGGCCGATTTGGGCCGCCTTCGTGATCGAGCCTGACCGGTACGGGTATCAACTGATAGCCCGCGCCGCGCCTTACCGAAAAATACCGCGGCTCCCTGGGGTTGTCGCCCAGGGCGTCGCGCAGCAGCTTCGCGCGCTGCGTGACGGTTTCGGCGTTGACGAAGACCCCCGCCCAGACCTGCTCCATCAGATCATCGGTGGACATCAATCGCGGCGCCGACCTGACCAGCGCCAGAAGGAACTTGAACGAAAGCTGCGGCAGGATGATGGGGCGACGATCACGATAGACCGTCTGCTCCCCGGTATCGATCGTCAGGTCTCCAACCTGCCAGCGCTCGTTGTCGGTCCTGAGCATTTGCGCGTCCATGCGCCGATTGCCGCCGGCCTTGGCGCCGCAACCTTACGCCAAGCTTGGCCCGGCGTGCAGGCGCAGCAACGCGATCCCGCAGGAATCACGGCGGAAGCTGACATCCTTGGCCGTCGTAAACGGAGCCATCAAGTCCAGTCGCCCGGCGGCGCGCGTCAGAAGAGGTCGTGCCGGACGGACTGGATGGCGTGGGCATAGGCGGCAGCGTCCATGGTCGGAATCCGACTTCAATGTGGAGAAGGGCGGCCGGCGCGGCCTGGACGCGGCCCTGGGCCGCTCAGAAGAAGCCGAGCTTTTTGGGGCTGTAGCTGACCAGCAGGTTCTTGGTCTGCTGGTAGTGGTCCAGCATCATCCGGTGGGTCTCACGGCCGATGCCCGATTGCTTGTAGCCGCCGAACGCCGCGTGTGCGGGATAGGCGTGGTAGCAGTTGGTCCAGACGCGGCCCGCCTGGATCTCCCGGCCGAACCTGTAGCAGCGGTTGATGTCGCGGCTCCAGACGCCGGCGCCCAGGCCGTAGAGGGTGTCGTTGGCGATGGCGAGCGCCTCGGCGTCGTCCTTGAAGGTGGTCACCGAGACCACCGGGCCGAAGATCTCCTCCTGGAAGATCCGCATCTTGTTGTGGCCCTTGAACACGGTCGGCTGAACGTAGAAGCCGCGGGCGAGGTCGCCCGGCAGCAGGTTGCGATCCCCGCCGGTCAGCACCTCGGCGCCTTCAGCGCGGCCGATGGCGATGTAGCCCATGATCTTGTCCATCTGGTCGCCCGAGGCCTGGGCGCCGATCATGGTGGCCGGGTCCAACGGGTCGCCCTGGACGATGGCCCGAACGCGCTTCAGCGCGCGTTCCATGAAGCGCTCGTAGATGGACTCGTGGATCAGGGCCCGGCTGGGGCAGGTGCAGACCTCGCCCTGGTTCAGAGCGAACATCACGAAGCCCTCGATGGCCTTGTCGAAATAGTCGTCGTCGGCGTCGGCCACGTCCTCGAAGAAGATGTTTGGACTCTTGCCGCCCAGCTCCAGGGTCACCGGGACCAGGTTCTGGCTGGCGTACTGCATGATCAGCCGCCCCGTCGTGGTCTCGCCGGTGAAGGCGATCTTGGCGATGCGTGGGCTGGAGGCCAGCGGCTTGCCGGCCTCCAGGCCAAAGCCGTTGACGATATTGAGGGTCCCGGGCGGCAGCAGATCGCCGACCAGGTCGGCCCAGAGCAGGATCGAGGCCGGGGTCTGTTCGGCGGGCTTGATCACCACGCAGTTGCCGGCGGCCAGCGCTGGAGCCAGCTTCCAGCAGGCCATCAGCAGCGGGAAATTCCAGGGGATGATCTGGCCCACCACGCCCAGGGGCTCGTGGAAGTGATAGGCGATCGTATCGCGATCGATTTCGGAGACCCCGCCCTCCTGGGCGCGGATGCAGCCGGCGAAATAGCGGAAGTGGTCGATGGCCAGCGGCAGGTCGGCGGCGGTCGTCTCGCGGATCGGCTTGCCGTTGTCCCAGGTCTCGGCGGCGGCCAAGAGGTCGAGATTTTCCTCCATCCGCTGGGCCACCGCGTTCAGGATCACCGCGCGCTCGGCGGCGGTGGTCCGACCCCAGGCGTCTTTGGCGGCGTGGGCCGCGTCCAGGGCGGCCTCGACGTCCTGCTCGTCGGAGCGAGCCACCTGGCAGAGCGGCTGGCCGTTCACGGGCGAGGTGTTCTCGAAATAGCGGCCGGAGATGGGTTCGACCCACTGGCCGCCGATGAAGTTGCCGTAACGAGCCTTGAAGGGCGGCTTGGCGGTGCGCTGTAATTGTAGCTTGGTCATGAGGTTTCCTCCTGATCGCGCCGGGTTCGGTCGCTTGGCGGCCAGGGTTTCCCCAGCGCAGCCGCCTGTCAGGCCCCTCGTGGAACATCGTTCGTCGAGGTGTCGCAGATGTGCGACACCTCGACGCCGGATCAGTCGGTTTCGCGCAATCCGAGCCGATTCATCTTGCGATGCAGGGTCGCGCGGCTGAGGCCGAGAGTACGCGCCGCTTTTGAGACATTGCCGCCGGCGCGGGCCAGAGCGCGCTGAAGGACGCCGCGCTCGGCGGTGTGGAAGTCCTCATTCTCCGCGTCGTTCAGGATCGCGCTTACGGGCAGACCGCCGGCAAGCCGCTCAGCGGAGATGCCGTAAAGCCGCCGCGCCGCGCGCGTGGCGCCAACCACCAGGTCATCGCGGTCGATGGCCAGCAGGCCGCCCGCGTCGCGCTCCGGGTCCGGTCCCAGCAGGATGCGGGCGTGACTGAACACCCGCCGGAAGTGCGCCGTCTCGATGCGACGGGCCGCCTCGCCCACGGCGCTGGCGATCAGAGACACCATCGCAGCGTCCAGGTCGCGCCGCCGGGATGAGACATCGAGAGCTCCCGCAAGGCGACCCTCATGGTCGTAAAGCGGCGCGGCCGTACAGGTGAGGCCGGTGTTCTCGGTAAAGAAATGCTGGTCGCCGTGGACGGTAAGCGCGCGGCCTTCGGCGAGCGCGGTCCCGATCCCGTTGGTGCCCTGGTCCGCCTCATGCCAGGCGATTCCGGTCCAGAGGCCCGCCCGCTGGAACCCGTCGTCGTCGGTCGCCGCCCCGCGCCGATCCAGGGGGACGCCTTCGTGGTCGGTCAGCAGGACACAGCAGCCGGCGTCTCCGACCGCGGCGAACAGACGATCGAGCGCCGGCTCAGCCGCCTGCAGCATCAGGGCGAAGCGGTCCCGCGCTTCGTCGAGCCGCGCCTGCTCCAAGCGCCGGGGCCGGCGGGGAGTCTCGGGGTCGAGGCCATAGTCGGTCAGCGACCGCACCCACGAGGCGGCGATCGCCGAGCGCGCCGCAGCCGAGCTGTCGGACGCGACCGCGAAGACACGCTCCGCGTGATGACGGGTCGGCGCCATCGTTTCCTTCCGTCGCGGGACCGTATCGCCCGTTCACGCCAGGCAAGCCCGTTCCCTCAGGCGACGCGTTGACCAAAGTCAAAAATACCCGGGCTCCTCGATCCTCCGGCGCCCGCAACGGTCGAGGAATGATCTGGATCACACCCTCAATGTAGCTTATAATATACTGT
>Ga0070670_100003470_pt1 | contig 13083 bp, 8 predicted proteins | sample KBSS63metaG_FD_64665 | JGI IMG/M metagenome (GOLD analysis project Ga0070670, IMG submission 64665) | Switchgrass rhizosphere microbial communities from Kellogg Biological Station, Michigan, USA - KBS S6-3 metaG | ecosystem: Host-associated > Plants > Roots > Rhizosphere > Soil ... | reverse complement strand
GCGGGCGACTGGCAGGATCCGAGCGGCGAGATGCGTGACGTGTACGTGCGTCTCGCGCCTGAGGCGCGGAAGCGCGCTTCCGACTTGCGTCAGCTCCCGCTCGTGATCCAGGGACCTAACGGCTTGCCGTCCACGGCACCGTTAGGCCAGGTCGTGACGGTGAGCGCCGGCGTAGGCCCGGCGGTGATCAACCACCTGAACCGCGACAAGGTCGTCTCGGTCGAGTTCAACACATCCGGCAGGTCCATGGGCGAGGTCACGTCGGATGCCTTCGCTCGCATGCTGGCGCTCCAGCCGCCGCCCGGCGTCCGTGTGGAGAAGGGCGGGGAAGCCCAGCAACAGGGCGAGCTGTTCGGCCAGATTTTCCTCGCGCTCGGCGTCGCCATCGGGCTGATGTACCTGATCCTCGTGATGCAGTTCGGGTCGTTCCTCGATCCGCTCGCGATCATGTTGTCGCTCCCGCTGTCGCTCATCGGTGTGATGCTCGGTCTCGCGCTGACGCGAAACACGATCAACATCATGAGTCTCATCGGCGTGATCCTGCTCATGGGCATCGTGGCGAAGAACGCCATCCTGTTGATCGACTTCGCGAAGTGGGCGCGAGAGAAGCAGGGGCTCGGTCTGCGCGAGGCGCTCATTGAGGCGGGCGCGATCCGGCTTCGTCCGATCCTCATGACGACGGTCGCGCTCATCGCCGGCATGTTGCCGGTCGCGCTCGGGACGGGCGAGGGTGCGCAGTTCCGGTCGCCGTTAGGCATCTCGGTGATCGGCGGCGTGATCACGTCCACGCTCCTGACGCTCGTCGCGATCCCGACGTTCTACGAGATCCTCGACGAGTGGCGCACCAGCTTCGCCCGTCGCTTCGGTATGCGCGTGAAGCAGCAGACGGCCGAGTACCCGGTGCCGGGGTTGGCGCCGGAAGCGGGTGATTGAACGTCGGGAATCGGGAATAGGGAATCGGGAATAGAACTGCGGGAGCTTGTAGCTGGCAGCTCGTGCTGGTCGCTAGTCGAGAACAAGAACCCCGGGATGCCATTGCGTGGCGCCCCGGGGTTCTTGCGTTGGACGAGCGACCAGCTACCAGCTTCGATTCCCGATTCCCGATTCCCGATTCCCGATTCCCGATTCCCGACGCCCGTCACATAGATTCCTAGGCCGTGGAATCCCATACCCTTCTCAGCCATCTCGCCGAAGCCTGGGCGTACGTGACCCTGGGCGCATCCGGGATCATCACTGAGGAGGCCGCCCCGATCGTCGGCGGATTCGCCGCGCACGAAGGGCATCTCGGGTTCGTGCGAGTCGTCTTGGCCTGTTCCATTGGCACCTGGGCCGCCGGCGTCGCGCTCTACGCACTCGGCCGTTGGCGTAGCAAGTGGGTGCGGAATCGATTCCGGAAGGTCGGCCGGTACGTGACCCGGCTGCTCGTCTTCGTTAGGCGAAGCCCCTGGCGGAGCACGTTCGCGGTTCGCTTCGCGTTCGGGATTCGCATCGTACTGCCGATCGCCTGCGGCGCGGCCCGGATGCGGTTGCCGATCTACCTCATCGGTACCGCGCTGGCGTCGATCATCTGGTCGACGCTATTCGCGCTCGTCGGCTGGCTCTTCGGCGAAACAGCGTTGCTCGTCCTGGGCCACATCCGCCGATACGAGGACGTCATCGCCGGGTTGCTGATCGTCGGCGTGGTGCTGGTCTTCGTGGTGCTCATCCGTCGTCGCCAGAGCCCGCCGCTGCTCTCGGAGCAGACACCGACGACGCCGCAGTCGTCCGCCCCGGACGCCTAGCCCGCTCGGCGCCATCGCGCCGGGCCAGTGGGAACTACGATTCGGCGGATCTGCACTGCGAAACTACCGGATACTGCTTTGCATTCACGCATCGCCGCGCCGCGGTCGGTGGGGACTACGATTTTGCGGATGACACGGAAAACGGCCGGATCGGGCTTTGCACCGACACTGGCCCTCGCCGGGCCCTGATCGAACAATGGGAACGGCCGTTCCGTCGACTCCTGCGTCCCGAGCGGCCGTTCCCAACAAAACCCGGCTCGTTGCGCGAGGGGCCGTCCCGAACGCGATCTATCCTTCTTCTTCCGCGTCATCGGCGCGATCGCAGTTCCCATTGGCCGGCCGCGATGATGCCTGAATGCAAAGCCGTATCCGGTAGTTTCGCAGGACAGATCCGCACAATCGTACTTCCCACCGACCGCGGCGCGATCGTACAGGAATCCATCGCGCAACGAGCCAATCGAGGTTCTACGATGACATCACAGAAGGTCCCTCGTCGCTGTTGCTCCTCGGGCTGACAATGACATGTCACGCAGCAGCCGCCACGCATTCGCGACGTGCCGCGGTTCCGTACGCATGTTGCCGATGGCCAGGCGGAGCACGAAGCGGCCGTTGAGCTTCGTGTGCGAGAGATACGCGCTGCCGCTCGCGTTCACACGCTCGAGAATCGCCGCGTTCATGGCGTCGCGATCCACCTCGCTCGTACCAGCTGGTGCATAACGAAAGCACACGAGCGAGAACGGCACTGGCGCGACGCGCTCCCAATCCGGTTCTTCGTCCACCCAACTCGCGAACTCCTGCGCCATCGCCATCTGCTGTCGCAGGCGCGCCGCGAGGCCGTGAGCGCCGAACGCGCGAATCACCATCCACAGCTTGAGCGCGCGGAAGCGGCGGCCGAGCTGCACGCCGTAATCCATGAGGTTCACGACATCGCTCTGCTCGCGCGTGACGAGATACTCCGGCACGAGCGTGAACGCGCGCTTGAGGACGTCGGGGCGACGCGTGAACATCGCCGACAGATCGATCGGCGTGAACAGCCACTTGTGTGGGTTCACGACGAGGGAATCCGCGAGCTCCACGCCCGCGAGCACGTGACGCATCTCCGGCACCACCGCCGCGACGCCGCCGTACGAGCCGTCCACGTGCAGCCACATCGATTCGCGGGTGCATAACGCGGCGATTGCCGGCACCGGGTCGATGCTCGTCGTGCTCGTGGTTCCCACGGTCGCCACCGTCGCGAGTGGAAGATAGCCGCGCTCCCGATCGTCGCGCACCGCCGCCTCGAGCGCGTCGATCTTCATGCGAAACGTGTCGTCCGCGTCGATGTGCACGACGTTCTCGTGCCCGATCCCGAGCGTGATCGCCGCCTTGTCGACCGACGAATGTGCGTGCGACGACGTGTACACACGGAGCCTCGGCAGGTCAGTGCGGCCGGCCATTCCACGCTCGCGGATCTCGAGCTCCGGCTTCGCCTCTCGCGCCGCGGCCAGCGCCAGCAGCGTGGAGATCGACGCGGTGTCGTTGATCAGCCCGAACCATCCGTCCCTTAGCCCGAGCATCTGCCGCAGCCAGTCCAGCGTTCGCAGCTCGAGCTCCGTCGCACTCGGCGACGTCTTCCACAGCATCGCGTTCACGTTCAGCGCCGCGATGAGCATCTCGGCCAGGATACCCGGGGCCGATGCGGAGACCGAGAAGTACGCGAAGAAGCCGGGGTGGTTCCAGTGTGTCACGCCAGGGACGATCAGCCGCTCGAAGTCGTCGAGTACGGCCTCGAGCGACTCCGGCTCCGCGGGCGGTTCGAGGGGAAGCCTCGCCGTGATGTCGCCTGGTGCGACGCGCGCGAGCACCGGAAAGCGCTCCGGGTTCTCGAGGTAGTCCGCGATCCACCGGATGACGCGACGCGCCTGCGCATGGAACTCGTCAGGCGGAATGTCGCCGAGGAACGGCGTGTCGTGGTCGGTCGAAGTCAGCGGCTCGAGCATGACGTTAGGCGCGATCGGTGGCGGGGACGTCATCGGCGGGCGTGAGGACGGAGTCCGGAACGGAGTACGGTGTGCCATCCGCGCGAACCCGCTTCACGCGCTCGTCCCTGGCGGGCAGTGGCGTGCGCCCTTCAGCGAACGTGATCAGCGCGACGCCCGCGACTATGATGACAGCCGAGACGATCATTCGCGAGCTGATCGCTTCGCCTGCCAGCAACCAGCCAAGGATCACCGCAACGACCGGGTTCACGTACGCATACGTCGCCACGCGGGCCGGCGTCGAGACGCGCAGCAGATAGACGAACGCCGTGAATGCGATGAGCGACCCGAAGACGAGCAGATACGCCCACGCGAGGATCGACCGCATCGAGACGTCCGCGAGGTGGAACGTCGCGAACTCACCGCGGATGACGCCGATGATGCCCACGAACACCCCGCCTACGAGCATCTGGTATCCTGTCATCACCAGCCCCGACGACGGACGTGGCGCATAACGCGAGTAGATCGAGCCGCTCGACCATGCCAGGCAGCCAGCCACGACCGTGCCGGCGCCGATCAGGTCGATGCCACCCCCGCCACCGAACGATCCCGGGCCAACGAGCGCGACGACGCCGCCGAGTCCGATCAGGAGTCCGATCGCGACGAGCAGCGTCGGCTTCTTCCCGTGAGGACGCGCCCACTCGAGGATCACCATGAAGAGCGGCGTCATCGCCACGAGTAGCGCGGCGATGCCGGACGGAATCCGCGATTCGGCCACGCCAACGAGCGAGTTCGCGAGCATCAGCAGCGAGCCGACGATCGCCGCGGTCCGAAACTGCGGAGCCGTTGGATTCGGAGCGTTGCGCACCTTCGCGATGACGAGGAGAATCGCTCCCGCGAGCGTGAAGCGCACGCACGATAGCAGGAACGGCGGAATTGTCTCGATCGCGAAACGGATACCGACATAGGTCGAACCCCAGATCAGGTAGACCGCGACGAATGCCGCGATCACCCAACTACGACGCGCGTTCATCGCCACCGGAAGAGTCTCAATGCCAGTGTGAAGCAGACCACCAGCCACGTCGCGATGATCGCGATCTCGTGGCCCACGACGTTCCAGGAGGCGCCCTGCAGCATGTTGGCGCGCAGCGCGTCGTTCACGGCGGTGAGGGGAAGCGCCTGAATGAACGGCTGCGCGACTTTCGGAAAGTTGCCTGACGAGAAGAAGACGCCGGAGAACACCCACATCGGCATCATGACGAGATTCATGAGGCCGGACGCGCCCTCGACCGTGCGGGCGCGCGACGCGACCAGCAATCCCATTCCGCCGAATGCGAGTGACGACAGCACGCAGATCGCGACGAGTTGGATGAACGACCCCCGGAGCGGCACGCCGAACACCAGCGTGCCGAAGCCGATGAGGGTCGCGACCTCGATCACGAGCAACGACAGTCGGAAGATGAGAAAGGACGCGAGGTACTGCGCGCGCGACATCGGCGTCGAGATGAGTCGCTTCAGCAGCTTCTTCTTTCGCGCGTCGACGATGGCGAAGCCGATACCCCAGATGCCGCTTCCCATGAGATTCATGCCGAGCAGCCCTGGCACGACGAAGTCGATGTAGCGCGACCCACGCTCGCTCACGCGCGTGTCGGTCGTGCGCACCGGATCTTGCTGACCTCCAGCATGTTGTACGGCGCGATCGACGATGAGCCGCGCCGTGCGGGACTCGGGTCGCGCCTCGTCGAATCGATACTCGACGCCGCCATCCGCACGCGGTATGACAACGAGTGCCACTCGACCAGTCCGCAGCGCTGCGGTTGCCGCCGTGTCGTCGAGCACGTCGACAGTGACGTTAGGTGCCGTCTTCAACGAGTCCACTACGGCATTATTCGCGGCGCTCGAGACAACGGCAATGTGCGATGCCTCAGCGGGCCTATTGCGAAACGCGATACCGAGTCCCGCGGCCAGCAGGATGGGAAAGATGAACACCCAGAACACCGCCTCGGGCTCGCGATAGAATTCGCGAAAGCGCGACAGCGTGAGCTGGACGATCGCGGGTGTGTTGCCAGCGGTGTTCTTCGGGCGGGTCGCTCGATCAACCATCCGATCAGACGTCATCGCGCAGACTCCTCCCCGTCAGCGTGACGAAGACATCCTCGAGTGTCGGTGAGTGCGTGCTCAACTCTGTGAGCGGCAACGCGCGTTCGGTGAGTTCGGCAAGTAGGAGCGGAATGGTCTCGTGCGCGGCGCCGACCTGCAGTGCCCAGCGTCCACCGGAACGTCTCGCTGACTTCACACCGGCGAGCGAGAGCAGCGTCCGCTCATCGATGTCCTGCGATCCATCGACGCCGAACTCGACGACATGCCCAGCGCCGAGCGACGCGATGAGCTCGCGAGGTGTGCCGAGCGAGATGACGCGACCATGATCGACGATGGCGACGCGATCACACAAACGCTCGGCCTCGTCCATGTAGTGCGTGGTGAGCACTGTCGTGCCGCCCTCGTTGCGAAAAGCATCGATGATGTCCCAGAGCTGTCGCCGCGATTGCGGATCGAGTCCGGTCGTCGGCTCGTCGAGAAAGAGCAGATCTGGATCACCGACGAGCGCGCAGGCGACAGCGAGGCGCTGCTTCTGTCCGCCGGAGAGCGTCCCGACGCGCGCTTTTCGTTTTTCGTCGAGCTGTACGAGCCCGATCACTTCGTCCACGGTGCGACCGGCGGGGTAGAACGAGCGAAACAGCCGCACGGTCTCTTCGACGGTGAGTTTCTCGGAGAGCTGCGTTTCCTGCAGCTGAATTCCTAGCCGCGATCGCAGCGAGTTGCCGTCGCGTGCCCATTGCATGCCGAACACTTCGACCACTCCGGCATCAGGCGCGAGCAGTCCTTCGCAAATCTCGATGGTGGTGGTCTTGCCGGCGCCGTTCGGGCCGAGGAGTCCGAAGCACTCTCCAGCGCGAACCTCGAGATCGAGTGCTTCGACGGCCACGACATCGGCGTAGGCCTTTCGCAGACCACGGACTGCGAGGGCGGGGGTGGGCGCGGGCATCGGCGCAATCTAAATGGCCGAGGAACAGGGACTGGGGACTGGGGACTGGGGACTGAAGAACTGCGGCTGGTTGCTGGGTGGGCGTGCTGGTTGCTGGGTGACGCTGAGTGCCGCTGCGCGCAGCGCGTGGGTGACCGGGCGGTATTGGCAGCAGCGGGCAGCGTGCGGCCGCAGCATGCAGCCGTCGGCAGATGTCCCCAGCGTGCAGCCCCAGTCCCTAGTCCCCAGTCCTCAGTCCCCAGCTCTGGCTCAGCGCCTCGTAGTCAGCGCCTTCAACGCAGCCGACGAATTCCGCTCCTTGAGTCCCGCCGCCCACAGGTCGCCCACCCGGGCGAAGCGGGCTGCCACTGTCTCGACCGTGAAGTCCGCAGGATCCAGCCGCGGGGTCAGCTCGCTCCACTCGAGAGGCGTCGAGACCGTCGCGCCTGGCCGCGCGCGTACCGCGTATGCCGCCGCCACCGACTTGCCGAGGACGTTCTGCAGGTAGTCGACATAGACCGTGGACTTCGGCCGCGCTGCGACCCCGCGCTCGACCGTCGCCTCCTTCGGATGCGCCTGTGCCACTCGCGTGGCCACGATCTGCGCGACGAGCAGCGCCGACTCGTTGCTCGTGCGCGGTGGCAGCGGAAGAAAAATGTGAAGGCCGCTCGCACCTGACGTCTTGATCGCCGCGCGGAGCCCCAGCTGGTCGAGCTCCTCCTTCACCCACGTTGCGACCTCCACCACGCGCTCGAACTTCGCACGCGGTCCCGGGTCCAGATCGATGACCGACCAGTCCGCGAAGTCGAGCGACTGCACGCGCGCGTGCCATGGGTCCACCGAGATCGTGCCGAGCTGCACCTGGTACAGCAGCGTCGCGAGCGAGCCGCCGACGAGGCGCTCCACCCGATCGCCGTCGGCGTCCTCGATCGTCTCTACGCGGACGCCGGCTGGCGGATGCTCTGGCGCTTTCTGCTGGTAGAACGCTTCACCGTTGATGCCGTCCGGGAACCGCTTGAGCACGATCGGGCGGTCGGCCATGACCGGAAGAATGAACGGCGCGACCCGCACGTAGTGGCGAAGCACGTCACCCTTCGTGAACCCGCCGGCGCGGCCCGGGAACCAGACCTTGCCGAGGCTCGACAGCTTGAGGGAGACGCCCCTCGACAGCGTTAGGCGTGCATCGCGTCCCTCGCGCTCCGCAGCTTCGAGCTCACCCTCGAGCGATGACACGTCGCCGCGGACCGTCTGCTTCTTCGCAGGGAGTTTCGTCGCGGCTTTCGTCGAAGGCCGTTTCGCGCCGGTCTTCGTCGCCGTCTTCCTCGCGGTCTTCGCGCTCGCGGCGGCGCCAACGCGCCGTCGCGTGGCAGCGCCTCTCTGAACGCTCGTCGCTTCGCGCCCAACCTCGCGCGCGTTCTTGTCATCGCGAACACCCAGGAAGATCGGCGTTCGCAGTCGGTCATCATCCGTCCACTCGTTGAACTTCACTTCGACCACGACCTCCGGTCGCACCCAGTGCGCTTTCTCGTTCGTCCGCACGGTCGTCGAGAACGGCGACGACTTTCGCTCGAGCCGACGCAGGCGACGCGCCATGTCCGCAAGGCTCTCGCGGTTGAACCCGCCGCCGGTGTGTCCGACGTACACGAGATCGTCGCCGTCGAAGTAGCCGAGGAGCACGGCGCCGATGTGCTCGCGCGTGTTGCGGGGCTCGGTGTAGCCGCCGACCACGAACTCCTGACGGAACTCGATCTTGAGCTTGAGCCAATCGCGTGAGCGCGCGCCGGGTTGATACACGGACGTCGTGCGCTTCGCGATGATGCCTTCCCAGTCGTTCTTGCGTGCGCGAGCGAGCAGCTTCTCGCCATTGCCCGGCCCCGTTTCCCCGAGTCGCAAAGCGTTAGGCGGATTGGTGCCGATGAAACGCTCGAGTCGTTTCCGGCGCACCGTCCAGGGCTCGTCGACGATGACGTCCGTCCCGTCCACGAGGAGATCGAACGCGATGAGCGCCGATGGCGCACTCGTCCGCTGCCCGGAAATGTGCTCGGTGTCCTTGAGGTGCATGCGCCCCTGCAGTGCCTGGAAGCGTGCCGGCGCATCGCCTTCGAGGGCGACGATCTCGCCGTCGAGCACGAACGGGCGCTTGCGCCGCTGCGCGAGGGTGCGCACGGCCGCCGTGACCTCGGGGAACTGTGCCGACTTGTCGTTGCCGTTGCGCGTGACGAGCCTAACGCCAGAGCCGGATGCGAAGGCCAGCACGCGGACGCCATCGTATTTCGGCTCGAACGTCCACTGGTCGCCCGTGGGGATCTCGGTTCCGATCGACGCCATCATCGGCGTGATGCTGGACACCGAGCGCGGTGTGCGCGGTGCTCGCGCTGGCGTCACCTTGGGTTCGGGCTTCGCCTTGGCGCGCTTCACGCCGGCGGCTGACGCTGCGGCCTTTTTCTTCGCCCGCTTGCCGTTCGCGATCTCATCCATCGTGCGTCCCGTAGCGACCGACGTGTCGATCGCGGTGATGTCCCACTCCGCGACGGCGTAGTCATCGCGGTGTTTGATCAGAAGCCATTGTGGCTTCCGTTCGCCCTTGCCCTTCATGCGAACGAGCGCGAACGATCCGCGCAGCCGCTCGCCGTTCATCGTGAGCTTCATGTCGCCGCGCTCGTACCCGCGGCGCAACGCGTCGACGCCGCCCTCCTCGGCATCATACGTCCCGCGGTCCCACAGCATCACGGTGCCGCCACCGTACTGCCCCGCCGGGATCGTGCCTTCGAACGTGTTGTACTCGATCGGGTGATCCTCGACTTCCATCGCGAGCCGTCGCTGTGTGGGGTCGAGCGACGGGCCCTTCGGCACCGCCCAACTCTTCATGACGCCGTCCAGCTCCAAGCGGAAATCGTAGTGCAGATGGCTTGCCGCGTGTTTCTGGATGACGAACCGCAGCGGTCGCGCGGGCGACGATGCCTTTGTGCTCGAGGGGCCCGAGGAGCGCGTTGCGCCCTCGGGCTCCTCGGTCCGTTCGAAGTCGCGCTTCGCGCGGTACTCCTCGAGCATCGCGGTCCGTCTCGCTGCCGGCTTCGATCGTGTCGTCACTCGTGTCCCTCCCCCTCCATGCTCCTATGCCGTTTTCTTCTGACGGCTCCTCGTACCGGCAGCGCGTGGGGTCTTCGCCACGCGCTTCTTCCCGCCGCCCGCTCCCTTCGCCGCGCGCCCCTCGGCCAGACTCGCCTGGAGTCGCGACATGAGATCCAGCACTTTCGAATCCTCGTCCTCGTTATCCATCGGCTCCGTGGCCGTCACCTTCTTCCCCTTCATCTTCGTGCGGATGAGCTTCATCAGGTTCGAGCGGTAGTCGTCCGTGTAGCGCGACGCATCGAACGGCTCGGCCAGATTCTGTACGAGCTGCGTCGCCATGGTGAGCTCCTGCTCGCGGAGGGCGTCGCTGCCCGGAAACGAGTATTCACCGATGTCCACGAGCTCGTTCGCGAACCGCATGAGCTCGATGACCAGCGCTTGACCGACCACGCGCACACCGGCCAGATGCTGCGTCCGGCGGATGATGACCTTGCCGACGCCGACGACGTTCGACTGCCGCATCGCCTCGCGCAGCAGGGCATAGGGCTTGTCGCCGCCCTTCGAGGGCACGAGGTAGTAGGGGGTTTCGAAGAATCTCGGGTCGATCTCGTCTTCGCGCACGAAGTCGATGATGTCGATGGTCTTGGAAGTATCGAGCGCGGCTTTCTTGAAGTCATCGTCGGTGAGCACGACGTATTTGCCTTTCTCGTACTCGTAGCCCTTCACGATCTCGCTCCAGGGAACAGGCGAGCCGTCGGCCTGGCAGACCCGCTCGTACTTGATCGGCGACAGATCTTCCGAGTGCAACTGCCGGAAATGGATCTGGTCGGCACGAACGGCGGGCTTCATCTCGACGGGAACGTGTACCAGTCCGAAGGTCAGTGATCCTTTCCAAATCGACGCCATCGCTCGGACCTGTGGTTGAGGGTGGTGCAACGGGTACAGCGACATGCAGCGCGACGGTGAACGGTCGCGAAAGTAAGCAAGCCCAATGCCGCGTGTGGAAAGCAGTATTTGTGATCCAGGCGAATAGTGTCCGAAGTCGACCGACTCACCCGTAACGTCCCGGCCAGCGCCCTCATCGACGCTGCTGCTGACCGCGGTGTCATCGACGCCGAGCAGCGAACCGCGCTGCACGCGCTCGCCGTCGAGCTGGCGACCGTGGTGCCTAACGCGGCGATAGCCGCCGGCGCGACGATCGGTCGGGAGGCACGCCGCGGCTTCAACGCCATCACCATCGCCTACTCGCTGGGCGCACTGCTCGTGTTGTTCGCCCTCGGCTGGTTGCTCGCCGACCGGTGGACCGCGCTCGGACCCGGCGGCGTGCTCGGCGTGTCGGTGCTGTATGCGGCGGCGTTCGCGGGTGCCGCCACATTGCTCCGCCGTCGTGGGTTCGAGCTTGCTGGTGGGATCGCTGCTGTGCTCGCCGTTGCGATGACGCCCGTTTGGGGCTGGGCGGTGCTCCGCCTTACCGGTGAATGGCCCGATCCGCTCGCGTGGGACAACGCGCTCGCGCGGTACGATCCCTACATGGCATCGCGCGCCATCATCATCGAGCTCGCCACCATCGGCGTCGCGCTCGCCACGATCCGCCGCGTGCCGTTCTTCGGGCTGGCGGCTCCCTTGGGCCTCGCGCTCGTCGGCGTGATGCTGCATCTGGGCCGGGCGTTAGGCGACCCGCGCCTGTCGTGGTATGTGGGCCCGTATTACCAGTGTGTGATCGCGTGCACGCTGTTCGCCATCGCCTACGCAGTGAATCGACGCCAACGACCTGACGAGGACTACGCCGTCTGGTTCTACATCGCCGGCTCGATCACGCTGGGCGTCGGCTACACGCAGGTCTGGTCATCGATCGGCGCCTGGCGACACGCGATGCCGCTCGTCGCCGCGGCGCTCGTCGTTGCGTCACTCTATCTTCGACGACGCGTGCTGCTCCTCGCCGGCGGCGCCGCGGCGTTCGGGTACCTCGGCTACCTCGCATTCGACGTCTTCCGTCGCGTCATCGCACTGCCGGTCGCGCTCGCAACGCTCGGCCTCCTCGTGATCGTGGCCACCGTCTGGATGCAGCGGCGTTTTCCCGCACTCGTGGAACGCGTGAATCGCGATGACGACGGCCGAGCCAGGGTGTTGCCTACGGGTCCGATCGCCGTGCTCGGGCCGCTCGCGATCGCGCTGACTGCGATGCTCTTCGCCCTGGGCGAGGCGAAGGAGCGCACGGCGGAGCGGGATTGGCAGGCGTCGATATGGCGGCGGCGAATCAAGCACGAGGCCATCATGCGAAAGAAGACCCCTCCCGCGGTCGATACGGTCCGTGGCGCGCCCGCGGGTACGCCCCGCAGCTAGTGCCTCCGGAACACTCACGGGCATGGGGGTATCGAAACCACCCTGTGAACGGTGACGTAAAGGCAGGCGCCGCCCCCACTCTCGGAGCTTCGATGTTTTCGGTTGTCCTGGCGCTCGCCCTCGCATTCGATCAACAAGTCACGGTTCGCGTCGGCGCGAAATCCGACACAACGGAGCGGTCTCGAGCCGCTCTCGATACGATCGACCACGGGAAGCGACCCGAGCGAAAGCGCATTCCCGTGACACCGGAGCTGGAGCAATCTGCCTTCCGCGACCCGGGTGCGCGGACGCTCCTCCTCAAGGCACGCGAGGCTCGCATGCGTCAGGACTCGGCGCTCCTGTCCTACGATGCCACGGCCTACCAGCGAATGTCCGCCGGCCTCGGGTTTCGAACGTTCGGTCGCGACCGACTGCTGTTCCGCACCGAGAACGCCTCACGCGTTCGATGGTCGCGCGACGGCGGCACGTGGGTGGACCTGAAGGGCGCCCGCACGGCGATGCCCATGGTCAAAGGCGCGGACGCGGATGTCGATTACCACGAGATGTCACCGATCCCGTATTACCCCGGCCGCGATGCACTCTGGATTGGCTCCGGAGTCTCGAAGGCCGAGGTGGATCCGGAAGAGCTGATCCATCCAATCGCGATCGGGTCGGAGGCGTACTACCGTTTCGCGACGGGCGATTCCATCACGTTCACGCTGTCCGACGGTAAGAAGATCGCGCTGCGCGAGCTTCGGGTCGAGCCGCGTCGTCCGAACTGGCGCCTGTCAGTTGGATCGTTCTGGTTCGACGTGAGCAGCGGGCAGCTCGTACGTGCCGCCTATCGCATGTCGGTCGAGATGGACATTTGGCAGGTCGCGAAGGAAGAAGCTGACGCCGACGGCGACGAGGACGACGTGCCCGT
>Ga0070670_100003466_pt1 | contig 13101 bp, 7 predicted proteins | sample KBSS63metaG_FD_64665 | JGI IMG/M metagenome (GOLD analysis project Ga0070670, IMG submission 64665) | Switchgrass rhizosphere microbial communities from Kellogg Biological Station, Michigan, USA - KBS S6-3 metaG | ecosystem: Host-associated > Plants > Roots > Rhizosphere > Soil ... | reverse complement strand
CATGCCGCCCACCCAGCGCAGGTACTGCTCGGGAATGGGCTTGTCGAGCCCGTATTCCTGCTTCAGGAACGCGATCTTCTGCGGATCGACGGACTCGCCTTGCGCCTGCAGCTCGGCGATGTAGCTCTCGAGGTAGTTACCGGGAGGAAGCTGGATGATCGTGAAGACGATGATGCTGATCGCGATCATCGTCGGGATCATCAGCAGCAGCCGCTTGATGATGTAGCGCAGCATCATCAGCGTGACTCCTGCGGCTCGAGCCAAAATGTGTCCGGGTGGTACATCCCGAAATACGAGCCGGGATCCCAGCTGTACAGCCCCTTGGCGGGCACATTGTGCAGCTTGTTCCTGGCCACGATGGGTTGCAGCGCCTGCGAGACGATGCCGATCGTGAAAATCTGCTGCGCGTGGATCTCGAGCATCCGGGTCCAGATCTGCTCACGCTCGCTCGGGGTTCCCGACTTGCGCCACGCTTCATAGAGCTCCACGAGCTCCTTCGCCTCGGGCGAGGCGGGTGCTTCGCCGCCCTTGTGGTTGTTCTCGTAATACTGGCCCCACATCGGCCACTGCAGCTGCTCCTGCGTGGTTGGTGCGAGCTCGTTCGGGCTCATTTCGGACGTCGGAATGCCGTTGTTGAGCCCGGACCAGATCGTCATCATCGACTTGCCGGAATACACGCGCTTGCGAAACACTTCACGCACCGACGGCCGCGAGAAGAGCGCGATGCCGAGCTTGCGCCAGCTGTCGCGCACGAGCTCGAGCACGTCGGTTTCCTCGGTGCTCTCCCCGGCGGTGTCGATAATGATCTCCATCGGCCGGCCATCCGGCAGCAGGCGCAGGCCTTCCTTGTTGCGCTGCTTCAGGCCGAGCTCGTCCAGCAGGGCGTTGCCCGCCTTGACGTCGTATTTCGACCAGGCGCCGCGGAATTCGGGCTTGAAGAGCGGGCTTCGCTCGAGCACCGTGTTGGCCGACTCCTTGGCGAGGCCGAAGTAGACGACCTCGTTGACCTCGTGCCGGTTGACGCCGAGCGATAACGCGCGGCGGAAGCGAACATCGCGCATCAGCGTGCGCCACGCCGGATCGTCGACGTTCAGGTTCGGATAGAGCGCGATCTGAGAGCCGATTCCCTTCTCCCACAGCAGCACCCGGTACTCGTTGCGCTTCGCGTTCTCCTTGAGGAACGTGTAATTGTCGAAGCGGAGATCGCGCGCCTGCAGGTCGACGTCGCCGGTGCCGGCCTTGGCCGGGATCAGCTTGCCGTCGGTGATGTTGACGATGACGCGGTCGATGTAAGGAAGCTGCCGGCCCGCTCGGTCGACACGATGGAAGTACGGGTTGCGCACGAGCACGAACCGCGTCGAAGGGAGCGGCGTCGTGTTGATCCACGGCTCGAGCGTCGGCAGGTCGGGGTTGTCGAAGCGGAATTGCTCGTCCTTCTTCTGGTGATAGCCCGCCCAGCTGCGCGCGCCCGCTTCCTTCGCCTGCGCCGTCGCCTTGTCGGCGCCGATGTACTTCGCATGGAACTGTCGCAGGTAGTGCGCGGGGCGATAGATGTAGAGCGGGCTCGGGCCGGCCAGCGCCGGCAGGAACTGGGGATTCGGATCCTCCCACGTAAAGCGGACGGCGGTCTCGCTCAGCACCTCGAACTTCGGCCCCTGGTCGCGCACCTTGAGCACTTGCGGAAGGCCGAAGGGCGAGAGATCGGGATTGTTGGCGACGTCCTCCCAGAAATAGCGGAAGTCCGCCGACGTGAACGGGTGGCCGTCCGACCACTTGTGGCCGGGACGAAGGTGCAGCGTGAAGACGCGGCTGTCGATGTTGTCGACGCGCTCGAGAACGTCCGGCACGAGCTTCAGCGACTCGTCGTAGCCGACGAGGCGCGAATAGCCGTAGACGACCATCATGCGGATGTCACGGTCCTTCGCGAGCAGGGTCCGCAGGTCGCCGCCGTAACGGCCGAGCTCCCAATCGCCGCGGGTGATGTCGACGACGAGGGGGTTCTGCGGCAGCCGCTTCGCGACGGGCGGCAGCTTGCCGGCCTCGATATCCGCCTTGAAGTACGGCGGCTCTTCCGCCGCCACGGCAGGGCCCGCGCACCACGCGATGCCGATGATGAGCGCGAGAAATGCGAAGAGCCGAATCATGCCGACAGCCTTTCGTCGTGTTTGCCGGTCTGCATGCGCACGCGATGGCCGTCGCCCACGTCGACCAGCTCACCGGCGCTTTCGTCGGTCCACGTGTACGGCGGGCGCCATTCCTGCGGCGACCGCGCGGCACCGTCGAGCACCGCGGCGAGGTCCAGCTTGCGCTTCAAGTCGGCGTAGGGCACGGCAGCGAGCAGCCCGAGAGTGTAGGGATGCAGCGGATTCTTGAACAGCACTTCGCGCGGCGCGATCTCGACGATTCGTCCCCGGCACATCACGGCGATCTCGTCGGCAATGTAGTCGACGACGGCGAGATTGTGCGAGATGAAGAGATAAGTGAGACCGAGCTCGGCCTGCAGGTCCTTGAGGAGGTTCAGGATCTGTGCCTGGATCGAGACGTCGAGCGCCGACACCGGCTCGTCGCACAGCACGAGGTCAGGCTTCAGCGCGAGCGCGCGGGCAATGCCGATTCGCTGCCGCTGGCCGCCGGAAAAGCTGTGCGGATACCGGTTGAGGAAGCGCGGGTCGAGGCCGACAAGGCGCATCAGCTCCTTCGCCATTTCGGCGCGGTAGTCGGCATCGCCGACCTCGTGTATCACCAACGGCTCGCGCAAGATGTCGAATACCGTCATTCGCGGCGACAGCGAGCCGAAGGGGTCCTGGAAGATGTATTGCACGCGGCGCCGGAACCGCATCAGCGTTTCCCGGTCTGCCTGGACCACGTCGACCATTGTGCCGCGGTCGTTGTACAGCACCTGGCCGCTGTCGGGCTCGAGCGCGCGCATGATCACTTTGGACAGCGTCGTCTTGCCGCAACCGCTTTCGCCGACGAGGCCGAAGCACTCGCCGCGCGGAATGGAGAAGCTCACGTCGTCGACCGCACGGAACGGCGGCGCTTTGCGCTGGCCGAAAAGGCCGCTGCTGCGCTGTTCGAACGTCTTGGTCACATGGCGCACGTCGAGGTGCGTCGGCGGTGCATCCGCCGGCCACGGCTCGAGCTTCTGCACGAGCGCGCCGGCATCGTGGTCGATCGGGCGCACGGGAACAAGGCGCTCGCCCGGCTTCATGTCGAAGTGCGGGACGGCCTGCAACAGCGCCCGCAAGTACGGGTGCGCAGGCCGCTCGTAAAGGGCAGCGACCGGCCCTTGCTCCATGACGCGGCCCTCGTAGAGCACGACCACCTCTTCCGCCAGATTCGCCACGACACCGAGGTCGTGGGTGATGATGAGGACGGCCATGCCGAGCTCCGCCTGCAGCTCCTTCACGAGGGCGAGGATCTGCGCCTGGATCGTCACGTCGAGCGCGGTCGTCGGCTCGTCGGCGATCAGCAACGACGGCCGGCAAACGAGCGCCATCGCGATCATCGCCCGTTGCCGCAAGCCGCCCGACAGCTCGAACGGGTACATCTTGAGCGCGCCCTTCGGGTTGGGAAAGCCGACGAGGCGCAGCATTTCCGCGGTGCGCTCCATTCCCTCCCTGCGGTTCACGCGATGGTGCAGGAACAAGGGCTCGCTGACCTGGTCGCCGATCGTGTGCAGCGGCGACAGCGACACCATGGGCTCCTGGAAGATCATCGAGATGTGGCGCCCGCGAATGCGACGAAGCGCGATCCCGTCGGGCTTCAACTTCGTGATGTCGCGCGGCGGCTTCTTGCTGCCGGGCGCCGTGAACAGGATCTTGCCGCCCGAGATCCGTGCCGTTTTCGGCAGGATGCCCATCATGGCCTGGGCCGTCACCGACTTGCCCGAGCCGGATTCGCCGACGAGCGCAACGGTCGAGCCGGGACGGATGTGAAACGAAATGCCCTTGAGCGCAGGCACCATCGTGCCGCGATTGTCGAACTCGACAGAAAGATCCTGAACCTCGATCAGGTCGACGGACAAAGTGTTCTCTCCCCCAAGCGGCCTTCTATCGGGAACCCGTTGGGCTCCCGGCAGGCTCCAGGCCGCGCGGCGGCACTCAGGACCTGATCAGCCAGCAATTTACCCCTCAAGGATGCCCGTACTCGGCGGCGCCGTCGAGTCCCCCGCGCCGTTTCATCCGGACCTAGGTGGCCACCGCGTCGGGAGGCCACAGCCGGAATGCCTGCACCGGATGCGAATATCCCTTGAGGCTGAGCGGCGCCAGCGTGTCCACGCGCATCGCGTCGTCGAGCGCCGCGCGCACCTTGCGATCGATCAGCACTTCTCCGGGGCTCGCCTTGTTGCACAGTCGCTGCGCGAGGTTCACGACGGTGCCGATCGCGGTGTAATCGACGCGCCCTTCGTAGCCGAATGCGCCGAGCGTCGCGAAGCCCTGCGCAATGCCGATGCCGAGGTCGAGGTCGAAGCCGAGCTTTGCCCATTGCGCCTTCAACGATCGGAAGCGCTCCTGCATTGCGAGCGCCATCGTGGTCGCGCGGCGCGCCGAATCCGGCACGGGCAGAGGATCGTTGAAGAAAATCAGGATGCCGTCGCCGGCGAAGCGATCGACGGTGCCGCCTTGCTCGGCGACAAGCGCGCCCATCGCGGCGTGGTACGCCTTCAGCACCGATTCCACTTCCTCCGGTTCGGCGCTGTCGGTGAACGCCGTGAAGCCCCGCAGGTCGACGAACACGTAGCAGATCTCCCGCCGGTGCGGCGCGAGGATCGACGGGCCGCCCGACGACAGGATCGCGTCGGCCACGGCGGGCGAGAAAAAGCGCTTCAGCTCGCTCATTACCTGCAGCTCGCGAACCTGCAGGGCGACGCGCTCCTCGAGCTTCTGGTTCCACTCGGAGATCGCGGCCGCCTGCAGCTTCACCTCGTCCTGCAACGATTTGATGCGCAGCAGCGACCGCACGCGCGCGAAGAGCTCGGCCTGGTTGATCGGCTTGGGAAGAAAATCGTCGGCGCCCGCTTCGATGCCCTTGACACGCTCCTCGTGCGGATCGAGCGAGGTCACGAGCACGACGGGCAGAAGGGCGGTCTTCGGGTCGGCCCGCAACTGCCGGCAGACATCGTAACCCGAGAGCCCGGGCATCATCACGTCGAGCAGGATGAGATCGGGCGAATCGGCCGCGACCTTCGCGAGCGCTTCCTCGCCATTGACCGCCGTGGTCACGCTGTAGCCCTTGACCGCCAGCAGGTCCGCCAGCAGCTTGACGTTGTGCGGCGTGTCGTCCACAACGAGCACTTTCGCGGCAACGGTCATGGAAGTACCTTCCGCGCGTTGCGCTGCGGGGTAAGTCGCGCTCGGGAGCGGCTCATCGGACAACCCTCGCCCTCATGCCTGATTCCGCTGCAGCATCGAGCGCACGGTGTCGAGGAACTCCTTCAGGTTGATTGGCTTGCCGATGTAGCCGTCGAACCCCGCTTCCGTGATCTTCTTCCTGTCCCCCTGCATCACCGATGCCGTGACCGCGATCGCCGGAATCAGCGCCGTCCGCGGGTCGGCGCGAAGCTGCCCCAGGGCCTCGATGCCGTTGATGCCCGGCAGCTGGATGTCCATGAGGATGAGATCGGGCGTGCGCTCCGCCGCGAGGCGCACGCCTTCCTCGCCGGTGACGGCCTCCAGCGTGGCATAGCCCTTCGCCTGCAGCACGTCGCGAACGAGCTTCATGTTCTTTTCATTGTCTTCGACGATCAGTATCAGGCTCATGGTGTCGCTCTCATCGCCTTTGCGGCAGGGTGAACGTGAAGGTGGAACCCTTGCCCGGCTCGCTTTGCAGCGAGATGCGCCCGCCGTGCAATTCGACGAACTTGCGGGTGAGGGCGAGCCCGAGTCCGGTCCCTTCCTGCTTGTTCGTGTAGTTGCGGCCCACCTGGCGGAACTCTTCGAACACCGCCTCCTGATCCTCTCGCGCGACACCGATGCCGGTATCGTGCACCGCTACGACGACATTATCGCCGTCGTGGCGCGCTGTCACCTCGATGCGACCGCCGTCGGGGGTGAACTTCACGGCGTTGGACAGCAGGTTTAGCAGGATCTGCTTGAACTTGCGCTCGTCGGCGACGATCTCGCCCAGCTCGGCGCTCACGTCCTGCGACAGCGCGATCCCGTGCTTCTGCGCCCGCTCGCGGACCAGCGTCATTGCGTTGCCGATGGCGTTCGGCAGATCGAAGCTCGAGGGCTCGAGTTCCATGCGGCCGGCCTCCACCTTCGACAGGTCGAGGATGTCGTTGATGAGCTGCAGCAAATGCCTGCCGGACGAGTGAATGTCCTTCAGGTAGTCGTCCTGCTTTGCATTGAGCTCGCCGAACAGCCGCTCGAGCAGCACCTCGGAGAAGCCGATGATCGCGTTGAGCGGGGTGCGGAGCTCGTGCGACATGTTGGCCAGGAACTCGGATTTGTGCCGATTGGCCGTCTCGAGCTGCCGGCCCTTGTCCTGTATCTCGCGAAACAGGCGCGCGTTCTGAATCGCGATCACGGCCTGATCGGCGAAAGTGCGGAGGAGGGCGATGTCCTTGTCGGAAAACGGCCCCGCGTGATCCCGGCCTACAAGGATGGCGCCCATGCCTTTGCCTTCCCACAGCATCGGTGCGGCGATGGCCGCCTTGATGCCCTGAATCCGCCAGCCCCGGCGAGCGAGTTCCGGCACGGTCGGGTCGCCGTCGACGTCCGCGTGGTGCACGACGGAGCGGCGCAGTATCGCGGTCCCCGTCGCGCTGCGTTCGTCGGGAGCGAAGGGAAAGACCTCCTCGATCTCGCCTCTGGCCGGTCCGTGGTGCGCGGCGAGGTGAACAAGCCCGTCGTCGCCGACCAGGTTGATCTGCACCAGCTGTCCGGCGAAGAGCCGCTCGCAACTCGCGACGATCCGCTCGAACACGGGCGTCGTGTCGGCGATCGAGCTGCTGATGGCGGCGAGCACCTCGCCGGAGGCGCGCTGCTGATCGAGCGCCTCCTTGGTTTCGTTGAACAGGCGAACGTTCTCGAGGGCGATGGCCGCCTGGTCGCCGAAGGTGCGCAGCAGCGCGATCTCCTGCTCGCTGAATGCACGCACTTCCTGCCGCCGCAGCACGATCGTGCCGAACGGCTTCCCGTCCCGCAGCAGCGGCGTCACGACCACAGTGCGGTGACCGAGCTCCGCGGCGATGTCGCTGCTCATCGGATAGTCCGCTGCGGCCGCCAGAAGATCGGGCACCTGAATCGTCCGCTCCTCGAGCACCGCACGTCCCGACAGCGATTCGTGGTTGATGGCGAGAGCATCGACGTTGCGCACGAGGTCGGGCGTCGGGCCTTTGGAGGCGAGCAGGCGCAGCATGTCGCCGTGGATCAGATACATCGTCGCTGCGGACGCGTCGCACAGCTTCGCCGCGCGTTCGGCGATGGCCTCGAGTACCGGCTGCACATCGGTCGGCGAGCTCGAGATGACGCGCAGGATCTCGCTGATCGCCGTCTGCTGTCGGAGCGCCTCGTTCGTCTCCTTGAACAGCCGCACGTTTTCGATCGCGATCACCGCCTGGTCGGCGAACGTCTGCAGCAGCTTGACCTGCTTGTCCGGGAACGGGCCCGGTTGCTCGCGGCACACGGCGATCACTCCGATGACCTGTCCTTCGCGCAGCATCGGCACGCCGAGGTTGGCCCGGTAGCCCGCCTGCAGCGTGACCTCTTTCAGCGCATACTCGGCGTCGAGCGTGACGTCGGGGATCTGCACCGGTGCGCGTTCCATCACGACCCGGGCGGTCACGGCGCCGCGCCCGGGCTTCATCGGGAAGCGCGCGCGCATCGTGGCCTCCGCCTCGCGCGAGCTGCCGTGAAAAGCGACGAGGTGCACGAGCTCGCCGTCGAACCGCGCGACGGCACCGATCTTGGCATCGCACAGCACCATCGCGCGCTCGGCGATCGAGTCGAACACCGGCTGCACGTCGGTTGGGGAGCCCGAGATAACCTTGAGGACCTCGGCGGTCGCCGTCTGCTGGTCGAGCGCCTCCTTGGTCGCATTGAACAGCCGCACGTTGTCGATGGCGATCGCGGCCTGCTGCGCAAACGTCTGCAAGAGCGCGATCTGATCCGGCGAGAAGGCGCGTGGCTCGCGCCGCCAGATGAGGATCACGCCGTAGACGCCGCCTTCGCGCATCAGCGGGACGACGAGCAGCGCGCGGAACCCATACCGCTGCTGGATCGGACGAATGTCCGGATATTCCGTATCGAGCAGCGGCAGCACGTCGGGCAGGTGGATCGTCGCGCGGTCAAGCGTCGCGCGGCCGATCGCGAGGGTTCGCTTCAACGGGAACGGCCCCCGCAGGTCGATCGGATCCGCGTAGCCGGAGGCGTGATCGTGCGACGAATGAACCGCGGCCGGCTTGAGCTCGCCGCCCTCGAGCAGCACAACGAATGCGAACGGCGCGTCGCACAGGTGCGCCGCGCGGTCGGCGACCGCCTGCAGAACCGGGCGCACATCGGTCGGCGATGCCGAGGTGACGCGCAGGATCTCGCTGATCGCCGTCTGCTGCTCGAGAGCGTTCGACAGCTCGCGCGTGCGCTCGTCGACCTTGCGCTCGAGGCCGGCGTAGGACTCGCGCAGCTGCGCCGTCATCCGGTTGAACTGGTCGGCCAGTCCCTCGAGCTCGTCGCCGGTGCGCACCACGATCTGCTGCTCGAGATCGCCGGTGCCGATCCGTCGCGCCCCTTCATCGAGGATGCGGATCGGCCGCACCATGCCGCGCGCCTGCCACAGTGCGCCGACCGCGGCGAGGACGAGGCCGCCCGCGAGCAGCAGCCGGGTATTGCGGATCCACGCGTTGAGCTTCTCGTACGCGGTCGCGGCGGGCTGCTCCGCAAAAACGCGCCAACCGAGCGATTCGATCAGCGCACACGACGTCAGCACTTCGGTGCCGGCAAGGTCCGACGACAGCATCACCGAGTCGGAGTCCTGCTTCGCCGCGCACGCCTTGACGTGCGGCAGCTGCGACAGGTCCGTCTTGCGAAGCACGAGGCCGATGTCCGGATCGGCGATCAGGAAGCCGGTGCCGTCCACGACGTAGGCCTTGCCTTTCTCGCCGACCTTGATCCGGGAGACGACGTCCCAGATGAACTTGAGATTCACCTCGGCGATCGTGACGGGGCCCGCGTCGCTGCCGGAACGCATCGCGATCGTCATGTACGGCTCGGTCTCTTTGCGGAAATAAACCGGCCCGTGCCAGGGCTGGCCTCGGCGCGCATTCCTGAACCCGGGCTCCTGCGAGCGATCCCTGCCGGAACCGCATTGGTCCATCCCCAGGCGGGAGACCGCCACGGTCTCGCGCCCCGTCGCATCGAGCTGCGCGATGTCGGTGACTTCCGGCGCCTGCCGCAGAAGCTTCAGGAACTCGATGCGGCGCTGCTCGCAATCGCTCGCATCGATCTGCGGCAGCGAAGCATAGGCGAGCTGCTGCGAGATCTGGCGGATGTACTGCTCGATCCGCGATGCAGCCCCGATCGCCTTTTCCTGCTGCAACGCGGCTATCCCGGACTTGATCTCGGTCGAGGAGAAATCGAAGCTGATCCAGGCCGACGCCAGCAGGATCACGGTGACGGGAGCGAGAATCAGCAGCAAGTACTTGCGGAACAGCCGCCCGCGATGCACGGGTGCCTTCGCTGCGTTGAGCGCGTCGACAGGGGAGGATGCGAGCATCGGTCGCTTGTGTGGCCGGACCGCTTTCAGCGCTTCGCGGCGCGTCCTTGCGCGCGCAGCGCATCGAGCGACGCGTTCACGGTGAGCGCCTGCGGATCGAGCTTCAAATGCAGCAACGCCGGCCTCCCGCTGGCGCTCGCGCGCTCGAACGCCGGGCCGAATTGCGCCGTCTCGGCCACGGTTTCCCCATGCGCGCCGTACGCGCGAGCGAGCGCGGCGAAGTCGGGATTCCGCAGATCCGTGCCCGACACGCGCGCCGGATAGTTGCGCTCCTGGTGCATGCGGATGGTGCCGTACATTCCGTTGTCGACGACGACGAAGATCGCGGCCAATCCGTACTGGACCGCGGTGGCGAGCTCCTGGCCGTTCATCAGGAAGCAGCCGTCGCCGTTCCACGAGACGACGACACGCTCCGGGTGAAGCGCTTTGGCCGCGATCGCCGCGGGCACACCATAACCCATCGCCCCCGAATAAGGACCGATCTGGGTGCGAAAGGTCCGGTACCGGTAAAAGCGGGCGAGCCACGCCGTGTAGTTGCCCGCCCCATTGGTGAGGATCGCGTCGTCGGGCAGGTGCCGGTCGAGCCACGCCGCGATCTCGATCATGTCGAGCGCGCCCGGGACGCTGCGAGGCGCTCGCCACTCGAGGAGATCGGCCTGGGCCGATTCAACCGTACCGCGCCACGCGTCCGCGGCAAGCGGCGCCTCGCGATTCATCGCCGCCAGGAACGCCCCGGGCGTCGCGGCGACGGCGAGCGCAGGCTGATAGACACGACCGAGCTCGTTCGCATCGGGATGGACGTGAATCAATCGCTGCCGCGGCGCGGGGACGTCGAGGAGCGTGTACCCGGATGTCGTGATCTCACCCAGGCGCTCGCCGATGACGAGCAGCACGTCGGCCTCGCGGATGCGCTTCGCGAGGCTGGGATTGGGTCCGATGCCGACGTCCCCTGCGTAGTGCGGATGGCGATTGTCGAACAGATGCTGGTGGCGAAACGCGCAGGCGACCGGAAGCGCGCTCGCCTCGGCGAACTCTCGGAGCGCGGCGTAAGCGGCAGGATCCCACGGGCTCCCGCCGACGAGCACGAGAGGCTGGCGCGCACTGGCAAAGAGCGCCCTTGCTCCGGCAATCTGCGATGGGTCCGGCGCCGTCACTACCGGCTCCACGCGAGGCGCGTCGCCGCAGATCGCGCGTGCCGCCAGCATGTCTTCGGGCAAGGCCAGCACGACGGGCCCGGGACGGCCTGCCATTGCGATGCGATAAGCGTGCGCGACGTATTCGGGAATGCGCTCGGCGCGATCGATCTGCGCCACCCATTTGACGATGCTGCCGTACATCCGGCGGTAATCGATCTCCTGGAACGCTTCCCGGTCGATGAAGTCGCCGCCGACCTGGCCGACGAATACAATCATCGGAGTCGAATCCTGTGCCGCGGTGTGAATCCCGATCGCAGCGTTCGAGGCGCCCGGGCCGCGCGTGACGAACGCGATCCCCGGCCGGCCGGTCAGCTTGCCGTGCGCTTCCGCCATGTAGGCGACGCCGCCTTCCTGGCGGCAGACGATGAGGCGCAAGCGGTCGGTGACGTCATGCAGCGCGTCGAGCACCGGCAGATAGCTCTCGCCGGGCACGCAATAGGCGTGGGTGGCACCCTGCGCGATCAGGTTATCGATGAGGATCGCGCCGCCGGTTCGTTCGTTGTTCAAGGGCCCTCCCATCTGGCAACCGCTGGCAACCGCTGGCAACCGCTGGCAACCGCTGGCCACCACGGGCCACCGCCACCGCGGTCGTGAAGCGCGCCGAGCTTCCAGACGCGCCGCGGCACCGCCGCTCGACGTGCTCTGCCGTCACTTCGACGGGAGGCAACGCGAGACGCCGCCACGAGCTCGCCTATCGTGCGCCCACGAGCTCTTCGCGCTTCAGCAGGAACACTCCATCCGCCGCCAAGGTGGTCTCCAGCCAGACGAACGGCAGGCGCGGGAAGGCCTGCTCGACCGCCGGACGGTTGTGGCCGACCTCGACGACGAGCGTGCCGCGCGGATTCAGGAAGCGCGCGGCCTCCTCGAGGATGGTGCGCACCGCATCGAGGCCGTCTTCCCCGCCCGCGAGCGCGATGCGTGGCTCGTGCCGGTACTCGGGCGGCAGATCGCCCATGGCGACATTGGTCACGTACGGGGGGTTGCTGATGATCAGGTCGTAGCTCTTCCCGGAGAGGTTCGCAAAGAGGTCGGAGCGCATGAGGTTGATCCGGTCCGCAAGCCCGTAGTCGGCGACATTGCGCTGGGCGACCGTCAGCGCGTCGTTCGAAATGTCGACCGCATCCACGTCGACGGCGGGATACGCGTGGGCGAGGAGAATCGCAAGGCAACCGGATCCGGTGCCGAGGTCGAGAGCGTTCGCGACGAGCTCCGGAGCACCGACATACGGCGCAAGCCCGTCCGGCAGCAGCTCGGCGATGTACGAGCGGGGAATGATGACGCGTTCGTCGACGTAGAAGCGGAATTCGCCCAGCCACGCTTCGTGCGTGAGGTAGGCCGCGGGCACGCGGCGCTCGATCCGGCGCTCGAGAACCTGACCCACCTGCATCCGCTCGGGCTGGGTGAGCCGCGCGTCGAGGAACGGGTCGAGCCGGTCGAGCGGCAGGTGCAGCGCGTGCAGCACGAGGTAGGCCGCCTCGTCGTAGGCGTTCGTCGTGCCGTGCCCGAACGCGAGCTTCGCTTCGCCGAAACGCGACACGGCATAACGCAGCCAATCGCGCACCGTTTCGAGGTCGTGCGTCAGCGCGCTCATCGAGTCCCGGCTCTCACGTGGCGACGCTCATTCGCGCGGCAGCACGCGCTCGAGGATGCCCAGGTAGATCGCAGCCAGTGGCCCCATGTCGGCGACGAGCACGCGCTCGTCGAGCTTGTGGATGGACGCGTTGACCGGGCCCAGCTCGACCACTTCGCCGCAGACGTCCGCGATGAAGCGGCCATCGGACGTGCCGCCCGTGCACGACAACTCCGGCGTGATGCCCGTGACGTCGCGGACGGCGTCCGTGACGACGTCCACCAGCTTCCCGCGTGGCGTCAGATACGGCGGCCCGTATCCGGTCCAGGCGAGCGTGTAGTCGACGGCGTGGCGCTTCAGCACGGCCTCCAGGCGTTCGGCGAGCGACGCGCGGCTGCTCACCGGGCAGAAGCGGAAGTTGAACGTGAGCTCGAGCGAACCGGGGATGACATTGGTGGCGCCAGTGCCCGAGTGAATGTTGGAGCATTGCCAGCTCGTCGCCGGAAAATAGTCGTTGCCCTCGTCCCAGCGCGCCGCCGCAAGTTCCGCGAGCGCCGGCGCCAGCAGATGAATCGGATTCCGTGCGAGCTGCGGATAAGCGACGTGACCCTGGACGCC
>Ga0070670_100003463_pt1 | contig 13103 bp, 2 predicted proteins | sample KBSS63metaG_FD_64665 | JGI IMG/M metagenome (GOLD analysis project Ga0070670, IMG submission 64665) | Switchgrass rhizosphere microbial communities from Kellogg Biological Station, Michigan, USA - KBS S6-3 metaG | ecosystem: Host-associated > Plants > Roots > Rhizosphere > Soil ... | reverse complement strand
GGATGCTGGTTTGGGTACGTGTCCAACGCCGACAGCGCATCAGCATCGCCGTACGCAGTTTTGTAAATACGTTCCACCAGATAGCCAGTCTCCTGAAACTCGATCGACAGGAAGAAGGCCGCCGAGACGTTCACTCGTTGCGCTCCCGGATCGCAGATCGCGCCCGGCTGCTCGCACTGAGTGATTTGATTACTCCAATAGGCCAGGCCGTCAGCATCGGGTTCGCGATTGAGAAAATCATGGTACTGCTGGCGCACGAAAACGTCGGCAATGTCGATCGGATTCCCCGCCGGCTCGCCGGCGTCGTCGGCAATCGTCAGCGTTGCCGTTGAAGGCGTGGCAAGGGCTGCCCCGCCAGCTGGGCCGGAGACCGTGATTGTTAGTGACTCCGGACCTTCGACGTAATTGTCCTGAGTAATCAAGACCGCGAAGGTTTTCGAAGTCTCACCAGCTTCGAAGCGGAGCGTGCCAAGGGCGGATGTGAAATCGCAACGCGAAGATGCAATGCCGTTGATCGTTCCACACGGCACGACGGTTACGTCGTCCGCCGTGGCGTAATTCACGCTGGCTGCCTGCGCCGTGTCGCCAAACCGCTGCACCGTGATCGAGGTCGACCCAGAGCTTTCAGTTGTGTTGAAGTTAGCCGACGAAAAGCGCAGATAGCCGCCCGCCGGATCGTTATCGAGGATGGTCAACACCGCCGTAGCTTGCGCGCCCAATTGCCCAGTGCCGCCGACGTTGCTGAGGGTTAGGTTGACCGTCTCACCTGATTCGTGAAGCAAATCGTCCGTGATCAGAATACTGACGGTTTTGTTTACTTCACCATCGTTAAATGTAATTACTTGCGAAACAGAAGTGTAATCGGCGGCAGTGGCGGTGCCATTGCTGGTTGCAAACTGAACTGTCGCGATGCCGGCACTGCCGTCGGTTCGGGTCACGGTAATGGATGCGCTCCCGCCATCCTCGGCCACGTTGTAGGGCGCGCCGTTGAATGCCAGCGTGCCGCCATCTCGGACGGTGATGTTGAAGCTCTGAGTTGCCGACGTATCGATACCGCCGTTGGCTGTGCCGCCATTGTCCATCAAAGCAACGACGATAGTTGCTACACCACTAACGCCCGTTGCGGGCGTGTAAGTGAGTCTACCCGTTGAACTGATCGCCGGTCCCGCTGCGAACAGTGAAGGATTGCTGTTGCCGGCGATGACAAACGTCAGCGTCTGTCCCGCTTCATTTGCCGGCCCGGGGGACAAGTTGGTGGCCCAGTTGTCGACTGTTTGCGCCGGACTATTTTCGTTGATGGTTTGGTTCGCGCCTTTGGTAAATGAGGGCGCGTCGTTGACGGAATTTACAGTCAACACAAATGTATCGGTCATCGTCTGGCCGTTGTTGCCGCTGATGGTCAGGGTAATGGTTGACGAGCCAAACAGGTTTGCTACCGGAGTGATTTGCAGTGTGCGCGTTGAGCCGCTGCCGGAAATCGAGATGTTGGCGGGATTGTTTGGCACCAGGCTGGTGTTGCTCGAGGTGGCCGTCACGCCAGTGATCGAAGCCGCGCCGCCGAGGTTGAAGGGCAGCGAGAGCGTGCCGTCTTCGTTGATTGTCTGATCGACGATATCTGCTAAAGACAATTGCGCTTCAAATGCACCGATGTCGACCATGGCTGTCGTGTCGGCGTCTGGTCCGTCGACGTTCCGCGAAAAGCCTGTCCCACGCTGGTCGGTCGACAGCAAAAAACCATAAGCCGGAAGGCAGCTGTTATTAACGACACAGTTATCGCCCGCATCGAGGGCTGGACTCCCAGCCAGCAGCGCATGCGTTTGAGTTGGACCACCGTTGTTTGCGAGAGGGCCAAGTCTGGCACTTTGGTTGATGATATTGTGCGTCGTCGTGCCGTTAATAGTAGCTGCCCCGGTGTTCCCGATAAGGTTGTAATCCCGCGAGTTGAAGGTTCCAAAGAGATCCGGACCGGAGCCGGCAGCGGCAACCGTGTTGTTATCGATGATAGTGTTCTTGAGATTCACCACGCCCGAATTGTAGATACCGCCGCCGGCTGGTGGGACGGGTCCGACACCGCCGTTGGCTGTATTGCCGGTTAGCGTACTGTTGATAGTATTTAGCGTAGCTGATTGCAGGTTAAGAATCCCGCCGCCGCTACCCTGCGCTATGTTTCCGCTGACCGTGCTGTTCGTCAAAGTAAGAAGACTATTGGAAGCGATGCCGGCGCCATCGCCATTTGCGGTGGTGTTGCCGCTTATCGTGCTGTTCGTCACGGTGAGCGGACCATAACTCGAAAGTCCACCACCGCCGCCGCCGCTCGTGCTGTTCCCACTCACGCTGCTGTTTGTCATGGTGAGGTTGCCGAAGTTATTCAGGATACCGCCGCCACCGCCGCCAGCCGAGTTGCCGCTCACGGTGACGTTCGTCAACACGAGGGTACCGGAACTGTCATTCGTCAGACCGCCGCCAATACTGGCGCTGTTGCTGCTGACGATACTGTTAGTCAAAGTCAGTTGCCCGTTGTTATAGACACCGCCGCCGCCATTGCTGCAACAACTGCCTCCGTTATTGCCGGTAACAATGTCGTTCGACAGAACCAGCGTGCCGCTATTGAAGACGGCGCCGCCGGCGGTCGCTTTGCCGTTGGTCAAGGTTACGCCAGAGATGGTAACTGTGTGGCCGGGAGTAATTGTAAAGATGCGGAAGTCTGGTGTCCCCCCCGCTGAACTGCGTTGAATCGTAAGCAAGTTTGCACCTGGTCCGACAATGAGCAGGTCGGTAGACAAATCAGGCAGCGCGGTTGAAAGGGTGATAATGCCGGTCAGACCACTTTGGAAACTAATTGACTGGGTTCCTGAATTGGCGTTGGCATCGGTAATTGCTTGTCGCAGGCTGCCGGCACCCGCGTCGTTCGTATTTGTCACCAGGAAGCTTTGGACTTCATAAGCACCCACGTCCACCACAGACCCTCCGTCGCCATTGCCGTCTGCGGCCCGGTTGAATCCGGGGCCACGCTGGTCGGTGGTAAGGGCGAAGGCAAGCGTGGGAGAGCAGGAATTACTGAATACGCAATTGTCTGCCGCATCGATAGCGGGCGAGCCGGGAAGCAGTGCATGCGTCTGCGTTGGACCGCCATTGTTCCGAAGTGAGTCCAGCCGCGCATCGATCGGCAAGGCGACCGTACCAACTTTGTCGTTGTTCACGCCATTCGTAAATCCGCTGCCGCCGTCTGATTTCCCGATTAGGTTGTTGCCCCGGCTGGTGAAGTTGCCAATGATGTCCGGTCCGTTTGAGAACGCACTATTGCCTGAGATGATGTTGTTCCTCGCGTTCACAGTGCCGTTGATGTTCTTAGCAAAGCCGCCGCCGTTGCCGGCGGAGTTCCCGGTCAGAGTGCAGTTGGTAAGGTTCACAGTCCCGGTGCCGCTCACGATGCCTCCGCCGCTGCCTAAGTTAGCCGAGTTTCCGCTGAGGGTAGAGTTGACGACATTCACAGTGCCGCTGTCAGTGTCAATGCCGCCTCCGGCCGTGCCGGCTTGGTTAGCCGTGATGGTGCTGTTGATAACACTCACAGTTCCCGTGCTGCTGTTTGAAATAGCCCCGCCGCTTGCGTTTGGAGCAGAGTTGCCGCTGAGAGTGCTACCGGTGACGTTCACAGTTCCGGTGCTTTTGTTGAAGATGCCGCCACCGAAGCCGTTTGGAACAGAGTTGCCACTGAGAGTGCAGGCGGTAACGTTCACAGTTCCAGTGCTGAAGTTCTGAATACCGCCACCGCTGAGGTCAGCAACCCCGTCGGCGATGGTTAGACCAGAGAACGACACGATGCCGGTCGCGGTGACGTTGAAAACACGTAAGAAGCCTCCCGAATTACGGCGGACCGTCAATTGACTGGCTCCTGGGCCAGTCAAAGTCACGTCGTCCGCGATATTCGGCAACGGGCTGAGTAAATTGATTGTCGCCGGTCCACCAGAGGTCAACGCAGGCGCGAAGACGATCGACTCTGCTCCTGGCCCGGCATTCACCGCGTTAATTGCCTCGCGCAAGGTGCAGCCATTGCCGGTACCCAATGGCCGGCACAAACCGTCATCGGCATCGGCCGTAGTGTTAACCTCGAGATAATGCGCTTCGTAGGCTCCGATGTCGCTGGCGTTCCCGCCGCCCGCATTCACTACGGTTGGATCATCTATCGGGCGCGGTTGGCCGCGTTGATCGGTCGTCAAGACACTGTTACCCGCGTCAATTGCGGGACTAGCGGGCAAGAGCAAGTGAGTGCTTGTTGGCCCACCGTTGTCAGCCAGCACGCCAAGTTTTGGATCAACTGAAGAGCCAGGTGTGCCCACCTGATCACCATTGATTCCGTTCATGAAGCCATCCGTTCCGGTGGATTCTCCAATCAGGTTGTAGCCCTGCGAATTGAACGTCCCGTTCAAGTCATGAGGCATCAAGGCGCTCGTATTTTTCGCAACGATGGAATTTTTGAGATTGGCGGTGCTGCCGCTACCGTTGAAAATACCGCCGACGCCGCTTCCGCTTCCGCTCGCCGAATTCGCAGTAATGCTAGTGTTGGAAAGAGTCAACGTGTGTCCACCGGCGAGGTTAGCGATGGCTCCAATGCCACCGTTGATGGCGCTATTGCCGCTCACGGTGCTGTTTGTGAGAGTTACGCTACCGGCGCCGTTGAAACCACCCGTGTTGACAATGCCTGCGCCCTGACCATCGCAGGTGTTGCCGCTCACGGTGCTGTTGGTAATACTTAGCGTACCGCCGCTGTTCTGTATGCCACCACCGGTACCATTATTGGCTGCATTGGCGCTCACGGTGCTGTTGATGATTGTCATGGTGCCGCGGTTCAATATGCCGCCGCCATTCGGAGAATTGTTACCCGTCACTTTGCAATTGGTCAGCGTGGCTGTGCCTTCGTTATAAAGACCGCCGCCATTTGTGGAAGTGCTGCCGCTAATCACCACGTCGGTCAGGGTCAGAACGCACGCGGAATAGTTGAAGATGCCGCCGCCTGACATGTTGGACGTGAACGGGCCGGTGGCATTCCCGTTTAGGAGAGTCAGGCCCGAGACGGAATCGTTGAAGTTGCCATTGATGGGGACAAAACTGAAGATCTGAAAAATCGGCGTGCCCGCGGCGGAGCTGCGCTGAATTGTCAGGAGACTTGATCCCGGTCCGACAATTGAAAAGTTACCGACAAAGTTTGGCAGTTGCGTACTGAGTGTAATCGTGCTGTTCGGCGGCAGACTAAAGTTGATTGTGTCAGCACCTGAAACCGCGTTAGCTTCCTGAATCGCCGCGCGCAGCGTGCAAGAGCCGCTGCCATCGTTACAGAAGCCGTCGCCCGGGTTTATGTCGGCGGCATCACCTGCCGAATTAACAGTGAAGGTGCTTTCGGGGCTAGCACTGGCTTTCATTGACCTAAAGAAATGGACCGAAAAGCCCGGCAGACTCATCCATATTAGGAGAAGCGATAGCAGGAACAGCGGCAAGATATAAGGAAAACGGTGGCGAGGCATTGAGCTGGGCCTTTCTGTCGAGACCGTGAGGGCGCGAAGAAGTTGGAGGGAATACCAAACAATCGCGCGACCAAGCAACGACTGCGGGGGATGCTACAAGAGTGAACTTAGATAGTCAAACTTTCGAGCCAAATAGCACTCCAAAGGTCGGAGCACTGTATGCCCGGGCCTGCTGTTCCCCCTACGCGGTAAGGATCACGGTGCGAAGCGTTGGCGGTATTCGATCGATGAGATAAACGCCCGCACCATCTCAGCGTTAATGTAGTTGCCGTTGAACTGGTCCAGCTTGTGCAGCCAGAAGTCGTAGCCCGTGTGGTCTGTGTCCGGCGCGGCGTTTGGATCGCGTCGCAGGTAGCCGAAGTATTGCATCAACACAAACGCTTTGTTCGTCTCTGCCTGGTTCAGCGTCGGGTTCTCCGCTACTCGTCGCAGCGCGCGCGCCCTCGCCGTCGTGTTGGCACTTGTGCCGGCACCGCCAAACTCGTCGATGATTGAGCTGCGTTCCGCTGCCGTGGGCGTGACGCCCGCGTTTGCGAACAACTTGTCGACGAACTCCGCCGGCGTCATCGTCGTGGGAAATGCCGCGACAAAACGCGCGCGCGTTACAAAGTCCTGCGTGAACGCAACCTTATTCGCCTCAAGCTGCCCCGGCCAGTTCCCTACTCCCACTATCACATCTTTGGAAACCTGCTGCGTGTCAGCCAGGAATTCGTTGAACTTGATGATCGGAACTTTGATCTGGTGCGAGGTGCCGCCGATTACCGACGTACCGTCAAAATCGCCGTACGCAGATTTGTAGATACGCTCGACCAGATAACCAGTCTCCTGAAACTCGATCGAAAGGAAGAAGGCGGCCGAGACATTCACGCGTCGCACTTCCGGATCGCAGGTCGCGCCCGGCTGCTGGCACTGCGTTATCTGATCGCTCCAAAATGCGAAGCCCGCGGCATCGGGCTCGCGGTTTAGAAAATCAAGATAATGCTGGCGCACGAAGAAGCCCGTCGTATCGATCGGGTTGGCGCCGTTGGCAGTATCGTTGTCGTTGATGGTAACGATGACGCTCGAGGGCGAGCTGAGCACAACGCCGCTGCCGCTCGGATTGCTCAAGGCGACGGTGAAGTTTTCCGGAGCACCTTCGGCGTAAGCATCGTCGATGATCGAGACGGAAAACGTGGCGAGAGTTTGGCCCGGATTGAAATGCAAAACTCCCAACCTGGTTTCGTAATCGCACCGTGCCGAGGCGATGCCGCTGTTCACAGCGCCGCAGTTTGTCGCCGCGGGGTTATCCACCGTCGCAAAACTTACATCCGCGGCTGCCGAAGTGTTGCCGCTTCGCGTCACGGTTAGAGTTACAGTTCCTTCTCCTTCGCCTACGCCCACTTGCGTAGCCGCGAACTGCACCGTGCTCGCCGTAGTCGACGTTTGAAACTGCCCGCGAATCTCTCCGTTAGGAAAGTTGTTGCTGTGAACGTTGATGTACCACAAGCCGTTCTTAAGATCCTGAACCTGCGCCGCTGTCGGGTTGATTTTAAAGTCGCTCACCTGTCCTTCCGGCAAGCCAAAAAGCACTCCCGCAGTTTGGCCCGCGGCAGCGGGCGAATGAATGTGCGCCGCCGTTTGCGCGCTGGATAGACCGGCGAAATTCAGTGCAACGGTCGCGCTGGTTTCATCCGGACTCAACACGACCGTCGCGGTTCCGGTTGCAGTCGAGTTTGTCGCCGGTACTTCTTGCGCGCCGTTGAGGTTTGCGTAGAAGATCGTGCCCGGCTTCGACTTGATTTCGTAAATTGCGCCGTTCGTTAACGAAACTGCGAAGACATTACCGCTCGGAGCGGTTTGGATATCGGGAACGACGCCAAAGTCCCGGCCCGCCAACAGGCTTTCGCTTTCGGTTAAGTCAAACTTGTCGAAGTTGTCGGCGACGCGATCGTTTAGCAGCGGATCGGTAAACTGAAAATGTTTGCGATCGGATGTTAACTTGAAGCGGAACAAATAGCCGTTGAGCAGCGTCGTTCTCGAAGCGCCGGCAAACAGGTCGCCTTCAAATTGCGTCCCCAGTCCTCTCCCCTTGATGAAGCCGATGCCCGCCGGTGCGAGCGCATACTTCCAACTGAACTCCGGATCGGTGTACTGAGAACCTGCCAACGCGAACAGCCGCGACAGCGCGACTTGGGGCGTCGATGCAATGTTGCTCGGCGGCCAGCGCAATTGCTGCAGGTTGCCGGCCGCGTAGTTCGTCTCTATCTCCTTGAACTCGGCAATCCGACTCGCTGGTCCCATCATCTGAATCCAACCGCCGTTGAAGCCGGGGGTCACGCGATTCATTTCATCAAAAGCGTCGTCGCCGTTCTCCTGTGTCCAGAGCGCGCCCGCGAGCGGATCGAAAGCCATGCCGAAGCCGTTGCGCACGCCGTAAGCGAAAACTTTTTTCACGTTCGCCGCAGCCTGGCCCGTTAACGACGTCGCCGAATTGAAAAACGGATTGTCCGTAGGCGTCGATCCATCATCGTTGAGCCTGAGAATTACCCCCGTGAGATGTGCGTCGTCCGGCTCGGGCCCGCCGAATTGATCGTCGGGGACCGGCCCGCCGGTTGGCAGATTTTGCAGAAACCCGCGGCGGCCATTGTCGCCAAAAATAATGTAGAGCTTGCCGTCCGGTCCAAATCTCAGCACGCCGCCGTCATGATTCCCGCGCGACGACTGTCCGCTGTCCTGTTGCAGCGAGCGCAGCTTGATTAGATTTTTGTCGAACGTAAGGCCTACGCCGTTGAAGTGAAAACGGTCAACGCGGTTGCCGAGCAACGCGATTGAGTCGATGTTGGTAGTATCGCTGCCCGTACTGCTCTCACTCCAGAACAAATAAACGTAACCGTTGGTCGCAAACTGCGGATGCAACGCGATGCCGAGCAGGCCTCGCTCAGAGGCGGAGTTGACCGCGAGATCGAGGATGGTGGTGTAAGTAACGATGTTTGAGAGCGGATCGCGCAACATTCGCTGAACCTTGCCGGTCGCTTTTTCGAGCACCAGGAAATCGTTGACGCCCAAAAACGCGAGGCTGATTGGTTGGTCCAGTCCGCTGACCACGGTGCCGACAGTTAGATTTGGATCGACCATCGACGGCGTTGCCGCGGCGGGTTGAACTTGCGTGGCAATTGAAGCGGTGTTGTTGCTGCCGTCGTAATCCGATTCGCTCGCGCTAACGCTTGCCGAGTTTGTTACCTGGCCCACAGCCATTGGCGTCACGACGATGTTTACGATCGCCTCGTTATTGACCGGCAAACTTGCGAGATTGCACGTCACTACCGGCGAGCCGCTACAAAGACCCGACACCGAAGAAGCGGAAACAAGAGTGACACCGGCAGGCAGCGTGTCAGTAACGGTGACGTTGGTTGCGGATGCCGGGCCGTTGTTAGTCACGGAGACCCGGTAACTCAGGTTCTGCCCAACTTGTCCCGGGTTCGGCGAAACTGACTTCGCGATCGACAGGTCAACGCTCGACGGATCTACCACCTTCAACGTCGCCTGGCTCGTATGCAGGAGACTCCCGGACGACGCACTGATCGTGATCGAGTGATCACCCGACGGCGTCGCGGGTGTTGTTGTTATGGTTAGTGTCGAAGTTGCTGCCGAGCCACCGCTAACGTTCACGGCCGCAGGATTGAACGCGGCTGAAGCGCCGGCCGGCAAGCCAGACGCACTGAGACTTACTACGCCGCTGAAGCCGGCCGAAGGAGTAATCGTGATGGTGAACTGCGCGCTGGCGCCAGGCACCACGGCGCGCAACGACGGCGAGACCGCCAAGTCGTAATCGGGCGTCGCCGAGAAAGGCGCCGAAGTAACGAAAGTCTTGTAGATGTAATCGCCGGAAGTGTTGCCGTCGTTATTCGCCTGGTTACCGGCGGCGTAAAACGTCACGATGCCGATATCGGTCGGTGGCGCGGTCCAGTTGAAGGTCCAGCTGGCGCCGTTCTGTTGACCGATGAAAGTGCCGGCGGCCGTGTGCTCGATGTACTGGCGAGCGCTGCCCGGCCCGGCGTTGTTGAGCACCTGCGTTAAGCTATCGGTGTTCTGCAGCGTGCCGGCTTTTTCGTCGGACGTGTCGAGCGCAGTCAGTTCAAATCCCCAGCGCAATCGGGTGGGATCGGCATTCGTGTGAGTAACGGTGATCGGATAGGTTTGTCCGGGAACATATGTTTGCGGTGCGGTGATGGTGATGTGGCCGGTGCCGGCGTCTGAAGGCACGTGACATTCAGCACAGGCCTCGGGCTCTTCGCCGGGGGCGGCAGTGTAACCGGCAGGTGGACCTGCCGAGAAGGCATGGACCGGTGGCGCGGTTTTGCTGGACAACAAAAATCCGATGAGAGCGACGAGGAGTGCCGGGATGATTATTAGTCGTGCCTTCTCCGCCCTGGACGTTGGTAGACCGTCTTTCATTGCCAAGGTCCCTTGGAAAATCTCAGCCTGCGAAGCAGGCCTAAGAGTAAAGCCTGGGGTGAAGCGTAGCGGAACCCCAGGTTATGTCGTAGCGATAACGCCAGCCCGCGGAGCGGGCGACAGCATGCCAGAATAAAAGCTGTCGCCCGCTCCGCGGGCTTTAATTTTTTTCAAATTCTCGTTCCTGGGGTTCTGCTACGCTTCACCCCAGGCTTTATGCTGCCGCCTGCTCCGCAGGCTGGTCATGCCATGAAGCCAAGGTTCGGCGTCGCGAAGCGGCTGATCAAAGGAAACACTGCCGGCAGATCCGCCGAAGACAATCCGTACCAAGTCGCGAGCGTAGCCGCATATTGTTCGACCGAGGTTGTCGGAATCCAACGACCGCGCGGGCTGGTGCCGCCATCGGTGTCATCTGGTCCACCAAGCGAAAGATTTGGGTAAGTGCCGTACAACGTGTGACCCAGAACCGCCCCGCCAACTATCAGATGGTGATTTCCCCACGCGTGATCGCTGCCAACCGCCGTTGCACCCGATCCCGCCGGCTGCAGCGTGCGTCCAAAATCAGACATGGTGAAAAGCGTGATCTTGTCCTGAAGTCCAAGCTCCACGGTTGCGTTGTAAAAAGCGTTGATGGCCTGACTGACCTGCATCAGCAGCGTGCCCTGTCCGCCAAGCTGAGCGGAATGCGTGTCGAACCCGCCAAGCTGCACAAAAAATATTTGCCGCTTCATGTTGATGCCGGCGGTTGGATCGGTGCTGGCCTTGATAAGCCGCGCCACTTGCAAGAGTTGCCGGCTGATCGAGGTGCTCGGATTGGGAAACGGCGTGGTGAGGACCGGGTTGACGGCTGAGAGCGCGTTGTCAGTCGCGATGGCGCTCGAGCGAATCTCGCTGGCGGCTTTGATCAGTTTGAAGTTGTTGTCGTAGTCGCGAATTTCATTGAACGCCGTCAACCGTGAATTGATCTCCGCCGTCGTTGGATTGTTCGGCGCGTTGCTGAGCACCAAAACATTCGCGAGCGAAGTATTCGAATCCGCGACGGCTAGCTGGCGCGTATCGACGCCGGTTAGAAACAAATTAATTCCCGCGATGGAGACGTTGCTGGGAAACGTGGCGATGCCGTTGAGCGCTGCCGTCTTATCAGCCAGCCGGCCGCCCCAGCCCGTTTGGCTAACCGAGTTCGCAATCGACGTCTGGAAAAGTCCAACCTGATCGGAGTGCGAGAATAGTTGCAGAGGTTTCTTGCCGGTCCCGTTCTGGTAGGTCGTGCGCGTCAACGGCTCGACGAGCGGCCCGTTGTTGCAAAGCACGGCGAGCTTGCCCGCATCGAAGAGCGTTTTCATCTCCGGCATGTTCGGATGAAACCCGTAAGAGCCGCCGCTGACCGGCGACACCGGAAGCAGACTCGCCTGGGCCAAAGCAAGTTGCGAGGCCGAGCGCGCGCTGGAGTACTGTGTGTACTGGTCGAGCGAAACGAGCATGTTGTTGCCGTCGTTTCCGCCGTTTAGGAAAACGCAAACGAGCGCTTTGTAGTCAGTCGCTGCTTGTGGCGTGAGAGCGTGGACGAGACCAAAGTTTTCGAGTTGTGACACCATGGCCATGCTGCCCAGGGCACAGGCGCCATTGCGAAGAAATTGTCTGCGTGTTTGTGACATTGGTTTGTCTCGGGATTAGTCTCGGTTATCTCTGAATGTCGTACTGCGAAGACGTTGCCGCCAGGTAAACTGCGACGCGCGCGCGTTTCTGATTGCGTGTGGCGATGGTGGCATCGTTGATCGCATTCATCGCCGTGATGATCGACGTGCGCATCTGCGTAGACATCGTTCCGTGGAACAGCAACGAGTTCAACGCGTCGGCAATATCGCCGGGATTGCCTGCGAGTGCTTCGAGGTTTGCGATATCGATCGAAGTGCCACGCGGCCGGTCGGGACTAGCGGCAGTCGGCGACGTCGGGTTTGCGGTGACCCCGGTGTAGACGAGCGTGTTGATATCGTTAGCGCGCCGCAGGGTGGAAGAGGTCGAAAGAATGCCGAACGCCGGTCCCAGTATTTTTGTTCCCGGCACTTCATAGGCCGGTTGGTAATAGCTGAAGACCGTCGGCGGTTGGAAGATAGGTTGGTCCAGCGTGCCGGTGAAGTCGACTGGCGTGGAACGAATACCAAGGACGCCGTCGCTGGTGCTGGTCTTGTCAGCCGACTTGACGTTGAAGGCCCGCAGAAATCCGTTGATGTATTGGGCGGGCTCGCGAAGTTTTCCGTAATTCGGATCGGTCTTGACGTCGCCACGCGCTTCGGGGTCCAGCAGTATTGCCTGGACCACGAGTTTCAAATTGCCGCGAACATTAGCGCAACCCTGCGGATACAAGCCCGAGCAATCGTTATTGAAAACCCTGGCGACGCGCTCGACGTACGCCGGGCTCGGGTTGCTGGTGACCAAATGTTGAATGAGCTGCTTGCCGAGGAACGGGCCAACGTTCGGATGGTTGAAAATGTTATCGAGCGCTGCGGTTAGATCAGACTGCGCGCAGGCAGTGTTTGTTCCAGCGCAAGCGGGAACTACTGCTCCGTTGAGCAGAGTCTTCGCGGCCACGTCGTGATTGGTACCGCCTCGCGGAATCATCGGATCGCGCCAGTTGGTTGTTCCCGTCGCCAGGATTGCCGGGTTTAAGTTCCAACCGGTGAATACTCGCGTGAATTCATTAACCTGGGTTTGCGAATACGAAGCGAGCGGCAGGCCCTGGGCATCTACTTGCGGCGTGCCATCAAGATTAAGCGCGACTGTTCCAATCGAGAATAGCTGCAGGACTTCTCGCGCGAAATTCTCGTTGGGACTTGTGCGCGTGCTGAGCCGCATGTCGAGATATTCACCCATCGCGGGGGTTAGCGTGACTTCCTGCAGGAGGGTGCGGTAATTCCCAAAAGCATTTCGATCAAGCGCCTGCAGATAAACAGTCATCCAACTCGGACGGTTAACTTCGCTGGCCGCCGACACAACCAGAATCTGGTGAAGGGCAAAAGCGACGCGTTGGCGCAACTGGTCTGGTCCATAGAGCGCATTGCTGAAGAACGTGCGGTGCACCGGATACATGGAGAAGTTATCGCGATTGCAGACGTTCTGGTTGTAGTTTGGATCAGCCGGATTGCTGGTGGG
>Ga0070670_100003462_pt1 | contig 13103 bp, 8 predicted proteins | sample KBSS63metaG_FD_64665 | JGI IMG/M metagenome (GOLD analysis project Ga0070670, IMG submission 64665) | Switchgrass rhizosphere microbial communities from Kellogg Biological Station, Michigan, USA - KBS S6-3 metaG | ecosystem: Host-associated > Plants > Roots > Rhizosphere > Soil ... | reverse complement strand
GACATCGTCTATATCGCCCACGCATCGCTGAACCGCGCCATTCGTCTGACCGCGGGAGCGGGCTCGCGCTACCCCGTCTACCCCACCTCGATGGGACGCGTGCTGCTGGCGTTTCAGCCACAGGTGGCGATCGACGCCTACTTCGAGCGCGTCAACATGCGCCGCCTGACCGAGCACACCGAGACCGATCCGAACTCGCTGAAGAAGATTCTGAAGGACGTCCGGACCAAGGGCTACGCCGCGATCCAGGACGAGCTGGACTACGGCATCGTGTCGGTGGCACTGCCGATCTTCGGACCGCACGGGCGCATCGTAGCGGCGGCCAACTGCTCGGACGTCACCAACCGGCTCGATCGCGACACCATGATCAAGAAGCGGCTGCCGGTGCTGCGGCAGGCGGTGCGGCGCATCGAGGGGATGCTGACGCAGCATCCCGAGCTCACGCATTCGGTGGAATCGATCGCCTCCGACTTCGTGCGCACCGACGCGATGGCCCGGGTGGCGCCGCCACTGCCGGAAGCCTTGCGCGCCCGTCGCCTGACTCCACGCGCGTCAACCCGATAACGCCGGCCTTGGGCCTTGGACGCTGGGCCCTGAAAATCCCCTCACTTCAATCGCCGCGCAGCCAGCTCCTCGACTGTCGCTTCGTCTGTTCGTCCAGCGGCCCGCAGTGCGCCGGCCAGTTCGGCGTGCGCCGCGCCCGCGTGCGGCTGCGCTTCCACCCTGGCCCGCAGCACGCGCACCGCATCTGCCGCGTCCCCGCGTGCGAGGTAGGCGCGCGCGAGTGCGCCATACACGACGCCCGCGCCGGCAGGCGGACGGCTCGCGGCCACGGGTTCCAGCGCCTCCACCGCTCCGGCCCAGTCGCCCGCCGCCATCGCCGCCTGCCCCACCTGCCAGCGCGCCCGCATCGAAACGGACATGTGCGGGTGCGGGTCGCCGAGCGCTAGCCGCGCACGCTCGTCCGCGGGATCGAGCGCGACGGCCGCGCGCAGCTCCTGCAGCGCCTTCGCGCTGTCGCCCGACGCGCGCCACGCCAGGGCCAGCACCCGACGGGCCTCCGGAGGGGCGGCGGGCGACGCGGCCAGCGGCGTCAGCTGCTCGATGGCTCCGCCGGTATCCCCAGCCCGCAATGCCGCGCCCGCCGCGGCAACTGCGGCCGGCGCCCGCGTGAGCGGATCGCCGCCGGCGGCGGCGCGCAGCACGGCCACCGCCTCGTCGTACCGCCCCTGGCCGAGGAGAGTGAACGCCGGCGCATACCGCGCCAGCGGCAGGAGCGGCGCGGACGCCGATGCGTCGTCGAGCAGCGCGTCGGTCGGAAACAGGAGGCGCCGGCCGGCCTCGGGGTGCGTGGCCGCGGCGACGAGCTCGGCGACGGCCTCGGCGCGCTCGGCGTGCGAAACCACGCCACCGGCAGGCGCCAGCGCCACGCGATAGGCCGCGGCCAGCGTCGATGGCTGGCGCCGCCACGCCTCGCGATAGGCCGCCGTGGCGTCGCCGGCCCGGCCCATCCGATCGAGCGCCAGCCCGCTCAGGAGATAGGCGTCGGCGCCATCAGGGTCGATCGATGCTGCCCGCCCGAGCGAGATGAGCGCGCGCTCGAAGCGGCCGCGTTCGATGAGGAGGGCCGCGATCGCCAGATGAAGGCGGGCGCCGGCGGGCGGCGGCGTCTTCGACGCCTGCATCGACAGGTCCGCCTCGGAGCCCTGCAGCGCGGTATCCCAGTCGCGCAGCGCGCGCGCCATGGCCTCCACCGCGGCCAGCAGGTACCGGCCCTCGTCGCCGAACTCTCCTTCCGCCGCCTGGACGAACTGGAGCGTGGATTCGACGAACGCCTCGCGCCCCTGGGGTGCCGCGGGCGACGCGGTCAGCGTCAAACACAGCGCGGCGGCGAGAAATCGAGGCAAAGACAGGACGAGGCCGGAGTTTCCGCCGGCCTCGTGTGGTGTTCCTACCATCGTAGGAGGTCGGGGCCGGCTGACACCAGCCCCTCGGGGTGCGGACGTTGCCTTTGTCCGGCGTCGCACTGTATACGCCACTTGGGCCAGGACTTCAAGATGCTGGTCGCCGGGTGAACGGTACCGAGGCGGTGACGCCGCGCCCCTCCTGGACGGTTACGACACGGTTCAGCGGCGGTTTCTCGAGCCGCTCGAGCCGCCCGCCAGGCCACCGGATCTCCACCCGGTCCACGCTCTGGGCACTGCCCAGGCCGACGTGGACGCGGAGGTCGTTCTGGCCCAGGTAGCTGCTTCCCGACTTCACCTCGCGCACTTGTGTGCGCCCGCCGGCTGTCACGCTGACACGGGCACCCAGGGCGTCGCGGTTGCTCGCCACGCCGACCAGACGCAGCACGATCGCGTTGCCGCCGCTCGTGCCGTTGCGCAGCAGCTCGGGCGCCCCGCCGTTGTTGGTGACCAGCAGATCCACGTCGCCGTCGTTGTCCACGTCGCCGGCGACGAGCGTGCGCCCGACGCCGGTGCGCGCGAAGCCGGGGCCCGCGGCGCTCCCGATCTCCTGCAGCCGCCGCCCGTTCAGGTTGCGGAACAGCAGCTTCCGCTGCGCGTGCGTGGATCCGGCGCGGAAAAGGGCGGTGTTGTCGATGACGTGGCCGTTGACGATGGCCAGATCGAGCGTGCCGTTGTTGTCGAAGTCGAAGAAGACGACGCCGAAGCCGACAAACGGCAGCGTGGCCGGGCCGAGTCCGCTCTCCACGGTGGCGTCGGTGAACACGCCGCCGCCGTCGTTGCGGAACAGGCTGTGGGTCTCGAACTCGTGGTTGGTCACCACCAGGTCCAGCCGTCCGTCGCCGTTGTAGTCGGCGAACTCGGCGCCCATGCCGGCGCGCGGCTTGCCGTCGCGCGCCACGGCGACGCCGGCCGGCAACCCGACCTCCGAGAACCGGCCGCCCCCCTCGTTGTGGAAGAGAAAGTTCGGCACGCCGTCGTTGGCCACGAACACGTCGGGCAGGCCGTCGTCGTCGTAATCTCCCACCGCCACGCCCAGCCCGTTGCCCACGTAGGTGGCAATCCCGGCGGCGGCGCTGACGTCGGTGAAGACGCCCTTGCCGTTGTTGCGGTACAGCACGCTCGGCAGCCCAGGGTAGTTGAGCGGATGACAGTAGACCCGGATGCGCCGCTGCGGATCGCCGCAGAACCGGTTGTTGGTCCGCGCCGCGTCGAGGTAGTTGGCGACGAACAGATCCAGGTCGCCGTCGCGATCGATGTCGAGGAACGCGCAGCTCGTGCTCCACCGCGACGGCCCGACGCCGGCCTCGCGGGTGACGTCCGAGAACACCAGGCCGCCGTCGTTGTGATACAGCGCGTTGGCGCCGTAGCCGGTCACGTACAGATCGACGCGGCCGTCGTTGTCGACGTCGCCGGCACAGGCGCCCATGCCGTACTCGGCGGGCCGGATCCGCGACGTCGCCGTGACGTCGGCAAACGTTCCGTTGCGCTGGTTGCGAAACAGGCGATGCCGCGCTGCGGCAGCGGCCGCAGGGTCCGTCATCGATCCGCCGTCCACCAGGAACAGATCGATCCAGCCGTCACCGTCGGCGTCGAAGAACACCGCCCCCGATCCCATGGTCTCGGCCAGGTATTTGTCCGGGCTGGCACCGTTGGTGTGGCGAAAGACCAGGCCCGCAGCCGCGGCGACATCCTGGAACACGGCGGGGGCGCCGAGAGCCGCGACGGGAAGCCCCGCGCCGCCCCGCGCCGACTGCGCCCGCGGCGCCGGCATCGCGATCACCGCTGCACCAACGGCGGCCAGCATGGCCACGACGAACCGGCTCACTTCGAGTCCTTCGACACGGCCGATTCCAGCGCGCGCGCGTTCTCTTCGAAGCGACGGCGCTGCGCCTCCAGCTCGGCTTTCTGAATGCGCTCGAATGCGGCGAGCTGCTCGCGCGCTTCGTCGCCGCGGCCGGACCGCAGCAGCGCGCGCCCGAGGGCGTAGCGCGCGGCGCCGTGATTGGCATCGCGCCGCACCGCCGATCGCAGCAGCGTGATCGCGCCGGCGTCGTCGCCCTGATCGGCGCGCAGCTGCCCGGCGGCCGCAAACGCGTTCGCATTGGCAGGCTCGACGAGCGCGGCGGCCAGATCTTCCACCAGCGCATCCCCGAGCCGGTCCTGCGCCTGATACACCGTGGCCAGATCGAGATGGGCCTGCGCCGAGCGTGGCGCCAGGGCGACGCGGCGTTCGTATGCCGTGGCGGCGGCGTCGAGATGCAGCGCCGAATGCTGCAGCCGGCCGATCGCCGCGTAGACGACCGACGCGCCCGCCACGGGTGCCAGGCGTGCAGCGGCCTCGTAGGCTTTGAGCGCGGCCGGCAGGTCTGCGCCGTCTTCGTTCAACCTCCCCAGACGCCAGAGCGCCTGGCCCGACGCCGGGTAGCGGCGCACGGTGTCGGTCAATGCGGCATGCGCCGCCTCGTACTGCCCGGACGCGACGAGCGCGTCGGCCTTCGCCAGGCGCGCGCGCTCGTCGGTGGAATCGACGGCGACCGCCGCTCGCAGGCTCGCCAGCGCCTCCGGATACCTGGCCTCGGCCAGCAGACGAAACCCGGCCACGTATGCGGCCGGCACGAAGAGCGGCGCGTCCACCGAGGCGTCATCCAGCAGATCGAGCGGGAGCCCCACCAGGTCGACGGGGGTGCCAGGTCCGCTGCTCGCCGCCTTCAGCAGCACGTCGAGCGACGCCGCGCGATCCGGTGCGGCCGCCGCTCCTCTCGTCGCGCGCAAGTACTGGTAGGCGGCCGCGGCCGACCCCGGATCGAGCCGGCGCGCGGCGGCAAACGCCGCGGCGGCCGCGTCGTTCTGGCGCAGCTTCGCGCGCCCGAGGCCGCGCAGCAGCTGCGCCGGCGCGAACGACGGATCGAGCGAGGCGGCGCGATCGAGATGGACGAGCGCCTCGGTCAGCCGTCCGCGCTCCAGATAGGTGACACCCAGCGTGGCGCGCATGCGCGCGGCCACGGCTGGCGCCGCGCCGGCGATCGCGCCCTTGAATCCCGCCTCGACGCGCGAGACGGCGGCGTCCCACTCCGCGAGCCCTGCGGCCATGGCCTCGAGCGACGGCCGCACCGCGGGGCCGTCCGGGCCGGCGGCGCCGCCCACCGCCTGCGACAGGTCAATCAGCGCGCGGACGAAGTCGTCCTTCGCCTGGGCCGCCGACGAGGCGGGCAGGCACAGCAGCCACACGCTGACCGCGGCCGCGAATCGCCAGGCAGTCGGACGGAACATCTGCGCGATCGTAAACGATGGAGGTGTACAAGCCGAGGGCCGCACAATGCGGCCCCCGGATGATTTTCACCGCAGGCCTGGAGGCCTGCGGTCACGAGCACTACCAGTCGATGCCGAAGTTGACGCGGAAGATCCGCGGCAGCAGCACCTGCGTCGGCGCTGGCCAGGTGGGGCTGAGCAGCGTCTGGTACGCCAGGTTGTCGTTGGAGTTGAAGATGTTGACGATGTCGAGGCTGAGGTTCGAGCGCGTTCTGCCGAAGCGCAGGATCTTGCCAATGCGCATGTCGACCTGCGTGATACGGTCGCCATACGCCTCGTACGGCGCGATCAGGGGCACCGTCACGTTCGCCGCCGCAGCGAGCGGACGGCCGAGCGTCGCGAGGATCGTCGGGTCGTTGGCCTGGTAGATCGCGTCCGCGCGCAGCACAACGCCGGGACGGCTGCTGAAGGTGCCACTCACCTGCACGTCGACCTTCGGCATGAGGTAGCTGGCGTTCGCCTTGTAAGTGGTGGAGAACGGCTCCACCTGGCGGCAGTACGGATTGAGCAGACTCGAGGGCCCGCCGAGACCGCCGTAGGGGGCCGCGGCCATGCCTTCGGGCGCCTTCCCGCGAATGTCGCACACATCTTCAACAAGGCGCCCCGTGCTCGTCCCGCCCTGGATGTTCAGCCCGGTCGACAGCCGCGCCGTGAACGAGGTGTCGAAGCCGTCCCAGTAGCGCGTGTAGTCGCCGTAGGTGTTCGCCGTGCCGCGCACGTTGCTGGCCGCGCGGGCCGCAGCCGCCGGCGTGATGTTGTAGAGGCCGCTCACCGTGTAGCCGCCGCCGTTCGGCAGCAGCCGGCCGAGAGCCGCCTGCGCAGTATCGGTGCTGTTTGCACTCGGCGCCGTCACGCTGAACTGTCCGAACTCCGACGGATCGACGGCGATGTTGTCCGTGATGTCGACGCCGTCGTACATCGGCCACCACCGGCGGTAATAGCCGACCTCGGCCGAGACTCGGGGCAGCAGTTCCTGCTGCACCGACACGCCGAACTGCCAGTCGTAGGGGCGAGCCTTCCAGCCGCCGAGGATCGACGGATCCATCACGGTGGCCGCCCGGTTCTTGCCGTAGTTCGCGTCGCCCTGGCCGCACAGATCGCCGCCGGTCGCGCGGTTGTCCTGGATGGCCGCGTTCAGCAGGTCGCAGTCCACCACCCAGTTGCCGTTCGAGTCGGTCCAGGGGCGAGCGGCCAACGTCACGATGTTCTGCGCCGGATTGGCAAACACATAGCGGCCGTCGTTCGAGGCCGGATGCAGATAGCGTCCGAGATTCGCCTTCACCGACGTCTTCCCGGTGCCGAAGATGTCATAGGCGAACCCGAGGCGCGGGCTCAGATCGAGATACGCGTCGATACCCTTCGTCTCCTGCATCACGAATTCAGTCGGCCACCACACGTCCTTGGGGATCGTCTGCTGGGGATACTTGCTGTAGGCGCGATCGAAGCGCAGCGCACCCTGCAGCGTCATGCGGCCTCGCGTGTACTGGTCTTGCGCGAAGAACGCCGCGTACCCAGTGCGGACCTTCCGGCCCCACGGACCCTCCTGGATGGTTACCTGGTTCGCCACGCCGTATCCCTGCTGCAGCCCCGTGAGCGGATTGATGCCCGCGCCAAGGCGGTAGGTCATGCGCTGGCTGTTGGTGATGATGTCGAACAGGTTGTCGTCGTCCTTGTGGTAGGCACCCTGGTAGCCGAATTTCATCGTGTGCGACCCGGTGACGTAGCTGGCCGCGCCGTTCCAGGTGTTTGCCCAGATGTAGCCGGTGGGCCAGTTCGACGAGCGGTACTTGAGGTTGCCGCCGACGGTGAGCCCATTCGTCGTCGCCGCGGCCACGCGGTTGCCGTTGGCATCGAAGAACTGCGTGGTCTGCTCCTGGGCGCGAATCAGATTCGCTGTCGGGTTGCCCGGACGCTCGGTGTAGCCCCACTGCGAGAGGTAGATGCCGTAGCCGGCCTCGAGCAGGAGCTTACTGGTCGCGGTCCCGGTGTACTTCACCTGGCGCACACTCTGGTGCGTGCTGGCGTAGTCGCCGGTCTCGGGCGAGTTCGGACCGGCGCCGAAGAAGCCGTTCACCTGGCTGCCGCCGTAGATCCAGCCGTCCTTCTGCGAATTGCAGTGGTCGTCGTCGCTCCAGCCGGCGCCGTTGCACTGCGGCTGCTCGTCCCAGAACACCATCAGCTTGTTCTTGGGCGTGATCTGCGTGGTCAGGCGCAGCGACGCGATCTTGCGGTGCGGATCCGCACGCCCCTGGCGCGTGAGATCGGGCTCGTAGGTCCACTTGGTGGGATCGCCGGCGTTCTTGTTGGCGAAGATACCGGGCTGCGCGTCGGCGGCGTCGATGGCGCGGTAGTTGAAGAAGAACCACATGCGGTCGCGCTTCACCGGACCGCCGACCGACGCCTGGTAGTCGCGGACGAGCAGCGCCGGCGCGTACTTGCCGAGCACGCTCAGCTGCTTGTCGTTGTAGTTGTTGCCCTGCATGCTGTCGTTGAAGCCGGAGTAGAGCGCCGTGCCGCTGAACGTGTTGCCGCCGGACTTCGGGAGGACGGTCATCTGCGGGCCGCCGGTCTCCACTTCGCCGAGGTTGCCCGAGATGCTGAAGGTCACTTCCTGGGCGTTCTGCATGTCGGGGATGTAACCCGACACGCCGGCGCCGCCGCGCGACGCGCCCGTGTTGATGCCGTCGAGCGTCAGGCGGCCGTCCTGCGTGTTGCCGCCGTGGGCGGTGAAGAGCAGCATGCCGGGACGCAGCTGCGCCTGACCGTTGCCGGCCACGACGCCGGGGGCGAGCTGCAGCACGTCGTTGTAGGAGCGAGACGTGGGGAGCGTCTGGAGGATGTCGCCGTCGATCACCTGCTGACGGCGCGCGCTGTGCGTATCGACGATGGGCGACTCGCCCGTCACCGTCACCGTTTCCTGCAGGTTGCCGACGCGGAGCTCGGCGTTGATGCTGGCGGTGATGGCGGCGGTGATGTTGATGTTCTCCTGCCGGACGACGCTGAAGCCGGGCAGCGTGAACGTGATGGTGTAGGTGCCTGGAGGCAGCGCGACGATGCTGTACTGTCCAGTGTCGTTGGTGGTGACCGAGCGGACCTTCTCGATCAGCGCCGGACTCGATGCCTCGACCGTGACACCCGGGAGCACGCCTCCCGACGCGTCTCGCACGGTCCCGGCGATGGTGGCCGAGTCCTGGGCCCACGCCCCGACCGGCACCAGCAGCAGAGCCAGAACGAACAGCGTTCTCGCGAACCTGTACATGCCCCCTCCTGAAACTCCCGCTAGACCACTATTTCGATATGCGAAATGAAATTCTCTGAACGCACAGGTTTTTACGCCTTAGGAGGTAGACTGTCAAGGCATTCGGCGTATAGATGACGAGGGGAATCGAGTCGATGAAGTCGTTCGCAGGGGCGATTTTGAGTGTGGCACTGGCGGTGCTGCTCTCCACGCACGGAGCCAATGCCCAGCAGGGCGCCCAGGGGCAGGGCGGCGGCCAAGGCCAGGGACGACAGGGTGGCGGGGGCCGTCAGGGCGGTGGTGGCACGCAGGACGTGATCGGCGGCGTCGGCACCGGACGGGCCAACGCAGGGCCAGCCAAGCCGGCGCCTCGCAACGCCGCCGGCCGCGCGCTGCTCGGCGGCGCGGACATGAAGGACAAGGGCGTGTGGCTGCCGGTCTTCGGCATTCTCGACCCGATTGCGCCGTACAAGACCGTGCCGTTCCAGCCGTGGGCCAAAGCGGTGTACGACATGCGGCAGACGAACGAGCTCGAGCCACACACCCGGTGCAAGCCGTCGGGCTCGGCCCGCGAGTTCCTGACGCCCTACGGCGTCGAGTTCGTCGAGCTGACCGAGGCGCAGCGCGTCTACATCTTCGATATCGGTGGTCCGCACACGTTCCGCACCATCTACATGGACGGGCGTTCGCACCCGAAGGACTTCACGCCTACCTATTACGGGCATTCGATCGGGTGGTGGGACGGCGATGCGCTGGTCGTGGACACGACCGGCTACAACGAGCGCTTCTGGCTCGATCGGCGCGGCCTCCCGCACACCAGCCAGATGCACACCATCGAGAAGTTCACCCGCACCAACCAGGCGACGATCGCCTACGAAATCACGGTGGACGATCCAGGCGCCTATACCGCCCCGTGGACGGGCAAGTTCAACCTGCGCTGGGAGAACGGCACCGAGCTCTTCGAGTACATGTGCCAGCAGGCCAACTACGCCACCGAACTGATGGTCGGAAGCGGCGAAACCGGCGTCGGAAAGACGACGAACGTCGTTCCGTAGGCTCCCGGCTCCGGCTGCAAACTTGTAGAGGGCGGTCTTCAGACCGCCCTTTCTATTTGGTGCCGATCGCCGCCAGCGCCGCTCGCGCTTGTGGCATCTCAGGGACGAGTTGCACCGCACGCTCGAGATACGGGCGGGCGTCGTTCGCCCTTCCCTGCTGCAACAACACCACGCCAAGGTTCGTCAGCGCGCCGACGTTCTCCGGATCGTCGGCCACGAGACGCTTGAGTTCGTCGGCGGCCTCGCGCGTGCGCCCCATGCGCACGAGCAGCGGACCGAGGTTGCCGCGCGCGTCGGCGTGGGCGGGGTCGAGCACCAGCGCGCGGCGGTACTCGCGCTCGGCGTCCGGCAGCCGGCCGGTCATCGACATCAGCAGCCCCAGGTTGTAGTGCGTGGTGGCGTCGTCCAGCCCCGCGAGCGATCGGCGGAAGTAGCCCTCGGCCTCCTGATAACGCCCCATGGCGCTCAGACAGCTCCCGATGTGAGCCAGACCCAGGTAGTCGTCAGGCACCATCTCGACGTACTTCAGGAAGAACGTCAGCGCCTCCTCGTTGCGACCGAGCGTGCGCAGCACCCGCGCCAGCTTCAGCACCGCGTCCGGGTTGGCGGGATCGAACTCCACCGCCCGGCGCACCAGGTACTCGCTCCAGGCGGCATTCACCGTGAGCGTGGCATCCGACGCCACGCGCAGCAGCAGCGTGCTGTTGCGTGACTGCCGGGTGAGGCCGTCCACGATTGGATCAGCGAAGGGTGTGAAGGCCGGCCGGCGGCCCGCCTGATAGACGGCCCGCTCCGCATCCGGCTCGCGGCCGAGCGCGCGATAGCCGTCGGCCAGCAGCCGGAACGCGGGCCCGAACGACGGCGAGGAGGCCACGACGCGCTCCAGGATCTCGCGCGCGCCGCTCGGATCGCCGGTCACCAAGGCCACACGCGCCAGGCCGAGCGACGCGTACGCCGAGAGCGGCACTTCCGGCACGTGCGGCGGCCCATCCTCGGACGCGGCCGCGGTGGGCGGCGGCAGCGTCGCGGCGCGCCGCCAGGCGTCCGCGGCCGCGTCGTAACGGGCGGCCTTGAACTCGGCGTCGCCGATCCGCAGCCACACCGGCGCAAAGTCGGGCGCTGCCACCGCGATTGCCCGCAGCCGATCGGCCAGGCGATCGTCGCCGCCAAGCTCGATGTCGATCAGCGCGCGCGCGTAACGCCAGCGCCAGCCGTCGTCGAGGGCCGCGAGCGCGTCGTAGCAGCGCGCCGCGTCCGCGAAGAACAGGTCGGCGTGATACGCGCTGCACAGGGCGCCGACCGCGGCCGGCGATCGCGGCTGCCGCGCCGCCTCGGTGTACGCGGCGCGCACGTGGGCGGCCACGGCCGCCGTCCGGCCTTCGAGGTTGGGTAGAGCCGGCAGCGCAGCGCCTCCGCCCCCAAACCGGCCGCAGGCGCCGACGGCCACGGCGGCCACGACCACCGCCACGACGGGCGGTAACCAGGGCGCATGGCCTCGGTATTCCCCGGTGCTGGTGTGCGATCGCCCGGCGCAGCCCGTTGACAAGAGCAGAGGCATGACCCGCTTGTCAGCCCGGAGAAGGACCTATGACACCACGTGTTTCCGCTCGCCTGCTGATCGCCGTCCTGCTGCCGTTGGTCGCGTGCCGGCCAGCGCGCGCCGAGACGGCGCCACGACCTGAGATTCGCGTGGCGCTGGCGCCGGTGATCGTGGACACGATGAGCGGCATCGCCTGGCGGGCGATGACCGGCGAGTGCACCGGGATCTGGGCACGTGAAGGGATCGCGCTCACCTGGTCGGGCGCCGGCGACGGCGCCGACGTGGTGCTGCCGCTCGTCTTCGACCACCGCGAAGTGAAGAAGCACGACCCGAAGACCGCCGACGCCTTCGGCGTCACTGTCTTCGCGGGACGATCGCAACGCATCCTGGTGTCGACGGCCCGGGCCCGCGAGGTCGTCGCCCAGCGGCACGGGCTGGCCGACTCGGGCGACTCGACGGCGCTCGACATCGCGATGGGCACGCTGCTCGGCCGCGTGGTGGCGCACGAAATCGGCCACGCGCTGCTGCTCACCAAGGCCCACACGGCGGGCGGATTGATGAACCCCAGCGTCGAGGCCGCCGATCTCCGGCCGGCGCTCGACGGCCAGTTCGCGCTGTCGGCGCCGGATCGCACCCGGCTCGCGTTGCGCTTCTCGAACATCCCCCGGGGCGAGGCCATCCTCGCCAGCGTCACCTGGACGGACGCACCGCCTGCTCCTTCTCCGCTGCGCGCGCCGCGCTGAGGATGCCGCGGAGCCCTTCGTTGCCCTCGTGGCAGGCATACTCGAAGATCGGATGCTCGTCGTCGCGCGTCAGCCGCATCCCGAAGGTCCACGGCTTCACCCACGTGGTGGCGTCGTCGAAGGTGATCGACCACTCGATCGTGTTCTTCGACGTGGGCCGGAACCGCTCGATCGTCCGCAGCCTGGCCGACGCGCCGCCGAAGGCCGACGCCTCGAGGTAGCGGGAGCCTTCGACCACCAGCGTGTCGCCTTCCCAATGCCCGCGCGAGTCGCCCATGTACGACTGCATGTAGTCCGGCAGCGGCTTGCGCCCGTCGAGCGGCACGACGCGCGTCTCGTGCACCATCTCGTAGCGGATCGCGACCATCCCCGGCGCCTGGACGATCTCGTAGGAGTTGCCGTAAATCGCCGGCATCATCGAGCCCGGCACGCCACGGCTGATGCAGCGCACGTAGAGCGTCAGATCCTTGGGGCTGTCGAAGGGGCCGGTGTAGTAGCCGTCGCCGCCGCGACGCGCCGCCTTCGCGGCCGCCGCGCGCTTCTTTGCGTCGTCGGTCGTCGCCGGCATCTTGTAGTCGGGCGCGTCCTGGATCATCCACGCCCGGCTGTTGGTGGCGTTGTAGTTTTCGTACCAGTGCTTCGGCCCGGCGCCGGTGTTCTCGTCCTGAGTGCCGCCGATGACTTCGGCCGTCTGCTCCGCGCGCGCCGCGCGCTGCTTGACCAGCGCGGCAAGCTCCTCGGGCTTGACGTCCTCGAGGCGGCGGCCGGCAAACTCGGCCGGGCGCTCCATCGGGATGCCGCTCTCGTTGCTGTTGGTGTAGGTGCCCTGGATGTCCGGGTCGCCCCACGGCGTGCGGGGAACCGCCGGCGACTGCGCGTCAACCGCCGCAGCGCCGAGGGTCATCGCCATCCCGGCGCCCACCAGTATTCGAGTCAGAGGTTTCATCATTGATCCTGATGTTGATCATGAGGCGGGTCTAAAGACCCGCAACTACGTACACCCGCCCTACCCGCCTTACCCGCCTACTTGGGGCGCATCCATAGCGTAACGCGCCCCAATCGATCATAGGGCCGCGAGATGTGCATCCCGCCCGACACGGCGTCGGGACGGCCGTCACCGTCGAGATCGCCGGTGTCGACAGTGTTGAGGTGGGTCGGCGACGACGCGATGTCGTGCCGCGTGAATCCCTGCTTCCCGTCGTTCTCGAGCCACACCAGGCTCGCCGCCTTGGGATCGTTCCAGTCGTTGTT
>Ga0070670_100003461_pt1 | contig 13104 bp, 10 predicted proteins | sample KBSS63metaG_FD_64665 | JGI IMG/M metagenome (GOLD analysis project Ga0070670, IMG submission 64665) | Switchgrass rhizosphere microbial communities from Kellogg Biological Station, Michigan, USA - KBS S6-3 metaG | ecosystem: Host-associated > Plants > Roots > Rhizosphere > Soil ... | reverse complement strand
ATGCCCGACGACGTGACACCGGAAGAGAAGACGGCGCGTATCGTCGCCCTGCAGGCGCTGCAGCGGGAGATTCAGACCGAGATCCATGAGGCGGCGGTCGGCGCTGACGTCGAGGTGCTGGTGGATTCCGCGAGCCGTCGCGAGTTACATGAACTCTCGGGCCGGACGATGGGGAACACCGTAGTGAATTTCCGGGCACCTGCCGATACACCCAGCGGAGACGCATCGTGGATCGGTCGGACTGTCCGGGTTCGAATCACCCGTGGCGGCCCGCACAGCCTCCGTGGAGAGGCAACCCAGAACCGGGAACCGGGTACCGATCCTGCGTAGCGAGCCAGCGCCATGTTGATAGAGATGACGATCAAAGGGTTGATGCTGGACCCCATCACCAACACGCCCATCGTGATCCTCAAGGACAAGGACGGAGACCGGGTCCTGCCAATCTGGGTCGGCCTGTTCGAGGCGAACGCGATCGCGCTGCAGATCGAAAACGTCGCCACGCCCCGGCCCATGACGCACGACCTGCTGCGCAACATCATCACCGACCTCGACGGGCGCGTCGATCGGATTGTCGTCAGCGATCTGAGGGAGAACACGTTCTACGCCGTCGTGCATCTTACGGTGCGCGGCGAACGGGTTGCCGTGGATGCGCGGCCAAGCGATGCTATCGCCTTGGCGCTTCGGACACGCGCGCCGATCCTGGTGGAGGAGCTGGTCATCGAGAACGCAAAGACCGTCGACTTCGGGTCTGAGCGGCTCGACAACGACAAGGTCCAGAAGTGGCTTGAGGCTCTCGATCCAACGGAGCTTCCTAAGTACAAGATGTGATTGTCGGCCGGCCGACAATCAGAAATCCCAGCCGCTCAATCTCAATACAAAGTCCAAGGTCCCAAAGCAGCCAGTGCGTTTTGGGAGCATCCTTCCTCGAATTCGCGACCGGAATTCTTGCTTTCGTTTGACGTGCCGTCACCACGTCTCTACAATGGGCGCGTCCCTTCACAGAACTGCGCCCATGACCCATTGTTCGCTCGAACGTAGCGTCCGTGGCACCCGACCAGCGGGCCGCTCCCAAGGACTGACGACTTGATCGTTGCCATCGCGAACCAGAAAGGCGGCGTCGGAAAAACGACCACCGCCGTCAACCTGGCCGCCGCGCTCGCCATGCGCGGACGCAACGTGCTCCTCATCGATCTGGACCCGCAGGCCAACAGCAGCATCTCGTTCCTGGATCACACCGTCATCGGACGCAGCACCTACGACGCAATCGCCGACGCGAATGTCAGCCTGAGGGACATCATCCTTCCGGCCAGTCTTCCGAACCTGTCCATCGCACCCGCCAAGATCGGCCTGGCAAAACTGGAAGCACGGCTAGTGGGTGAGATGGACGCGCACTTCCGGCTGAAGGACAAGATCGATCAGCTGCAGGGGGAGTTCGCTCACATCGTCATCGACTGCCCGCCGGCTCTGGGGCTGTTGACGGTTAACGCCCTGGTCGCATCCACGCACTTGCTCATCCCGATTCAGTCCTCGTATTTCGCCCTTGAGGGAACAGACGACCTGCTTGAGACCATCGAGAAGGTTCGCCAGCGCCCGAATCCGAGCCTGCGCATTCTCGGGGTGGTGATCACGATGCACGACAAGAGGACGGCTCTCGCGCGCGACATCCGCGAGCAGATTCAGAAGGTGTTCGGCAGCAAGGTGTTCAAGACAGTGATCACCAAGAGCGTCAGGCTGGAGGAAAGCCCGGCCTACAAGGAATCCATCTTCACGTTCGCGCCGGACTCCACTGGCGCCACGGATTATTACAGCTTGTGTGAGGAGGTCATCGAGCGTGCCGAAGCGCGGACTGCCTGAAACGCTGCGTATGCGACATGACGAGCACTACGTTGAGGCGCTAGCCGCCTCGGCTGGAGATCCGGTCGGCCGCATCGTGCCAATCGAGCTACTCGACCCGAATCCGAATCAACCTCGCCAGGTAATGGGAGATCTCTCAGAGCTGATGGCGTCTGTGGCGGAGAAGGGGATTATCGAACCGCTCATCGTCCGACAGCGCGGCGCCCGCTACCAGATCATCGCTGGCGAGCGGCGGTATCACGCGGCGGTACAGGTCGGCCTGCGGGACGTACCAGTCATCGTCCGGGAGGTCGACGATGCCGAGGTGATGGAGCTGGCGCTGGTAGAAAACCTTCAGCGGAAGGATCTCACGGCGTTCGAAGAGTCCGAGGCGCTGCACCAGCTCGCGCATCGCTGCAGTTACACGCACGAAGACATGGCCCGGAAGCTGGGCAAGTCACGCACGTCAATCACCGAATCGCTGTCGCTGCAGAACATGCCGAACGAGGTCCGGAACCTATGTCGGCTGGCCGACATCACCTCCAAGTCGACATTGCTGCAGATCGTCCGCCAGGCGGATCAGCAGAAGATGATCGCGCTCGTCGAGAAGCTCGCGGGCCAAGGCACCGCGACACGGGAGGCCGTCCGCCGTGAGACGGCGAAGCCGGCCACCGGTCGGCCCAAGCACTTCGTCTTTGCCTTCAGACCACCAACCAAGTCCTTCGATCTGCGACTGAGCTTCAAGAAGTCCCGCGTCGAGAAGGACGAGATCATCACCGCGCTCGAGAACATCATCAAAGAGCTCCGCGCGAGCCGCTAGGAAGACGAAACGGATCCGGCGACGGACGCCGGCCAGAGGCGTCATCACAGGACGTCTGAATCCTTTGCGAGAACTCCAAGCCAAGCCGAGAGAAGTGAAGTCGGGCCTCCAAAGCGCACCAGATTCTATTTAGGTTTACATAACGTGTCTTATGCGACGTTGACGGGATGCCTCGAAAACAGGCCCTGTTGATGGATTGTGGACGCGGTTTCTCGCGAATGACCTAGTTAGGCTGTCCAGGTCCGGGCTGCAAACCGGTGGTCCGGAACCTCGAACTCGATTGCCTGGTGCCTGGGCTGCCTGTCCACATCCGCCGCACCTCGTCGCAGCAGGACGAACATCGCGACCCGTTCACCTGCCGAAGCCCCCAGCACCGCGAACGGAATCTCAAACTCCGCGACACGCCCGACGGCACCGCGCAGCCGAGGCTCCGATGCGGCCGCCCAGAGCCCCTCCGCGGACTTTCGGTACAGGGTGAACGCCATGCCCCCGGCAGCTCCGTCGATCTCCATCCGGAGTCCAATCGGACTCACGAAGCGGAGTCCCAGGGAGAACCCGCCCGCGAGCAGTTCGCGCATCGGCGCCGTGCCGTCGACCCTGACGTACAGCTTCTCCAGGTCGAACCCGAACTCGACGGCGCTAATGCCCTCGCCCCTGTCGGCCACCTGGTGCATGGCGCCGGCAGTCCCCGCACCTTCGACGCAGCCTGCCCCAACCCATTCGAAGTAGTTGGTAATTTCCCCGTCGATAACCGGCTGAACGAACCCGGTCGGACGTTGAATGCTCGACGAAGGCGGGGACGTCGTGATATTCGTCACGAAGAGCTCTTCCGGAATGGGCTTCTCAAGGGCGCGGTAAACGTTCCGGACATGTCTCCTGAACAGCTCGTCGAATTCGAGATCGTGCTCCGACGAGTGGTCGTCGCCGTACCACCAGAACCAGTCGCTTCCTTCGGCGATCAGCATCTCCTCCCGGGCCCGCGCAACCGATGATTCCGCAAGGCCCGGCGGCGGGCTGTCCAGGGCCCGGCGGGCGTCTGCAAGCTGGCCCCATGCTCGATGGTCGTCAGCGTGTCCGATCCAGATGTAGAAGTCGCCGTTGATCCACGACCCGGGGAAGATGGACGGGAGCGAATCAACAGGCTCCGCACACGCCTCGCTCATCGTCACGGTCCGCAGTTCGGGATGACCGGACAGCTTTCCATAGAGCGCGCGCAGGAACGGCCGTCCTTGACCCTCGTAATGCTCCCAGGCGTTTTCGCCATCGAGAATCACGTAGACCGTCGCCTCTGCCCCGCCGGTCGCCGCGCTGAATCGCCTGCCCGCTTCGACGACGCGCTGAACGAAATCGTCCGCGGCGCCATTCGCCGACCAGCCGGCGTACGTAAACCCGATCAAATCCGAGAGTGCATGGTCGCGGAATCCGCACGCCACTGACTCGTCGCCGTGGCCGACAACGTACGGCCGATACAGACGCTCGGGCTGTTCAACGTGACCATGACCCGTCCTGGTGAACCCTCGGCCGGTAGTGCGAGCCAGAATCTCCTCGTCCGTCGCCATCCATCGGAAGCCGGCGCGCGCGACGAGTGGGACCATCCCGTCGGACACCGAGCCCTCAGACGGCCACACGCCCGCAGGCCGGCGGCCAAACAACTGCTCGTGGTACGCCACGGCGCGTGTCAGCTGTTCGGCCGCGTCTTCCGGGTGCCTGAAAGCCTCGCGCGGCATCCGAGATTCGGGGTGAGTACGAAGATAGACGTCGGTGTCGCACAGCAACGGCAGGATCGGGTGATAGAAGGGCGAGGTCGACAACTCGACCTGGCCGCGATCCGTCGCTGCCTTGTACTCAGGCACCACGCGACGCAGTATCTCGAGTTCGACCGCGCGGAGCGTCTGCTTGTCCTCTTCGCTGAATCCACGATCCTTCGCGAGCAATGCGCGCACTCGCGAGTCGTCAGTCGTGTAGAACGGATCGATCCACGCCAGCTTGTGCCAGACCTGAAGATCGCGCAGATCGTCGACGGAAAAGCGTGCCGACTGCCCCCTGGCGCTCAGTTGCGCCGCCGCATCGCGCAGTGCAGCCAGCTCTGCGTACCGCGGGTGCGGCGCGATCATCCGCGGGCCATGCGCGTGAAAGAAGTTCGCGATCGCAAACGCGCGCTCTTCTTCGGTCAACAGGTCGGCGCGCTTCAGTCCGATCTCGAGATGCCGATCGCGCGCCTCGTCGCGTGCAAACGATTCCAGCTGCACGAGCATCGACGGCACCAGGTTGAAGGTGAGCCGCATCGAGGGGAACTCGCGCAGCAGCGCTACCATTCCCCAGTAGTCCTTGAGCGCGTGTAGCCGCACCCACGGCAGAATGTGCTCACCGGTCAGGAGGTCCTGATACAGCGGCTGATGCATGTGCCAGAGCAGGGCCACGCGCGTCATAATGGATTCGATCCCTGGATGTCGATCATCGATCGGTACGTCGTCCGGCAGGTGTTGACGCCGTTCCTGCTCGGCCTGCTGGTCTTCACCTTTATCTTCATTATTCCGCCGCTCATCGAGTACGCCGAAGGCCTGGTCGCAAAGGGCGTGTCGGGGCCTCTGATCGCCGGGTTAATTGCTCTCCTGATACCGCAGGCGCTGGCGATCACGATCCCGATGTCGCTGCTGCTTGCGCTGTTGATTGCCTTCGGACGGCTATCGGCGGACCGGGAGTTCGTGGCAATGCAGGCGTGCGGAATCAGCCTGAGGCGCCTCCTGCGGCCGGTGGCAATCATAGCCGTCAGCGCATGGGCCCTGACGTCGTACGTGCTCATTGACCTCGTTCCGGGCTCGAATCAGCGTTTTCTCGAAATCGTTTTCGACGTGGCGAGTGTGCGCGCGGAAGGCGAAGTGAAGGCGCGAACGTTCTACACCGATTTCCCCAACTTCGTCCTGTACGTCCGCGAGATTCCGCCGGACGGTCGCGGATGGACCGACGTGTTCCTCGCTGATCTCCGGGAGGCGCAGCACAATGCTGTCTACGTCGCCAAGAGTGGCCGGGTCTATATCGATCGCGAGCATCGGCTCATCAATATGGAGCTGCTTGGCGCGACTCAGCACTTCATCGATGCCGAGGGAAAACCCACGGTGCACAGCTCGAAACGCGCGGTCTTCACCGTCGACCCGGCAGCAAGTTTCAGCAAGCTCACCGCGAAGAATGCTCGACAAATGTCGATCGCGGAGTTGCGGCAGGAAATCGCCAACCGCCGACAGCTGATCGATCCAGCCACCAACGGTCCGCTCTCCACCCACAACGAGGAAATGGAGATTCACAAGCGCTTCTCCATCCCGGTCGCGTGCCTCGTCTTCGGGCTGATCGGACTGGCGCTTGGCGCGACGCATCGTCGCGACGGCGCCCTCGGCAGCTTCGTCATCGGAATTGCCGTGGTCTTTGCCTATTACGTGCCGCTGATGATCGGCCCGTCACTCGTGAAGGGCCACTACCTGGCACCGTGGCTCGGATCATGGTTGCCCAATCTGGCCCTGGGGGCGCTCGGCATTCTGATGTTCGTCTGGCGCGATCGGCTGGCCGATCAGCCCTTCCGGTTCTACGTCCCGCAGTGGCTCACGCGGCCGCGCGGGCGGCGCCACGTCCGTATTCCCGGGCTCACGATCCTGGACGACTACGTCACCCGCGCGTATACGAGCTACGCGGTGCTGTCCGCGATTGCACTGCTCGGCATCATCTACATCGCCGCGTTCGTCGACATCTCCGACAAACTATTCAAGGGCATGGTCACGGCCATGACGATGCTCGATTACTTCCGCTATTCGACGCCCCAGTGGCTCTACTACGTCGTTCCGCTGGCGGTGCTGCTGAGCGCGCTCGTCACGATCGCGATGCTGACGAAGAACAGCGAGCTGATCGTGATGAAGGCGTGCGGCGTCAGCCTGTACCGCGTTGCGGCCCCGATGTTTGTCGTGGCGTTGCTCGTCGGCGCCGGGCTCTTCGTGCTGCAGGAGACCATTCTCGGGCCATCAACGCGGCGCGCTGAGGAACTGAAGCTCGTGATCAAAGGCGGGAGTCCGCAGGCGCTCGATCTCTTGAACAACCGCTGGCTGGTCGGATCGAACGGCGAAATCTACCACTACTTGTCACTGGACCCGCGGAATCACGTCTTGACCGGACTCGACGTGTACGAGTTCACACCGGACATGGACCGCCTGGTCCGCCAATCGCACGCAGAGATCGCGACGCTGGCCGGGAGCCAGACCGGGAACAGCTGGCAGATTCACCGCGGCTGGTCACGGACGTTTGATGCAGACGGCAACGTTCAAGACGAGGCTCAACTCGTCGCGGAGCGCCGCACACTCGAGACCGCTGACTACTTCGGCACCGAACAACCGAATCCCGACTTCATGGGATACATCGAGCTACGCCGCCATACCGAAAAGCTTCGCGCTGGAGGTCTGGCCGTCGTCAAGCAGCAGGTCGCGCTGGCGCGGAAGCTGGCGTTCCCTTTCGTGACCCTGATCATGACCCTGCTCGCGGTGCCCTTCGCCTCGACCATTGGCCGCAGCGGCGCGATGGGCGGGATCGGAGTTGGAATTGCGCTGGCGATTTCGTACTGGACCTTGATCAGTGTGTTTGCGGCGATCGGCGCCGGCGGAGCGCTTCCCCCGATGCTTGCCGCCTGGGCTCCGAACCTGCTGTTCGGCGCCGCCGCGCTCTACTTGTTGTTGACCGTACGGACGTAGACGAACTCAGCGCCCGTACTTCACATCGTCGATCCAGAACTGGCCTGACCCGCCTGGCCTCGCATTGATAGTGTCGACGACGAACAACACGTCCCGAACACTGGCGACCGTCAGTTGCGGTTGTGCAGTCTGGCCAGCAGCGCGAACATCGTCGAAGAACACCGAAATCTCACGGGCGGTCTGATCGAGGTATACCGATCTCCTCCATCGATCCCCATTCGAGAGCCGGAACTGAACTGAGAGTCGCATCGGCTGGTCTGCACGTGCTGTGAACATCAGTCGGTCGTAGCGTCCGATCGCCTGACCAGCAGGCATCGCGAACGCGGCGTACGGCGACTCTTCCTTCGTGCCACCGAGTGCCCAGCGCAACTTGAGCTCCGTTCCAGTCAACGTTCGCACGACATTGAGAGCGGCCTTCGATCTGGGACTTATCTCGACGCGCCATCCGCGTGCCTCGCCGTTCTCGTACTGCGGCGCCGTCTCCGTCGCACTGCCGCGGGCAGCCGGAGTCTCGTCGTGCGCACGCACGTAAATAGGATTGGTCACCACCCATGGAACGGGCGGACTACCGGGCGCGCCATCCAATTGAATCTCAACTCGATACACCGCCCGATTTGCACGCACCACCCGTCGAAGGGACGGCCCGTCGGCAGTCGCCATCGCTGCCCCGTCCTTCATCAGGACAATGTGGCTGCCGCGCGGGGCGTTGCTATCGACGCGCAGGTCGATGTCGCCGCCCGTGTCGAGAACGAAATCTCCCATCGCTGTCGCGATGCCGCCTTGCACTGCCGAAAACGAAACGACTGCCGGAGTTGCCAGTGCATCGATGGTTGAATACACACGGCCGTGTCGAATGGCGTCGAGGATCGCCGCACTGTCCTGTTCGGGATCGCGCGTCAGCGTGACACCGACTGCGGTCACCGAGAAGGCGCGAAACATCGTTTCGTATCCTGGAATCGGCAACATCGCGAGCCGCCCCCCAGACTCGTCGCCGCGCACATCCAACCTGGCGTGCGCGTCGGCGCCGGCAACTGCGACGACGCGCCGGCGGCCGGTCAAGGCATCCCAGCGGCGGAGAACGGCATCCGGTCGATCGAGCAGCGTCGCGAGCGACGCCGTTGCCCGAAACGGATACGTGAAGAGTGCACGCGCGAGGCCGAACCATCGCTCATCGCGCGATTCGCTGTCTCCATTCAGCCACTCCAGCCCGCTGAAAGGACTCGCCCACTCCGTCCAGCGCAGGCCGGGCTTGGGTGAACCGGGATGGGCCGCCACAGACATGGCTCCCAGGCGCTCGACATCCTCGACGATGTCGCGTACTTCACCGCCGAGTGGATACGGCGTCTTCGGCAAACCGAGGGCGACCACGTGCCCGTCATCCCCGCTGATTTCGACGGCATCCACAACGAGAACACCACTCTGATACGCCGGTCGTGTTGGTGTGCGGGTGGCGTCGCCGTGGTCCGTCAGGATGATGAACTGCAGCCCGGCGCGCGCGGCTGCGGCGGCCACCTGTTCAGGCGCCCCGCTGCCGTCCGATCGCTTGGTGTGGACGTGGATGGCGCCGCGGACGCCAATTGCCGGACTCGTCGCGAGAATCCGCGGCTGCGGCGGCAACGTCAGGTACACACCCCCGCCCGTGGCAAGCAGCACCAGCAGAATGAAAGCAGCCTTCTTCATGCGCGGGGATGAAAACGGTCGTACACGTTTCGCATCCGCTGCTCCAGCACGTGCGTGTAGATCTGTGTTGTCGACAGATCTGCGTGCCCGAGCATCATCTGAATCGCACGGAGATCGGCTCCCCGCTCGAGCAGGTGTGTTGCGAACGAGTGTCGAAGCGTGTGTGGGCTCAGTGAGGCGCTCACTCCGGCCTGAAGGGCATACTGTTTGAGGATCTTCCAGAACCCGACGCGCGAAAGCCCGGCGCCGCCGCCGCGTACGTTCACAAACAGCCGGGGGCTCGAGCGCCGTCGCAGCAGCGCGGGCCGCCCCTCGCGCGCATACCGACCCACCCACTCCCCTGCAGACTCGCCAAACGGAACGATCCGCTGCTTCGAGCCCTTTCCGGTACACGTCAAGTACGACGCCTCGAGGTTGACGTCCGCTGGCCGCAAAGACAACAACTCCGACACACGCATGCCGGTGGCATAGAGCAACTCGATCAGTGCGCGATCGCGGAGCCCTCGTGTCGTTGACACGTCAGGCTGTGCGATCAAGCGATCGACCTCCTCGACGGAGAGGTACTTCGGCAGCACCTTCCAGGCCCGCGGCGGTCGCACGTCATCGGCCGGGCTCGCCTTCAAGCGTCCGTCGATGACCAGAAACCGGTAGAACCCACGGAAACACGCGACCGCACGCGCGACAGACCGGGGCGATCGGCCTTCACTCATCAAGTCGCGAATGAGCGCTTCGAGCTCCGCCCGACCGAGCGTTTCGATTGCGATGCCTCGTCCCGACGCAAACGCACCCAGCAGCGCGAGATCGCGCGCGTAGCTGTCCACAGAATTCACGGCGAGCCGGCGCTCGACCGTGAGGTGCGTAAGGTAGGCGTCGATCAGAGCCGTGCCAGGCACGTGGAAGGATGAAGGCGTCAGGCCTCTGGAATCAGACCTCAGTATAACGAGCTTAGAATTGAGATCTATGGCTGTGCGGTCGAAGTGGCAGTCGCTCCCCACCGAAGCAATCAACCCGTCGAGCCTGGATATCGACAAGCTGGCGCCGGAAGACATCGTGGACCTGATGGTCAGCGAGGATCGGAAGATGCTCGAGGCGGTCAAGCGCGAACGCGAGCGGATCGCTGTCGGCATCGACATGATCGCGTCGGCGATGCGTAAAGGAGGCCGGATCATCTTCGTCGGCGCCGGCACGAGCGGCCGGCTTGGCATTCTCGAATCAGCGGAAATGCCGCCGACATTCAGCACCGATCCGGAACTGGTGCAGGCCGTCATGGCCGGTGGACGCGACGCGATCTTTTCGGCGAAGGAAGGCGTCGAAGACAACTACGAAGAGGGCGCGCGCGCCGTGACCAGGTTACGGCCAACCAGAAAAGACATCGTCGTCGGTGTGTCCGCCAGCGGCATGACGCAGTTCGTGCGTGGCGCCCTCACGCGTGCGCGCCAGGTTGGCGCACGCATCATCTTCGTCACCTGTGATCCGGCGACAGAACTGCAGACGTTCGTCGACCTGACGATCGCGCCAGGCGTTGGCGCCGAGGTGATCGCCGGCTCGACGCGCCTGAAGGCGGGCACCGCAACAAAGATGGTGCTCAACATGCTCACCACCGGCGCGATGATCCGAATCGGGAAGACCTACGGCAACCTGATGGTTGACGTACATACCGGCTCCGAAAAGCTGAAGGATCGGGCGCGACGGATCGTCAACATCGTGACCGGTGTCGACTACGACGAAGCGGATCGGCTGCTCAAGAAAGCGCACTGGAACGTCAAGGCGGCGATCGTCATGCAGAAGACCGGCCTCATCTACCCCAAGGCCCTTGCCCGGCTGCGGAAGATGCACGATTCGATGCGCGCGGCGATCGGCGAGGACATCGAACCACGGCTCCGGGGAATGCTGCAGGGTCATGCAGAAGCGGCGCACCTTGGGTCGTCCGCCCCGGGGGACGCATCGGGCAACGCGGCGAAGCCACGAGCGAAGAAACTGCCCCCACCAGCCGAGCCTGTTCGCTAGGCCGCGACAACGTTCAGCTCAACAGCGACGCTGCATCGCGATCCAGAAATACTTCCGCGCGGCGGTGAGTCTGGAGGAACGATGCAGGCAGCCGCGTCGTCAGCGGCCCGCGCACCATTGCTCGCACGCAGGACGCCTTCCGTTCGCCGGTCGCGATCATCACGATGGCCGCGGCCTTCAGGATGGTTCCCATCCCCATCGACAGCGCCTCGCGCGGGACGCCACCCGCTTCACCGCCGAACAACGCCGCATTCTCGCGCCGCGTCACATCATGAAGCGCGACGCGATGAGTCCGGGCAACCAGTTCGTCGGCAGGTTCGTTGAAGCCGATGTGACCGTTGGCGCCAATACCAAGAAACTGAAGATCGATGCCCCCCACGGCTGTGATCGCGTCCTCGTACCGGGCGCACTCAGCGTCCAGATCCGGCGTCGCACCGTTCAGGAACTGTATCTGCGTTGCCGGGAGGTTGACGTGACGGAAGAGGTGCTCGTCCATGAACCGACGGAAGCTGCCCGGATGCGATGCACCAATCCCTGCAAATTCGTCGAGATTGAACGTGCGCACACGGGAGAAGTCGATTAGCCCGGCTTCGTACATCCGTCGCAGTTCCGCGTATGTCGCAACAGGGCTCTTCCCCGTCGGCAGGCCGAGCGCAGCGTCCGGCTTCGCGGCGATCACGCCTGCTATCCGGTCTGCCAGCGCCCGCGCGGTTTCGTCGGCAGTCGCAAAAACGCGAACGTCCATCTCTCGCTAAATGTACGCAGGAACGGGCAGGCGTCCGTGCGCGGCGGCAAGCGCAAGAGTTACAGCGCCAGCCGCGGGCTCCACGTCGAGCGTGCGGACTTCGCTGCGCGGCGCAACTTCAACCAGCCGAGTGGATACCTGCGATACCAGCGCGGGCACGCCGCGGAACACGCCACCCGCCAGCAGTATAGGGAACTGGTCGCCACGCATGGCAAGACGCGTAATCACCGACCCAGCAGCTGCAGACAATTCCACGCCCGCGCGCGTGATGATGTCCGCCGCAACCGCATCGCCGGCGTCGGCGGCGCGTTGTACGACAGCCGCCACACCTGCGATTGCGTTCCGGTGCAGTCCGCCGCCGTAAACAGCGTGAATCAACTCCGTCGGACTGGCGAGATGCATATCCGAAAGCACGAGACCGGTCAGCAACGTCGTCGGCCCACGTCCGTCAAATTCACGAACCACGGCATTCAAAGCCGAGCGTCCGATCCAGAATCCGCCGCCTTCATCCCCGAGGATATATCCCCATCCGCCGGCACGCGCGGCGTGGTTCGCAGCGTCGCGCCCGTAGGCAATCGAGCCGGTCCCCGCCACGATCACAACGCCGGGCTGCTCACCGGCTCCGGCGACGAGAGCGATGAGCGCGTCGTTCACGACGAGCGTCCGGGCCTTGAATCCGATCCGCCGCATGATGCCCCGCACCGCCGTCGCGTCGCTCTCGCGGTCCACACCGGCGATTCCGAGGCAGATGGCGTCCGGCTTCACGTCGCGTTCACCGATCGCCTCCTCCATGACGGCATGAAGGACCTTCTCGACCTCCAACTCTCCAGCGGCCTGCAGGTTGGCTCCTCCACCGCGCGCTTCAGAGACGACGTGCCCTCGCTCGTCGGCAAGGAAGCAGACGGTCTTCGTCCCACCGGCATCGATGCCCAAGACATGCATCCTGCTCGTAATGGTACATTCGACTTGGTGAGCTCTCGCTTCGCTGACGCCCGCAACCTCCTTCTCGAGAGCGCCGGCACACGGGCATTTCCGGCCGCGGTCATCGAGGTCGGCACGTCACTACGGCCACTGTGGCGTGAGGCGTTCGGGACACTCGCCTATGGGCCTGCGTCCCCGCCGGCGCGCGACGACACCATCTTCGACCTAGCCTCGCTGACCAAGGTCATTGCGACTGTTCCCCTCGTCATGCGCCTGCTCGAACGCGGCAGGCTGGAGCTCGACGATGCGGTGTCGGCCCATTTACCCTCGTGGCACGGCGACGATCGAGAGGCGGTCACCATCCGCGATCT
>Ga0070670_100003459_pt1 | contig 13107 bp, 11 predicted proteins | sample KBSS63metaG_FD_64665 | JGI IMG/M metagenome (GOLD analysis project Ga0070670, IMG submission 64665) | Switchgrass rhizosphere microbial communities from Kellogg Biological Station, Michigan, USA - KBS S6-3 metaG | ecosystem: Host-associated > Plants > Roots > Rhizosphere > Soil ... | reverse complement strand
TGTACTCGATGCGTGCACGGGCGAGGTTGGCCTCCTGCTGGCTCGCGCCGATCGGGTAGCTGATGTTGAGCGACGCCGTCCACTGCGGATAGCGATTGGCGAAGACGTCGCCGAGCACCGCGCCGAAGCTGCGGCCTACCGTGTCGATGACCGTGCCCGATCCGGGACCGAAAGGGCCGGGTCCGCGTATCAAATTGAGGCCACCGAGGCCGCTCAGGCCGTAGTCGAACTGCGCGTTCACGTCCGGCAGCGCCTGGTTGCGCAGATAGCGGATCTGCACGTCGTTGACCTCGAGCGTCTTGGTCTGCCGCAGCAGGTCGGTGCGTTTGTCGAGCGCGTTGCGCACCGCGGCGTCGGTGTCGACGGCAATCGGCTGGAATGGCGGCAGGTCGACCGCCTCGATGGTCATCGTCCAGAAGTCGGGCGCTGACGGATCGAACACCAGCGCCCGGAGAGTGTCCTCGGCCGTCTTGATGGCCGCTTCGGCGACGATCACCGCCTCTTCGCGCGTGGCCACTTCCGATTCCGCCTCGACGATGTCGATCGGCGGCGTGGTGCCGATCTCGACGCGCGACCGCGTGTCGCGCAGCGACTGCTGCGCGAGCTCGAGCGACTGCCGCTGCACCGCCAGCGACGCGGTCGCGTAGGCCAGGTTCCAGTAGGCGTTGCGTACCGTGCGCATGGTGGTGGCGATGGTCTGACGCAGGTCGACGTCGGAGATCTCGCGGTTCTTGATGCTGATCGCCACCTGCTGCCGCAAGGAGTCGATGCTGAAGTTCCGCATCAGCGGCTGCACCGCGCTCAGCGACAGCCCCGAACGCAGCTGCGGCGAGAAGTTCGTGAACGTGCTGTTCGTGGTCGATCGCGAGCCGTCCCACGACGCGCTGTAGTTGCCGCCCCACGGCAGCTGCTGGCTGACGCCGGTGGAGTTGCTGAAGGCGGCGTTCGTCGTCTTGCCGGTCAGGCTGCCGGCGAGAAAGTTGTTGTTCGGCGAGGCCTGGCTGTTCTTCTGGAAGGTGTTGTTGAACGACGGCACCCACGCGGCCTTGGCTTGTGCCACCGTCAGGTCCTCTACTCGCGGGTTATACCGCGCGATCTGGATGCCGAGGTTGTGCTCGAGCGCCAGCTTGACGGCTTCCTCGATCGTCAGCTGCCGGGTCTGCCCGGCCGGCGCGGCCTGGGCACCCGCCGCCTGGCCGCCTGACGTGGCAGCCTGCGCGAGCAGCGCGGATGTCACGCGCAGATCGAGATGAGGGGCCGGGAAGGACTGCGCGAAAACGGACGCCGGGATCCCAGGAACGGTCAGGACGGTGATCAGGGCGAGGGCCGACAGGCCCTGCCGGCGGCGCGTGTGGACAGACCTCTTGCGCATAATCAGTGGCTTCTCCGAATGAATCCTAAGACGGACCGTCTCGGGCAGATGTTCTCGTCGTGCAAAGTCACCGCCGCCGCCGGCGCGAAGCACCGGCCGGAAGACAGTGCCCGCCCGCGCGACGGCGCGCTGGCCGGCCGAGCGCCGGCTCGCCAGCTATACTAGCGAATCGCTGATGCCGTCTCTCACTTCTAATCAAGTTCTGGACCTGTTTCGCCGTGTCGGCGCCCTCCTCGAAGGACATTTCAAGCTCTCGTCAGGGCTGCACAGCCCGAACTATCTGCAGAGCGCGCTCGTGCTCCAGCACCCGCGCGAGGCCGAGACCCTGGGCGCCGCCCTGGCCGACGCGGCCCGGCCCCTGGGGCCCGATGTCGTGATGTCGCCGGCGCTCGGTGGCATCGTCATCGGCCAGGAAGTAGCGCGCGCTCTCGACGTGCCGGCCATCTTCGCCGAACGGCAGGATGGCACCCTGACCCTGCGGCGTGGATTCAGCCTGACGCCGGGCGCTCGTGTGTTCGTGGTCGAGGACGTGGTGACGACCGGCGGATCGACACGCGAGACGATGGACGTGGCCACGCGCGCCGGCGGCGTCGTCGTGGGGGCCGGGTCGATCATCGATCGCAGCGGCGGCGACCAGGGGCTGTCGGTCCCGTATTCGTCGCTGGCGCAGCTGGCGGTTCCTGCGTATCAGCCAGACGCCTGCCCGCTGTGCGCGGCCGGGTCCACGGCGATCAAACCGGGGTCGCGCGCGTAGGCGAGCGCAGTGTTCATTTGCCCGCCTTCGGGCGGGCGCAGGCCGATGCGCACTCTCAAGCTGACGCTCTCGTACGACGGCACGCGGCTCGTGGGCTGGCAGCGCCAGGCCGCGGGCGACTCCGTGCAAGGCGTGCTCGAGGACGCGCTGGCACGGTTCGAAGGCGGCCCGGTGACGGTACACGGCGCGGGCCGCACCGACGCCGGCGTGCACGCGCTCGGACAGGTGGCCAGCGTCCAGGTCTCCTTCGCGCACGATGCCGCCACGCTGGCCCGCGCCCTCAACGCCCAACTGCCCGAAGAAGTGCGCGTGCTGTCGGTGGAGGAAGCCGCGCCCGGCTTTCACGCCCGCTTCGACGCGCGATCGAAAAGCTACCGCTACTGCATCCGCAACGGTCCGGTCGCCAGCCCGTTCGAGCGGCCGTTTGTCTGGCACGTGCCGCAGCCGCTCGATGTCGAGGCCATGCGGCAGGCGGCGTCGTGCCTGCTCGGACGCCACGACTTTTCAGCGTTCCGGAGCATCGGCACCGAGGTGCCCGACTCGGTGCGGACCCTGCACGCATCGGCGGTCGCAGACACCGACGGTACAGTGCCGTGGCTTTCGTCTGCCGCAACTACGATGCCTTCGGCGTCGCGTTGCTCTAGTGACGGCGGGCGGCTGCTGACGTATGAAGTCACCGGGGACGGCTTTCTGCGCCACATGGTGAGGGCCATCGTGGGCACGCTCGTCGAGGTCGGGCGCGGCTGGCGCGATCCGGCGCAGATGGACGCGCTGCTGCAGTCGGGAAACCGCGCACGAGCCGGCCCCACCGCGCCCCCGCAGGGGCTCTTCCTGGTGCGGGTGGTCTATGATTAAGTGCTTGTCTCTTCAAGGACTTTGCCGTGCCGCTTGACGAATTGCTGGCGTGGATGCCCCCGGGGGACCCCGACGCCGCGCTGGCGCGGCAAGTCGCCTACGAGCGGCTGCCGCAGCACGTCGCCATCATCATGGATGGCAACGGCCGGTGGGCGTCGCAACGCCATCTGCCGCGGGTCGAGGGGCACCGTGCCGGCATCGAAGCCGTGCGCGACACCGTCGAGTGCGCCGCCCGGCTCGGTATCAAGGTCCTGACGCTGTACGCGTTCTCGGTCGAAAACTGGAAGCGACCCAAGTCCGAAGTCAGCACGCTGATGCTGCTGCTGAAGCGCTACCTACGCTCGGAGCTGAGCACGCTGCTGCGCAACGACATCCGCTTCGGCGTCATCGGGCGGAGCGAGGAGCTGGCGCCCGACATCCAGGCGGAGCTGCGCGAGGCCATTGCCCGCACCGCCAGCAATCGCGGCATGCTCTTCAACATCGCGCTCAACTACGGCGGCCGCGCCGAAATCGTGGATGCGGCCCGCCGTGCCATCGAATCGGGTGTCCGGCCCGAGAACCTCGACGAGACGCGCTTTGCGAGCTTTCTCTACACGGCCGGGCAGCCCGATCCCGATCTCATGATCCGCACGAGCGGCGAGATGCGCGTGAGCAATTATCTGCTCTGGCAGATTGCCTACGCCGAGATCTATGTCACCGACACGCTGTGGCCCGACTTCCGGCGCCGTCACCTGATCGACGCCGTGCTCGCCTACCAGAAGCGCGAGCGCCGCTACGGCGGCATCCCCTCGCCGGCGGCAGCGACCTCCCGCTGATCGCCCGCATGACTCGTCTCGTCAGCGGCGTCGTTCTCGCGCTGGCCGCCGTGGCCGCCATCGTGTGGCTGCCGCTCGTCGCGCTGCGCGTGCTGGCCGCCGTGGTTGCGGGCGCCGCCGGCTTCGAATACGCAGCCGCGGCCGGTGTGACGCGTGATCTGAGCCGTGCCCTGATCGTCGTGATGGCGGCAGTCGCGTGCTGGTGGCTGGGCATGCCGGCGTTTGCGAGCGTGGCGGTCGCCACGGCCATCGGCATCGCGTGGCTGGCGGTGGAAGTGCTGCTTTTCGGGCACGATATCGCGCGCGCGGCGGCCGCGGTGGCCGGCGCCGTGTACGTCGGCGGCCCGCTCGGGCTGCTGGTGGCGATCCACGCGCGCGCGGGCTGGCGGGTGACGCTGCTGCTCCTCGCGACGGTCGTCGTGAGCGACACGGCGCAGTACTACTCCGGCCGTGCGTTCGGGCGCCGTCCGCTGGCCCCGGTCGTCAGCCCGAAGAAGACGATCGAGGGCGCGCTGGGCGGCGTGGTGGCCGCGGCGCTCTTCATGGCCCTGGCCGGGTCGCGGATCCTGGGCGAGGCGCCGGTGCCACTCGCGGTTCTGGGCCTGGCGATGGCGGCCGTCGGCATCTGTGGCGACCTCTTCGAGTCGAGCCTCAAGCGCCGGGCCGGCCTCAAAGACAGCTCGGCGCTGATTCCCGGTCACGGCGGCGTGCTCGATCGCATCGATGCGCTGCTGTTCGCGACGCCGCTGTTCTACCTGTTCCTGCGGGACCTGCCGTGAGAACGCTCGCCATCCTCGGCTCGACCGGTTCCATCGGGCGCAGCGCGCTGGCGGTGGTGGACGCGCACCCGGCGCGCCTGCGCGTGGCCGCCCTCGCCGCGGGCGACAACGCCGCGCTGCTGGCGGAGCAGGCGGCCTGCTATCGCCCGTCGATGGTGGCGCTGGCGTCGGGCGATGCCGTCGATCGTTTTCGCGCCGCCGGGGGCAACGCGGCCGCGCTCGTGTGCGGCCCCGAGGGGCTCGTCGCCGTGGCCACCCATCCCGAGGTGGACATCGTGCTGTGCGCGTCGTCGGGGACCGCGGCGCTCGAAGCGGTGCTGGCGGCTATCGAGGCTGGCAAAACGATTGCCCTCGCCAACAAGGAAGTGCTGGTGATGGCCGGTGCGCTCGTCATGAGCGCGGCCCGCCGCAAGGGCGTGCCGATCCTGCCGGTCGACAGCGAGCACAATGCCATCCACCAGTGCCTGCACGGGCGGCGCCTGTCGGAAATCCGGCGGCTGATTCTGACGGCCTCGGGCGGCCCCTTCCGCGATCTGACGCGCGAACAGCTGCAGACTGTCGGGCCGGATGCGGCGCTCCGCCACCCCACCTGGCAGATGGGGCGCAAGATCACCATCGACTCGGCCACGCTGATGAACAAGGGGCTGGAGGTCATCGAAGCCCACTGGCTGTTCGACGTGTCCGCCGAGTGCATCGACGTGGTGGTGCACCCGCAGTCGATCGTGCACTCGATGGTCGAGCTGAATGACGGATCGGTGATTGCACAACTCGGGATCACCGACATGCGGCTGCCCATCCAGTACGCCTGCTCGTATCCCGACCGCTGGGAGGCAGCGCTGCCCCGGCTGGACCTGGCCAAGGCGGGGCGGCTCGAGTTTTACGAGCCCCCGCACGACCGCTTCCCCTGCCTGGGGCTGGCCTACCGCGCGTTACGGGAGGGGGGCACGGCGCCGGTGGTCCTGAACGCGGCCAATGAGGTGGCCGTAGCGTCTTTTCTCGAGGGGCGGCTCGGGTTCACGTCCATTCCCGTGGTGATTGAGGAGACGTTGAACGCGCACCAGCGCCAAGGCGTCCTCACAGGTGCCCCGCCAAGGGCCGAGCAAGAAAGCGTTGAGCTCATCAGGCAGGTGGACGCCTGGGCTCGCGAACGTGCCGGCGCGGTGGCCGCTCGCCCGGAGGGCGGGCAATTAGATACTGTGTAGCCAGGCGCAGCCTCGCTACAATTGATGGGTTGAGGATCCAAGTGTGACGACTCTCGTGTCGTTTCTCTTCGTACTGGGCGTGCTGATCTTCGTGCACGAACTCGGGCACTTTCTCGCCGCGCGCCGCCTGGGCGTGCGCGTGCTGACGTTCTCGCTCGGCTTCGGGCCCAAGATCCTCAAGTTCACCCGCGGCGACACCGAATACTGCATCAGCGCCATTCCGCTGGGCGGCTACGTGAAGATGGCGGGCGAAAGCCCGGACGATCCACGGTCTGGCGCCCCCGACGAATTCCTGTCCAAGACCAAGTGGGAACGGTTCCAGGTCCTGATCATGGGGCCGGTGATGAACATCGTGCTGGCCGTCGTCGTGCTGGCGGTCGTGCTCGCGCAGGGCGCCGAGGTGCCGGCCTTCGAGGATCAGCCGCCCGTCATCGGCGCCGTCAAGATGAAGAGCGGAGCCGAGCGCGCCGGCATCCAGCCGGGCGATCGCATCCTGACCGTAGCCGGCGACGCCGTGCCGACCTGGAGGGATCTGGCGATGGCCGTCGGCACGCGCCGCGCGGACCGCACCGTGGCGATCACGCTCGATCGTGCCGGCCGCACGATGTCGTTCGACGTCAAGCCGGCCACCGCGGGCCGTTTCGAAATCGTCGACCTGGGCGTGCTGCCCGACACCAGCCCCATCGCGCAGAAGGTCGATCCGCAGGATCCCGCCGCGCGCGCCGGAATGAAGGCCGGCGATGTCATCTACGCCGTAAACGGCACCCGGGTGCTCCTGCCCGAGGATCTCAAAGCGGCGATTGCCGCCCATCCCGGCGAGCTGATCGACGTCGAGGTCCGGCGCGACGGCACGCCGCAGCACCTTTCCGTCACCCCCGACAAGCGCCCGACCGGCGGCTGGATCGGCATCACCATCGTCGAGGCCACGCGCTCGTTCAAGCCCGGGCCGTTCGAGGCCGTCCGCCTGAGCGTGGTGCAGAACGCGACGTCTGGCGTGATGATCTTCAAGATTCTCGGCGGCCTCTTCACCGGGTCCACTTCGGTGCGCCAGCTGCAAGGCCCGGTGGGCATCGCGCAGCTGTCGGGCGAATCGGCCGCGGCGGGCTTCGTCCACCTGCTCAACCTGATGGCCGTCATCAGCCTGAACCTCGGACTGCTGAACCTGATGCCCGTCCCGGTGCTCGACGGCGGGCACATCCTGATCATGGCGCTCGAAGGCGTGGCGCGCCGCGACTTCAGCATGGCGGTGAAGGAAAAGATGCTGCTCGCCGGCTTCGTCGTTCTGATGATGCTGATGGTGACCGTGATCTACAACGATCTCACGCGCATCACCTGGATCGAGCGGCTGATGCCGTGGCGTAACTAGTTCGCCCTCCCCAGGAGACCTTTCATGACCCGTGTGTTCCGGCTCGTGACCCGCGTCGCTCCTGCTGCCGTTCTCGTGCTGGCGTTTGCCGCGTCGTCCCCGGCGCAGTCGGGCCGCATCACCCAGGCCGACGTACAGAAACTGCAAGACAGCGTGTACCTGGCCGAGCGCGACATCTCGAGCCTGCGCACGCGCGATTCGGCACGCGCGTCCTCGCTGCAGACCGAGCTCGACGACCTCAGCGACGAGGTGATCTATCTGCGCGTGAAGCTGCGCAAGGAGCGCACGCTCGCCCAGAGCGAATACAACGACGTGCAGACGCGGATCGAGGATGTGCGGTCGCGCGCCCGCGGTGATGCCCGCCTGTCGTCGGCGCCGGCGCCCCGCGTGCCGGATCCGCCGGCTCCCGCCGCGCCAGCGCCGCCACGGGCGCCCGAACGCCCGCGCGCGACGGCGTCGCGCGGCGAGATCCCCGCCAACACCGAGCTCGACGTCCGGCTGTCGAACATCCTCAACTCGGGGACGGCGCAAGTGGAGGACCGGTTCGAAGGCACCACCGCCGCCGATCTGATCATCGACGGCCGCACGCTGGTACCCGCCGGCTCGGTGATGCGCGGCGTCGTGTCGTCGGTCATGCCGGCCGGACGCCTGAAGCGGAAGGCGGAGATGACGGTCACCTTCGATCAGCTCACCATCAACGGCCGCAGCTATCCGATTCGCGGCACGGTTACCCAGGCGATCGAAGGCGAGGGCGTGAAGGGCGATCTGCCCAAGGCCGGCGTGGGCGCCGGGGTGGGCGCGATCATCGGCGGCATCCTCGGCGGCTTCAAGGGCGCCATGGCCGGCGTCCTCATCGGCGGCGGCGGCACCATCGCGGCCACCGAAGGCAAGGAAGTGGAACTGCCGCAGGGCACCGTCCTGCGCGTCCGCATCGAGTCACCCGTTCCGTTGTAGAAAGAACCTGGAAGCAGAGTAGGCGGAGTGAGCGGAGTAGGCTGAGTAGGGAAGCTTTCCCCACTCCGCTTACTCTGCCCACTCTGCTTACTCCGCCACTGATTTCTTGACGTCGCGCATTGATTCGCGCGCAGCGCGAATCGTGCGAGCGACGTCCGCGTCCGTGTGCGCGGCCGACAGGAACCACGCCTCGAACTGCGACGGCGGCGGATAGATGCCGCGTTTCAGCATTCCCTGGAAGAACGCCGCGTAGGCTTTGGTGTCGGACTGGAGCGCCGACTCGTAGTCGCGCACGGGTGTGCTGGTGAAGAACGGCGTGACGAGCGACCCGAAGGCGTTGACCTGCAGCGGCACCCCCGCCGCGCGCGCGGCATCCGCGAACCCCGCGGCCAGCCGTGTCCCGCGGCGCGCCAGATCCTTGTATAGCTTGGGTATGAGCCGTTGCAGCGCCCACAGCCCGGCGGTCATGGCGACGGGATTGCCCGACAGCGTGCCGGCCTGATACACCGGGCCCGCGGGCGACACCATCCGCATGATGTCGGCCCGTCCACCGTAGGCGCCCACTGGCAGGCCGCCGCCGATGATCTTGCCCAGACACGTCAGGTCTGGCGTCACGCCAAAGAGCTGCTGCGCGCCGCCGGCGGCGGCGCGGAAGCCGGAGATGACCTCGTCGAACACGAGCAGGATGCCGTGCCGGGCGCAGCGCGCGCGCAACCCGGCCAGGAACCCCTCCGCTGGCGGCACCAGCCCCATATTGCCGGCAATCGGTTCCACCATGACCGCCGCGATCTGGCTGCCGTGACGCTCGAGGAGCGCGTCCACCGACGCGAGGTCGTTGTAGCGCGCCAGCAGGGTGTCGGCCACCACCGCCGCCGGGACGCCCGGGCTCGTGGGCGCGCCGAAGGTGGTGGCGCCGGATCCCGCCTTGACCAGAAACGCGTCGGCGTGTCCGTGGTAGCAGCCGGCGAACTTGACGATCTGGTTGCGGCCGGTGAACGCGCGGGCCACGCGCGCCGCGCTCATGGCGGCTTCGGTGCCCGAGCTGACGAAGCGCACCATCTCCATCGACGGCATCAGCGCGCGGACGCGTTCGCCGAGCATGTGCTCGAGCGCGGTGGGTGCGCCGTAGCTCGTGCCTCGCTTGATGGCGGCGGTAATCGCCTTGATCTGGCCCGCCGGCGCGTGGCCGTGCAGCATCGGGCCCCACGACATCACGTAGTCCACGTAGCGGTTGCCGTCCACGTCGACGAGCGTGGCACCGCGCGCCCGCGCGATGAACAGCGGCGTGCCGCCGACCGCCTGAAACGCGCGCACCGGGCTGCTGACGCCGCCAGGCAGGACCTTGGCGGCGCGGATGTACAGGGACTTGCTCTTCTGATGGCTGGGCATGCGAACGGTTCCGGAGAGCGGCTATGCGAGCAGGCGGGCCGCGTGCCGTGCGTAATAGGTGACGATCAGGTCGGCGCCGGCGCGGCGGATGGCCGTCAGCGTCTCGAGCACCGCACGGTCCTCGTCGATCCAGCCGCGTTCGGCCGCGGCCTTGATCATCGAGTACTCGCCGCTCACCTGGTAGGCAGCCGTCGGTTGGCCGAACCGCGCCTTCACTCGCGTCACGACGTCGAGATAAGGCAGCGCCGGCTTCACCAGCACGATGTCGGCCCCCTCGGCGAGGTCGATCTCCACCTCGCGCAGCGCCTCTTCGACGTTGGCCGGATCCATCTGATGACTGCGCCGATCGCCGAACTGTGGCGTCGAATCGACGGCCTCGCGGAACGGACCATAGAACCCCGAGCAGTACTTCACCGCGTGGGCGATGATGCCGACGTGGTCGAAGCCGCGCGCATCGAGCGCGGTGCGGATGGCCGCCACGCGTCCGTCCATCATGTCCGACGGCACCACGAAGTCGACGCCGGCCGCGGCGTGCGACAGCGCCGTCTCGACCAGGCGCTCCACCGTGGCGTCGTTGACGATCTCGTCGCCCTCGACGATGCCGCAGTGGCCGTGCGAGGTGTACTCGCACAGGCACACGTCGGTCGTCACCACCAGCGACGGCGTCGCGCGCTTGATGGCGCGAATCGCTTCCTGCACCGGGGCATCGGGCGCCGACGACTGCGAGCCCGCCGCATCCTTGTGGCTGGGCAGGCCGAACAGCATCACGGCGCGGATGCCGTCGGCGGCCGCGGCCTCGGCCTCGCGCACGGCTTCGTCCACCGACAGCTGCGAGACGCCCGGCATCGACGAAATCGGCCGGGTGACGCCGCGCCCCTCGCAGACGAACAGCGGGTAGACGAACGAGTCGGCCGTGAGCCGCGTTTCGCGGACCAGCGAGCGGATGGCCTCGGTGCGGCGGAGCCGCCGCGGCCGGCGCGCCAGGGTCAGACGGGCGGTTGTGGTGGTGCCCATGAGATCGATCCTGTCACGAAGGGGCGCGCTGCGCGACCACGTAGGCCCGGATGGCCTCGACGAGTGCGGGCACGGTATACGTGTCGGGCTGGACCGAGGTGGAGATGCCCAGCCGGGCCGCCGCTTCCGCCGTGACCGGACCGATGGCCGCCACGATGGTCTTTCTCAAGAGGTCGGCCGCCTGCTCGGCGCCCAGCACCTTGGTGAAGTTGCGGACGGCCGAGGCGCTGGTGAAGGTGACCACCTGGATCTCGCCGTCGAGCAGCATCCGGTAGATGTCGGGCCCGCCGTTCGATTGCGGATCGTCGAGCACGTTGCGATAGGCCACGACGTCGGTGACCAGCGCCCCCGCCTCGCGCAGCTGCTCGGCGATGACCTCCCGGCCGATGTCGGCGCGCGGCAGCAGCACGCGGACGGCGTCGAGCGGCCCGCGCGTCTCGAGCGCCCGCACCACGGCATCGGCTCGGAATTCGGGCGGGATGAGATCCACCTTGATGCCATATTTCGCCAGCTGTTCGGCGGTAGCCGATCCGATGGCGCAGAGCTGCGGCCCCTTCAGCGAGCGCACGTCGCCCCCGGTCTCGAGCACGGCGGTCATCAACGAGTCCACCGCGTTGGCGCTGGTGAACACCACCCAGTCGAACACGTCGAGCTGCCCGGCGGCGCGCAGCAGTGGCGTGCCGTCCTCGGGTGGCAGGATGCGGATCATCGGCGCCTCGACGGGATCGGCGCCGAGGGCCGCGAGTTGATCCGACAGCTCCGCCGCCTGCTCCTTGGCGCGCGTCACCAGGATCTTCAACCCGAAGAGCGGCTTGGCGTCGTACCAGCGGAGATGCTCGCGCAGGCCGGCGACGCGGCCGACGATCAGGATGGCCGCCTCGCGCTTCGGGCGGGCCTTCACGAGCGCCACCAGTTCGTCCAGCGTTCCGCTCAGCGTTTCCTGCGCCGGCAGCGTGCCGCGGTAGACCACGGCGGCCTGTCCGTCTTCGGGCCAGCCGTTGTCGCGGAGCGCCTCGAGAATCAGCGGCAGCTGCTGCGCGCCGGCGTAGCACACGACGGTGCCTTCGAGTCGTGCGAGTCCCGACCAGTCGATGTCGGGCGGCGTGCGGCTGGCGTCTTCGAACCCGCGGACCAGCGTGATGGTGTCGCCGCCGCCGGGATAGCTGACCGGCACGCCGGCGTAGGCCGGCACGCCGATGCCGGCGGGGACGCCCGGCACCACCTCGAACGGCACCCCGTGCTCCTGCAGGAACAGCGCTTCCTCGCCGCCGTGGTCGAAGACGAACGGGTCGCCCCACTTGAGGCGCGCCACCAGCTTGCCCTCGCGCGCCTTCTCGGCAATCAGGTAGCTGATGGCCTGCTGCGCCATCGGCTGCGGCGCCGATGCGCCGACGTCGATCAGCTCGGCGCCCCGCCGCGCGTGGAGCAGCAGCCGCGGCGACACCAGATGGTCGTAGATGACTACGTCGGCCCGCTGGAGGCAGGCGAGCCCCTGCACGGTGATGAGGCCCGGGTCTCCGGGGCCCGCGCCGATGAGCGAAACCACGGCCTGTTTCATGTTCGAGAACTTCCGGCCTGATCGGTGGCGCGGATCCGCGCCAGGATGTCGTCTGCGCCGCCGGCCAGCAGCCGCTCCGCGGCCTGCCGTCCGATGGCCGCAGCGTCCGCCCGCGGACCTTCCGCGGTTGCGCGTGCCGCCCGGCTGCCGTCGGGCGCGATTACCACGCCGGCCAGCGTAATCCTATCGCCGGTGATGGTCGCGTGCGCGCCGATCGGCATCTGGCAGCCCCCGCCCAGCGCGGCCACGACGGCGCGCTCGGCGTGCAGGGCATCCAGCGCGTCGCGGTCGCCGATCTGCTCGACCAGAGCGGCCGTCGCCGCGTCGGCCTGGCGGATCTCGACGGCCACGATCCCCTGGCCGGGGGCCGGCACGCAGGCGTCCGCGGGCACCAGGGCGGAAATGCGTCCCGCCTGTTCCAGGCGCCGGAGGCCGGCGGCGGCCAGGATGATCGCGTCCACCTCGCCCTGATCCAGCTTGCGCAGCCGTGTGTCGAGATTGCCGCGGAACGGTACGAACTGCGCCTGCGGCAGGATCGCGGTGAGCTGTGCCACGCGGCGGACGCTGCTGGTGCCCACCCGGGGCGCGGCGCCGAGACGCCGCACCGCCTCGTCGAAGGGGACTTGCTCGGCGGGCGCCGGCAGCACCAGCGCGTCGCGCGGATCTTCCCGCGGCAGCGTGGCCCGCACTTCGAGCCCGTCGGGAATCAGCGCCGGCATGTCCTTGCTGCTGTGCACCGCGAGATCGATGGTGCCCGCGAGGAGCGCTTCTTCGATTTCCTTCACGAACAGCCCCTTGCCGCCAATCTCCGAGAGGCGGGCATCGGCCATTCTGTCGCCCGACGTCTTGATGACGACGATCTCGCAGTCGGTGCCGGTGCGTTGCTTCAGCAGCGCCGCCACCGTCCGCGCCTGCACGAGCGCCAGCGCGCTGCCGCGAGTCCCCAGACGCAAGGTCATTCCTAAGAGCGTGTCCGATTCGGTGGTGCGGCGTCCACTTCATCGCCCGCCGGGGCCACCGGCGCGTCATCCCGCAGCTCGAACAGGCGG
>Ga0070670_100003457_pt1 | contig 13112 bp, 11 predicted proteins | sample KBSS63metaG_FD_64665 | JGI IMG/M metagenome (GOLD analysis project Ga0070670, IMG submission 64665) | Switchgrass rhizosphere microbial communities from Kellogg Biological Station, Michigan, USA - KBS S6-3 metaG | ecosystem: Host-associated > Plants > Roots > Rhizosphere > Soil ... | reverse complement strand
CCGGAGGCTGTGGTCGCGATCGAGCCGGACCCGGTGGTGGCGTTCGAGCCCGAACCGGCAGTGGCGTTCGAGCCCGAGTCAATCGCCGCCGCGCCCGCACCCGAACCCGGTGTCAGCGAGTTAACGGTGGGCCCGGCCGCCGAAGACGAGCTCATCACGTTCGAGCCGGTCGTGTTCGAGCCGGTTGTCGAAGAGCAAGTCGAGAAGCCCGAGGCCGTGGCGGCTTTGTCGGCGCCCGACGAAGAGCTCGACGAAGAGATCGCGCTGGACGTCGACGCGTTCGCGTTCACGTCGCCGGCGCCGGCAGCGCCGACCGAGCCGTCGCGCTTCTCGTTCACGCTCGTGGACGGCTTCGGCGATGCCTGGAACGACTTCGACGTGCCCAGCATCTCGGCGGTCGCCACGGATCTTGGCGTCGGCGAGCACCCGCCACTGGATCCGTATGCGGCGCGGCCGGCAGCGGCTCCCGCGCTGTCGCGGCAAGCCTCGAGCGAGCCTCAGGCGGCGCCGGCCCTGGACCAGGAAGCGCTGTCGCTCATCGGCGACGCCGCGCGCAAGGTGGGCCTCGACGCGCTGGTCATCGAAGAATTCGAGCGGGGCCTCACGATGCCGCGGCCGAAGAAGCCGAAGAAGAAGGTGCACGCGGGCGCCACGCAGGTGCCCGCGGCGCCCGCGCCGGCCGCCAAGCCGTCGAAGCGCCCGGTGCAGGACGAGTGGGGCATGTTCGACCCCGAGCAGTGCGGCTTTGCGGCGCTCGACGAGGAAGAAGGCGTCGAAGCCCGTCCGACCACTGGGACTCGCGTCAGAGTGATCTCTTACTGACGCGGAGTCTCTAGCCTCTAGCCTTTGGCCTCTAGGGCGGCCTGAAGACCGCCCTCCTCTACCCTCTACATCCACCCCCTACATCACTCCGTGCGCAGGACGCGCACGGGGTCGACGCTGGCGCCACGGGCAGCCGGAACGGCGCTCGCCAGCAGCGCCATCACCGCCAGCAGCAGGGCCGTTCCCACGAACGTCGACACGTCGAGCGGACCGACGCCGAAGAGCCATGTCTGCAGCGCGCGGCTGACGGCCACCGCCGCGGCCAGGCCGAGCGCGATCCCGATGGCGGCCAGCGCCATCGCGCTGCGCAGCGTGTCCATGACCACCGTGGTGCGGGCGGCGCCCAGGGCCACGCGAACGCCGATCTCCGGCAGCCGCTGCGCCACTGTGTAGGCGAGCACGCCGTAAAGGCCGATCCCCGCCATGACGAACGCGAGCAGCGCGAAGGCGCCCACCAGCGTCAGCTGCGTGTTGCGATTCTGCAGCTCCACGTTGAACACGTCGTCCATCGTCCGCATGTTCGACACCGCTTGATCGCGATCCACGCTCCATACGGCTGCCCGCACTGCCGCCGCGATCGACAACGGATCACCAGCCGTCCGCACGACGAGGTACTGCGGCCAGAGGAATGGCGGGATCCCCTGCCCCTGGTTGCTCGGTCCATACATCTCGGGCTCGGCGCGGGTTTCGAGCGCCATCTCGCGGACGTCTTCCACCACGCCCACGACGGTCAGCCAGAGGCCGGGTGCGGTCGCGGGACCGAATTTGATCCGGCGTCCGATCGGATCCTGGTTGGGCCAGCGGCGTTCGGCGAATGTGCGATTCACGATCGCCACCGGAACGCCTGACTGCGCGTCGCGATCGTCGAAGTCCCGTCCGCGCAGGAACGGCACGCCCAGCGCGCGGAAGTACCCCGGGCCGGCCGTGCGATCGACGGTCATGTTGCGCGAGATGTCACCCGGCGGCGGGGGTGGCTCACCTTCAGCCGTGATGAATGCCCGGCCTCCTTTGAACACCATCGGCGGGAAGTTGGCAAAGCCGGCGGCGGTGACGCCGGGGATGGCGCTGACGCGCTCGGCCACGGAGCGGAGGAACGCGGACCGCGTGACGGTGTCGGCGTACTTCAACGGCGGCAGCGGCGTTTCAGCCACGAGCAACCGATGCGGATCGAACCCGGGATCGATGGCCAGAACGTTGGCATAGCTGCGCAGCAGCAGCCCGGCGCCCACGACCAGGATGACGGTGAGGGCGAGCTCCGCCACGACCAGCGCGCTCCGCATGCGCCCTCGCCCGGTCGTGCCGCGCGACCCGCCGCTTCGAATCGCCGACTCGAGGTCCACGCGGGCGGCGGCAAACGCCGGCGCGGTCCCAAACCCGAGCACCATCACCATGGTGATCCCGGCGGTGAACAGGAAGACGCGCATGTCGAGCGTGGGGGCGGCGGCGGCGGACAGACCGGTTGGCGTCAATCGCCCCAGATAGCGCAGCGCCGGAATCGCGAGCGCGACGCCGAGCCCCGCCCCGGCGACCGCGAGCACGGCGTTTTCGGTGAGCAACTGTCGCGTGATGCGTCTGTGGGTGGCGCCAAGTGCCTGACGCACGGCGACCTCCCGCATGCGAGTCGCTCCGCGGATGAGCAGGAGGTTGGCCAGGTTTGCGCCCGCAATCAGCAGCACCAGCCCCACGGCGGCGAGCAGAATCGCCATCGACGGGCGCGCCTCGCGCGTGAGGTGCTCGTGCAACGCCGACACCGTGACGCCGGTGCGTCCGTTCGAACCTGGGAACTCGCGCGCGAGCTGCCGGGCCAGCGCCGTCATGTCGGCCTGGGCCTGCGCCAGGCTGACATCCGGCTTCAAGCGGGCCACGACGTACATGAAATATCCCGACCGCAGCTCGCGCTCCACGGGCGTGAGCTTCGACGGGATGAAGAGCGCCACCGTCTTGTCCGGGAACCGGAAGTCCGCGGGCACCACGCCCACGACCGTGTGCGGCATGCCGTTGAGGCGAACGGTGCGGCCCACCACGCCGGCGTCGGCCGCGAAGCGTGCCCGCCACGCCCGCTCGTCGAGCACCACCACTGCCGGCGCGTCGGGCCGGTCGTCGTCGCTCGTGAGCGTGCGTCCGAGGAGCGGCTGCATCCCGAGGACGGCGAACAGGTTTCCGCTGGTCCTCGCGCCGGTCAGTTTGTCGGGGTCTCCGGCCCCCGTCAGGGTGTAGTGGTCGAGCCCATATCCAGCGACGCCGGTAAACGACCGATTGCGCTCACTCCACGACACGTAGTCGCCCGGCGACGCCTCGACGCGGGCCGGACCACCCACAGCCGTCATGTCCTCCCACAACAGCACTACTCGGGTGGGCTCCGGGAACGGGAGCGGCCGAAGGAGCACGGCGCTGACCACGCTGAAGATCGCCGTGTTGGCACCGATGCCGAGCGCCAGCAACGCCAGGGCCACGGCCGTGAAGCCGGGCGACGCGCGCAGCGTGCGCAGCGCGTAGCGGACGTCCTGTGCGGCCGTTTCGAACGCGTTCCTGATCTGCATGGCCAGTTGGACGTGGCCGCAGATCGATCAGTTGGTGTTCGTTTTCGAACAGCTCTACTTCTTGGGCGTGGCCGGACGCCTGGCGGCGGGACGCCGCACCGGCTTTGGCGGCGGCGGCTTGTACTCGACCATCACGTTGCTGATGATGGCCATCGGCCGACCGGTGGCATTGAAGGTGTCGGTGTTGTCCGGCCGCACCACCGACAGCTTTTCCCCGAGGATGCTCACCTGCATCGTCTCCTCGGGGATGAGGATCGAGACGGGTTCAGTGCCGGTGGGCGCCACGGCCTTCAGTCCGGACGCGCCGCCGCCGCCGGAAATGCGATCCACCAGGTCGGCCTGCGTGCGGAACTCGTTCTGCACGATGGCCCGCGAGATGAGCGTGTTGTCGAGCGTGAGCACGCCGATCGTGGCGGTGTAGCGGCTATACGCCTTGCCGGTGCGCACGAGCTCTTCCGAGTAGGTGTGCCGGTTGTGCAAGTCGAAGGTCAGCGTCAGCGTTCCGGCGTGCGGCGGCAGCGTAATCAAGATGCCGCCGGCCGGATCGCGCCCGATCAGCACGTCGCAGAACTGCCGCTTGGTGCGGACGCCTTCGCCGAGCACCTGCGGGCACGTCATCATCGCCGGCTCGGTCTTGATGACCGGCGCAGGCGCGGGGGCCGCGGGACGCTTGGGTGCGGGTCGCCGGGTCTGGGCCTCGAGCGACGCGAACGCGCAGCACAGGGCGACCGCCAGGGCCGCCAGCCGTCTATTCGTCGAGCGAGGCGTGGTCGAGGTGGGAATCGTGTCCAATCGGGCTGCCCTGACGCTTGAGGAGCGAGAGGAACTCCATGCGCGTTCGCGCGCACGTCTGGAACGACCCCAGCATCGCGCTCGTGACCGCAGTCGAGTTCTGCTTTTCGACCCCGCGCATCGACATGCACAGGTGGGTGCCCTCGCACACCACCGCCACGCCGAGGGGCGCGATTTTCTGCTGGATCGTCTCGGCAATCTGGGCCGTCAGGCGCTCCTGCAGCTGCAGCCGTCGCGCGAACACGTTGACGAGCCTGGGAATCTTGCTGAGCCCGATGACCCGGCCGTTGGGGATGTAGGCGACGTGGCACTTGCCGAAGAACGGCAGCAGATGGTGCTCGCACAGACTGTAGTAGTCGATGTCGCGCACGATTACCATCTCACTGTAGTCCACCGTGAACAGGGCGCCGTTCAGGATCTGGTCGATGTCGGCCGCGTACCCGCTCGTGAGGAACGTCATCGCCTTGCTGACGCGGTGCGGCGTCTTGACCAGCCCTTCGCGATCGGGGTCCTCGCCAAGGTCCACGAGGAGCTTCCGGATGAGAGCCTCCATCGCCGTATTCTATATCGCTGCCCTCGCCACCTCGTCGGCGCTGCAGGCGCAACCGCAGGGCGACCCCGACGCGCTCTATCGCGAACGGACCACGGTGGCCAAGGCGCGTGAGGCCGCGAGCATCTGGAGTGCACGGCTCGCGAAGAATCCCAAGGACTTCGAATCGGCATGGAAGCTGGCGCGCGCCGCCTACTGGCTTGGCGGACATGAAGACCAGGCCGCGCGGCGGCCCGCGCTCGAACGCGGCGTGGAGGCCGGCCGCCAGGCCAGCCTGCTGGAGCCCGCGCGGCCCGAGGGCTACTTCTGGATGGCCGCCAGCATGGGCGAACTGGCTGAATCGTTCGGCATGCGGCAGGGCTTGAAGTACCGCACGCCGATCCGCGAAGCGCTCGAGAAGGTGCTGCAGCTCGACGCCCCCTATCAGAACGGCTCCGCCGACCGCGCGCTCGGGCGCTGGTACTACAAGGTGCCGGGGCTGTTCGGCGGCAGCAAGAAGCAGTCGGAGGAGCACCTGCGCAAGTCGCTCACCTACGATCCGCAGAGCACCGCGTCCCACTTCTTTCTTGCCGAGACCCTGTTCGAGCTCGATCGCAAAGCCGACGCGATAGCGGAGCTGCAGAAGGTGATCGACGGTCCGGTCAACCCGGAGTGGGAACCAGAGGACCGCGAGTTCAAGCAGCTGGCCGCCGAGCGGTTGAAGAAAGAAAGGCGCTAGGCTTACTTGCTCAGGCGGACGATCTGGGCCTGCAGCTGCTGGAACACCGGGCCGAGGTCGGCGGCGGTCTGCGCGAAGTAGTACTTGCCTTCGAGCTGCGCCGAGTTGAAGTCGGCCGACGTCTTGTCGTTGGCAATCCGCTTCAGCACACTCTCCGACGACTCGGGAATCGTGCCCAGGTTCATCTTCACCAGGTCGCCCATGCCGATGGCGAAAATGCGGATCTTGTGGTCGCCGGTCGTATCGCTGCGGACCGCGTCGGCGATGATCTCGGTGAGGTTGGTGACGGCGTTGCGGACGTTGAACACCTCGGCCGGATACTGGCTGACGGTGCTGTTGTAGTTACGCAGGCCGCGCTTCGTGCTCTGAGTCACGCCGTTCACCTTCAGCGTGTTCGACTGAAGCGCGAACGACACCGGAATGCCGGCGCTGCGGTGATGCGTGTGCGCGCTGGTGGCCGGCAGGTATTTCAGGTTGGCCGTGGTGCTGGTGCTGTCCCAGTTGGGCGGCGTGAATGACCAGCTGGGGCTTTGCGCGCCGGTCTCGGTCTGGAACAAGCCTTGGAGGGCCGGCGTGTTGGTGGTGGAGTTGTTCGGATCCGGCAGCACCTTCGGGAAGTCGCCGCTGAACACGCCCTTCGCGATGCCGCTGCCGTCCAGGAAGCCCGGCAGGACGTTGCCGGACCCGTCGGTGAAGAGCACGATCACACGCAGTCCGGCCTGCTGCCCCAGCGATACCGAACGCAGTTCGTCCCAGCCGCGATAGAGCCCTTCGGGCGTGGCGGTGGTGCCGCCCGGCAGGGCGCTCGGCACGTCCGCCTTCAGCTTGTCCTTGTCGAAGCCGAAACCGGCCGGCATCGGATCGAGCACCTTGGCGCCGTAGCTGTAGGTGATGAGCGCCATGCGGTCGCCGTTCTTGTCGAACGAGTCGATGAAGCTGCGCGCGGCGTCGCGGACGGCGGGCCAGGCCGGGCCGATCGAGCCCGACACGTCGAGCACGAGCGACAGGTCCACCAGCCGGCGCGTCGCCTCGCTGGCGCTCGACACCGTCACCTCGTTGAAGTTGCCGAGGCGCATGAACGTGGTGGGCACCGTGGCCGTGGCCTTGATGGTGACCACGTGCAGCCCGGTCGCCTCCACCGTGTGCATCTCGTAGAAGTCGGGCGCCGAGGCCGGGTCGGTCACCGACGTCGCGCCCATGAAGTTGGGCGGGAAGTTGGCGTTGAACACCTTGGCCGCCTCGCCCTTCGGATTGCCGCCGTTCAGGTTGCGCGCCGCGCTGAGCGCGGCACCGTCCACGGCCTTCGAGAGCTGCGCCTTGACGATGTAGGCGCGGCCGCTGTCCACGGCCAGGCCGGTGAACAGCAGGAGCATGGGCAGGAACACGGCCATGTGAATCAGGGCCACGCCGGCTTCGCTGTTATGGGTGCGTCCGTGTCTGGTCATCGCTACCTTCCTCGGGGTTCGTGCCTCGGGCCATGCCCGCCCAAAGGGCGGGCAATCAAACGCTGGTCTCGCGAGGCGAAGCGATAGAACGTTGCTCATCAGTCGCACGCGGAGCCTCGCTAGAAGAACGCGATCGATCGCAGCGTCGGGGGCATCGTGACGCCGAACTTGTTGAGGGGGGTGAGCGGCGCGTGGTTCGTGAACACCTCGGCCACATACAGCAGCCCGCCGCGGGTGATGTCCACGTTCGCGGGCAGGTTGGTGATCCGCAGGTTGACGTCGGTGTCGGAGTTGTTGGCCTTGAAGTCGGGCGCGGGGCCGAAGCTCCCGGGACCCGCCGTCGCGAGGGTGCTGGCGGTGCCGAGGGTGCCGATCGCGTAGCGCTGATACAGCACCACCTTGTCGTAGTTGGCGGTGCCAACGATAGAGCCCTTCTTGAGCACCGAGAGCACCAGCTGCGAGCCGTTGGCGAAGTCCACCGGCTTGGTACTCATCGACTTGAGCGCATTGGTCGCATCCAGCAGCGACACGTCGCGCGAAATCAGGTTGGCGCCCTCGCGGGTGATCCGGCTGATCACGTGCTGGTGCAGGATGGCGTACGACACTTCGACGACGCCGAGCGACACCATCATGGCGATCGGCAGCACGAAGGCCATCTCGACCAGCGTCTGTCCGCGCTCACCCGAGGCGGGTCGGCGCAGCCACCGGCGGCGATGCGCCTGTCTCACCGAAGCGGAGCGAAGGCGGAGTGTCAATCGAACCTCGGCTCGTTGAGCATCGCGGACTCCACGGCGATGGTGACCTTGCCGCCCGGGAAGAACCCGCGGATGAACGGCGTCATCAGCGCCCACGTGTGAGTGACCTTGACCTTGCTGATGTCCCCTGGGTTGCCGGAGCCTGCCAGCCAGCTCGCGGCGCCCGGCACCTGGTGCGAGAAGGTGAAATCGCCATCCTGGACGGTCAGGGTCGGCGTGGCGTCGCGCATCGCCTGCCGTATCGAATCCTCGCGGGTCAGCCCACCCGAGACATTGCCGGTGACACCAAAGCGCCCGGCCTGGGTGACGCCGTTTTCGAGCGCCAGATACACGTAGAACAGCGACGCGAAGTCCACGATTGAAAATGTCAGCAGGAAGAGGAGCGGGAGTACGAGCGCCATCTCCAGGATGTTGGCGCCCCTCGAGTCCTGCAACCGCCGAACGAGCCGTGATGTGCAATAGCGCTTCATAGGACCGTATCCGCTGTGGTCTACGTCGAGGATAGGGGTGCACCCTCTGTGCCACGCGCGCCGGTGCGGCGCCTGGTACCAAGGCGGGACGCGGGCGTGCCGACGTGGCCGGTTTCGGCACGCGGCGGCACCCGGGGACTGGCAGCGGAGGACGCCGAGCGAACCCGCGATGCGACGGGAGATCAGGGACTTAGATGCGTCAGCGCGGCCGTTCTGCGCAGGACGGGCCCGCGGCGGGCGCAGGGGCGCGCAAACTCGCACGCGGCCCGCGGCGGCGCGGGAGCTGTAACCGCGATTGCACTTTCGAGGGGGCTAAGCCGGGCGCTCGCGCCAGAGCCCGAGCGCCTGCTGCGCGGGGCGATCGGAAAAACTGAAGAGCACGGCGTCGGCGCCGCCCACCGTCTCGAGGCGCAGCGGCATCCAGGACGGGACGACGAACACGTCGCGCCGGCCCCAGTCGAGCGTGCGGTCGCCGACGTGCGCGCGCCCCTGCCCTTCCACTCCCACGTAGATCGCCGCGTCGGTCTGGCGCAGCGGCGTTCCCGCGAACCCCTTCGGCAGCAGCTGCAGGACCGCGGCAATCGTCGGCATCGGCGATTCGCCGGTGGCCGGATCGACGTAGCGCAGCCTGTAGCCGTGGCTCGGGTGCACCGGCTCGCGGCGGAGCTCCTCGAGGAGCGCGCGGGATTGGGCGAAGGGATAGCTGAAGACCGGCGCGGCGCCTGCCGCCGCGCGCGCCGGCGCAACCTCCTCGGCGTGGTGCTCGGCAAAGCTCGCGTCGAACAGGTTCACGATCGGAACGTCCAGGCCATCGAGCCAGATCGTCGTCTCGCCGCCCGGGTTGCCGTGATCGTGATAGCGCCACGACGGCGTGACGATGAAGTCGCCGGGGTGCATGGTGGCGCGCTCACCGTCCACCGACGTGTAGGCGCCGGCGCCTTCAAGCACGAAACGCAGCGCCGACGAGGCATGCCGATGGGTGCGGGCCGTCTCGCCGGGCAGGATCAGCTGCAGACCGGCATACAGGCTGCCCGTCGCCTGCGAGCGCCCCGGCAACCCGGGATTCTCGAGGATGAGCACGCGCCGCTCGGCCTCCTGCGCGGTCAACAGACGGCCGGCCTCGATCAGCAACGGACGCAGCTCGTCGTACTTCCAGAGGACGGGCTGCGCCTGCGGCCGCGGCTCGGGCGGGATGAGAGTGCCCATCACCTCCCAGAGCGGCGCCGCGCCGAACGACCGCAGGCGTTCGTAGAAGGCCCGCCGTTCGGGCGTGAGCTCGGGGCGATGGCCGTAGGCGGCAGTCGCCACGTCAGCGTCAGGCGCGGGCGGTGGCGGCAGCGGCGGCGGGAACGCCGGCCGCGCTCGCCCCCCGCACGCGCACCGACATCGAGCCGATGCCCTGGATGGTGGCGACGATTTCGTCGCCCGGTTCGATCGGGCTCACGCCTTCTGGCGTGCCGGTGAATACGACGTCCCCCGGGTGGAGGGTGTAGAACGCCGAGGCCATCTCGAGGAGCTCGGCCACGCCGAGCGTCATGTTGCGGGTGTTGGAGTGCTGCCGCCGCTCGCCGTTGACGCTGATCTCCAGATCCAGATCGCCGGGATCCGGGATCTCGTCCGCGGTGACCAGCCACGGCCCGAGCACGCTGTAGCTGTCGGCCGACTTGCGGAAGCTGCGGTCTTCGGTACCGCGTATCGAGATGTCGAGCCCGATGGTGTAGCCCGCCACGTAGCCGAGCGCCTCGGCGCGCGGTACCCGGCTGGCCGTGCGCCCGATGACGAAGGCCAGCTCCACTTCGTGATCGGTGCGGCGGTCGGGCACGCGAAGCTCCACGCCGTCGCCGGCGCCGGCCATCGAGCTCGTCGCCTTCAGGAACATGCCGGCCTTGTGAATGGTGAGCGTGTGGCCGGCGGTGTTCTGATGCAGCGAGGCGTCGCTCTTCACCTCGGCGAGATGCTTCTCGTAGTTCACCGGCGCGGCGACCAGCTTGCCCGGATTGGCCACCGGGCTCAAGAGCCGCACCGCGTCGAGCGGCAGCACCGCCGCCGCCGGCGCCAGCGCCTGCGCGCGCGCCACGACGTCGTCGAGATGGGCGATGAACGCGTCGTGGGTGGGAAACGGATAGCGCGCCGGCGGAATCACCTCGAGCGCCGCCGTCACGTCGCGCACGTTGGCGCCATCCACGATGCCGAGCCGATTGTCATCGAACCTGCAGATCCTCAAGTGTTTTCCCTTCTCCGCCTTCTCTGTCTTCTCCGCCCTCTCTGCCTCACATACAGGGAATCGGATTCCACCCGGCGGTGCCGGCTTCTTTCTTGAACTGCACCGTCCGGATGTACGGTCCGCTCATGTATTGGCTGTCTTCGAGGATCTTGGTCACCAGCAGATACGTGTTCCCGTCGGGCTCGGTGATGGTGGTGAACCACTCGGTCATGGTGGCGCCGGGGCCGTACGGCACGCCGTTGCGCCGGTAGTAGCCGAGGCGCATGTTGGTGGTGGTGACGCGCATCGACGAGCCGGGTCTGGGACCGCCGGCGGCGGCGCCGCGTCCGCCGCGGCCGCGCCCGCCGGCACCAGGCAACTCCCAGACGGCGCGCGAGAACCCCTGCCAGGTGGCTTCCCCCGCCGGTGCCGCCGAGGGGTCGAACCGGAACAGGCGCGTCTGTTGACCGGTATCGGTTTCGAGCTTCAGCGTGTCATCGCCGTCCCACGCGATGCGCAGGCGGCCCGGCAGGTGCATGATGCCGCCGGCGCCGTATGCGCGACAGGCTTCACCCGCCGCGGCGTCGCGCGCGGCGTCCCACTCCCCCGCCAGCTTCTTGCCGGCGTCGTTGACCGGCAGATACAGCGTGTCTCCCTTCGGCGGCACGACCACGCGCCAGCGCCAGTCGTCGGCGATGATCGACACCCACTGGCCGGTGAGGTCCACGGGCGCCGAGGCACGGGCGGTCACCCGCGCCGGCTGCTGCGCCGACAGCGCCGAGGCGCATACCGTGACCGCCAGGACCGTACAGGCGGGTCTAAAGACCCGCAACCACCTACCGTCGGCCTGCAACCACGTACGGGTCGCGCCGCTCATGGCCGTCGCCCCGGCGCACGCCGCGCGGGCGGCGTCGGCGGCTTGCCGCCGCCCAGGCTCTTGTAGACCGCCTCCACGAAGGCGCGCGTCGTCCATGGCCCAGTGGTCGTGCCGTACTGCGTGTCGTAGTCGGCGGTGGGCCGGGCGGCCAGCACTTCGTCGAGCGTCATTTCTTTCTTGATCAGGTCCTGTACGCGGTCGCGAATGATCGTCAGCATGTCACGGTAGTAGGCCACGTCGCCCGAGTCCACGATGCGGCCGCTGGCCGGCACCATCATCGTGCCGCCCTCGAGACGGAATTCCGGGATGGCGAGCTCGAGCACCTTGTTGAGACCGTCGATGACGCCGTTGATCGAGCCGCCGTGTGCGACGTCGATGCGCGGGTACTCGCGCGTGGCCATCAGCCCGCCGAGCGCAATCACGTCCGAGCCGCGGAACTGCACGATCGAGTCGCCGTCGCTGTGGGCGTTCTTGACGTGAATGAGCTGCACGCCCTCGCCGTTGAAGAAGTGACTGAGCTTGTAGAACGGGGCGTAGTAGGTGTCGGTGGGGAGCGCATCGCCGGTTGCGGCGGTGCGCCCGTCCTCGTCCTTGGTCAGGCGAATCTGGACGTTCTCGTGGGCAAGGATGGCCGCGCCCTCGCCGGAGTCGCGAATGTCGTTGGCCACGTTGCCGCCGGTGTAGGTGCGCCCCGCGTTGCGCAGCTTCTCGTTGCCGCCCACCGCATCGGGATCCGCGCTGGTGTTGACGATGTAGCGGATCGGCTTGGGCGGCGCGGTGATGTGGCGATCCACCACCGACGACCGGCCCTCCGCCCCGAACGCGGCCGGCCGCGGCTCGTTGCGGATCGTCCACTCGCGCTGCACGCGGCGGATGGTCTCGAGCACCGCATCGGTCATCGAGGCACGGCCGGCATCGACGATGAAGACGCCGTCGCCCCCCACCGAGATGATGACGTTGTTGCCGGCGCCCACCAGCGCGTAGAGGTTGCCGCGGATGGGCAGCACTTCGATCTGGCCGGCGGGCGGCGCCTGGATCATCGGCGCCTTCACGAGCGGCGATGGCTTGACGTCCTGCGCCGCCGCGCCCGCGGACACCAACAGGACGTAGAGGGCGGTCCAGGCGCGCATCACTTCGGTGCCACCGGCCGGCGCGCCGCCGGGGCCGGGGCCGGCGGCGGCTCGGGCGCGAAGCCGCCCAGCGACTTCGGAATCTGCAAGCGGATCTCCGGATACATGCTCGCCGCGCCGGAGGTGATCACGTTCATCGGAATCTTGTAGCGGCGCGAGAACCAGTTGACGTCGTCGTTGGTGCCCGGCAGGTGATGCGGCACGATGCCGGCAGGCCGATCGACTTCGGTGACCACCGTGCAGGGGTACGGCGGCAGCTGATACGCCGGCGCGCGGCGGTATTCCGTGCTGCGGATGAGCGGCTCGGTCAGATACACCGGGTCGTAGGCGATGACGAGAAACGTCAGGATGTCGCCGCGGCGGATCAAGTACTGCGTCAGCTCGATCTCGTCGCTGTGCCACACGCCGTTGCGCTTCAGGTATTCCTCTTTGACGTGGGTGACGCGCACGCGCAGCGTCTCGCCCAGCCACTCACCGGTGGAGAAGCCCGCCCAGGTGTGCGGGGCGTTCGGCGACGGATGCGGACGGCCGTCCATGTAAATCGGGCGGTCCACCGAGCGGAGCCACTCGAGGTGCCACGCGATCGTTTCGCGCGAGCTGGGATCGACTTCCTTCCAGATCTTCAGCTGCGACGGACCACGTGAAATGTAGGCGCTGCCGTGCGGCCGGCACTGCCATTCGGGCAGCGTCTGAATCGACGCGTCCCAGGCGGCCGAGCGCAGCCGCGAGGCGTCGTTCATGGGGATGCCGACCCAGTCCCCGAGCTCGGTGTTGCCGGTGTTGTCTTCTTCCTGGACCGGAAGCCACTCG
>Ga0070670_100003452_pt1 | contig 13119 bp, 8 predicted proteins | sample KBSS63metaG_FD_64665 | JGI IMG/M metagenome (GOLD analysis project Ga0070670, IMG submission 64665) | Switchgrass rhizosphere microbial communities from Kellogg Biological Station, Michigan, USA - KBS S6-3 metaG | ecosystem: Host-associated > Plants > Roots > Rhizosphere > Soil ... | reverse complement strand
GGGACGCCGATGCTGCTGATGGGCGACGAGGTCCGGCGCACCCAACGGGGCAACAACAACGCCTTCTGCCAAAATAACGAGATATCCTGGCTCGACTGGACGCTGATCGAGAAACACGCAGACGTTCACCGTTTTGCCAAGGCGCTCATCGCGATACGAATGAACCAGTATCTGCCGATCGAGCGACTCGACCTGACCCTGAACGAGCTTCTGCGCCGCCAGCCATTCACGTGGCATGGCGTCCGGTTGAATGCACCCGACTGGAGCCACCATTCCCACACGCTGGCCGCAACGGTCGGACTGCCCGGAGATCCGGTTTTGCTCCACCTCATCATCAATGCGTTCTGGGAGGCGCTCGAATTCGAGCTTCCCGCGCTTGTGGAGACCGGAGAAACGTGGCGCCGCTGCATCGATACGCATCGCGATGCGCCGGACGACATCTGTGGCTGGGAAGATGCGCCAGCGGTGCGGGAGCGAAGCTATCGGGTCCACCCGCGGTCCGTGGTCGTCCTCGTTGCCAGAACCTCCGCCGACATGTGAATGACCTTAGCCGCGACGTGAATCGGGATGCTCCGGTATGCGCGTAATATCGTGGACGCCCTCAAGCTCTATTGCAGCGTATGCGACCGCGAGGATCGCTCGTTATTCAATCCATGAGCCGTTCGTCGGTGCTGCCGCACGAACCGACTGATTGTGCGGCGACGCCGGCTGCAGCCATCGAAGCATCCCATCAGGCGCTTTAGAGCGGGATGATTTTTCGTCGAGTCATCATCCCGCTCTAGCTTTTTGTTTGTGCGTGATCTTTTCCGAAAACCGGTGCCCACTTTTCGGGATCACGCACCAGCCAAAAATTTCTGCCTCTGCTAGCCTGAGCCGGGCTCACGACCCGCGGAAGCCCCCGTCAAAGGACCCATGGGGGAGTCTCGGACTCGGTTATTGGGTCGAACGCTGGATCAGTCGGCCAAGCGAGATCGCGATCTTTCCGTGCTATGTTTGTGGGTGCTTCATCGCTCTCACTCGGCGGGATGCTCCCCGTCCGTCAGGTCGGAAACCAGCATGAAACGGCGCGAGTTCATCACGCTGATCGGCAGTGCAGCGTCGGCATGGCCGCTCGTGGGGCACGCGCAGCAAACGAGTATGCCTGTTATCGGGTTCATGAGCGGCCGGTCGCCGGAGGACTCGTCTTATCTTGTCACCGCATTCCGCCGAGGCTTGAGCGAGGGCGGCTTCGTCGAAGGCCAGAACGTCGCCATTGAGTTTCGCTGGGCCCGTGGCGAATATGACCGGCTGCCGGCGCTGGCTGCCGAACTCGTATCTCGTCACGTTGCTGTCCTGGTGGGGGTCGGTGGAGATAATTCGGCTGTCGCAGCGAAGAAGGCGACATCAACGATACCCGTCGTTTTTGGGATGGGCGGCGATCCGGTCAAGGCCGGTCTGGTCGATAGCCTCAACCGACCGGGCGGAAATGCGACCGGCTTTACCTTGTTGACCAATCAATTGGAGCCCAAGCGCGTCGGGCTGATGCGCGAACTCGTGCCGAGCGCGTCCCTCTTCGGTGCCCTTTTGAATCCGGGCTTCTTGCCGTCGGCAAATCAATTGCAGGACATCGAAGGCGCCGCCCGCGCCATCAATCTGAAGCTCCTGGTGGCGAAAGCTGACAACGATACGGAATTGGATGCTGCCTTCGTGTCGCTGGTCCAGCAACGGGTCGGCGCTGTGCTGGTCACCGCGAACCCGTACTTCGACACGCGACGCGACCACATCATTGCGCTCGCGGCACAGAACAGGCTGCCGGCCTTTTATCAATTTCGCGAATTTGCCACTGCGGGCGGCCTGATCAGCTATGGCCCGCGCGTCACGGATGGGTATCAGCAGGCTGGTACCTATGTTGGCCGAATACTTAGAGGTGCCAAGCCGACCGATCTGCCAATCTTGCAGCCAACGAAATTCGAGTTGGTCATCAATCTCAAGACCGCTAATGCGCTCGGCCTCGCGGTGCCAAACTCGATGCAACTGCTCGCCGACGAGGTGATCGAATGAAACGGCGCGCGTTCATCACGCTGCTTGGCGGCGCGGCGGCGGCTTGGCCGCTGGTGGCGCCGGCTCAACAGCCGGCAGTACCGGTGGTCGGGGTCCTGAGCTCTCAGTCACAGGATTCTGAGGCCACGGTACTGGCGGCGTGGCGCCAGGGGTTAAGCGAGGCCGGCTATGACGACGGCCGCAACGTGACGTTCGAATACCGCTATGCCGACGGCCAAGGCGACCGTCTGCCAACGCTGGCCGCCGAATTGGTGCGGCGCCAGGTCAGGGTGCTGGTGGCCAACACCACTCCGCCAGCGTTTGCAGCCAAGGCGGCGACCGCAACGATTCCCGTCGTGTTCGTGACCGGTGTCGATCCGGTCGAGGTGGGCCTGGTCGCGAGCTTCAACCGACCGGGCGCCAACGTCACCGGCGTGACCTTCCTGTCCAACAAGCTGGTGGCGAAGCGGCCGGAACTGTTGGCCGCACTGGTGTCGGGGACCGCGCCGATCGGGATGCTGGCGCATGCACGTAATCCCAACACCGCCACCGACGTCAGAGATGCGCTGGCGACGGCGGCTTCGTTGGGGAGGACGTTGCACGTCGAGACGGTCGCGAGCGCAAGCGACGTCGACCCCGCCGTTGCCGCGCTGGTCCAACAGCGGGTCACGGCATTGTTCATAGCGCCGCAGGCGGATTTCCGGTTTTGGCGGCACCAAATCCTGGCTCTGGCGGAACGCCACGCATTGGCAACCAGCTTTTCCAACAGCGACTTCGTCGTCGCCGGCGGACTGATGAGCTACGGGCCCGATCAGGTCGACTCCTACCGCGAGGCCGGCAAGTACACGGGACGCATTCTCAAGGGTGAGAAGCCCGCGGGCTTGCCGGTGCTGGTGTCGACCAAGTTCGATTTTGCGCTCAACCTCAAGACCGCGAAGTCGCTCGGCCTGACGGTGCCGCCGACGATGCTCGCGCTTGCCACCGCGGTGATCGAGTGAAACGGAAGCTCAAAATTGTCAAACCGGGGCTAAGATGTTGATTTGCCAATGATCCCAACGATCTCAAAGGCGAACTGAAACAGATCGGCGGATCGAAATCCGATCATTGAAACACCATTCTTGCCAATCAAACGCTCAGCACGCTTTGGGTTCACGGCCTCCACGAGGAGCGGGAAGCGGTCGCTCCAGTCGATGCCTGTCCGGTGAGCAAGCGCGGGATGTTAACGCTGGAAGCCTTTTTTGATGGCGCAGCAGCAACAAGCTCGACTAGGCGGCAGAGTTGCCATAGTTTGGGGCCTGGGGGGATCGGGGATCAGTTTGTCGGAGTGTCCCCGTGCCTGCGCCCCAATACGTTCATCCCCAATTCCGCTATCGCTCTCCCAAACAACGCTTTCAGCGCGGCCTCTGGCTCGCGCTGGCATGTCTTGGTGTGGCAGGGATCGGTGCGGCCATGATGGTCCCGCTTGGCCCGAGCAAGTCCGATGCGGCGATGGCACCCGCGGATCAAGTATCCCGCGCGGAGACCATTCCGGCCGTTAGCCCCGCAGGGTACGCCGCCGCCGATCCGCAGCCAGCCAGCGAACACGGCGCGCAGGCCATCGCCGGGAAGCCATCTTGCCTTGGCCAGAGCCGCGACGGCAGCTGCGTTTCGTTTCAGCTGCCCAAGGTACGCATGGTCAGGGTGCCCCGCGTCGCGAGCGTCGGCCAGCAAGGTAACTCAGCGAAGTCGGGTGTGGCCGCTAACTCGAGGGCCACAGAGCTCGATAAGGGGATTGCGGAGACCAAGAAGGCGCAGAGGTCGGCGCATCGTCAGAACCAGCGCCGCAACCAGCCCTCGCACAGCACACCGTCCCGGGGCGATGTCCGGGTCGCCGATTGGGCAGCGCGCGGATATGGATCAACGTGGCGGAGCGACCAAGGTCGCCAGGGCTTCGCGCGCAATTTTTGGTAAGAGAGCGAGCCCACTCATTTGCACGTCGTCACGCCGGGCCATCATCCGGTAGCCGTCGTGCTTGATCTCGTGAGGCCGCCAACTGCGGCCTATAGGGGCCTTAGACGTCCAGCTGTCTTGGCGGCTTATCGAATAATTCTCGCAAGAAGTTGTAACATCCGTATCCGACAATAGCAGTCAGGATGACCACAGCGGCGCCAATCATCACGGCCAGGGAAATAAAAGTCGCGATGAAAGACATAGTTCTGTACCGGATCGCTTGAGTCGAAAGCCCCGGGGCCGGCATGCGGTCACCGGGGCTTTCTTGTGCAGCGCAATCACGGAATCTGGCGGGCCGTGATTGTTCATACCATGCCCGAGAGATGTCATTCCAGCAACGGTGCAGTCTTGACATTCTGCAACCGTGACATTTTTGCCGAAGAGCGATTATGCGGGCTTGGCGTTCAACTCAGCCCGAGATTGCAAGGCGTGGCCGCTACGGCCCTCGTGCTCGCCGATCCGGTCCTGTCCAAGATTATATCGCCTGCATTATCTGAGTTCCTGAATACAGGCTGGCCAGTGACGGTGATCCCCTAGGTGCCCGCAGGGACGATCGGGATCTCAAGTAGGAGCTTGGGCAATGGCTGGGAGTCTTCGCGGCTTCCGAATATGGGTTCGCCAGATCAACATCTCGTTGCCACAGTCAGTATCGCCACCACATTGGTTCGGCCTCACGTTCAAGCTATTGCAGTGGGGCTGGAATTAACAAGCATCGCTCTGCCGGAGAGCATTCAGAGCCTGCTCGCTGACGAGCTTGCCAAAGCTACGAAGGTGCCGCCAAGAAGACCATAACAGAGGCGCACACGCGAGGACGGCCAGAAGCGCATCAACGGGCGCCCTGCGCACCCAAGGGCAAAGTAGTCACCACCCGACAAGCAAAGCCTGGCCAGAGCACGGTGCGCGCCAGGACTGAATTAACTTGTCGAATTGATAGAGTGAACCTAGTCTAATTCGGTCCGGTCGCAATCCCGGACGGGCCGTCGCTTTCGGTGCGCGGTCTTTGGGGGCGGGGTGATTCCGGCAAGAATTGCCTGCCCCCATTGCTCTCCTTTGCGAGCTGGAATTGATAGTGCCAACGCAATCGTACCGTCTCCGAGCGTCATAAGTGCCGTTATTTTCGAGCTTCGCTCGTTTTGCTGATTTCCGGCGCTGTCGCTTTCAGCAAGCGCGGCGGCGGATTCCGAGCTGAGCCGATCCGCGTCGTGCTCAGACTTTATTCGCGGGCGGTCGTTCGCTGCTGTGATCGCCACGGCCGCCCGCGACTGAATCGGGGCAACGCCCCGTCCCGCAGACGACGTTTCTCACTCGACATTTGGGCCACGCAAGGCTGGTAGTAGCTTTTCGGCAACAGGTATTCCAAAAAGCATCGCCGTAGGCCGCCACGTCGCCAACTTCCTCTCGGCCGCCACGATTAACCTTAATATGCCTCCGGGATTCGGCGGTGATTTGCCGATGAAGGGGAGCGGCGGGGGGCGGCTATGGGCGTGCATTGTCAACACGTTTCGAAGACGACGGCGATCTTAGGCGCGCTCTGCGTGGCCGTTGCGGCGCTGTGGAGCAGCGTCAGCAAGGCCGAGACACAGGTCTATCTCCTGCGCGGCTGGTTCGGGGTGTTCTCGACCGGTCTCGATACGCTGGCGGACGATCTCCGCAGCAAAGGCGTGAAGGCCGAAACCGTCGGACATCTGGCCTGGAAGTCCACGGTTGCCAATATCATCAAGGATCGCGCGGCCGGAAAGAGCGGCGCGCTGGTCCTGATCGGGCATTCGCAGGGCGCCAACAACGTCATCGAAATGGCGCGCATCCTCGAAAAGGACGGCATTGCCGTCGACCTCTTGGTGACGCTGGCGCCGCTGCTGCAGGATCCGATCTCGGGCAATGTGGCGCGCGCCATCAACTACTACAACTCGCCCGGCTGGGGCGCGCCGGTGAAGGCGGAGGTCGGCTACCGCGGCAATCTCTCGAACGTCAATCTGGGCGGCGACCTTGGCATCGCTCACATTGCCATGGACAAGAGCCCAAACATCCAGGCCGAAATCGAGCGCGCCATTCTGTCGGTGCGGCAGACGCGATAGAGGCGACGGTGCCCGCGCACGCAACCGCGACTGCCGCCTCAGCCTGGCTCGCCCGGGCGGCGCTGTTGACCCTGTTGATTCTTGCGGGGGCGAGCATCGGCGCGCAAGCGGCGCCGGTGCGGATCGTCGCGATCGGCGCCAGCAATACCCACGGCTGGTATGTCGGGAACGGGGGCGCTTATCCCGCCCAGCTCCAGGCCCTGCTGCGCGCCAAGCAGATCGACGCCCAGGTCACGAATGCCGGAGTGCCGTTCGACACCACGGCCATGATGCTCCGCCGCCTCGACCGGGACGTGCCGGACGGCACCGCGATCGTCATCCTGCAGCCGGGAGCCAACGATCGGCGCTTCCTCGGAACGCCCGAGCAGCGCGCCGCCAATATCGGGGAGATGGAGCGGCGGCTGCGGGCGCGCGGAATCAAGGTGGTCGTGTACGACGACGAAATTCCGCTGCGCTACTACACCCTCGATTTCATCCATCTGACGCGCGAAGGCCATGCCATGATCGCCACGGCCTTGCTGCCGCGGGTGATGCCCCTGATCGAGGGCCGGCGCAAAGACGCGGCGCCGACGCCGGCGACATCAACAAAGAGCGCTGCCCGCAATTGATCGCTCCCGTCTCGATCTGTCTCGGTCGCGCGCACTGAGGGGGCGACCGGCGCCGCGCGAGAGTCATCCCGCCGTTTGCCGCGCGAGCGATCGAGCCCCGCCGCGCAACCGGCGGGATGCCTTAGCGCACCGCGCTCCGACACGCTTGCGCGCCGAACCCCAGCAGATATCGTGCAGATGACCGCCGGCAGACTTTCGCCGCTGCCGGCTGTGGTTCAGGTCGTCCATGTCTCGACGGCTCGAGGTCGCGTCTGGAAGTCGGCGTGCCGAGCAGTCCCTATGTCATTACTCGCCCTTCTTCCCGCCGCCTTGTGTCTCGGGCTGTGCCTCATTCCAGCCTGGCTGTTGCGGCGAGCGAAATACGCCCGTGTCCAGGATTATTTCATCGCGTCCAAGCGCACGCCGCCGGCGGTGATCCAGAACGCCTCGGTCGCCTGCAGCCTGTGGATGGCGACACTCGGACCATTCTTCGGATGGGGCGCGACCGGCAACTTCTGGCCTTCACTCGTGGCCGCCGTCTGCTTTCCGCTCGGCCTGTCCGTGATGTCTTGCGTCCGCGCTCCACTCCTCGCGTTTTTCTGCGACGCGCTCATTCACGACAGATCGGTGACGATCCATCAGTTCATTGCCCAACGGCATGGCAACGACTCCCGCCTTCGCCTGGTTGCGGCGGCTCTCACGGTGGTCGCCTTGGCTGCCCTTGCGATCGGGGCGGCGTTCGCTCTCGCGAGGTCCCTAGCGGCCGGCCTCGATGCGACGGTGCCCACCTCTGTCCTTGCGCTCTTCATGCTGATCCTTGCGGGCGGGTACGCCCTGATCGCCGGGAATACGGGGGTCCTGCGCTCCACCCAACTGCAACTCGGCATGATCTATTTCGGATTGATCGGGGCGGCGGCGCTGCTCCTCTATGAGCTGATTTCCGATCTCACGCAGCTGCCGCCATTTGGCGTATTTGGGATCGTTTTCGTAGCGGCGTTCTGCTCCGTACTTGTCGGCTATCGGCGCTCGAGATATGTCGATACCAGCCCAATCAGGAAAACCTTCGACGCCGCGGACCCGGTCGCTGCGGCCCGCGAGCCATTGAGCGCGCGCCTGCTCGTCAGGTTTGAGAAGATCTTCAACGTCAGCATTTCCATCCTCGCCGTCTTCGCCGTCGTGGTCGCATTGATGGGATTGTCCGCGATAGGATGGTCGAACGTCGCGCGCGACCTCGTCGCCGCGATCGGTCGTGGTGCCGACATCTCGGGCCTCGCGCTCGTGGCAGTGTGCCTGCTGCTGCTCTTCTACCCCCTGGTCGATGCCACCAACTGGCAGCGGATCGCGGCGCTGGAGAAAGACGTGGACGAAATTGCTTCTCCCGCCGAGGCCAGATCGGCTGGGTTGCTGAAGCTGTTGCGACGATACGGCGTCGAATGCGCTTTGGTTTTCGCTTTTACAGCGGCGCTCGGCAGCCTCGCGGTCGCAACCCTGGGGCCGTCGAGCCCGATGAGCGGGCTCGACGACGTTTTTCTACAATTGGCGGCAGGGCAGAACTTGGTCGAGGTCATTGCCGGCGCGTTCATGCTGATCGGCCTGCTGGCGATTGTGTTGTCCGCAATGAGCGCTCTGCTGTCCGCGAGCCTGTGCGCCCTTCGTTATGACGTCGTGCCGCTGCTCATCGCCGGACCGCCGTCAACAGGCTCCCCTGTCACCGCCGAAGCGCGCTTGAGGCGGCGCTCGGTCATGCTGGGCGGTGGGATTTATCTCATCGTTTTCCTGGTCGCCGTCGCGGCCGAGGCGCTTCAACTTAGATCGACGAGCACGGCCCCCTTGCTGTTCGCGGTGGCAGGTACACAGCTCTCCTATGTCCCCCTGGTGCTGGGACCGATCATCGGCGCCACCGGCAGAGGCTTCGGGCCGGTGAGCCAGGGGTGGGCGATGGTGATCATCTGCGCGGGCTTCCTCGGTACCGTATGCGCCGTTGCCCTCTCCCTGGCGACGGCCGACGAGTGGTGGCTGTGGGCCGCGATCCCCGCCAATCTGGGGCTGAGCGTCCTGTTGTATGCCCTCGTCCAGCGGCCCTCGAAACGAGAGACCGCCCCTCGGCCGTGACACCCACGTGGGATTCGCGCACGCCTGGGTCGCCAGCGCCTCAAAGGGCCCGAGCCCAACACCGTCGCGGCATCGACCGAGCCGGTGATCCGAACCCGCGTGCCGCTCGCGAACTCGATCTCGATCGTGCCGGACGGCGGCGCCGCAGTAACGGGATTTCATGATGTAGCGCGCGCCTTGCACATTCCGGCAGCAAGACGTGACTCGGGCCATCAAGGCCGCCGTCGCCGCGAGTGTGGACATCGCGCGCATTGAACCGACAAGGCGGGAAAGATTGCAATCATTGCCGGCGGCGGGACCGGCGAGCCCGGCGAAACACAAACAGACATGGCGACCCCGGCTGGATTCGAACCAGCGACCTTCAGCTTAGAAGGCTGTTGCTCTATCCCCTGAGCTACGGGGCCGCGACGGGAGAGTTGTAGCCCAAGACGAGGTCGAGCCGCCAGCGGCGGGCCGGTTGGCCGCGGCGCGCCGCGCGGCGCAAGCCACTCTCAGGTGGCGCCTTTCCCGGCGAGGCGAATCTGGCGTAGCGTGGCATATCGCAAGCGAGTGGGGCGTGAAGGGCGGGTGCGGCTGCCATAAGTGGTGGTCACCGAACCCGGAGCAGCGGTCGGGGAGGTCGACAAAAATGATCGAGGTACGCAGGCTCGGCCACGCCACGCTGACCACGCCCGATCTCGATCGGCAGGTCGCCTACTATACCGAGATTGTCGGCCTCACCCTCCTCGAGCGCGACAGCAAGCGCGCATTGCTTGCGAGCAAACAGGGCTTCGAGGCGGTCGCGCTCGAGCCCGGCCCTCCCAACGCGCTGTCGCGGCTCGCATTTCAGGTCGCGCCCGGAAGCGATCTTGCCGTGCTTGCGCGCGAGCTGGCAAAGCACGGTGTCAAGAGCGAGCGCCGCAGCGGGATTTCGCCGGGCGTCGCCGACGCCCTGGTGTTCAAGGATCCGAAGGACACATGGATCGAAGTCTTTTCCGATTACGTCTTTGCCCCGGAGGACCCGGCCCAGGCCGGCATCATGCCGCTCAAGCTCGGGCACGTGGCCTATCGCGTGAACGACGTGCAGCATGTGGTGAAATTCTACACCGATGTGCTCGGATTTCGGGTGTCCGACTGGCATGGCGACACCTTCGCGTTCCTGCGCTGCGGGCCCGACCACCACACCGTCAATTTCGTGTTCGACGAGGTCCCGCAGCTGCACCATATCGCCTTCGAAGTGAAGGATTGGGCGGAGATCCAACGCGCCTGCGAATGGCTCGCCAAGCACAACATCCATCTGGTCTGGGGCCCGGGCCGCCACATCATCGGCCACAATATCGCGATCTATCACCGCAACGCCGACAAGGTGCGGGTCGAGTTCTTCTGCGAAATGGATCTGATGAAGGACGAGGCGCTCGGTTATTTCGATCCGCGCCCATGGCACCAGGACCGGCCGCAGCGGCCGAAGGTATGGGGGCCGGACACGCTGCGGAACTACTGGGGCTTCGGGTCGGAGCGCATCATTCGCGGCTACCAGACGGTGGAGTAGGCCGCAGCCGATCGTGCGGGCGCGGCGCGCAGACGGCGTGAGCCATCTGCGCGCGGCGTGCCGCCCGGACGATGCTCAGGTCAGCGTGAAACTCAGGTCGCCGAGCTTCTCGATCGAGGTGACCAGCTTGTCGCCGGGCTTGAGCCAGACCTGCTTGTCCTTGGGATAGCCGGAGATCACGCCTTCCGGGGTGCCGGTGAAGATGATGTCACCGGGCTTCAGGGTCATGTATTTGGAGATGTAGCTTACGAGCTGCTTGCAGTTGAACACCATGTCCGAGGTGTTCGAAGACTGCCGCACCTCCCCGTTGACGCGACATTCGATCTTGAGATTATCGCCGTCCACCTGATCGGCGGTGACGAGCCACGGGCCCACCGGCGCTGATCCGTCCAGACTCTTGCCGAGCATCCATTGGCTCGATCGCGACTGCAGGTCGCGCGCGGTGAAATCGTTGCCGGTGGCATAGCCGAAGACGTAATTGAGGGCGTCCGCTTCCAGAACATTGCGCGCGCGCCGTCCGATCACGATCACCAGCTCGGCTTCATAGTCGAACTTCTGCGCGTCCTCCTCCGATACGCCGATGACGCCGCCGTGGCAGTTGAGCGCGGTGTTGTATTTGTTGAACAGGATCGGCTGCTTCGGCACTGGATTGCCGGTTTCGGCCGCATGCCTGCGGTAGTTGAGCCCGATACAGACGATCTTTTCCGGATTCGTGACGCATGGCCCGAAAGCAGCTTGCTCGGGCGCAACGAAGTAGCGCTGCGCGGACGCGCTCGCGCGCCCTTTGTCGACGAGGCGCTTGAGTCCGTTGATGTCGCCCTGTCCCTTGAACACCGCATCTATGCTGGTCGGGGCGCCTTCGTGGAAATCCTGCTCGGCGGCGACCACGTCGAGGATCCCCCGGTCGGTGCGTAGACCCAGGCCAAATCCGCCCCCGGCAGCGTCCGGCCGCCGCAGCGTGGCAAAGGTCATGCCCTTCGGCAGCTCCGTCGGACCACCCGGTCTCGCCCCGGTCTGCGCGGCGGCATCCGTCGCGAGGCTCGCTCCCGTCATCGCCGCCATGCCGACGAGGCTCGTGGTCTTGAGAAACGTTCTTCGGTCGTGATCCATGGACTGCCCTCCCGTGTCATTGCCGGCGTCGTTGATCGGCGCGGCTTGCGCGCCCGCACAATAGCGCATTTTGCCGTCGCCTTTTGACGGAGAACGGCGAGGCTATGCAAAGCATTCCGCAAAATTCCGGTGGCGGAAAAGATCATTTCCGATCAGTTGTTTAGTCGAGATCGTCCGGGCTCCGACGGCGGCCGTCACGGCCGTCGGGCAGGAATCTTGGCCACGACCTCGACATGTTTTGCCGTTCATCTTGGCCGCCCCGTTCGGACTCCCCCCGGCCGACCGGAATGGAGGATCCCCCATGCCCGCGTTCGTTCGCGCTGCCTGCGCAGCCGCGCTCGTCCTGCTGTTGTCAGTTCCCGCCATTGCCGCCGACAAATCGTTCAAGCGCGATGATCTCGCCGACGCGGCGATCAAACTGGAAGCGCAGATCAAAGCCGAAGCAGGCCAAGTCGCGAAGTCCGCGGCGGCGCTGCGGCGCGAGGCGGATGCCGCCTTCCAGCGCAACGATTTCCGCAGCGGCATGCAGATCCTCGGACAGATCGTGACGGTCGCCCCCGACGACAGCACGAACTGGCTTCGGCTGGCCAAGGCGGTGCTGCAAATCCGTCCAAGCAATGACCGGGAGAAGACTCTCCTGCTCGAGCGTGCCGCCACCGCCAGCTATATCGCCTATCAGCGCTCGGGCAATGCCAGCGAGGAAGCTGAAAGCCTCCTGGTCGTGGGCCGCAGCTTTGGCGATCGCTCGATCTGGCGGCCGGCCCTCGATGCGCTGCGCGCCTCGCTTGAACTGCGCGAGGTGGCCGAGGTGCGCCAGCAGTATGAACGCATCCGCGAGGATCACGGCTTCCGGCTGCTCGACTACAGCGTCGATGCCGATGCGGCTTCGCCGCGGGCCTGCTTCCAGTTCTCCGAGGACTTGCCCGGCAAGCGCGCCGACTTCTCGCCGTTCGTCACGGTCGCTGGCCAGGACAAGCCTGCGCTGTCCGCACAAGACCGTCAGCTCTGCGTCGAAGGCCTCAAGCATGGCGAGCGCTACAGCATCACCCTGCGCGCCGGCATTCCTTCGCAGGTGAAGGAGACATTGTCGAAGTCGGCCGACTTCAACATCTATGTGCGCGACCGCAAACCGCTGGTGCGCTTTACCGGCAAGGCCTATGTGCTGCCGCGCAGCGGACAGCGCGGCATTCCCTTGGTCAGCGTCAACACCGCGGCGGTCGCGCTCGAAATCTACCGCATCGGCGATCGCAACCTGCTCGAGACCGTGGTGGGGCGTGAATTCCAGCGGAGCCTCGACCGCTACGACCTCAACCGGCTGACCGAAGAGCGCGGCGCCCAGGTCTGGAAGGGCGAGATGGCGGTCGAGCAGACGCTCAACACCGACGTCACCACGGCCTTTCCGGTCGATCAGGCCGTCGGGACGCTGTCACCGGGCGTGTATGTCGTGGTGGCGCAGCCGGTCGGAGCGATCAAGGACGAGTTCGATTCGCTTGCGACCCAGTGGTTCATCATCTCCGATCTCGGCCTGACCGCGTTCTCCGGCAACGACGGCATCCACGCTTTCGTGCATTCGCTCGATACCACGCAGACGAAGGGCGCGGTCGAGGTGCGGCTGCTCTCGCGCGCCAACGAGGTGCTCGCCCGCAAACGGACCAGCGACGCCGGCCACGTGCAGTTCGAGGCCAACCTGACGCGCGGC
>Ga0070670_100003448_pt1 | contig 13125 bp, 9 predicted proteins | sample KBSS63metaG_FD_64665 | JGI IMG/M metagenome (GOLD analysis project Ga0070670, IMG submission 64665) | Switchgrass rhizosphere microbial communities from Kellogg Biological Station, Michigan, USA - KBS S6-3 metaG | ecosystem: Host-associated > Plants > Roots > Rhizosphere > Soil ... | reverse complement strand
ACCACAACTGAGCGTCCGAAAAAAGTAATGAGAATTCACCCCCGCATTTGAAAGCCAACGCTGGAGCATCTCCGAGAGCGGCGCCGAGCCGGAAATTTACGGCGAACTCAAAACTGGCAGCGGCAGCTTCTCTCCACAAGGAGGCATTGTTTAGGATCAGAATGCCCTCTCCCCCAAAAGTCGGTTTTTGGTCCTCGGCCCACTTCCAACCGCGTGCACGCGCAGACTGTTCGTCGATACAATCCTCGAATCTATCCTCGAAACCCGGGGTTAGCGTAAGGTTTAATATCTCCATCATCTGGAGTTCATCAATATCTACCCCAGCGACCAAGTTTTCGAGTGTCGTTTGCAATGTAATATGCCTGCCATCCAGGGACAGTGCCATCTGTCGTCTGTCAATCTCGAGAGTGATCGTGTGCGCGGTCTCGATACTGAATCCGGCTGGTGCGGAAACTAATATTACGTCCGCTGCATCCTGTTGGCTGACCTTTAATCCTTCGGCGTCAACGTCCAGCACCAGCAAAATACGGTTGTTATCGCCCACCAATTTGATCCTGCCGGTGTTGCGGAACGTTATCTCAAGGAGAAAGCTCTCGGCGGTACTTAGACGGCTCCCTCGGGGCACCAATAGCGATTTGCTCGGAAGCGGCTGTGGCGAGATTGTCGGACCGACAACAAAAAGGCGACCGCCGCCGGCATAATCCATACGGTCTATCGCAAGAACCCTCTCGCCATGCGACCAGTAATGATATATGCAAAATAGATCGCGGCCGTTCGGACCGACGACCACACAATTATGGCCCGGTCCGATCACTTCACCAGGAATCGTCCGCAGTATGGGCAATGTCTGGATACCGTCGGAAAACTGCTCCCATTCCTCGTCCGCGAGGATCTTGTCCGATACCGCGTAACTGACACCATAGGTAATATTTTGCCAATTTCCCCCGCTAAACATTTCGTAATAAAGCCCTTTGTGTTTGAGAACAAACGGACCTTCGACCGTGTGCCAACGTACGCCACCCTTTTCCTTGCGTGCTGCATCGTAAACCTGCCAATCGAATTTCGCCCGCGTCACCGGGCGCGGATTTCCCTCGAGAGTGTATGGATCAAGCATCCTATCTACAACGATCCCGGTGCCGATATGTGTATGGTTGAGGAAATCGGTGGCGTAGAACATATACCATACGCCGTCATCATCGCGGGCGACATGGGCGTCGATCGCAAACTCCTCATTCGTCAGTTTTAGGCCAGCATCGACAAAACCTCCACTGGGCCGATCGGAAACTGCTACGCGAATCTCCATAAACTTTTCGTTTCCGACACTGTAATACAGATAAAACTTGCCGTTTGAGTAGGTCACCTCGGGCGCCCAATAACAGGGATGATCTTGTGCGAGCGGGGCCATTGCTCCGGCCACCTCCTCCCAGGAAACCAGGTCCTCGGAACGAAGCATGCTGAAAACCCGCCTGTCCGAGCTGGGTCCCGTCGAGAATGCATAGTAAATGCCCGCAAATTTGAGAACAAAGGGATCTGGAAATGAGTGGTTATAAACGGGATTTTGATAGACTGCCCGCGCGGACGACATTGCTTAATTAGGCGCTCTTAGGCAATTGTGATGATGGTGTATGCAAGGAAGTGGGAAGTGGAGCTAAGAGGCCAAAGATCTTCTCAAGCTGCTCGCGTGTGTTGCCGGCCATTTGTGAGAATGCAACAACTTCAACCCGCTGGCACTCGCACGAGAACCGAATCCGGTCTTGTACATCCAGAATTGATGCCTTGGACAGGGAGGTCCCCAGCACAACGACATCGACCCAGGCCCCGGTCGTAAAATCGGTCAGCACCTCGATCGCTTCATCCAGGTTCGATACGTTTACGACGAATAGTCCGCGATCTCTCAGCCATTCATTTACTGCGCGAGCGGCTAGCGGCATTCGGTCAATTAGAAGTAGTTTCGTATGGCTCACGAGGTCAGGAAGTTTCTCATTAGTTGCCGTTGCGTTATGTATCATTTCAGACAAAAGCCCACGGTGCTCTACCTGACAATCATCAGCCGCGAGTTTTGATATTAAATAAAACAGATGCAATTGATCATGAACGAATTGCCCTGGAGCGAAGCGGCTGCAGTCGCCGCACCCAAAGAGAATGACGCAATGGCTGCTTCCCCTTTTCAGAGCTTTTTGATGGCCGGATTTGAATGTTCGTCGCACCGGCGGTTCGACGATAAACGTGTTGATATGGTGGCTGCGACCCGCCACGACGAGTTTGCGCTGCGCGATTACGCACGACTCTGCGAATGGGGAATCCGGACTTCGCGCGACGGACTTCGATGGCATCTCATCGAGAGTTCGCCCAGAACATACGACTTCACGAGCGTTGCGGCGCAGCTTGACGCGGCCCAATCGGTTGGCGTCCAGGTAATTTGGGATCTTTTCCACTACGGATATCCGGACGGACTTGACATTTTTGCGCGCGATTTTCCCGACCGTTTCGCTGATTTTGCGGCCGCTTTTGGCCAGTTTCATCTATCGCAGACCGGACGTGCCCCGTCGGTCGTGCCGGTAAACGAAATATCGTTCTTTTCGTGGATCGCAGGGGAAAAAGGACGGTTTTATCCCCATTCGGCCGGCCGCGCCGATGAGCTTAAAATACAGCTCGTGAGGGCCGCTCTAGCTGCCAGGTCGGCGATCCACGATGTTTGCCCCGGGGCGCGTTTTGTATTGTCCGAGCCTGCTGTCTATGTGAAGGCGAGGCCGGAAGATGCGTATAATGCCGAAGGTGCCGAGCACTATCGTCTGTCGCAATATCAAACGCTTGATATGCTTACCGGCCGACTGGCGCCTGAGCTAGGCGGGCGGGCGGATTATATCGACGTCATCGGCGTCAACTATTACCCGCACAATCAGTGGTATTACCCGGACCGTGAAATGATTCCGCTTGGTGCCGACGATTATCGGCCATTTCATTTAATACTTGCGGAGATCTATGAACGCTACCGAATACCTATTATTGTTTCCGAAACCGGTGCCGAAGGCATGGAACGGGTCCCATGGTATCGATACATCCGAGCCGAATGTGAGACCGCGATCACAATGGGCGTTGACCTACAGGGAATATGTCTTTATCCGATTCTTAACCATCCCGGATGGGACGACGAGCGCCACTGTCCAAATGGCCTTTGGGGATTTTCAGATGATAGTGGGAACCGGCCAGTCTATGAGCCGCTGCTAACTGAAATTCAATCCGCCGCCATCCTCGGTCGCCAACCGGCAACATCGCCATCGTCGCGCCACTGGTTATCCTGCAGACCCTGAGCCGCTGCCTCATTGACTAATTCATTCATCGCTTCGAACGTTTTATCCCACGATGTTTGTGATAAGAACTCGCGTACGCGTGCTTGCCTTCCATTTCGATCCTCATTCAAGGCTTCTGAGATCGCTTCGGCAAACTCCTCGGCCGTTCCGGCGATATGCACGAGACCTATCTCGCCGTAGGGCCGAACGACGTCGGCGATGGGAGTAGAAACGACCGGCAGTCCGGCCGCCAAGTATTCTGGAGTTTTCGTTGGGCTAATAAAGCGCGTCGATTCGTTAAGCGCGAATGGCATCATGCCGACGTCCCACCCGGCCATCAGCGCCGGCAGCTCCTCATAGGCTTTTTTGCCGAGATAGTGGATATTCTCCCGCCGCGGAAGTGTGTCTTCGCTGATTTTAACGACGGGGCCCACAATTACAAAGCTGATATCGGGGCGAAGTTCGGCAAGCTCGCCCAGCAGCGACGTGTCGAGCCTCTCATCGATAACCCCGGCAAATCCGACACGCGGCCGAACAATCCCTTTCTGTTCCGCAACGTCATCCTCGATCTTATTCGCTTGAGCGAAGTGTTCAACATCAATGCTCGACGGGAAGGCATATACGGCTTTGTGTCGTTCTTTTTTCGCCTCATAAAGGCTGCGTCCGCCAGTAAATACAAGGTCCGCCCGTGAAAGAAGCTCGCGTTCGCGCCCCACCATTTCCGGCGGCGAACCCCGGAACGCGCTCAGCTCATCCATACAGTCGTAAACGATCGCTGCCGGCCGCAAACGCTCGCTCCAGCCAAACATCATAGGGGTATAAAACCAATGGATCTGGTTGCCAATCGCCTGATCGTCTGCCAGGCGTCTAACGAGTTCGGGCATTACGTTATCCGGTGTCTCAAAGTCACTTGCGCTAAGGAGCGGGACACAAACGATCACGTTATTTGTATTCGTTGAAACATCCATCCGGCTCTCGCCTTCTGTCGGGATCGGCTCCTCGATAAAAAATACCCGCCGCGATCTGGCAAAACGCGACATAAGGTGCTGAGGCCGCTGGTATACAAAATTCCATCTGAGATGCGAGAAGCAGACGACGTCCGCCTGAGAGATCGGGGAACGTCCATTGGCGGATACAGTGCGGGGAAGAGACAAATCGATCATATTATCCATAAGAATTTAAGCGTTACTGCCGTATTACACGATTTAAAGCCAGGATCGAGTATGGGGGTTATTGCATTCGCGATATGTTGGACACCAAACATTAATGGCAAATCTCTGCTCGTTCGAAGGGGAAATGATGGAATGTCGTTTGATGAGCGAAGAATTTTCCCGGTTTGTCGCAGAGCCTACATAAGATACTTTGCTCGAAGATTATCCTCAAAATGTGACGGGCCCGTCACAAAAAATACTAATTCAAGGGGGTTGTTAAAATGGCAGCAAACAATCAAGGTAATCAAAGCAATGAACGCGAACGCGACAGCCAGGGGCAATTTACCGATGGTGGTTCGCAGGGCGGTCAGGGCAGCAGACAAGGCAATCAGGGCGGCGGCTCGAGGTCGGGCGGCCGCTCACGCTCCGAAGCAGCACGCAAGGGCGGTGAAGCCGTTAGCGAAGACCGCGAACACATGGCAGACATAGGCCGCAAAGGCGGACAGAACTAGGCTGTACCCGCAATAATAATAATTTCGCGCGAAAGAAGCCGGCCGCTTCAAACGGTCGGCTTAATTTTTAAGCTGAATGACGCCAGCGACATGAACCGCGGACCGTTAGGACAAGACTCCTTGTCCCACGCTTGCGGACATTTGAAAGGTCCGAACTCAGCTCTAGTTTGCGATCCGCTCGTCAAATTCAGATATTGTCCTGTGCCGGGTTTCGCGCAGGAAGATCGCTCCGACGATAAAAGTGATTCCCGCGACGATCATCGGATAATACAATCCGGCGTAGATATTTCCGGTCGAAGCGATCACGGAAAGCCCGATTAGCGGCAGCAGCCCGCCGAAGACGCCGTTCCCGATGTGATACGGCAGCGAGAGAGCGGTGTATCGGATCTTTGCCGGAAACGCTTCGACAAGGAATGCAGCGATCGGTCCGTAAACCATCGTCACCCAGATCACCTGAATGAAGACGAGCAAGATCAGTGACCAAGCTGAAGAATTCGAAACGAGATCCCCAAGCGATGTGTACGGGAAAACTTTGGGTGAACTGACCAGCTCGCCCGCTTCGTTTGCGGACTGCGACGTAAGCGAAATCGCTCCCGTCATCGGATTTTTCTGCGAAGTGGCGGTAACAACGTTCGATCCCGCGGCAGACTGCATTGCTTTATAGATCGGTAAATAGGTGAGCAGTGCGAGCAGGCAGCCCGCGAGGATTATCCATTTTCGCCCGATGCGATCACTGAGCGCGCCAAAGAGAATAAAGAACGGCATTCCCATTAGCAGTGCGATCGCTACGATGTAGTTCGCGGATGTCGCGTTCACGTTCAGTATCGACTGCAGATAAAACAGCGCGTAAAACTGGCCGGTGTACCAAACCACGCCTTGTCCAGCCGTCGCTCCGAAGAGCGAGATCAGGACGTGTTTGAGATTTTCCCATTTGGTGAACGCCTCCACCAACGGATTTGCCGACGTCATGCCCGCACTTTTCATCTGCTCGAAGATCGGCGATTCCGCCATTCTCATTCGAATATAGAGCGATACGCCGACCAGCAAAAGCGAAAGAAGAAACGGAATGCGCCAACCGCCGAAGGTTCCTGCCTTTCCAGCGAATTCGTCGGCGGTCATCGTGTTCTGAATTATGAGGATCACCGCGAGCGAAAGAAAGAACCCGAGCGACGCCGTGATCTGGATGAATGATGTGTAGAAACCACGAAGTCTGTCAGGAACATGCTCGGCGACATACACAGCGGCTCCGCCATACTGGCCGCCAAGCGCCAACCCTTGGAGCACGCGGATCAACAGCAAGATGATCGGCGCGGCAACGCCGATCTGCGCGTACGTCGGCAGTAGGCCGATCAGCGCTGTCGCTCCGCCCATGATCAGCAGCGTGACCAATAGACCGTATTTGCGCCCGACAATGTCGCCGATCCTTCCGAAAAAGAGGGCCCCGAAAGGACGAACGATGAAGCCAACTGCGAACGTCGCAAGATAAGCAATATACGCAAAGGTCTGATTCTCCGGCGGGTAAAACAGCGGCGAAATGGTCGCCGCAAGGCTGCCGAAGATATAAAAGTCATACCATTCGATCATCGTCCCAACGGACGACGCGCCGATAACCTGCCAGATCTTTGCCTTTGGGATCTCGTCGTTTGGTTTCATATTTTAACTTTCTATTCGTACCCGATCGCTTCGGCTATTCTGATTCGCGCCGCGTTGAACGCCGGAAAAAATGCCGATAAGGCCGCGACCGCAAGCACGAGCGGTATCGCCATCAGCGTTATCGAATATGGGAACACAAGGTTTATCGTAAATCCCGCGACCACTTTCGCTGCCGTGTTCACCAGGAAATACGCGCTGAAAAGACCCGTGATGACGCCCGTAAAAAGGCCGATCAATCCGATCGCCACGGCTTCGAGCATCACCATTTTTGCGACTTGCCGACGCAGCCCGCCGATCGCTCGAAAAATACCGAGTTCGCGACGCCGCTCGGAAACCGAGATGACCATCGTGTTCACCAAACCGATCGCAGCGACCAAAATGGCGATCACCATCTGCAGATACGTAAGCGCAAAAAACTGGTCGATCAGCCGGCTTGCCCACGCCTTGAATTCCTCGTGCGTGTAAACGAAGGCCTGTTCGCCGACGATCGTATCCTGGATCTTTTGTTTGAAGGTTGCACGGTCTGTGCCCGGTTTCACGTTTATAAAAACATAATCGACCCGCGAATCGTTCCAATACTTCTTATACAGCTCTCGATCGATAAATATGGTCCCTTTTTCCGATCGAAAATAATCGAACATCCCGACTATCGGAAGATCAAGCGTGCCCGCCGGTGAATCGATCCGGATATGATCGCCCACGTTCAGGTTCGCCCGCAGGGACAGGTTATTTGATATCAGCGCGCCCTCACCGCGTGCAGCGGCTGCTCGTGCACTTGCGGTATCGCCGTAATCCAGCAGGTCGGGCGACATCGCGAAAAACGCGTCCATCCTATGCGAAAGCAGCGAAACCTCTTCGCCGTCGAGTTCTACTGCCGACACGCTTATGACGTCCGTCGCGGTCGCTTCGGGCAGCGCGGCAATCCGCTCGGCGGTCGCCTCGGAAAAATGATACGTCCGGTTATTGAGCTGATTAGAGGACGATAACACGAAATCTGCTCCCAAAGTTTTGTCGAGCGAATGGTCAAGAGCGGCCTTTTGGCTTTTGATAAATCCTGCGTGAGCGATGACGAAGGAAAGCCCGATCATCAGTGCACCGACCGTCGAAACCGTACGCCGCGGCGCCGCGGCCATTGTTTCCACTGCGATAATGCCTTCGATGCCAAACAGCTTTCCCAACACCGGGCGAAGCACTTTCGAGCCGAGCCGGATGAACATCGGCAGCAGCAGTATCATCCCAAGCTGCACGAAAACGAAATAGAACATTTGTATGTTCATTCCGACCTCTGCACGGCTATAACGCACAAGAAGCAGTCCGGCGATCACGAAACCGACGCCGATGATGATCCTTGCCTTATTAAGGCCGAACTCCTTTTGCCTCGTCTCGATGTTTGTCAGGGCGAGCACCGGCCGGAGGTGCGAGGCCGCGCGGGCCGGAAGCCACGCTGCAAGTATCGATGCGCCGATGCCGATTCCAACGGCCTGCAATGCAAAAACATAATCGATGCTGAATGCCTTTCCGCTTGTGACAACACCGTAAAACGTGGCCGTTACCCGCGACACGACAATGATCGCCGCGCGGGCAAGCAAGGCACCGCCGGCAATTCCCAGCAGCGACCCGACCACGCCGAGCACGACCGCCTCGGAAAGGAACATCCGCATTATTCCGCCGCGGTCGACGCCGATAGCGCGAAGAATGCCGATCTCTTTCCAGCGTTGGTTAAGGCTGATGCTGAATGAATTAAAGATAATGAAAATGCAGATCGTGAGCGCGAGAAAGCTCATTATCGTCAGTCCGAAGTGCATCGACGATACTGCGTTCTCCAGTGCCTGCCCGCGAAGGTTCGGACGAACCACCTTTATGCCTGTCGGCAACTGGTTTCGAAGGTCGGCAGCCAATTTGTCGATCGAAACGTAGGCCGAATTCTTCACGTCGATGCGGTCGAGCTTGCCGGTTTTGCCGAACGCGCTTTGCGCGGCCGCGATATCCATGACGGCGACGTCTCCGTCAAAGATCTCACCTGACCCTTCCGACTTGAACACGCCGCGGACCGTAAATGTCTTTTCACCGGTCAGCGTCTGCAGCCGCAGGGTGTCGCCGTCTTGCAGCGATAAGCGGTCGGCAAATTTCCGCGTGACGGCGATCGAATCGGCCCGCGATGTGAACGCCAGCGGATTCTTTATGGCCATGTCGCCTTCTTCGAACAGGTCCGAATAAAGCTTCAGGTCGCTGCCGACGTCGAGCCCAAGTACCAAAAGCTTTTCGTTCGCCGGCTGAAGCGTGTTCGCGATCGTTTCGGTTACCGGCTCGGCAAGCTCGACGCCATTCGTCGCCTTCACCGTTTTCAGGACGTCTGCCGGAAAGCCCTCATCACCAGCGGCGATCTGGAGCGTCGCTTTGCCCGCCAGCTTTTCGATCGTCGAGTTCAGCGAATCGACCAGCGTGCGATTCGTGGTCCGTACGGCAAAAAAGACTGCGACGCCGAGCGCGATGCCAAGCACCGTAAGCGAAAGCCGCAGTTTGTGCCGCGACCATTGGCGCAAGGTGACAAGTTTTAGTCCGCTATTCATTAGAGGAGACTATCTTTCCGTCGAGCATTGTGAATCGCCGCTCGCAGTGTTCGGCTGCCGAACTGTTATGCGTAACCAGCACGACCGTTGTTTGAAATTCGTCGTGAAGTTGGTCGAGCAGCTCGACAATGTCGGCGCCCGTATGCGAATCGAGATTTCCAGTCGGCTCATCGGCAAGCAGCACGGGCGGATTAAAGACCAGCGAACGCGCGATGGCAATTCGCTGCCGCTCTCCGCCGGAGAGCTCGTCCGGGCGATGCGTCAGTCTCTCATTCAGACCGACTCGCGTTAGAAGTTCGACCGCACGCGCGTTCGCCGTTCGCCGCCGCATTCCGTCAAGTCGCAGCGGCAGCGACACGTTCTCGGTCGCCGTAAGCGTCGGCAAAAGATTGAACGTCTGGAAGATCAGGCCGATCTTTTTCCGGCGCATCAGCGTTAGCTCGTTGTCGTTCATTTCGCTCAATGGCCGATCCTCGAAATACACAGTTCCGCTGGTCGGCTCATCAAGGCCGGAGATCAGGTTCAAAAGCGTAGATTTTCCCGAACCCGACGGACCCATGATCGCGACGCGTTCGCCGCGCGAGATCTCGAGATCGACCGAGTCGATAGCGACCACGCGGTCCTCGGTCTCGTAGCGCTTTGTAACACCGGCAAATCTTATTATTCGATCCATTAAAAATGTCCGCGTTTGTGGATGTCCGGATAGCGAATGCCTGATAGTTTTCGTTAATATAAGGATAAAGAATGCGAAAAGCAAAGGATTCAACATTTTACACGGTTCGCAGCTACCGGGTTCTGTTGCTGCTCGCCGCATTGGCGGCCGCAAGCTGCGGCGGCTCGAACGTCGCTGAAAACACCTCGTCCGCGCCGAAAAATACCTCGGCTGCTTCCAACCGGGGCAATGAGATCGTCGCCGAATTCCTTCGCCGCGATGCGGCTCCGCTACGAAAGACGCGTGTGCGGTTCACCATCACGTCTGAAGATAATTCGGTCAAGGTGTATGAAATTGAAAGTTGGCGGAAACAAGCCGACGGCGAAACTGCAACACTTACGCAGATCGTTAAACCCGCTGATGAGAACGACCTCGCGTCGCTCACCATCGAAGCTCCCGGCAAACCGGCGGTCGTCACGACATACTCGTCTTCGCTGCAGGATTTTCGCGAGACCGACACGAACAAGATGTTCTTTGGCGGCATCACCGCCGGCGAGCTTCTCGGCGAATGGGGCAAATTCGATTTTCGCCTTATCAAAGAAGAAACAGCCGGCGATCATCAGCAATATCAGCTTGAGGGCAAACTGAAAAACGGCGAATCGGGAACCGTTTCACGAATGGAAGTGACCATGCGTGCCGACAACTATGTTCCCACGCAGCTGCGGCTTTTCGACTCAAGCGACCGCCAGATCCGCACCTTCGATATCACCGATTTCAAGTCCGACGATCACGGCGTGTATGCATCGAAAACAACGGTCGATAACCCTATCTATAAAACAAAGACCGAGATCGAGATCTTAAGCCGCGAGTTCCCGGCGTCGGTCGAACCGGCATTTTTCACGCGCGAGAAACTAAAGGCGATCGCCGCGAGGTCCAAATGAGCATCGTTCACTTGGTGCTGTGGAAATATCGTGCGGATGTCGACGACGACGCCCGTGAGGACCACATCGCGAAGCTGCGCGCACTGCCGTCAATAATTTCCGATATCATTGAATTCGAGGTCGGCAGCGACGTTCTTCATCTCGATCGCTCGTTCGACACCGGCCTTTTTTCCCGGTTCCGCGACATCGCGTCGTTGGACGCATACACCGGCCACCCCGAACATCAAAAGGTCGCCGCCCTCGGCCGCGAGATATCGGAAAAAGTGGTCTCGGCCGATTTCGAATCGGAAAAGTAGCCGGCGCGGCTGGCAAACGATTTAACAGGCAAAAACATCAAAGAAACGCATCCGAAATTCAAGGGATCTCAGATAATGAAAAGATTTTTGACCAGTTTTTTTGCGGCCGCGGCAGTGTTGGCGGCGGTTTTTGCCGCTCAGGCCCAGCAGGTTAAGCGGACGCAGTTTGACGTTACCAGCTATCTCATCGACGCCCAGCTAAACCCGATCGAGAACAAGTTGACGGCCACGGCCGACGTTACCTTCGTGCCGTCGGAAGACACGCGATCGGTCACGTTCGAATTGAATGGGTCGCTAAAGGTCGACGCCGTCTCGCGTGTCGATAAGGCCGCCGGGCCGGCGGTGGTTACGCCCGGACCGAAAGGCAAGGCAGCGGCCGCTGCTGCAGCCACGCCGGTCGGCAAACCGCTCGATATAACCTTCGTCCAGGACCAGGTCGGCGTATCCGATCTGGGACCGAGCGTTCGCGTCGATTTGGGCGACCCGGTCGTCAAGGGCTCCACGGTAACGCTTCGATTCAAGTATTCCGGTGTGCTCAACACGCCGAGCGGCGGCCCGCTGCTCAACAAACGGCTTGCGTCGATCGCCCCTGATCAGGGCTACCTGATGTATGCCGCTCGCTGGTTCCCGTTTCATAATTACGCGGCCGACCTTGCAACCTCGGATATCACGCTCTCGCTGCCCGCCGGAATGCAGATGGTCGGTTACAGCGATTCGCCGGTCGTGCCGACAGCTAACAAGTATCGCTTCATTCAATCCAAGCCGGGCCTGGTCGGTAACTTTGCTTACAGCAAGTACCTTATCAAGAATCTCAAGTTCGGCGAGTATTCGCTGAATTTCTACACGCGGCCCGGTTTCGATGCCAACGTCCAATCTTTCGGTGAAACGATAGGACGAGCTTTGGAATTTTACGCGAAATCATTTGGCACGCCGTCGATGGGCAAGACGCTGAACGTCGTCCAGATTGATGACGAAAGCCTTGATTACTATTCCTCGAACGGAATGCTCTTCATTTCCAGCCGGCAGTTTGAACAGCCTCGCGAAGCGACCGCCGAACGCCTTCAGCGGGAAGCTGCATATCAGTGGTGGGGCCTGACGGTCGGGCTGAAATCGTTCGATGATGTTTGGCTTTCGCAGGGACTTGCCGAATACAGCGCATTCACGCTGCGTGAAACAATGCTGACCGGCGCCAAGCTTGATTTCGCACGCCGCGAGCTGCTGGAAAAAGCCTTGACCTTCGAACAGACAGCATCTTTGGTCCGGGCACCTGCGAATCTCGACGACCAGTCGATCGCCTACCAGTACATCATGTACGGCAAAGGTGCCGCAGTTTTCAGGCTCCTGCGCGAGACCATCGGAGAAGGAAACTTTACGCAGCTTCTGCGTTTGTTCCTCAACGAATTTCGCGGCAAGAACGCCTCGGTCGACGATTTTGAAAAACTGACGACCAAGGTTGCCGGCCAGAACATGCGTTATTTCTTCGCCCGCTGGGTCGAAAGCACCGGCGTACCTGAGTTCTCTGCCGATTACCAGATCATCCGTACACGCGCCGGCAAATTCATCGCTCGCGGCACGGTCAAGCAGAATTACGATAACCTCAAACTTCCGCTCGACGTCATGCTTCGCTCCGAAGGCGAAAACGGATCGAAAACGGTCACGATCCAGGTGGAAGATGCGACGGCCGATTTCAATATCGAGGCCGACGGCAAGCCGTTAGCGGTGGTCATGGATCCCGGCTATAAACTGCTGCGAATCTCGCCCGACCTTCGCGTCTCGTCGATTGCCCGCCGCGGGATCGAGCAGATGAAGGAAGGCAACTTTGCCGATGCTCAGACGCAGTTTGAAGCCGCGTTAAAGCTCGACCGGTCGAATTCGTGGATCTATTACCATCTCGGATTGCTATTCCTCGAACAGCGGAATTACGACCTCGCGATAGATAATTTCAAAGCCGCTCTTGGCGGCAACATTAACCCGGCGTGGCTGCAGGTATGGGCAAATATCAAGATGGGCAACGCTTACGACGCTAAGGGCGACCGCACGCGTGCCATCGCGATGTACAA
>Ga0070670_100003447_pt1 | contig 13126 bp, 11 predicted proteins | sample KBSS63metaG_FD_64665 | JGI IMG/M metagenome (GOLD analysis project Ga0070670, IMG submission 64665) | Switchgrass rhizosphere microbial communities from Kellogg Biological Station, Michigan, USA - KBS S6-3 metaG | ecosystem: Host-associated > Plants > Roots > Rhizosphere > Soil ... | reverse complement strand
TCGATGTAGGGACGATTTCTGGTAACGGCACGATCAGCGCGAACGGAACACCTGGTGGAGGAACTAGTGGAGGAGGAGGCGGCGGGGGCAAGATAGCGATTTATTATCAGAACGCTACAGGGTTCGTTTTTGGCAGTGTGTCGGCATTCGGTGCGACGGGACCGAATGTAACCAATGCTGGCGCGGGAACGGTATTTCTACAAGGGCCAGCAAGAGAAAGTGGCGAGCTTATTGCCGACAACAACAACTTGGCCGCGCCTTCCCTTTCTACACCGATCCTCGGTGCAGCCAACTCCACACTAACTTTAAGCAATTTTCGCGTGCGTCGTGGCGCGCGGGCAAAATTAGACAGCACCCTCAATTTGGCAGGGACATTGGAAATGACAGGCGCAGAATTTGCCGCAGCCAATCGTATTCTTGCCGATACCACCACTCTGAACACCAACGCCGTTCTCACACATCTGGCCACCACTGGAACGACGATGTCTAGGATTGATCTCCATACGGAAAGCCTCACCATCGATTCCAGCAGTCGGATTGACGTAACGGGTCTCGGGTTTTTGGGCCAAGCTCGGCCAGGAAATCCATTTCCCAATAACGGGATGACTTTCGGCTTTCAACAGGGGAGCGCTTCGGGTTCAGGTGGAAGTTACGGCGGTCTAGGCGGCGGAGGAAGTCCCAATCCAGTGTACGGTATCGCATCGAATCCGAACGAGCCCGGCAGTGGCGGTGGTGCGTTCACGGTCCCAGCCGGCAATGGGGGTGGGCTGATCCGTATCGTTGCAACAGCGCTTGTTTTGGATGGTGCTATTCGAGCTAATGGCGGTCCTACTGACCCCGGTGGAAGTGCCTCAGGCGGCAGTGGCGGAGGCATACGAATCGATGCGGGCACCATATCTGGAAGCGGCACTGTTATCGCAAACGGCAGCCAAGCAACTCAGGCCGGCGGTGGCGGCGGAGGGGGAAGGGTAGCCGTCTATTATCAAACTAACAGCGGCTTTAACCTCTCCAATGTAACTGTTCTGGGCGGAGCCGGCACCGGCGGTTTTCCCAGTGGTCAAAACGGCACTATTCATATTCAACAGCAGATCGCGATGTTGCCGCCGATAGAAGAAGCGCCGGTGATGCTTGCCGTGAACCCTGTCGAAAACAACGCGCGAGCGAACGTCGATGCGTCCGTCAACGATCCAGATCCCGTTCGTCTTGCATCGGCTGATATTCCACAACGGAATGCTTTGGATTCAACTGTAATGGACCAGACGGGCGATGCGAGACCCAAAACATCAGAGCAAAATCGTTATTTCGCCATGGTCGTGCAAGGAAAACTCAACGGCTTCCCATCAACCGGCTCGATATCTCAAGGCACGGGTGTCTCCGAACGATCCATCAGTAATCGACAACCCCAAATCGGAAATCCTAAATTCGGCGAGTTCACGCCTCACGCCTTATCCCTCACGCCTGACGACTTGGATCCCATCTACACCTATGACGTAAACGGCAATCGGACCTCAATGATCGATCCGACAGGGTTAACTACGTACGCGTACGACGCTCTGAACCGTCTGACATCGATCACGAATAACAAAGGGCAGATCACGTCGTTCACGTACGACGCTCTAGGACGCAGAACCTCGATGACGCACGCCAATGGCGTGGTGATAAGCTATACGTACGACGCCGCGTCGCAGCTCCTGACCTTGGGTCATCAGCTCGGTGCCGTGACGATCAATTCGTTCAGCTATAGTTACGACAAGGTTGGCAATCGTAAGACCAAAACGAGTCGCGACGGCCTCCACGATTATACTTACGATGTGTTGAATCGGTTGGCGCAGGCAACCAACCCGGTGCCGACCAATCCGTTGGAAACGTTCAACTACGATCCCGTCGGCAACCGGACGAATTCAAATCAGAACGGCGGATCAACGTTTGACTCGGCAAATGAGTTGCTCGAGGACGGCAATTTTATTTATCAGTACGACAACGCCGGCAATATGACTCGCAAGACGGCGAAGATCGGCGGAGCGATCACCGCCTATGAATACGACGCGGAGAATAAGCTCGTTCGTGTGGTCTCCCCAAACAACACAATCAATTATCGTTACGATGGGTTGGGAAGACGAGTACAGAAAGAAGTCACCGCTGGCACGACAACCGTCACCAAATACGTCTACGACAACGAAGATATCCTGCTCGAACTGGACGGCTCGAACGCGATCGTTGCCCGCTATACACACGGCCCGGGGGTCGACGAGCCGCTGATTATGGAGAAGAACGGCCAGTCGTTTTACTACCATGCAGACGGACTCGACTCGATTACCGATTTAACGAATCAGAGCGGCACCGTCGTTCAACGGTACACGTATTCCTCGTTCGGAAAGATCGAATCGCAGTTGGACGCGAATTTTGTTCAGCCGTACGTATTCACAAGCAGAGAATTCGATACAGAAACAGGTCTCTCTTATTACCGGAAGAGATATTACGATCCTACGATCGGACGGTTTGGCAGTGAAGACCCAGCATCATTTGGCGGCGGCATAAACTTCTACAGTTATGTTTCTGGAAATCCAGTTGGGCGCACTGATCCTTTTGGACTCGACTGGCTAGCTAACGTTTCCAATTTCGCCGCAGGGGCGGGCGATTACCTATCCGGGGGATACATGAATACCTTGAACTTCACAGAAAGGGTATTAGGTAGGCCCGCAATACCTTTGTCTGGGATATTGCGTGAACTACTTCTTGAAACAATTGGATCTGCTGATATTGTCGATTACTGCAGTACGGCTTACGCAGCTGGAAAATACACCGGCATGGCTATTGGCAGCAGTGCAATCTGGAGTGCCGGCCTGAATGGCGGAGCGAATTCGGTGGTTTGGCAGGGATATGCTCAAGGCGCTAAGGCGGAGGCTCAAGGTTTAGGTCTGACGCTCGACAAAACTCCTATTGGAAGAGTGCTGGATTCTCTCGACCAGCTCGTACATCTTCCAACGCCTGTATGGGGAGTTGCGTCTGCGACATATGCTGGTAACGCGTCCGGTACGGTACAATCAGTCGTTCGAGGATTTGGTGAAATCGCCACAAGAATTGAGTTGCCGATACTTAACTGGAGAAATATTCCAGTGGTTCCCAAATAGTAATGAGCGATTTAGGTCGGGGTCTCTATAACGCAATCTTTCGGTCGGCCCATCGGTTTAGCGATGGCTCTGGCCTGTACCACATGATTAGATATGACATTGTTCGATACTATTCGGGTGACCGCGTTCGCCGTATTGCGGATATTCCCATCATCTATGATCCGGCGAGACGATTATCGCGGGTAGACTCGAAGGCGATTTGGAGATGGCGTGATCCTCAAGTTCCTATTGGGGATTGGAGTGTTTCCGGCCCGGAGTTATCTGAAGCCGAAAAGTTGGATCTGTACCAGAAACTCCGCGTCTTTATGGCCAAGCAGCCGAGGCGCTTTGAACCGTCGCGATAGATCGAATATGGGTGAGAACGGCTGTCCACTCCCTTCCCATTTTTGCAAAAAATCCTGACATTTGCTCACTTTTTTCCAAACTCAAAACTAACACGCACGTCCCCGTTTTCGGGAACGATGATTTCCTGACTTCTGATCCCGCCATCTTCGTGCCAGGCTTTTAGTACGTAGCTGCCCGGCGGTAGGTCGGGAATAGAAAACACTCCTTGCTCATTCGTCACGGCGAAGAATGGGTGATCGAAGACATGCACAAAGCCAAGCATCCACGCGTGCGTATCGCAGACAACTTTCATAATTCCTGATTGCCGGATCTTGGACGTCGCGTCGATTATCGTGTTTTTGAATGGAAGCGAAAGATTGAAAACCGTTCTTTCCCCGAGATAACCGTGCGGGATATGAAGCTTCGGATCGTGACTCTTAACCCGGAGTCTTTCTCCTTTTTGAATTGCCAAGACATGGGGCGCATAACGGCAACCGTCGTTATACAGAAAATTCTCCTTATGCGGGTCCGCCGGCTTGTCGCTGGGCGCGGAGTCGATAAAAACGACGACGTTCTTAAGCCCGCCATTGGCGTCGATCAAATATGACTCGTTCGGAAGAGTTTCACCGCAATAATCTTGATCTTTAGTGACCATAGTTGGCGAGACTTTCGGCAGGCTATTAATAAACTTAACCTCACCTGTGATAATCCCCGCGTAGGCGAAGTCGAATGGTATAAGTAAAATGAAGAGAGCAGCTAAAAGCAACAGTTTTAGTATCATTGTTGTTGAATCCTCTCGTTGCGTTTACCAAAGACGTGCATGAATTTTTAACGGGCTCAGAATTTTATCATCGCCGAATCCAGCGCGTACATAATGCTCATCGCAATGGTGGTGGAGTAAAAGAAGAATAGAAAGGTAACGGTCGCCAAGGCGACCCGTAGCAGCGTTCTCATGGTGCGTGTCCCCCGGTGTCGCAAAGCAAAGCACGGCTCCGATATCACCCTTCATTACGAAAGGCAATCATTGGAAGCTATGGACTGAGGGACAGTCGAAATTTTTGCGGGGTGACTAGCGGAAAAAACAACTCATCGCTGATCAGAACAAGTCATTTGATGACTCGATCGGCTTTCAGCAGCACTCTTTGCGGTGTCGTCAATCCGATCTCTCTGGCTGCTTTCAGGTTGATCACCAATTCAAACCTGGTCGGCTCGCTCGACGGGTAAATCAGCAGGCTTGGCGCGCTTCAGGATCTTGTTTACATACACAGCAGCCCGACGAAAAAAAACCGGTGGAGCTGGGGCCGTAGGACATCAGACCGCCTGTTTCCACGGAGGCGTTCCCCTCGAACACGGAAGCCAGTTTATTTGTAGAACTGAACTCGACAATTCGCGCTAAGTTTCCCGAGAAAACGACTTCAGGGAAAAACAGCAGTGCTTGAGCACGTTCTTTAATTATCGCTTCGAATGCACCCGCAAAAACTTTCGAAGTACGCAGTTCCACCGTTTGAAGTTTAAGCCTTATGGGGCTGGTACCAATGTGGCACCTGATTCGAGCAGGATCAGCGTATGATCAACGCTCGATCTGAAACCCTGCTGGAGAAGCTATCAAGGCCCAATTTGGGTGCTGAATGGACAAGACACTTTAACGTAACCCGAATTGAGGTTGAGCGTGTCGCCGTCCACGGGCGCGCCCCATTTTCCGTTGATCCAGGCTTGGACCCTGTACTTGTTAAAGAAGCTTACCTCAGTAATGCGCCAGATGTAGCCCATGCGGACATCTTGCACGCAGTCGCCTTCGTTAAACTTTCCACATCCGCTGAGAGCGGCTATCAATCCAAGCGTCAGCCACACTAAGGGACGACTCACCCGCGATTGTTGCACCACGTTCACCCAATCAGTTCTATCAGAGTAAATTTGAAGCCTGCAAAGTCTCGGCGCTCCTTAACCCGCCTGAGAACGATAACTCGCCCGAGAACGACTCACCGGAAAGCGTTAGGCGTTTTCGTAAAGCCCAACAGCAACCGGGCGATTGTCGCTTGTAGATGCACGCAAAAAATAACGCCACTTGCATGACATTAACGATGCCGTTGATATGAGACGAGAAGTTATTTCCTTAAGAGTTTCTCTTGCATTTCTGGTAGACCCCCCGCCTGCCTGACTGTATAAACCAATGCAACTCCATTGGCCTGGGGACGATTGCCCAAATTGAACGAGGAAAGAACCGATGTCCGCATTATTGTAGCCGCTGAACCAAAGTTCCCTTTGGTATGGCCGAAGTTTCAACGAATCGAACGGCGTCCCTAACATTCATGCTTGCGTAGAGTTCGTTCTGCTTTTCTCCCGTCGTAAAACCCACAAACCTTTAAGGCTTCAACGCAAGGCCATTTTGACCGTCAATCCAGTAAAGTTGATAAACATTGCCGTTACAACCTGCATATTGGGAAACACCGATCAAGGGAAACTCTCCGCTTCGATCTAGTACGTTCAATGGCGGGAGGCCTGTCACCTGGCATTCACCTTCATCAAATATGAACGTGTGATCCCAAGGATTTCCGGGGAAGTTCTGTTTTGTCCTAGCTTCAAAACCAAACTACAGTTTCCGCAATAGAGTTCTGGCCGTTGGCCGAGATTGGCGCAGTACGGGCTACGCCTCTCAACAGTCGCCTCGTTACCTGGATCGATTTCCAGATTGTACGTGTTTCCCTGAAACTCAAAATCGTTCAGCCGTGCGGCCCGGATTTATCCGGTAAGGAAATTCCTTGACTGAGATCATGGCATTGCACGCAGTAGGTTTGCACCGCGTTTTTGCCGGTGCCTTCGAGCAGCGCGTCCTGAGCGCGCGCCGATGCCAGCGGCAGCAACAAAAATAGCGCCAATGTAACAACTGGACGCTAGTAATCATGAAAGTCTCCTCTGGATTGGCGACATTCTATTGCCGAGCGCGCAGCTTCGCAACAATCGGAGCACAAGTAGTCGAGATGGATCGGTCTGCTTACGGTCGAGCAGCTCCGCCGTTGACAACCTGAGCGAGGCTCCTCTACAGTCATCGCAGCTTCATCAGAAGGAGAAAGATCGAATGGCAGAACCAGTAGTAACGACAAGAGAAGGCGACGTCGTAACGATTCTCTTGAATCGTCCCGAAAGCGGCAACCGCCAAACGGATGCCACATGGGCAAAAGTAACGGAGATGTTCGATACCGCATCGAGGGAATCGCGGCTGATTATCTTCAAGGGAGCCGGCGACGATTTTTGCCTCGGCCGCGAAGCTATGGGGCAAGCCGCGCCCGCGCTCGAAGCCTACGCGGTGCGTGAGCGCAGTGAAACTATTTTTAATCTATACGGCGCTTTTCGTAACGCCCGTGTGCCGATCATCGGCGTTGTTCAGGGGCGCGCTGTCGGCCTTGGCTGTGCTCTTGCGGCGCTCTGTGACATTACGATCGCCAGCGACAGAGCGCGTTTTCAATTCCCTGAAACCGCCCATCGCATCATGCCGACCATCGCTTTTTCCGCGTTGGTTGACCGGATGCCGCGCAAAGCCGCAACCTTCATGATGTATTCAGCCCAGGAAATCGATGCGCAGAAAGCGCTTACGTTTGGTATCGCGAGCGATGTCGTAGCAAGCAATAATCTCGATGGCGCCGTATCAACGCTGGTTGAGCACTTGAAGAAAATGCCGCCGCCGGCGCTCCTCGCGCTTAAAGAATACGCCCGCAGCGCGTTTGGCATGAGTGCGCAGGGCGCCACGGAGTTTGCCCGCAACCTACATGCAACAGTGAACAGTTTTTCCGGAATGAAAGCTTAAGGTTCGGCCGGTAGCAGACAAAGTCGTCCTGTTGAACGATTGACGCCTTATCCTGCGAGATAATCTCCGCTCCAGTTTACAATGCGCATCGTGCCATGGCCGATCAATCCGTAGCAATTGTTTTCGAGGTCAAGGCGAGAAATCTTTCTTATCTTTTAGCCGAAACGAACATCTCTCGCTCCGCTCGAGATGCAGATGGCCAGTTCGCCGCACGTCACTGGTGTGCAGTTCCTCGGTGATATAACCGCCGCAACTGGTCTTTCGCTTTCTCCAAACGCGACCGTTGCGGTTTGGGCAGTTTCCGGCCAGCCCGGTTTATGTAGAAGTTGAGCATCGACATGGCCGAGCGAAACGGATCGGCTTTACGGCGCCGGCTGCGTTCGGCCGAACGCTTGAGCGAACGCGCGATTGCCCGCGGATCCTTCAAGGAAAAGACTCCGCTATCCAGATCGAGTGCATCGCTGGTATCGGTCACATGTTGCGACCAACGCTTAGTCTTTTTGCCTGGAGAGCGCGACCGTTTCGATGCTTGTCTGCGCATTTTTCAGCGAACTCGGATCGAGCAGGTCACCGACACAGGGCGAACCGAATCAATGACCTGCTCGAATGAACTTAAGAATCTTTCCGAGTTAGAACTCCTTTATCCAGTCATCCACTTGCCGCTCCGCCTGATCTTTTGCGATACCGTAGCGCTGCTGAATCTTTCCCACTAGCTCATCTCGCCGGCCCTCGACGACATCAATTTCATCGTCGGTCAATTTTCCCCATTTAATTTTGGCTTTGCCTTTGAGCTGCTTCCACTGTCCTTGGATCTGATTCCAGTCCATACGTACCTCCTTGGATTAACGTCCTGTCGCTGACGGGCGCAAGGAGTGTGCCACTAACCCTATAGCTGCAGCCCGATGTTTAATGAGTCTACGCTCCGGTCCGTCAGCGTTTTCTCCTCCACGCTGAAGTGAAAACACCTCTGCCTGTTTGCGTTCTCCCTAACTTGCTGAGCTGCTGCTAAGTGTTGGATCGTTCTTCTGCGCGCCGCGGATGTTTATCGCCGCAAGGCAAATTTGCAAGACAATCAGCGCGTAAGCTCGAGCGTGCCAACCCCAAACGGTCCAGAGAACATTGCTCAAAAGAAAAAGCCAGAAGCCAACGCCACGCTTTGTTCGCCTCAGGGATCCCACGAGCCATGCAGCAACGGCAGTCAGTACCATTGCCGGCCATTGGATGAGATCAACATAATCCATAGATACGGTAACGTCACTGCGTGAATCGCCCCTTACGAAGCGTTATCCGGTCGGTTGTCGAGCGATTGCGGCGGCGAGCTCCTTTTCGTTGGTCAGATCGACGCTCAACGGAGTCATGGAAACGTAGCCTTGCTCGACCGCCCAGCGGTCGGTTCCTTCTTCGGTCTCTTCGATGGGAACAACGCTAAACCAAAAATGTCTGCGGCCCATAGGATCTTCGCCAGGCACGACTTTTCCGTCGTAGTGCCGGACCGATTGGCGTGTCCACTTGACTCCTTTAGGTTGCTGCTCGGGAAAATTGACGTTGACCAGAGGCAAGCGAGGTTCGTTGAATAGCATCTGTAAAACCTTCTGAACGGACGGCTTTAACATCTCGAAATTGGGTTCCTCCTGGCTCGCCGGCATACTCAAGGCGACGCCGCGAAGCCCCAACAATGTCGCCTGTTTTGCCGCCGCAACGGTTCCCGAATGCCAGATGGCATTGCCTAAATTGCTCCCCAAGTTAATGCCCGACAAAACGATATTCACTTTTTCCCAGTTATATGCTCCAAGCACCACACAATCGGCCGGCGTACCGTTCACCCGATAAGCTTCGAATCCTTTGATCGGTGTGCGCTTGTATGTGAGCGGACGCCAACCGGTGATCGATTGGCCGGCGGATGACTGCTCGACATCTGGAGCGACAATATGCACCTCGCCGAATTGTTGCGCGACTTCGGCGAGCGCGAGAATCCCTGGACTATAGATCCCGTCATCATTAGAGATTAATATACGCATGGGACACGCCTCCTCGGCAGCCGCAATTTCTATCAATCCATAAATCAGTATTTCATAATTAGTCATTCAATCTACCCCAAAACATGAAGGTCACCCTGATCCATAATCCCGATGCCGGCAGCACGGACGAGTCGTGTGCGGATGAGATTGTAAACTCGATTCGAGCCGCCGGGCATTCGGTGGTTTGTCAGTCCTGTCGTAACCCCGGCTGGGAAGATGCTCTGCTCGAGCCGGGAAACCTCGTCGCTGTCGCAGGCGGCGATGGCATCGTGGGGACCGTGGCGAAGCGGATGATCGGCAAGTCTGTTCCGATTGCAGTTCTGCCCATGGGAACGGCCAACAACATTGCCAGCACCCTCGGCCTTACCGGTCGTTCGAACGATGAACTGATTAAAGGATGGGCGAGCGCGCGCCGGATACACCTCGATGTCGGGGCCGCCCAGGGTCCGTGGGGCAAACGCTACTTCATCGAAGGACTTGGCTTGGGGTTATTCACCGATGTCATGTCCAAGCTCGATGCTCGTCAAAACGTCGATCTTGCGCACTTGAACGTGCCAAAAGACAAACTCGACTCGGTGGTTCAAATCATGAAGCATCGGCTCGACAATCACCCGGCCTACCGGTTGACTCTCAAGGTCGATGGACGAGACTTATCCGGCGACTATATTTTGCTCGAAGCGATGAATGTCCGATGTGTTGGACCCAATTTATGCATTATTGAGGCAGGACCTCCCGGCGATGGCTTACTCGATGTCGTTCTAGCGGCGGCAAATGAAAGAGACCAGATCATGCAGTTTCTCTCCGATCGCCTGGAGGGTGCGGCCGGTTTCCCTGGATTAACCGTCCAGCAAGTCCGCCAGATGCATATCGAATGCTTGAGCGCGCAAGTCCACATCGATGACGACCTCTGGCCAAAAGAAAGTCTTTCTTCCGGTGAGTTTCAATTAGTCGTCGATATAAGTGTCGAGTCAAAATGCTTGGAAATCCTCCTGCCGGCCTGACAACTCCCAACGGTCCAGTCCTTAAGCTCATCCAATAGATATTTCGCTCACCCGTCGCATCTTTTCACAGCTGCCAAACATCTAATCCTCAGCCTGATCCGAGTTTCTCGGTAGCGATTTCACCAGGCTGAGGAGGATCTTTTATGAGGAAGCGTAATATAGTTTTCGGCGCTGCCGCTTTGCTGCTGGCGCTCGCCTGGTATGCATTTCGACCCGAGCTCTTGTTTATCAATAGGACCGTCAACGAAGAATTTCCCGGCGGCGCCGCTATGGCAGCGATCGAAAAAGGGCCGATGCTGGTCACGACAGGCAAGTTCAAGGGCCTGGCGCACGAAACCCAAGGATCCGCTTCGATTTACCAGCTACCCGGGGGAAAACGCACGTTACGCTTAACGGAGTTCGAAACTTCCAACGGACCTGACGTGCACGTGTACCTGACCACGGGCGAAATCGACAAAGGCAACGATGCGCTCAAGCAAAGCGGCTTCATCGATCTGGGATCGATGAAGGGCAACAAAGGCGATCAGAACTACGATATCCCGGAAAACACTGATCTCAGCAAATTCAAAAACGTCACGATCTGGTGCGCTCGCTTCGGCGTCAATTTTGGCCAGGCATCCCTAGAGGGTCCGGTTTCAATTCCTGCGAAGATTGCTGAAGGGAATTTTCGCGGCGTCGCCCACCAGACGAAAGGACTCGCATCGATCTACAAATTGCCAGATGGCAAGAACGTGCTTCGCTTCAGCGCATTCGAAACTTCCAACGGTCCGGACGTGCACGTTTACCTTGTCGCAGCCGGCGATGCTGCAGATGACGAGACCGTAAAGAAAGCCGGCTTTCTCGATCTCGGCAGCATTAAAGGCAACATTGGCGATCAAAATTATGATCTGCCGATCGACGTTGATCTCAATAAATATCGCGCCGTCACCGTCTGGTGTAAGCGTTTCAGCGTCAACTTCGCCACCGCCCCGCTCCTGCCGACACAAAGCTGAAATTTACACGCCTCTTCAGAGCACTCCGCTTAACCGCCCTCCCAGTACCGTGTCATATGACCCTTCGTTACGGCGGCGCCATGCGCCACCTACTCAGGGCGATCGGATTAACCGGCTAGTTTGACACCTGAACTTGGCGCATCTTTCGCTGAGTCGTCGACGTCTAATCTGCATCCGAAACAGCTATCTCGGAGGAAGACATGGCAGTAAACGACCATTACGATGTCATTATCATCGGCAGCGGCGCCGGCGGCGGGACCCTCGCGCACAAGCTCGCGCCGACGGGTAAAACGATTTTGCTTCTCGAGCGCGGCGGTTACGTGCCACGGGAAAAAGACAATTGGAGTGCTCGTGCCGTTAATCTCGAAGGAAAATATCAGACCAAAGAAAAATGGCATGACGCGAGCGGCAACGAGCTGCACCCGCATACTAATTATTATGTGGGCGGCAACACCAAATTTTTCGGCGCGGCATTGTTTCGTTTACGCAAGGAAGATTTCGGCGAAATCAAACATCATGGCGGCGTCTCGCCCGCTTGGCCGATCACCTACGATGAGTTGGAGCCCTACTACACGGAAGCAGAAAAGCTCTATTACGTGCACGGCAATGCCGGGGAAGATCCGACGGAGCCGCACAGAAGCGCGCCCTATCCCCGGAAGGCCGTCAGCCATGAGCCGCGTCTGCAGCAGCTCTCGGATGATTTTGAGCGGCTCGGCTTGCATCCATTTCACACGCCGCTCGGCGTCATGCTCGATGAAAAACTGCCCCATCTAAGTAAATGCATTCGCTGCGGAACCTGCGACGGTTTTCCCTGCCTTCTCTCGGCCAAATCTGATGCTCAGGTATGTGCAGTCGATCCCGCTTTGCAAAACCCAAATGTATCGCTGCTAACCGATGCGTATGTGGAAAGGTTAGCCACCGATGGCTCCGGACGAAAAGTGTCGAAGGTCATCATTCGTCGCGAGGGTCAACGCTATGAGCTTTCGGCGGACATCGTCGTCGTTTCCTGCGGAGCGATCAACTCCGCCGCGCTGCTGCTCCGGTCCGCCAACGACAAGCATCCGCACGGTCTCGCCAACAGCTCGGATACGGTCGGGCGGCACTACATGGGGCATGTAAATTCCGTGCTGATGGCCCTTTCCAAATGTCCCAACCCAACCATTTTTCAAAAGTCACTCTCGCTCAACGATTTTTATTTCGGCGCCAGCGGCTGGAATTACCCGATGGGTCACATTTCATTCGTCGGTAAGCTCGACGGCGAGACGTTACGCGGCGGTGCGCCTGCCGTTGCGCCCGGCTGGACTCTGGATTTGATGGCCAAGCACTCGCTCGATTTCTGGCTCACATCCGAAGATCTACCCGATCCCAACAATCGCGTCACTATCGATTCCGAAGGCGGAATTGTCTTGAGCTATTCACCCAATAACCAAGAAGGTCACAAGCGCTTGATCATCAAGCTGAAGGAATTGATGCAGCAACAAAGCAAATGCAGTGTGCATGGTCACAACTGCCACGAGGGCGTTTTTGCTCGCAACCTGTTCATCGGCCAGCGAATTCCGTTGGCCGGCGTCGCGCACCAGGTGGGCACGGTTCGCTTTGGCAGAGATGCGAGGAGCAGCGTCCTCGACAGCAACTGCAAAGCCCATGATTTGGACAATCTCTACGTGGTCGACGGGAGCTTTTTCGTATCCAGCGGCGCCGTAAACCCGGCGTTGACCATCATGGCCAATGCGCTTCGGGTCGGCGAGCATCTCGTCGAAAGACTGCGCTGATGATGAATCCACTACCCACGCCGCAGGAAAGTCCCGTTCATGCGGAGAGCATGAACCGTGCTGTCATCCACAAGCCGAAGGATCTC